>Ga0153956_1003380_pt1 | contig 10266 bp, 8 predicted proteins | sample TSFL040MetaG_FD_104704 | JGI IMG/M metagenome (GOLD analysis project Ga0153956, IMG submission 104704) | Attine ant fungus gardens microbial communities from Florida, USA - TSFL040 MetaG | ecosystem: Host-associated > Fungi > Mycelium > Unclassified | place: USA: Florida, Wekiwa Springs...
ACCGATGCCCCGTGAGGCTCCGGTCATCTCGCTGACCACCATGACCAGCACCGCGAAGGAAAGTGCGACACGGGCGGCAGCCAGGATCTGGGGCGAGGCCGCCGGAAGCGTGATCAGGAACAGCCTTCTCAACCGGTCGATCGAGTAGACCTTCCCGACGTCGTCCAAGGTCGGGCTCAGAGCGCGAACGCCGTCGGCGGTTGCGATCAGGACGTAGACCGAGACTGCGAGCACGATAACACCGATCTGCATCTGCGGGCCGACTCCGAGCACCAACAGGAAGAGGGGCAGCAGCGCGACCGGAGGCACGGCGAGGATGAACGCGAAGACCGGTCCGAAGGTCCGCAGCAAGAGCGGTACCCGACCGAGCACTACGCCTATCGGGATGCCGATCATCAAGCCGAGCCCATAGCCGCGAAACAGGTTGGAGAGGCTGGGCACCACATTCCGCTCGAATCCAGGTCCGGTCCAGTTCTCACGGAAGGCCGTGACGATCTCAGGGACTGTGGGGAAGTACGGATTGTCCGCGCTTGCCGCCCAGAGTTGGTAGCCGAGCAGCAGGGCCAGCGGCAGGATCAGCTCCCACGCGATCCTAGATCCGTGACCCAGGATGCGTGCGGGATGTCGCGTGGTGCCGGGGGAAGAGCTCATGCGGTCTCCGGACGCCACGATTTGAAGGAACGCTCGATCAAGAGGAAGACCCCTGTGATCGCGACACCCACGATGCCGGTGAAGATCGTCACCGCGAACACGGTGGTCAGGTCATTGCCGCTCTGCGCGAGGATGAGGATCTGGCCGAGGCCGGTCGCGCCGCCGACCAGTTCGGTGACGATCGCCACCGAGAAGGCGGTCGCCGCGCCGATCCTCATCCCGGTCGCGATCATCGGCGTCGCCGAGGGGAGCCTGAGCAGGGCGGCCCGCCGCGGAGCATCGATTCGGAACGAGCGGGTGGTGTCGATCGCAACCGGGTCGGTGGACCTGACCCCGTAGATGGTCTGGATCAGAATCGGCCAGAGCACCCCCTGCATGATCAGAACCACCTTGAAGATGAAGTCGCCGCCGAAGAGCAGCAGCGCAAGCGGCAAGATCACGACTGGAGGCACCGGACGCAGCGACTCGATCGGGATCCGGACGAAGCGGTAGGCGCGATCGTTCACACCGAGCAACAGCCCCAGCGGGATCGCGATGACCGCTGCCAGGATGAATCCGGCAGCCCAGGCCTGAACCGTGTCCTGGGTCTGCTGCCAGAACGCCGGCTGCTGGGTCAGCTCACCCAGCCGGTCCATGGTCGCGGTGAAGGTCGGTGCGACGGTCGGGTCCACCACGCCCGTCGCGGTCAGGAGCTGCCAGAGCCCGGCCGCTGCGATCAGGCCGAGGCACGGGAGGACCAGCTTGGCCAGCCGTCCCGAGAAAGGCAGCCCACGGAAGGGAACCAGTCCCATCCGTGAGCTGCCGATCGTTGCGGGAGAGGAGCTCACTGTCCGACGAAGCCCTGCAGGTCGGGCGCTTCCTTGAGCCAGCCGAACTCGACCATCTTGTCGGCCAGCGGCTGTAGCTGAGCTGCCGTCACGTCGGTCGAGATCGGTGCCAGCGGCAGCTGCTTGGCGGCCGCGGGCGGTAGCCCGGCGAGCTCACCACCGGCGACCTTGACCTCGTTCAGATGGCTCTTGGCGTACTCGGCCGACTTGTCGTAGGCCCGCTTGAAAGCGGCGATCTGATCGGCCTTTGCTTCAGCCGTCTTCTCGCTGGTCACGTAGACGCTGGTCGGGGTGCCTTCGGCGAATACCTGGGCCGCGGAGTCACCGAGGTCCTTCAGGTCGGGGTACTGCTGGAGGGCGGCCGAGCCGAACGGCTCGAGCACGACACCGGCATCGACATCACCGCTCTCGACGGCCTTGCCGATGGCGGTGAACGGGAGCGGGATCAGTTCGATGCCCGACGGATCGCCGCCATCCTTCTTGATCGCCGCCGGCACGGTCAAGGAGAAGAGCGAACGCGGCGCGTTGGTCGCGATCTTCTTGCCGGCCAGGTCCTTCCAGCTGTTGATGCCGGAGTCCTTGCGGATCAACACGCCACCGTTGGTCCCGTCGGGCCCCTGGTTGGAAGAGTTGGTCACCACCTTGAGTGGCGCATTGCCCTCACCAACCGCCAATACCGGCGGCGCGTAGGCGACCCAGCCGATGTCGAACTGGCCCGACGTGAGCCCGGTGATGATGTTCGGCCCGGAATCGACCGGGCTGGTCTCAAGGGTCAATCCCTCGTCTTCGAAGTAGCCCTGCTCCTCACCGACCTTGATCACCCCGAGGTCGATGGACGGCACATAGCCGACCTTCAGCGTCTGGGTACCGCCTGTCGTCTCGGATGCCTGATCGGTCGTGATCGGAGCGCTCGATCCGCCGTCGGACGAGTCATCGGATGAGCCGCAGGCGGCAATCGCCATGGCGAGAACGGCCACGAGGGCGAGGAGGAGGGGTAGACGGTGCTTTTGCTTCACGAGGGTTTCCTTGGGTTGCGGTTGAGAACGGGATCCGTTCGAGGGCCGATATTAATACCAGTATTCTGATCAACTTTCTCAATTAATCGATTTAGTCAGGAATAGAGCCAGGTTGATGGCCTCTTGCGAGTGACGAGATGGCCGGACTTCGGATCGTCCGAAAGCCCCTACGCAGCCCGTATCGGCTAGAAGGCCCTGGCGCGAAGCAGGCCGCCCGCACACAGCCCCATACCTTCGGGACGTTTTGACCACACCTTCTAGCGACGCCACTCGACATCGCCTCGATTCGCGCTCGACCCACTTCGGCCGGTGTTAGGGTGCACCCGAGACTATGAGGCCTTCGAGTTGGTCGAATCAGAGTTTCCCTGCCGGACTGGCGCTGGCGTTGGTGGCAGCGCTCGCAGCCGTGGTCTCCCCCGCTCCACCTTCTGCGATAGCGACGCCCACGGCGTCTCCTTCAGCCCTGACCGACACCGGCTGGATCGCGTTTGTCAGCACCCGCGACGGTCAACACGAGATCTACCGCATGAATCCCGACGGGTCGGGCCAGAAGCGACTGACCAACAACCCCGGAGACGACTTCGATCCGGCCTGGTCGCCCGATGGCCGCCGGATCGCGTTCCCCAGCTACCGGATGGGCAACCTCGACATCTACGTCATGAATGCCGACGGCACCGGGGTTCGCCGGTTGACGAACGATCCCGCCGACGATCAATATCCCGCGTGGTCGCCTGATGGCAGAAAGATCGCGTTCACCAGCAACCGCCTCGGCCACGCCGAGGTCTACGTGATGAACGCGGATGGCTCGCTCGAGGTCAACCTCACCTACTCTCCCGGCCCCAGCTTCCATCCGACATGGTCGCCCGACGGCTCGCGAATCGCCTTCGTCTCCAGCCGCGACGGCGACTTCGAGAACAACGTCTACGTCATGAATGCCGACGGAACCGGGCAAGTGCGGCTGACCAACCAAAACGACCCTCACAACAGTGCCGCCTGGTCGCCACGGGGCGGCAGGATCGCGTACGACCGATACGAGCCACTGACCAGCAAAGGGCAGATCTGGGCGATCAGCCCTGACGGCTCCGAGGACGTTCCGCTGACCGCGGATACCGACGTCTCATCCCACTCGCCGGCCTGGTCACCCACCGGACGCCGGATCGCCTACTACCGCATCCATGACGGCCCGGTGTCCTCGACCAAGCGCATCGTGATCATGAACGCCGATGGCAGCCATCCCGTTCAGATACGCCACGTCGGCAGCGGTGACGACTACGCCCCCGCCTGGCAGCCCCGACTGGCCTGCCCCACGCCCCGCGTACGAGGCAAGGCCCGAGTCGGCAGCACCGTGAAGGCCAGACTCGACTCATCGCCCGCAGCGGGGGTAACGGTCCGTTACCAGTGGCTACGCAAGAAAAGGCCGATCCCCCACGCGCACAGGGCCAGCTACCGCGTCACCTCAAAAGACCGCCGCAAACCCCTAACGATGAGGGTCACCTGCACCGCGTCCCCAGGGCTGGCGACATCGATCACCTCGAAGCCGAAACGCGTCCGCTGAAGATACCTCCCGGCGGCCCCGCAGCAGGAACTACCGGCCGAACTGACCTCGAGGACTTGTCTTGCGTGTGAGGGATCTAGCTATCGTCGCCTATGAGGGCGTGCGTCTACTCGATGCGGCTGGTCCGCTCGAAGCTTTCAACGCACCACCGATCGCCGGAGCGTACCGGACGACCGTGATCTCGCCTTCTGGCGGCGTTGTCACCACTCATGCGGGAACGGGGCTTGCCACTGTCGCCGCCTCGACATTTGAGGGACAGCCCCTGGACACGCTAGTCGTGCCCGGCGCCGTCGACTGGGAGGCCTCGATGAACGACGAGCGGCTGCGCCAGGTTGTCCGCTCGATGACGATGCGGAGCCAGCGAGTGGCGTCGGTGTGCGCGGGAGCTTTCGTATTGGCGGCGGCCGGGCTGCTCGACGGGCATCGCGCCGCAACGCATTGGCGTTTGGCCGATGAACTAGCCGCTCGCTTTCCCCAAGTTCAGGTCGATGGCGACGCGATACATCTGCGCTCCGGGAACGTCTATTCGTCGGCCGGTGTGACCGCGGGCATAGATCTGTCCTTGGCGCTCATCGAGGAGGATCACGGACCCTCGGTCAGCCGGTCGGTGGCGCAAGACTTAGTGGTTTTCATGCAGCGCCCCGGCGGCCAGACACAGTTCAGCGTGCGTCTGAGCACGCCAGTGCCGGAGTACGAGCCGCTACGCGCGCTCCTTGACGTCATCGTTTCCGACCCGGCGCTCGACCATCGTCTCCCAGCCCTCAGCGAACGGTCCGGGTTCAGCGAGCGACATCTCAATCGAGTCTTCCAGCGAGAGCTGCAGACCACCCCGGCCCGCTACGTCGAGGCAGTACGCATCGAGGCCGCTCGCGACCTCCTAGAGCAGACCGATCTCAAACTCAACGTGGTTGCCGCACGATCAGGGCTTGGCTCCGCCGAGACCCTGAGACGCATCTTCGTGCGTGAGCTGGGAATACCGCCAGAGACCTATCGACGACGCTTCGCGACCGCCGGTACGTAGCCACGACGCCCACCCTCAAAGCGGACTCGTGCTCGAAATGCAAGATGTCCGGATCTATGGGTCATAGGTCCTTGTAGACATGCTGTCGCCTGCCGATACTGGATCGAGCCCAATCCACCAAGCCTCGATCGACAGGAGCCCTCATGCAAGAGAACATCGCCGGGATCACCGTTCCAGACACCGACCTCGTCCGCGAAGCAACCGCGCTGGTCCGCGAAGCGGCCGATGACAATCTCTTCAACCACTCGCGCCGGGTGTTCTTCTGGGGATCCCTGAAAGCAGCCGTCCGAGGCCTCCATGTCGACCCCGAACTCGCCTATGTGGGCGCACTCTTCCACGATCTTGGCCTGACACCGGCCCACCGGACCACGAATCGACGGTTCGAGCTAGACGGCGCCGAAGCCGCCCGAGGCTTCCTGCTGGACCACGGCCGTTCCGAGGAGGACGCTCTCGACGTCTGGTTGGGCATCGCGCTGCACACCACACCGGAGATTCCGCATCACCTGGCGCCGGAGGTCTCGGTGGTGACTCTCGGGGTCGAGACCGACGTTCTCGGTCTCGACCTCGATCAGATCACCGACGAGCAGCGCGAAGACGTCGTTGCGGCTCATCCGCGCACCGACTTCAAGAGCTGCATTCTGCGAGCCTTCTACGACGGAATGGCCAACCGCCCCGACACCACGTTCGGAACGATGAACGACGACGTGCTGGCGCACTTCGACCCTTCCTTCCAACGCCAGAACTTCGTCGAGATCATCCAAAACAACACTTGGCCCGAGTGACCGGATCCCTCAGACAACGAAGATGCGATGGCGCCCACTGGCGCACCACCGGTTGAACCAGGAAGGTCTAAGAGCTTCGGCTAGGTGACGGAGGTCTTCTCGAGAAAGCCGTTGATGAGACCGCTGAGGATGCGAGTGAGGCGGGGTTCTACGTCGATTGCGGCGTGGGCGAGTTCCGGGTCGGTCTCGTAGAGCTCGCGCAGCTTGGTGCCCGGCGCGGCCATCTGCCACAAAGCTCCTGCCATCGCGGTCGCGGTCGCGACGATGTCTCGGGCCTGGTCGGGATCGAGATCGACGATGGTTCGGATTCCGTCGGCCACCTCACTTGCCGACGAGATCGCGATGACCTTGAACTCCTTGACTTTCGGCACCGAGACGCCACGTTCGAGGTTGAGGGGAACGTGTGCGAGGAGGTCACAGAACAACGGGCGTGAGACGAGCGTTGCGGAAAGCACCTGCGCCACCGCATCGGGAGCATCCTTGGATCGTAGATCCGTCGTCCTCAGAATCTCGAGGTCGGATGTGACGGCGCCGGCCCAATCCACCCAAGCCGATGCCGCCAGCCGCAGGAAGATCTCCTCGCGCGTCTCGAAGTAGCGCAGCATGGAGGACTTGTGCATGCCGACGCCGGCGGCGATCTCGGTCAGCGTCACGTCCCGCACTCCGGCCTGTTCGGCCAGCTCCCGCGCCGACCGCAGGATCGCCTCAGAGCGGGAGTCCTTGGCCTGCTCGGAACGGGCTCTCTGAAAGGGAATCTCGGCCACGTCCTTGATTTTAGACAACCCGGTTGTACTATTAGCACAACATAGTTGCGCTAACTAGACACCGAACCGGAAAGGCACCCATGTCCACATCGACCATCGTCATCACTGGAACGTCAAGCGGGTTCGGCCGTCTGGCCGTCGAACGCTTCGCGGACGCGGGCTGGAACGTGGTTGCGACCGTCCGCAAGGAGAGCGACCTGGCAACCCACGCCGACCTTGACAACGTGCGGACGTTACGGCTCGACGTCGATGACGAGACCGACGACCTCACTTTCGGCGACCTCGCGAGAGAGCAGTTCGGGCGTGTCGATGCCCTGATCAACAACGCCGGCTATTTCCAGTCAGGACCTTTGGAGGGAACGACGATGAAACAGGCCCATCGCCAGTTCCAGACCAATGTGTTCGGGCTGATCGCCCTCAACAAGGCGTTCGTTCCGATCTTCAGGACGCAGCGTTCGGGCACGATCGTCAACGTCAGCTCGATCAGCGCCGATGGTGGCTTCCCCTATACCTCCGTGTACCAAGCGTCGAAAGCCGCGGTCGCTGCCCTGACCGAAGGGCTTCACGCCGAACTGGCCGAGTTCGGCGTGATCGTCAAGGCGCTGCACCCCGGCAGCCACGAAACCGGCATCTTCGGCAAGGTCGACCGTGCCGAAAACGTACCCGACGACTACCAATCCTCGTGGGAAGCATTCGCCTCCCTCAACCTCGTCCGCTCCGATCCGTCCGGGACCGCCGATGTCATGTTCCGCATGGTCACCGACGGCAACCCGCACAAGGTCCACTACTACAGCGGACCCGACGGAGAAGCGACCCCCCGCGTCAAGCACCTACTCGGCCAAGACTGGTTCTTCCAAGAACTCAGCGCCCGCAACCGCAACGAACCCAGCGCATTGTGGAACGCCCTCATGCCAACACCAACGGTCAGATAGCTCCCTCGAGCTCGAGAAGAGCCCTCTTCGCATCGGGGCCGCCGAGGTAGCCGCCGAGAGTCCCGTCACCACGAACGACCCGGTGGCATGGCACCACGATCGGGATCGGGTTGGCGGCGAAGACGGTGCACCTGGTATCCCAACCAACGCCCGCGAACGCGCAGCCGAGATCCTCGAGGAGATTGACTGACCCCGGTGGGCTTCCGATCCAGTGCGGGACGGAGCAGGTCAACCAGGGGAGAGGCCCAGGGTTTCACGGCGATGTGCGGCGGTGCCTGAACCAGCTGACTCGCAGAGGGCCAACCCTTGCGGCCACGTCAATCCCCGGCTATATTTTCGGGCAATCGAAAGAGGGAGTTTTTTAGTGTCAAGGAGAGAGTCTTCCGAGCAAAGGACGGAGGCTGGCGGTGTCTGGGCGACCGCGCTGGTGCGAGCGTCTGCCGTCGTCGCAGTCGTGGTTCTCGGTATATCTGCGATGAGCTTCACCGTGGGCACCTCTTCCGCGGCCGCCGCGCCGTCGTCAGAGTGCAGCTCGTCCCCGATACTCACGAACACCGGGTTCAACACTCTGTTGACGTACTCGACGAGCGGCGTGTTGCTGGATGCGGTTGACGTACCCCACGCCTACGGCGACATCGCCATGACTGCCGACGGAGTGCTGTACGGGATCAATTTCCCGCTGGCGCCTCCCACGCTCTACACGATCAATCCCGCGACGGGAGTCGAGACAGCATCGCTCCCTCTCACTGGCGCTGTGCTGAATCCCGCAAACATCGACCAGAGCTCGCCCCAGTTCAACAGCCTGAGCGCGCTACCCGACGGCGACCTGCTCCTCGCGGCGGCGAGCACCTCCAACATCTTCAGGGTGAATCCGATCACCGGCGTGACGAGCCTGTTCGGGGCGTCGTTCCCTCCGGGAATCGTGGCGGCCGGTGACTTCCTAAGTCTGTCCACCGGTGATCTCCTCGCGGTCGGCTCCGACGGCAGCGAATCCCCGCTGTACCTGATTCACCCAGATCTCACGGTCACGCAGATCGGGACCGTCCCGACAACGTTCGGTGCCGCGCAGTCCGGAGGCGTCGTCTATCTCGCGGGCGCGACCGGAAACTTGATGCGGCTTGACGAGGTGCCGACCGATGCCTCGACCGACCCGCTGCCGTTCACGATCGTGGAGAAGACCGGGCGGAACTTCTACGGTGCCACTTCCGTCGGCGATGCCGGGCTCTGCCCGGCCCTGAAAGTCAGCAAGTCGATCGACGTGGGTTCTGGAACGACCGTCAGGCCCGGTCAGACCGTGAAGTACACGCTGACCTTCGACAACTCGCAAGGCACGAGCGAGGTGAGCACGTTCTTCACCGACGACCTGACCGAAGTGGTCGACGACGCCCAGATCGTGAAGGCTCCGTCGCTTGCCTCGGGTGCCGGTCTGAACGTCGGAGAGGTTACGACTGCCGCCGGCGTGACCTACTTCACGATAAGCGGCGTACTGGCAGCCGGGGCGACCGCGACGGTGACCTACTCCGTCACCGTCGACGATCCAAACAAGGGGAACCGGGTGATGGACAACTACGTCATACCCACCGGGGAGACACCGCCGCAAAACTGCCAGGGGGCCGATACGACCTGCACGACCAACCCTGTCAAGAAACCCCTACCGCCAAAGCTCAAGCTTCGCAAGGAGGTCAACCACACCCAGGTCAAGCCCGGCCAGGTGATCCAGTATCGGCTGACGGCGTGGAACGACGGCAAGGGCACCGCCAAGCACGTAATGCTCTGCGACAACCTCCCCGATCACTTGACGTTGGTGACTTCGCAGCGCCAGCTCGCGAAGAAACAAGCCAAGGTGAAGTCGGGGAAGTTGTGCTGGAAGATCGGCACCTTGAAGCCCGGACAGCGCCTCGTGAGGGCATTCGCAGTCCGCGTGGACCGGGACGCGAGGCCTGGGCAGATCGTCAATCGAGCCACACTCGACCGCACGAACGTGCCGGGCATCGATGCCCAGGCCAAACGGGCCGTGCGCATCCTGCGAGTCGCGACACCCACTCGCACCAGCAGGGTCACCGGCTGACCCAAACTCCGAAAGGCACCATGCGGCCGAGGCCTCGATCCCGTTCCCTGACCGGAATCGGGATCGGCCTCGTCGGTGCGGCGGTTCTGTTCTGCGGCTCGCTGAACGTAGCCGTGACGGAGGGCGCGATGACACGCGACAGGTCGTCCTATGTCGCACCGCCATCGCTCAAGCATGGAGCCTGGGTCGCCAAGATCCTGCGGCCGACTCGTGCCGTGAGGACACCGGGCTCGTCACGGCACGGCGTGCCGGTCGGAACGACGATCGGCGGCTATCACTCCCAGGAGCTCATGGTGCTCGACGACCGGACGCTGCCAGACGGCGAAACATGGTTGCGGGTACGTTTGCCGAAACGCCCCAACCGCGCGGCGGGATGGATCGCGGAAAGCGCCGTGAGGCTGAGGCACACCGGATGGTGGGTCCGCATCCGAACCGGAAGACGGACCGTCACCGTATACCGAGACGGTCGACCCAGATTGGCGACAAGAGCCGTGGTCGGGGCGCGTGCGACCCCCACGCCACGCGGATTGTTCGCCGTCATGTTTACGGCGAAGCAACGTGACCGAAACGGGTTCCTCGGCCCCTGGGCTCTTCACCTCACAGCCCACTCCAACGTTCTCGAGAACTTCGGCGGAGGTCCCGGCCGCATC
>Ga0153956_1003382_pt1 | contig 10263 bp, 6 predicted proteins | sample TSFL040MetaG_FD_104704 | JGI IMG/M metagenome (GOLD analysis project Ga0153956, IMG submission 104704) | Attine ant fungus gardens microbial communities from Florida, USA - TSFL040 MetaG | ecosystem: Host-associated > Fungi > Mycelium > Unclassified | place: USA: Florida, Wekiwa Springs...
CGCTGTTTTGCTGAATTTCGGGTCGCCGCCGGCTAATAGAATCTCACCCGCATCGGTTTTGGCTTTAAAGCGCAGTCCTGCCAGGTCATTGCGTTTGCTCCAGATATAGCCGTCGACAATAGGCAGGGTAAAAAAGGTGCACTCGTTTGAGGTAACGGGCTGCGTTTCATAAACTGAGGGAAATGTTTCATCAAACAAATGGATATCGCGAATGCGTAAATTGTTGTTCTCCCACAATAAGTTAATGCGGTAAAAGCGGCTGTTATACCAGGATGTTTTTAAATCACTGCCCGCAATATCTTTACTTACACTAAAAGATGTTGGCGGGGTAACGTTATAGGTTTTCTTAAACCACATGCCTGACTGCTCCATGGTTTCCACACGCAGCTTATGCTGGTCGCGCAGTTTGGCAATGAGCGGCATTTGTATCTCGAAACCTTTTTTCATGGCATCCCAGGTAAATGAGTTTTCCTGACCGGCCTGGGTATAGTTAAAGTTTACCGATTTATCGTCGACCAAAGTTTTAAAGAACCAGTTTACCCAGGTTGAGTCGCCGCCGCCAAAATGGTAAACGGGCTCAAGCGTAATAACACCCTGGCGGCTCGAGCTGATACCGGTATCATACTGGCGCACCGGGTCGCTGCCCAGCAGTCTGAAAACCGGCACCGGTATTTGCTGCGCGGCATGCTGTGCCGGCATGTACGAGTTAATTTTGCTTGGGTAGTAAGCTTGGTTCCAGTAGCCGCCCCAAAGGGTGTAACCATCGGTGCCATACTGGTCTTTACAGTTAGCCGTAGCGATAATATGGTACTTTTGATACATATAATTCAGACTATAAGCATCAATAAACCATGAGGCTACGGTTTTTGGATAATAGCCGAATATCTTTTTAAAATCAGTAAAATATGTGTCTATTAATTTTTCTCGCTCGGCCGGGGTATAGCCGGTTGAGAAGCCAATGTTGGCGCGCCAGTCCCACGGGTAGCGGCCACGCCATTGCATGCCCGAGTTTTCAACCAGGGGCTGCGGTATTTCCCACCAGGCGCCAATTTCAAAAGTGCCTTTGGGTAATGAGGCCAGCAGGGTTTGGTAGCGCTTGTCCATCAAGGCATCATATTGTAACAGAAAGGTGCCCCCCAGGTGATATTTTTTCATGATTTCCACCTGTTTTACCACGGTTTGGTACAATACATCTTCTGTTATCTTGGCATCGCGTGGCTCCAGCAGGCGAATAAAGTTTACAATGTTTACAATTTTTGGTGCCGGCTTTGCGGTTTTTATTTGGGCAGATGCAAAAAGGCTGCCCAGGCACAACAGCCCTGCCAGCAGCTTTTTGCTGATTTTATCGAAATTGAGGATCATAATTTATAGCGATGATAGCTAAGTGTTTAATTGGATAAACAAACATACTATAAGTACAATGATTTGCTGTCATGAACTGTCTTGCAGGTAATAAAAGGAGTTTAGGGGCTTTCACCCTGAGCTCCGTCGAAGGGTGAGCGACGGCCTTTACGCTCACGCTTCGAGAGCCTCAACATGCAATGTCATTAAGTTAAGGCATTTAGCCCCACCTAAATCCTCCCCGGTAGGGGGGACAAAAAAAATATACGTTATCAAGGTTAAGTCTTCCCTGCCGGGGGAAATTTAGATGAGGCTTTACCTATGATTCTCTTAACTTAACGACATTGCTCAACATGACACCCGAATTGTTGTATTCAAACAAATCTCCGTATTATTGACCAGCCAATTCTAATCCAATGTTAAAATTTAAACTGCCGGTTTTATCGCTGCTGCTATGCTGGGCTATGACCGGTATCGCGCAGCAAACCAAAACTCCCATCGGCGGTATCCGTATAGCTTGGGACTACGGCACGCTGGTAAAAGTATCGTCAGGCAATGCCCGTTACTCGGGTTATGCGCGTTTGATACAATTGATCGACAATTCGCTTATTTGCATTTATGAAGCTGGAGGCATATACTGCGTAAAAAGTAACGACATGGGCAAAACCTGGTCTGACCAGACTTTGATAGCCCCTAATATCGACCATGTAAATATGGCCGTACCCGATATTTTGCAATTGAAAGACGGCTCGTTATTGGCCTGTTATAATCCGCGCCCAAACCGCAGACCTGTGGATACTACCAAACACTTCGGCATTAAAACCAAAAAGAGCTACGACAGCGGCAAAACCTGGACCGACGAGCGCACTCTGTACGAAGCCGACTATCGTTTTGAGAATGGCTGCTGGGAGCCATCGGCTATACAGTTGCCTAATGACGATATTGAATTGTTTTTTGCGAACGAAGGGCTTTACCGGCAGTCGAACGAGCAATGTATATCGATGGTGAAGTCAAAAGACGGCGGGCTTACGTGGTCGGCAGCCAGGCCTACCAGTTTCAGGCCGCATTCACGGGATGGGATGCCGAGCCCGGTATTGTTGCAAAATGGTAAGGAAATGGTTTACTCAATAGAGGATAATGGTGTTAAAAATTTCAAGCCGACTATCATCCGCAGTACACTAAAAAACGACTGGGCCAAACCCATAGGTGCTGACGACGCCAACCGTAACTTTGCGTTAGCAAATAAAGTTGCTGATAGCCTTTACCTGGGCGCTCCCTACCTGCGGCAGCTAAAAACGGGCGAAACCATACTGTCATACCAAGGCACTGAAGACCGTATCAACAACATGAACCACAGCGAAATGAAAGTGGTGATTGGCGATAGCGAGGCGCGCAACTTCGACCGTAAATCGGTACCGTTCAACATCGCCGGCGATAAATCAGGCTTGTGGAACAGCGTGAGCGTGCTGAATGACAGCAGCGTTGTGGCGCTCACCAGCACCAGCAGTTTTTCAGCAGACCGTAATGCCGAGGTTTGGATGATCAAGGGGCGTGTTATGCCGGAAATCGCTGTCAAGAAAGTAAACCTGGAAAATGGTGTCTTGCTGAATCCACCGGAGCCTCAGATTTTTATAGGCTGCAACGGCCCCGCCAATATGACAGCTAAGATAAATTACAATAATACTTACCTGTATATTGGGGTTTCTGTGCATGGAGTTGCTGCTGCTAAAAATACCTCTTTCACTATCTACATCGACCCACAAAACAAAAGTTATGATGCGCCGGGTAAAGGTGTATATAAAATCACTATGGACAGAAGCAATAACGTGACCCTGTTTGAAGGTGATGCCGGCGAATGGAAAAAAGGATATCCGGGAGGAATATTAAATGATAATAATATGAAAGGCGGTGAAAGTTACGTACAGGAAATGGGTATTCCCTGGGCAGCCATTGGTGGCAAACCGGCGCTTAATAAACGCATCGGTTTTAACATGGCCTTGACCGATAGCGAAGGGCGTACCGAAAATATTTCGTCAAATGAGGTAGATAAACCTTTTACTTGGTGCACACTTAAGCTATATTAGCAAACCAATTAGTATCCAATAATTACAATGAAAACGATAAAAAATATGTTATTGACCGGTGCTGTGTATGCTTTGGCTATGCTGTCGGTTAACGCGCAGACCAAATCTGCGGGGACGGAAAAAATATGGTCGGCAGCTAGAGCCAACCAATGGTATAGCCAGCACCGCTGGTTAGCCGGGGCCAACTTTATACCGAGCAACGCTATTAACCAATTGGAGATGTGGCAGGCCGATACATTTGATCCAAAAACCATAGACCGCGAACTGGGTTATGCCGAAGGTATTGGCTTTAACACCATACGTGTGTTTTTGCATAGCGTAGCTTATGCGCAAGACCCGAAAGGTTTTAAAGCGCGCGTGAATGAATTTTTGACAATAGCTGCCAAACACCACATACAACCGCTTTTTGTGTTTTTTGACGATTGCTGGAACAACGACCCAAAACCGGGCAAACAGCCCGCCGTTAAAGTAGGCGTACACAACTCAGGATGGATGCAAGACCCGGGGGTACCTGCACTTAAAGACCCTCAGGAAATGGCCCGTCTGGAGCGCTATGTAAAAGACATATTAACCACCTTTGCACACGACAAACGCATTTTGCTTTGGGATCTATTCAACGAGCCGGGTAACAGCGGTAAAAAGGATACGTCAATGCCTTTGCTGCAAAATGTATTTGCCTGGGCGCATGCCGTACGTCCAGACCAGCCGGTATCTGCCGGTTTGTGGGACTGGAGCTTTGAGAAGCTGAACGCTTACCAGGTTCAAAACTCTGACGTGATCACCTACCATAACTATGATGACGAAGCGGCTCACCTGCGTGTAGTGCAATTGCTAAAAACCCATGGCAAACCTTTGATCTGTACGGAATACATGGCCCGCCCGCGTAACAGTACTTTTGGCACTGTAATGCCGATGTTGAAAAAAGAGCACGTAGGCGCCATTAACTGGGGCTTTGTAATGGGTAAAACCAACACCATTTATGCATGGGATACCCCGATGCCGGGCGGCGAAGAACCGAAATTATGGTTTCACGATATCTTCCGAAAAGATGGCACACCTTACAAAACCGATGAGGTGGAGCTGATCAAAAAATTAACCTCTGAAAAGAACTAAACGCCTTTCGACTTATAAAAAGGAGCGCCGCTGCGATTTGTGTAGCGGCGCTTTTGTTTAAAATCTATAAACCCGTTGTCATGCTGAACAAGCCCGATGTCTATAGTAATGCTAAAGCTTTTTAATTACTTCCCTTCTGCCTTTTTTTTCAAGCTTTCCAGCCAGGTACGCAGCGTTTTATTGAGACCGTCCTGGTAAAAATCTGGTTGTTCGGTCACGGGGGCGCCGTCTAATGATTCGGCAGTGCTTACCAGTACGCCATCCCCCATATCGCGAAACAGCCAGATGTGTATGCCCAGCACACCGTTAATGGTGCCCGACCAGGCAATTTTTTGTCCGGGAATAAGTTCACTGATGGTCGACACTATATCCATGCCGCTGACAGTCCAGCTAAATGTTTTGCCGATGGCCGGTAGCGTATCAATTTTTGAGGCAGATATCTCATTGTTCCAATCGCTCCATCCTGAAATATCGGTATGGATATTCCATATATCAATCAGCGGCGCATTGATAATGATCTCGTCGTTAGTAATAACCGGTGCTTTCGGGTTGATGTTCATAGGTGTGTTGTTGATGCTGTTGATAGTGCAAATATCCTACCAATGACAACACCATACCGGCTAAAATGTTGCGGAGATAACGGACTGTTTTTAAGCCTCCGGACATACTGAACTTGTTTTCAGCATCCCACGCGCTAAGCTTACCACAGTTCGGCATGACAATTAATGGTTATTTCCTCTTCAAAAAATCCTCTTCCTCATTATTTACTATTACCAACAATTAATATCGCATCGCGTTTTGCAGCCAGGGCAAGGGTATTTGCTTTTGCGGTTTTCGTCGCTCCGCTTTCGCAGTCAAAAAGTTCGGCCGGGTTGGCGTTGCCTTTAAAAGTAAGCTTTATGTTTTTTGCTGCCGATGTTGGGTTGTAGGCATAAACGAAAGTTTTGCTGCCGCATTTTACCGCGTAAGTGATCACGTCTGCGTCTGATGCTTTTGCATCTACTGCCTCGAAAGAGCCTTTGCCGGCCGCCAGCATTTTATCAGCTATCAGCCGCACTTTTTTCAGATACTCATCCGTTTTACGATTGTCAAAATACTCCCACCACCAGCTCATAGGCAGGATGGGCGTTGGAGCAAACAGACCATACCATAAACCGCGCTTGTAGTCGCTGTCCATCTCAGCTGCAAAATCATCAAAGTTTTTAGACCAGTCCCATTCATAACTGTACTCGCCAATTACATAGGGCTTTTTAAAATCACGCTCATAACGGATAATATTGACCGGTATTGAAGAGGTGTTTTTGTAAATATGCTTTTGGTTAAAATCCATATGAGGCAATTCATCCAAACCTTTCAGATCGCGGTGCGAGATACTGGTAGTTACCAGATGATTGTAAGGGTCGATGCTTTTCAGGTAACCGCTCATTTCACCGTGCCAGGCCACAATTGTGTCGGCACTGATGGGTTTGTTTTTATTACCAAACTGCACATTATCTACCTCGTTAAAAAACTCCCAGGCGCCCAGACTGGTGCTGTAGCCCCATCGCGCCACAAAATAGCGCAGACGGTTTTTATAACGAGCTTTTGATCTGGGATTCACAAAAAAATCGGCCGCCGAGGGCGAAAACCCGCCATCGCGCGGATTGTAATTACCCGGCCCCAAAGTAAGCATCACGTACAAGCCCAACGAGTCGCACAGGTTAAACAAACGGTCAGTTTTGCGGATGGCACTAGAGTTGTAATAAGCGTCCGATTCCTCATAACGCGTACTGTTGAAATTACGATGCCAGTCTACCGGTAAATTAAACTGGCAAACCCAGGTGCGAAAGAAATTACCGCCATGATGTGCCAGCGCCGGCAGCATGTATTCGTAATCATATTTTGGTTTTTGGTGCAGCTCGCTGAAAAACTTAGAGTCATCGCTTTTGCGCGACTCCCAGCCAATGTTTTCGCCTATACCGCGGAATGCCTTGCCATTATCAAACTGAAATTCCCAGTTATTTTTTGGATGCAGAAAGCCGTTTTTGTCAGATGCTGTCGCCACAAACACAGCATCCTTTGAGCGGGCGACAACGCTGCCTGCCTTGCTCAACTCAAAAGCATACTCATATTTACCTTTCTCCTGCGGTGCAAAGCGTGCCTTCCAAAGCGATGGTTTGCCGCTTTCGCCTTCCTCATAATAACAGGGCAGTACCAGCCTTTTGCCCGACGGCGTGAACATCACCATATCCAAAGCCACATCTTCTTGCAGGTAAGGGTTTTGCCAGTCGGCGGTTAGGCGTATGTCAAACTCTGTTTTGGTGTAAAGTTTAGGGTTGGCGGTAGGCTGCTTAAAACTCTGTATACTTTGTGCCCATAGTGAGGGTGTCAGCAGCCATAAAATTGCGCAGGTCAGGTAAATTTTTTTGCTCATTTATACTTCTTTATTATAAAATATCCGCGTCAGCATTTTACGCGATTCGCCATCCGGGTCGTGCTTTACCTCGCAGGTATTGTTAAATATCATCATGGCGCCGTTGGCATCATTAAAGGCGGGCCACTGCGGCAGGCCGTTATGGTTGGGGTCGCCGTGGCGGGCAAAGTTTATCCAGGCTTTGGCTACTTTTTCGCCCAGTGCGCGGGCCTCGTCGCTTGAGCCGGTGTAGTTTTCAGCCTTGTCGGTATTGGCAAAGGCAAAGGGTATCTCGCTGCAATGGAATGACCGCGGCCGGCCGTCCAACTGCGGCGTGTGCCAGGCAAACATGTATAAAAACACAGGTGCGGCCTTTTGAGCCGCTTTGCGGCTGGCCTGCAAATACGCCATTGGGTTTTGTGCGCTTACATAACTTAACAACTCGATAGGTTTATCGTCGGGGTGCGAGCGGCGTAAAACGGCTACCATGTCGGCGGCCTTTTCGCCGTATTTTTCGGCCAGGCGTTTTATCAAACCGGCTTCATCTAAATTTTCTAAAGGAGCATTGTTAATGCTGTACGATGCTTCGTTACGGCAGGTGCCCACCATAAATGGCACATTAGCACTGATGGCGGGCGCGTTTGGATTAAATGGATGCACGGGTAGTATCTTACCATCAACAACAGGCTGCAAACCTGCGCGACCCACATCCGGCGGCACCTTGCTGCCCAGTTTCTGACTGGCTTTGTCCAGCGCGGCTTGCAGACGGTCGTTTTTTACATGGTGAAGGTCGGCTATATTATTTTTGCTGATGCCCAGGTCGGCCAAAACCAGTTCGGTGATCTGTTTGGCGTAGCTTGGGGTTGACATCTGGACAATAGAGTTACTTTGCGAAATAGCGCGGTGAAATAACCCCTTCGCCGAAGGCATAGCCATTAACGTAATAACTTTGCTGCCGCCGCCGCTCTGCCCAAAAATGGTGACGTTGTTTTTATCGCCGCCAAAGTTCCCGATATTGTCACGAACCCATTGCAGGGCAAACACAATATCCAGCATACCCACGTTAGCCGACGAGGTATATTTACTACCATAGTCTGAAAGATCCAGAAATCCATAAGCATTTAAACGATGATTGATAGAAACCACCACCACATCGCCCATTTTGGCCAGGTTCTCCCCATCGTACGACGGATGTTCCTGGCTCGAGCCGCTCGAAAACCCACCACCATGTATCCAGAACATTACGGGACGTTTTTTGCTGTCGAGCGCTGGTGTCCAAACATTCAGGCGCAGGCAATCCTCATCCTGAAAACCGTCTACCCATTGGTATAAAAAACCATATTCTGCCTGCAGCCATCCGGTATTAGGTTTCTGCGGGCAAATGGGCCCATACACCAGGCAGTCGCGCACGTCTTTCCATTTTTGAGGCTTTTGGGGCGGCATAAAACGGTTGTCGCCGCCGGCAGGGGCGCCGTACGGTATACCCTTAAAAGTTAAAATATTATTGCGGGTAAAGCCGCGCACTTTTCCGTAACGTGTATCGGCCACCGCGTTATTAGCCGAGGCCAGCACTTTGCCTTTTTCGCCGGTTTGCTCCTGCCGGGGCGCAGTGCTTGCAGCAACGGGTGCCACATAGCTTAGCCCGGCGGCGGTGGTTAACAATCCGGCTTTTTGCAAAAATTGCCTGCGGCTGTTTTTCGTCATAGATCTATTTTTGGTGATGACCGGCTAACCGGTACTTCACGCAATGTAAAGCAAAATATTGTTCAATCAAATTGCCAGTTACCTTTCGGTATAAACAATACAACACACCCTCTTTCCGACGAAGTCGAAGAGAGGGTCGCGCACGAAGTGCCGCGGAGTGAGTTCCCGGCGCGCATATTAGCTAAGCAGGCTGCGAAACTCACCCGGTCATCGCTTCGCTTGACCACCCTCTCTTCCGCAAGCGGGAAAGAGGGTTTCTTTATTCAAACAGCTTCACTCAATATCTCACCACATTAACCTTTACCGGCCCTAGTAGTCCTGACGACTCCAGGCCTTTGCCCATGTTCGGCATCACTACGGCCGTGGCCTTACGCTCGGCTTCGGGCAATTTGCTGTCGCCGATGAGGCGGTTAACCCAGGTATTCACCACTTTTACTTCGATTTTGTTAGCGCCCGGTTTCAGTGCGCGGGTAATGTCCAGTTGGTAAGGCGGCGTCCACACGCCACCTACGTCTACGCCGTTTATTTTTACTTTGGCAATAGCACGGGCCAGCCCCAGATCGAGCACATAGTTGCTGCCTTTGGTTATGGCTGTCAGGTTAAAGGTGTTATGGTAATAAGCTGTGCCCGAGTAATATTTAATGCTATCGTTTTCGCTTTTCGACCAGTCCGTCAGCTCCTTAAAAATTACCGGTTTTGCCGGGCCGCGCATTTTGCTGTCAAAATTCACCGTCCATGGTTTGTTGATGGCGATGGTTTGCGTAGCATGTGGATAGTTTGATTTGCTGGTATCCTTTTTTATTCCAGGCTTGCGAAACACAATGAACGCACTCTCGTAAGGTGCCAGTTGCATTGGTACGATGGTTGTGCCGTTAGTTTGATAGTAAGATGGCAGTGCGCGACGGTCTCCATTTACGGCGTTCCACAACTCAGGCTGTAAACCGCTGATGCGAAACTGCGGTGAGATACTTACCTTGCTTGTTTTTTGGTTCGATATAAAATAAATAGAACCTTCTTTCAATTGGCGATGTATAAACAGGATAGAATCGCTTTGCGAAATCTTAGCATCCGGAATAACTTTTACCAGATCAAGCGCTTGTTGCATATCCATACCTGATAATACCATGCCCTTGCCATAGTGGTTCACTTTTACATTTACGCCATCAACCTTGCCCCAAAGCTCGTCGGCCAGGGTTTGCACCTGTTTGTCAGCCTGCGGGTAGCCTTGTAAACTTGGCGAACGTTCTGGTTTCGGCCCTAAAATAACTGCACCTTGCGAAACCAGGTCTTTCAGCTTAGCCAGCAATTCAGGCCGCATGGTTTCTAGTTTTGGCAACACCAGTATGCTGTAATTAATACCGTTTGGCAGCATGAGCTTACCATTTTTTACGCTAACGCGATTTTTGATCACCTCGCCATTAATATAATCAAACGAGTAGCCTTGCGGTAGTGCAGGGTCAGTAATGCCGGTCATTTTTGGAGCGTCTTCGCCGATAAAGTAAGCTACGTCGGCAGCGTAAATACCTTGCTGCAGCATCATGTTGCAACGTTTGCTGTATTTCAGGAACACGTCCATATCATAAAACCAGGTATTGTGGCGGTTAAACTCCACGCCAAACCAGGTGTCAA
>Ga0153956_1003383_pt1 | contig 10259 bp, 12 predicted proteins | sample TSFL040MetaG_FD_104704 | JGI IMG/M metagenome (GOLD analysis project Ga0153956, IMG submission 104704) | Attine ant fungus gardens microbial communities from Florida, USA - TSFL040 MetaG | ecosystem: Host-associated > Fungi > Mycelium > Unclassified | place: USA: Florida, Wekiwa Springs...
CGGCGGGAGCGCCGTAGAGCCCCTGCGTGGCGAAGAATTCGTTCATCAGGCGGTTGCCGTTGCCCTGGTAGAACCAGGCATTGGCAAGCCGCGCATTGAGGCCGAAGGGAACGGCGGCACCGAGCGCATAGGTCGGGTCCTTGTTCCAGAAATAGAGGCAGGTCGTGTGCGCGGCCTCCACCGTCCCGGCGCTGACGGCATCCGCCGCCTGCAGCGCGGGAATGATCTCCCCGTCCTCGAAGGTCTGGATCGTGAAATTGCCGTCGGTCGCGGCGGCGATGTGGTTGGCGATGTCTTCCGCGCCGCCGAAGATCGCATCGAGGCTCTTCGGGAAGGAGGAGGTCATGCGCCAGGTGATCTTGGGGTTTTCCTGAGCGATGGCGGGCGCCGCAAGCGCCGTGACGCCGGCGCCGGCAAGGCCGGCCTTTCTCAGGAACGAACGGCGATCCATCACATCCTCCCGCATTGGCGGTATCCATCTTCTCAAGCGTCCGCCGGCGGCATCCGCATCGGCAGGACCTAAACACGACGACTATTCTCTTTCAAGCCTCGCGAGAGCATGAGCGGCCCCGTTGACTTGCCCATCATTCTGCGCTCTCACAACGCGACAGCCATTGGCCCAGCAATGGGGCATTTTTACCGGAGCGACCATGAGCAAGCCCGTCATCGTCGGTCCGGGCGAGATCAAGGTAAATTCCCTGCACCGCCAGGCGATCGCAAAAGCCGCGCCGCGCCTGCAGGTGGAAGCGACCGCCGAGGACGGCACGGTCGAGGCGGTGTCGGTGATCGACGCCAAGGCCTTCGCGGGCGGCGTGCAATGGCATCCGGAATATTGGGCCGAGACGGACGAACCCTCGCGGCGCATTTTCGAGGCCTTCGGCGATGCGGTGCGCACCTATGCCGCAAGCCGGAACGGCACAGCCCCGGCCGCGCTCAAGCGCTCAGCGGTTTGACGCCGGCGTTTCCGGCACGGGCGTCAGCGCCCGACCCGTTTCGAACCAAGAGATGATGTTGTCGGCGACGAGATCCGCCATGGCGTTGCGCGTCGGCACCGAGGCGGAGGCGATGTGCGGCAGAAGGCAGGCATTGGGCAGCGCAATCAGTTCGGCCGGCACCGTCGGCTCGTCGTAGAAGACGTCGAGGCCGGCCGCCCCCAGTGTTCCATTGCCGAGTGCCGCGATCAGCGCCGCCTCGTCCACGGTCCAGCCGCGCCCGACATTGATCAGCACCCCTTGCGGCCCCAGCGCCGCAAGCACCTCCGCATCGATGGTCTTGTGGGTCTGCGGCGTCTTCGGCACGATGGCGATCATCGTGTCCACGGCCTTGGCCATGTCGAGCAGCGTCGGGAAATAGTCGTAGGCGACGCCTTCGTGGCGGCTGCGCGTATGGTAGCTGATCTTCACCTTGAAAGGCTCCAGCCGCCGCGCGATCTCTTGGCCGATGCGGCCGAGGCCGTAAAACCCGACATGCCGGCCCTTCAGCGAAAAGGGCGAAAGCGGGAAGGACACGCCCGGCTTCCAGTTGCCCTCGCGAAGCCATTGCTCGGCGTGCGGGAACCGGCGAAGCGTGTTGAGGAGCAACGCCACCGTCGTATCGGCGACCTCGTCGTTCAGCACGTCAGGCGTGTTGGTGACGAGAATGCCCTTGGCCGCGGCATGGGCGACATCCACCCCGTCATAGCCGACGCCGAAATTGGCGATAATCTCCAGATTGGGCAGCGCGTCGATCCAGGCGGCGCTCAGGCCGTTCCCGCTCGCCACGGCGCGGACACGGCCGGCCACCTCCGCGCTCAGTTGCAGCCGGTCGCCCCGTTCGGCGGTAACGATCTCGAAGCGATCGGCAAGCCGGTCGACGACATGCGGATAGATCTTTCCGGGAATGAGTACGGCGGGGCGGGAAGCGGACATGGCAAATCCTTGGCTGAAACAAAGGAAGGTTTGTGGCTAGTGACGCCCCACCATCGGCGCGGTCGATTGGCGAATGCGCATTTCCGGCTTGATCAGGTGCATGCCGTCGGGTTCGTGGCTGCCGGCAAGGCGGTCGAGCAGCGCGCGCGCCGCAAGCCGCCCCACCTCCGCCTGCCCGTTCCAGACCGTCGTCAGCGCCGGCGTCGCGATCGCGGCCTCTTCGAGATCGTCATAGCCGGTCACGGAAATGTCGCGGCCCGGAACGAGGCCCGCGCGCGCGATGCCGTTCATCAGCCCGATGGCGACGAGATCGTTCCAGCAGACGGCCGCCGTCGGCTTCTGCGGCAGGGAGAGGAAATGCACCGCCGCCTCGAACCCGCCCTGCTTCGAACGCGGGCCGGGGATGCGCAGGTTGGGGTCCACCTCCATCCCCGCCTTGCGCAGCGCGTTGACATAGCCCTGATAGCGGTCGCGCCCGGTCGAGGTCTGGTCGGTGCCGCCGATCATGGCGATCGAGCGATGGCCGAGGCTGATCAGATGGTTGGTCGCCAGCGAAATGCCGTAGGCGTCGTCGCCGCGGAAGGTCGGCAGGTCCATCGCCTCCATGGAGCGGGCAACCAGAATGGCCGGCATGCCGTTGTCTTCGGCAAGCTGCATGTCCACCGGCGGCGTGCCGATCGCCGGCGACACGATGACGCCGTCGCCGCCGAGCTGCAGCAGCGTCTCGATGAAGGTCCGCTGCTTGTCGACCGAGTCGTAATGGTTGGAGAGGATGAAGGTGTGGCGGCTGCGGTCCAGCTCGCTTTCGATGGCCTTGAGGATTTCGCCGTAGAAGGGGTTCATGATGTCGTGCACGACGACGCCGATGATGCCGGAGCGCGAGGTCCTGAGGCTGGCGGCGCGGCGGTTGTAGATATAGCCGAGCGCGCGGGCCTGCTCCTTGATCCGCTCGCGGGTGTTCACCGCCACCAGCGGACTGTCCCGAAGCGCAAGCGATACGGTCGCCGTGGAAATGCCGAGCGTTTCCGCGATGGTCGAAAGCTTGATCTTCTGGGCCACGCAATCCCTCCCCGAACGGTGCCATGGCCCGACGCGCCCCACACGCGCCGGGTTTAAAATATTTAATTAAAAGATTTAAGGAGGCCGTGCAATTGAAAAAATTGCGGTTTCAGCCTTCCTCGTCCTCCAGCGGCTCGCCGGCCTGGAGATTTCCGTCGATCTGCTTCAGCAGACGGACGAGCGAACGCACGTCCTTTTCGGAAAAGCCGCGCGTGGCGCGCTCGTCGCAAAGGGCGGCGGATTCGGCGATCTGGGTGACGGTGCTGCGGCCGGTCTCGGTCAGGTAGACCTTGGTCAAGCGCGCATCCTCGCTGTCGGCGCGGCGCTCGACGAAGCCCTGCGCCTCCATGCGGCCGATGGTGCGCGTCATGGTCGGCGCCTTGACGCCGAGCTTATGCGCCAGCGTGCCCGCCGGCAGCCCGTCCTCTTCGGCGAGCGCCACGATCACGCCGTCCTGCCCGGCATAGAGCCCGCTCGCGGCAAGGTTCCGCGTCAGCACGGTGCGCATGGAGCGCGCCGCCTGCGTCAGCGCCGGCGAAATATCCGCGAGCGTGTACTCGCCGTGATCCTTCTTCTTACCGGACTTGCTCTTTTTTCCGTCCTTGCTCTTCTTGCCCATCTTGCGCCCATTGGTCTTTCAGCACGGCCAACCCCGCGCTATGACATTGCGCAGGATAGTGACATATACAAGAGGCGCAGTTGCAGATGGCGCAGCCTTCCCCCCGCTTTGCGGACAATGATCCGTCTCTGGCGCCCTCCGAGCGGGCGCACTGGATCGCGGTCCTGCCGCTCGGCGCCCACGAGCAGCACGGCCCTCACCTGCCCTTCGAGACCGATACGCTGATCGCCGAAGGCATCGTCGAGCGCCTGCGGCATCGCTTGGCCGAAACGTTGCCCGTCACCTTCCTTCCCGTCGAGCCGGTCGGCTATTCCGTCGAGCACATGGACGTCGCCGGCACGCAGACGCTCACCTGGCAGGAAGCGATCGACCGGTGGCTCGGCATCGCCGCCGGCCTCCACGATCTTGGCATCCGCAAATTCGTGATGCTGAACGCCCATGGCGGCAACGCGCCGCTGATGACCGTCGTCGCGACGGAGGCCCGCATCCGCTTCGACATGCTGGCGGTGGCGACGAGCTGGACCCGCTTCGGCCTGCCCGAAGGCGTGATCTCACCGGACGAAAAGGCGATCGACATCCACGCCGGCGATATCGAAACCTCGGTAATGCTCGCCCTTCATCCCGACAGGGTGGCGATGGCGAAGGCCGCCGCCTTCCCCTCCCGGCAATCGGATTTCGCGCAAGAATTCAAGCATCTGCGCGCCTACGGCCCGCACGCCTTCGGCTGGCGGATGTCGGATCTGAACGACCAGGGCGCTGCCGGCAATGCGGCGGCGGCGACCGCCGAGAAAGGCGAGCGTCTGATCGCGCACGCGGTCGAGGGGCTTCTGGAGCTTTTGCAGGACGTGGACGCTTTCGATGTGCGGACGCTTGCGGCAGGCAACTTGTAAACCGGCCCTCAGGCCATCATACTAAGGGCAATAAGCACGAGGCGACAGGAGGCCGGCATGCGTATTTCCATCGCGGAGGCGGAAGGTCAGTTGACCGAACTGGTACGGCTTGCCAATCAGGGCGAGGAAATCGTCCTGACGCAGGATGGATTTCCGTCGGCGAGAATTGAGCCGCTGAAGAAGCCCATGAGCCGGGAGGAGAAGGCGCGGCTTTTCGACAGGCTGCAAGAGGAGGTCGCGAGAAAGAACCTGCCGCCCGGTCCCAGCGCGGCGCGAAGCCAGGATTTCCTCTACGACGAATATGGCCTTCCGAAATGATCGCCGTCGATACCTCGGCGCTCATCGCAATGTTGGCGGGGGAGACAACCGCTCCAGCCTGCCGGAGAATTATGGAGGATGAGGAAATCATCCTCATTTCGACGGGCACGATGGTCGAGGCATTGATCGTCGCCGCTCGCCGCGACCTTCTGCACCAGATGCGCGAACTCCTGGCATCCCCGGCGATCCGGTCCGTCGACGTGAACGCACGCCGCGCCCGCCTTGCCGCCGAGGCCTATACGCGCTGGGGCAAGGGCTTCCACCCGGCGGGCCTGAACTACGGCGATTGCTTCTCCTACGTCACGGCCAGGGAATTCGATTGCCCGTTGCTCTATGTCGGCAACGACTTCTCGCAGACGGATCTCGTCTCGGCCATCGACGCCGCCCGCCCCACCCCAATGTGATCTTATAACACGCAAAAGCCTTTGAACTGCCGCCGGCAAGTCCTTATATGGTGACCGACCGACGTTCCGCCTTCGTGGCATCATCCCATCTTTCGAGGCTCCCATGACCGAAGCAGCCACCCAGAAGCCCATTCCCGTCACCGTTCTCACCGGCTATCTCGGCGCGGGCAAGACCACGCTTCTGAACCGCATCCTTTCGGAAAACCACGGTAAGAAATATGCCGTCATCGTCAACGAGTTCGGCGAGATCGGCATCGATAACGACCTGATCGTCGAATCCGACGAAGAAATCTACGAGATGAACAACGGCTGCGTCTGTTGCACTGTGCGCGGCGACCTGATCCGCGTCGTCGAGGGCCTGATGCGCCGCCCCGGCCGCTTCGACGGCATCATCGTCGAGACCACCGGCCTTGCCGACCCGGTCCCGGTCGCGCAGACCTTCTTCATGGACGACGACGTCCGCGCCAAGACGGAACTCGACGCCGTCGTCGCCCTCGTCGACGCCAAGCACCTGCCGCTTCGCCTCAAGGACAGCCGCGAGGCCGAAGACCAGATCGCCTTTGCCGATGTCGTCCTCATCAACAAGACCGACCTCGTCTCCCCGGAAGAGGTAGCCCGCATCGAGGAAACCGTCCGCGCGATCAACCCGTCCGCCCGCATCCACAAGACCACCCGCTCCGGCGTCGATCTTGCCCGCGTACTGAACCAGGGCGCCTTCAACCTGGAGCGCGCGCTGGAGAACGACCCGCATTTCCTCGATCACGGCCATGACGACCATGCCTGCGGCCCGGACTGTGACCATCATCATCACGACCATGATCACGATCATCACCACCACGACCATGGGCACGATCATGAGCATGAACACCATCATCACCACGATCACGACCACCATCATCACGGCGTGTCGCCGATCCACGATGTCACGGTGCAGTCCGTTTCGCTGCGCGGCGGCGAGATGAACCCCGACCGCTTCTTCCCGTGGATTCAGAAGGTGACGCAGACGGACGGCCCGAACATCCTCCGCCTCAAGGGCATCATCGCCTTCAAGGGCGACGAGGAGCGCTACGTGGTGCAGGGCGTGCACATGATCATCGAGGGCGACCACCAGCGGCCCTGGAAGGAGGGCGAGAAGCGCGAAAGCCGCCTCGTCTTCATCGGCCGCGAGCTTGACCGCGAGAAGCTGGAGAACTCCTTCAAGGCGTGCGAGGCAACCGCCTGATGCCGACTGTCGCTCCGCTTGATCTCGACGGCCACGTTCTGGCCGTCGAATTTTTGGGTGACGTCCCCTTCTTCGTGGCCGCCGCCGGCACCATCCACCGCCTGGAGGGCGGCGAAAAGGTTTCCGAGGCGGGACAGGGCCTGCTGACCTGCATCCGCGATCCCTATAGCGACAGCCTGATTGCCGGCGGCGAGGCGGGCAAGGTGCAGCGCATCGCCGGCGACGGCAGCGTGAGCGAGCTGGCGCACGCGCCGCGCAAGTGGATCACCCAGGTCGCCGCCGGCCCGCAGGGCGCGGTCGCCTATGCCCACGGCAAGACCACCTTTGTCCGCACCGCCGACGGCGCGACCAGGGAATTCGCCGAGGAGCGCACGGTCGAAGCCATCGCATTCGCGCCGAAGGGCATGCGCATCGGCGTCGCCCGCTATAACGGCGTTTCGTTGCACTGGGTCGCCACCAACACCAAGCCGGTCGATCTCGAATGGAAGGGCGCCCATACCGGCATCACCTTCTCGCCGGACGGCAGCTTCCTCGTGACCTCGATGCAGGAAAACGCCCTGCACGGCTGGAAGCTCGACGTCAAATCGGCCTCGGAGTCCCGCCACATGCGCATGACCGGCTATCCCGCCAAGGTCAAATCGCTCTCCTGGTCGGCCAAGGGCAAGTGGCTCGCCTCCTCCGGCGCTCCGGCCGCCGTCGTCTGGCCCTTCCAGGGCAGGGACGGACCGATGGGCAAGTCGCCGCTGGAACTCGGCACGCGCGCCAACATCATGGCGACCGCCGTCAAATTCCATCCGGCCGAAGACATTCTCGCCATCGGCTTCGTCGACGGCATGGTGCTCGCCGTGCGCGTCGCCGACGGCAAGGAAGCGCTGCTGCGCCGCCCCGGCAAGGGCGCGATCACCGCCATGAGCTGGAGCAAATCCGGCAAGCTCCTCGCCTTCGCGACGGAAGCGGGCGACTGCGGCATCGTCGATATCGCCGGCTGACACCGGCAAAGAAGGATCAAGGGGCGCCCGCTTACGCGCGGCGCCCCTTAACTATGTCCGTTTAGCCGGCAATCGTCTCAAGCGCCCGCATCGCCTCCTCCGGCAGCTCGATATCCGCAACCGCAAGGTTCTCCCTGAGATGCGCGACGGAGGACGTGCCGGGGATCAGCAGGATGTTCGGCGCGCGGCGCAGCAGCCAGGCAAGTGCCACCTGCATTGGCGTCGCGCCGAGACGCGCCGCGACCTCGGAAAGCGTGGACGACTGCAGTGGCGAGAAGCCGCCGAGCGGGAAGAAGGGCACATAGGCGGTGCCCTGACGGCCAAGCTCGTCGATCAGCGCGTCGTCCTCGCGATGCACCAGATTGTAATGGTTCTGCACGCAGACGATCGGCGCGATCTTCCGCCCCTCGGCAATCTGCTTCGGCGTGACATTGCTGAGGCCGATGTGGCGCACCAGACCTTGCCGCTGCAATTCGGCCAGAACGGTCAGCGGCTCCTCGATCGGCCCTTCCGCCGGGCCGTGCACGCTGAACATGAAGCGCAGGTTGACGACGTCGATAACGTCGAGGCCGAGATGGCGCAGATTGTCGTGAACGGCCTGCCGCAATTCCTCCGGCGAATAGGCCGGCAGCCAGGAAGCGTCGTCACCGCGCCGCGCGCCGATCTTGGTGACGATGGTGAGATCGTCCTTATAGGGATGCAGCGCCTCGCGGATCAGCTTGTTGGTGACGTGCGGGCCGTAGAAATCGCTGGTGTCGATATGGTCGACGCCCGCCTCGACGGCGGCGCGCAGCACCGCGATCGCCTCGCCGTGATCCTTCGGCGGCCCGAAGACGCCCTTGCCGGCAAGCTGCATGGCGCCGTAGCCGAGCCGCTTCACGGTGCGGTCGCCGAGCTTGAACGTGCCGGATGTGTCGATGCTGGTCATAGCCTGTCTCCTGTGTTCGATACAGAAGACATAGGCCTTGCGAACACGCACGAGAATAGTCCACAATCTGCACAGTCTGTGCGGAAAGGCGAACAATGAAGGTCGATCTCGGCGATTTGAATGCATTCCTGGCGGTCGCGGAGGCGAAAGGCTTTCGCGAGGGCGCACGCGTCAGCGGCATCAGCGCCTCGGCGCTCAGCGATGCGGTGCGGCGGCTGGAAAGCGAGTTCGGCGTCCGGCTCCTGAACCGCACCACCCGCAGCGTCGTTGCGACCGAAGCCGGCCTCAAGCTCCTGGAGCGGCTCCGCCCCGTCATGAACGAGATGGACGCGGCGCTGGACGTCGTCAACGGCTTTCGCGACCGGCCGGCCGGGTCGCTGAAGCTCAACGTGCCGGTCAGCGCCGCCCGCCTCGTGCTGCCGGCCATCGTTTCCCCCTTCCTCGCCGCCTATCCCGATATCCGGCTGGAGGTGGTCACCGAGGAAAGCTTCGTCGACATACTCGCCGCCGGATGCGATGCCGGCATCCGTTACGACGAACGGCTGGAGCAGGACATGATCGCCGTGCCGATCGGCCCGCGCGTGCAGCGCTTTGCGGCGGCCGCCTCCCCTGCCTATCTCGACCGCCACGGCCGGCCGCAGCACCCGCGCGACCTGCTTTCGCACGCCTGCCTGCGCGGCCGCTTCGATAGCGGCGCGATGGCGACGCCCTGGGAATTCGAGCGGGACGGCGAAACGGTGAATGTCGATCCCGCAGGCCCGCTGATCGTCAGGATCGGCGGCGGTGTCGACCTCAAGATCGATGCGGCGATCGGCGGCACGGGGATCGTCTATATTTTCGAGGACTGGCTGCGGCCGCATTTCGATGCCGGCCGGCTGGAGCCCATTCTGGAGCGCTGGTGGCTGAGCTTTTCCGGGCCGTTCCTCTATTATCCCGGACGGCGCCTCGTGCCGGCACCCTTACGCGCCTTCATCGACTTCGTCCGCACGGCGGAAAGCCGAAAATAACCCATTGCCTTGAAAGAAAAGGCCGCTCCTTCGTCTTCACGCGAAGGAGCGGCCGGTCGGTCACGCCGCGCGGCGGACCGAGGGCCGCGCCAGCTGGCGGCCGCTGGCGACGAGCAGGCCGGCGGCTTCAGCGAGCCAGCCGTCCTTCAGCTCCAGCGCCAGGAAGCGGTTGCGTTCGAACGGACCGGGCATCATCAGATGCTGCGCCTTTTCGGCGAAGAAGCCGAAGCGCTCGTAATAGGCCGCGTCGCCGACGAGGAGAATGGCGCCGTGGCCGAGCTTCTTCGCCTCGAGGATCGCCGCGCGCATCAGCGCCGAGCCGATGCCCTTGCCTTCATGGGAGCGATCGACGGCGAGCGGGCCGAGCAGCAGCGCATCGACCGGCTGGGTGTCGCGATCGACGCCGGCCTCGACGTTCCAGAGGCGCACGGTGCCGATGACATGGCCGCTGCGGTCGCGGGCGACCAGCGCGAGCCCTTCGGCCGGGATGCGGTTGCGGCGCAGCTTTTCCGACGACTTCTTCGTGCGGCCGGCACCCATGGCGCGGTCGAGCAGGTTTTCGCGGGCGACGACGTCGCTCGGGTTTTCCAGGTCGATGGTGAAGGTGGCGGGCGCAAAGAATGCGCGGACAGAATCAAGAACAGCGGCCATTTTGGCCTCCCGCACTCAAAACCGTTTCAGACGGTAACTTCGAATGATTGTGAGGTTGCCGCCCCGGCTGGTTACGGGGCTGGCGAAGTCAAACTTGGAGCATTTCCGGACGGAAAACCGGTATCCACTTTTCCTGGAAATGCTCTAGATGACGTAGGCCTTGAGCGGCTCGAAGCCGTTGAAGGCGACCGCCGAGTAGGTCGTCGTGTAGGCGCCGGTGCCTTCGATCAGAACCTCGTCGCCGATGGTGAGCGTCAGCGGCAGC
>Ga0153956_1003384_pt1 | contig 10255 bp, 11 predicted proteins | sample TSFL040MetaG_FD_104704 | JGI IMG/M metagenome (GOLD analysis project Ga0153956, IMG submission 104704) | Attine ant fungus gardens microbial communities from Florida, USA - TSFL040 MetaG | ecosystem: Host-associated > Fungi > Mycelium > Unclassified | place: USA: Florida, Wekiwa Springs...
GCAACCCCTTCTTCTGTGCCGAGCTGCTGCGCGAGGCGCTCGCCGCGGGCATCACGCCCGACGCCGCCGGGGCGGCGCGTCTCGTCGAGTTGCAGCCGGAAGGCATCGGCCGCGCGATCGCCGCCCGCCTCGCGCGCCTCGGCCCCGACGCGGGACTCCTCGCGGCGGCAGTCACCGTGCTCGGCGGGGGTGTCACCATCGACGTCGCCCGCCGGCTAGCCGGACTCGATGAGGCGACGGCCGTCACCCTCGTCGACGCGTTGCTCGCCGCCGAAATCCTCACCGGCGACCCCGCCCTCGACTTCGTCCATCCCGTCGTCGCCGAAGCGGTCGAGGCCGAGCTTGGGGCGGCGCACCGACGCGCCCTCCACCTGGAGGCGGCTCGCCTGCTCCATCGGCGCGGATCCCCGGCGGAGGCGGTGGCGACCCATCTGCTGGCGGCCGAGGGCATCGGCACCGAGCCGTGGGCCGTGCCCACCCTGCGGTCGGCGGCGGCGGCAGCGATGGCGCGCGGCGCGCCGGAGCGGGCCGAGACCCTGCTCGTCCGGGCTCTCGCCGAGGCCAGGGAACACGAGCCTGCCCTGCTGCTCGAGGCCGCGGAGGTGCGGTCGTTCCTCTACCGGCCGGGCGCTGTGGATATCTATCGCGCCGCCCTCGACCTCGCCGAGGATCGGGAGCAGCGCGTCGCCGCCAATCTTGGCGTGATCAGATGCCATGCCGACGCCGGCGACATCGCCGGAGCGGTGAGCCTCGCAAGGAGCGCCCTCGAATCCGCACCGCCCGACCAAGGCGGGCTGATCGAGGCGGAAATCCTGCGCATGGCTGCCTGGTTGTCCCGGCTGAGCCCCGAATTGCTCACGGACCATGCCGGGATCCTCGAGTCGTCGAGGCGCGGGTCGAGCCGCGAGCCGAGCGCGGCCGAGTTCGTCCGGCGCGTGTTCGAGGCGTTGGATCTCTCGCTGCGCGGAGACCGTCGCGGGGCGGCGGCAGCGGTCGAGCGGGCGCGGGCCCGGACGCCGGCCGAGGTCGGGCAGGTGATGACGATGACCCGGAGCTCCCTCTTTTGGACCCTGATGAACCTCGGCCGCTACGAGGAGATGGAGGAGATCGGCGACCGAGTCCTCGCCGAGGGTTATGCGGCCGGCGACGGCTGGGGGGCCGAGGCCGGACAACTACTGCGCGTGGTCGCCCGCTGGGTGCGTGGCGACGTCGTCGGCACGATCGCTGCCAGCGAGTGGATCGCAGAGACCCCCTGGGTGCCCGAAACGATCCTGATGCGGGCGCACCGGTCGCTGGCGCTGCTGGAGGCCGGGCGGAGAGCCGAGGCGACGGCCATCCTCGATGTCCCCGCCGAGATGGAGGCGAGCATCCAGGGCGCCTTCCAGTGGCTTTGGCTGCCCTACGGGCGCGCCCACCTCGCCTTCGCGGCGGGTGAGCTGGAGGTCGGGGTGGCCGAAGCGCGGCTGACCGGTGAGCGGCTGGCGGCGATCGAGGTTGTCAACTACGAGACCCTCGACTGGCGCCCGCTCGCCGTCCGCGCCCTCTCGCTCGCGGGCCGCCGAGAGGAGGCGTCGGCACTGGCAGCGGAGGATGTCGAGCAGACGGCCCGCTACTGCTCACCGCGCGCGGTCGCGGTGGCCGTGGCGACGGCGGCGGCGGTCGCAGGAGGCCCCGGCGCCGAGGAGCGCCTGCGCGGCGCGATCGCCGACCTCGACGCCCTCGGCACGCCCCTCGACGCCGCCCGCGCCCGTTTCGATCTCGGCATTTTGCTGCGCCGGGCGCGCCGTCCCCGCGACGCCCGCGCACCGTTGGCCGAGGCGATCGACATCGCCCGGCGCCTCGGCGCCCGGCGCCTGGCCGACGAAGCCGAGGGAGAGCTGCGGGCGGCGGGGGGACGGCCCCGGCGCCTGGATCTGACCGGCCCGGGATCTTTGACGCCGGCGCAGCGGCGGGTGGCCGAGCTGGCGGCGCGGGGCCTGTCCAATCCGGAGGTCGCGCAGGCCCTGTTCGTCGGCGTTCGCACCGTCGAGACCCACCTCACGGCGACCTACGGGAAGCTCGGGATCGACTCGCGGGACCAGCTTGCGGCCGCCCTCGACGGCGACGACCTCGCCTCCGCGAATACCTAAAAGTCTTAGAGATAGGGCATGTAGCGCCAAAGTTCTGGGTGGCTCCACGATGGCGAATCGGCGGACGCGATCAAGGATCGGGACAGGTTCGTCCCCGAGAAGGAGCTGCGTGATGATTAAGACTCGAAGGGCTTGGGTGGCACTGTCGGCGATCGTCGTATCCGCGGTGATGATCGTCGGATGCGGAGGAGGAGGAGGAGGTTCCACGAGCACCGTGGCCGACGAAAGCATCAGCGGAGCCGTGGGTCCCGCGGGAACCGCAGTGGTGAAGGTGGCGAGTTGGCGCGGCCGGCCGGGCGGCCTTGTCGTCGACGCCGATGGCATGACCGTGTACGAGTTCCGCCGGGACAACCCCATGCTCTACCAGTTCAACCGGAATCCGATCCCCACCTGCTACGGCCCCTGCGCGGTCATGTGGTTGCCGCTGTTGACCGACCAACCGCCGAGAGCCGCCGACGGCGCCGAGGCCTCCAAGCTCGGGACGATCAGGCGCAAGGACGGCGGCACCCAGGTGACCTATGACGACCACCCCCTCTACGTCTTCACCGGAGACAAAAGGCCAGGTGAGATGAACGGTCAGGACGTCCACAGCTTCGGAGCGAGGTGGTACGCGGTTCAGAGCGACGGAAGTGAATTGACGCCCTGATCCCCGTTGGCCTTGCAAGGACCCGAGGCTTGGTTCCGGTGGAAAGAATGGATCGGCGTAGGCCAAGAATCGTCGGGGGACACGACCCGACCCTCCGGCCTCGGCGGCGCGCCCACCCTTGCGTCGCCGAGGTCGGTTGCCGCGTGCACGTCACCGGTGAGCGCCAGGGTTGGCGCTGAGATGCGCAGCCGAACTGCTCGCCGGGAGAGAGGTCAAGGGAAAGCCCTTGCCCTCGGTGTTTGTCTTGGCTTGGCAGAGCGGCTTGGGGCTTGCTGCGACGACCCCGGCTGGCCTCAGTTGAGTGCGGTTCTAGGGACGTTCTAGGGGCGCGTCTTCCCTGGGATCGATTCGCCCGCCGCTCTTGACGGACCTTCGATCGAGATCGCTTCGGCCTGGGCTTTCCCCACGGGCGCTCTGCCGTCATTCCGGTGATGAAGGAGCATGGGCCTCACATGCTCCCCCCAGACGGCGAGGGTTAGACCGTGCCCGAGAAGGAGCTGCGCTTCCCGGCGCTCTTCGACGAGGAATGGTGGACGGTCGACCTGGACCGGGCCGGCCCCTCCGGCCGGGAAGCGGATCAAGCGGCGCGGGCTGAGTACGACCGTCTCGGTGTACCCCGTGAGGAATTGCGTCCCTGCGAAGACGAGGCGCGTGACGGGACCGAACTGTGACGCTGCTTCAAGGTCTACCTGCCGCCCCGATCGGTCGCTTCGGGATGGTGTTCCTCCCCGAGATGGTCGAAAAGAAGATCGTGCTCCGCTACTTGGCATTCGAGATCGAGTTTTGGCCGAGGCGGTCTCGCTCTGAAAGACGAACGGGCCTAGGCGAGGCCCGTCCCGGTTCTCCACGCCAGCGTTCCCGCGGTCCACCTCGCTGGCGTATCCTTCTGATGATGCAGGCGATTGACCTTCAGACCGTTGTCTTCCACGAAGGCGAGCACTACGTGGCCCAGTGCCTCGACGTTGACGTGTCGAGCTTCGGCAACAGCGAGGACGACGCACTCGCCAATCTGCGTGAGGCGCTCGAACTCTATTTCGAGGACGCTCCCGCGGACGCGGTCGCCAAGGTCGAAGGACCCGAGGTCCGTCGGCTGAGGGCGGCGGGCGCTGCGAGGAGATGGAGTCGGATCTGCTCCGGCGCTACGTCGCCGAGGCGTGCGGCGAGGCCGAGCAGGCGGCCGTCGAGGTCCATCTCGCACACTGCCGCCACTGTCAGATCGCCTACGCGAGGATGCGCGGCCGTCTGTTCGACGTCGCAGGCGGCCTGGCGGCGATCGCCGGCTCGGCGTCGGTCGCGGCCCGCCTGCACGCCGGCCGGATCGCGGAGGTGGCCGCCCGGATCCTCGATGCCCGCCAGGGCCTCGTCGCGGTGACGAGAGCGGCGCGGGGGCGACTGCGCGAGCAGGCGCTCCGGGCCGCGACCTCGGTCCCCGGATCGGGAGGCGACGCCGTTGTTGGCGCCGAAAGGCGTGCCGTTGTCCCAGGCGCCGGGCGTCTTCGGTTCGGCGAGGTTCGCGGGCCTCGATCTTGCAGAAGCTCCTTGATTAGGATCGTTGACATCGCCTGTCGATCAGCATTTGCGAGGTGGGCTGCGTCCGGGATCATCGCTGCGGTTGCACTGCTGTCCGGTTGCGGCAGTATGGAATCGCGAGGAGGCACCGAATCTTTGTCTCCTAGGGATTTGAGCCAGCTAGTCGCCAAGAAGATCACGGTCTCCCAGGCGCGAGACGAGCGGCTGTCGAGGTCTGGGGCGCGATTCTGCGGTGCGCGAGATATTTCAAAAAAGGCCGTCTCAATGTCGGACATTCGTCTTATCGTCAATCCCAGTGTCGTCTCATCCGGTCAACCGTTGAATGCGCGGCTTGAAAATCTGGGTGATGTCGACCTTGGCTACGGTCCGGTGCCGATGGCCGACAAGCTGGTCGCAGGCGGTTGGCGACGGCAGGTCTTCACCGAGGGCGGACGTCCGGTCGGCTTTCCGAGCATTGAACTCTCGCTACCGGCGCATAGCCTCTCTTCCTGTCTGAGTGTTCCCGTGCCGCGAGAGTGGGGGCCGGGTCTGTATCGTTTGCGTTTCTCCGTTGAAGGATCTGGTCGTGATTCCGGGCACCCGCAACCGGCTCCAACGGCCTATTTCAAGATCCGACGGCCCAAGGCAGCGTGAGGTCCAGAGGAGCCGGATCCGCCCGACCAGCCGTCCACCTGAGCGGCCCCCGTCCTGATGTACGGCGGAGCGTCGGAAAAGGGCGTTTCGCTCGTGACGCGGGATGCCGGAGACGGGGCAGCCAGGACTCGAATCTTGCCCTCAGTCCTTGTCTTAGCTTGGCAGAGCGGTTTGCGGCGATGCGCAGCGCCCCCTAATTGGCCTGAGTTGACTCTACTTCTAGGGGACGCAGCTCGGCGGCGTCCATCTTGGATGAAACCCCAGACCTCGCCCGCGCGGTCTGCCATCATTTTCGCCATGGAGTTGCACGCCCACGTGAAGCTGAGCGGTGACCGAAGCGGCGAGTACCTCGTCACCGAGGAGCGCCCGGACGGGTCTTTGACCCTCGTGCCGGATACCTCGTTTGAGGCGATCCGCAAGCGTCTCGGTACCGAGCCGGCTACCTTGGCCGAGTTCGAGGCCGAATACGGTCCCGTGCAGCCCTCCGACGGCGAGGGCTAATCCGGTGGGCGACAGGGGGTCGCGACGCGCACCTGCGGTATTCGATGGTGCCGCCTTTGCCGAGGATCTGAATCGCGCCGGCGACAATGGCGAACGGATCGCCCGTACGGCACGGACGGAATATGAGCGCGACGGAGTCCCGCTCGACACGTTGATGGCCTGCGCCGAGGAGGGTCGCGATGGAACCCGGCTCGCGAACTGTGTGAAGGTCTACCTCCCTCGTCCGATCGGGAAATTCGGGATGGTCTTTCGGATCGAGCGTCGGGACGGCAGGGCGCTACTCGCGTATGCCGCCTTCGGAGTTCGGCACCACCCCCGTGGGTCGAATGCCCCGACCGTCTACGAGATCGCCCACAAACGGCTGAACGACTGAACACCACCAGCGCATCCTCAGCGACCAAGTCACCGCCGGCGAGGCGGTCGACGACGAGATATCTCACTGCCGCCTGCCCCCCGGATCGCTCGGCCCCGGCGAACTCGCCATCTCCCGAAGTTTCGATCAGATGGGACACGAACATATGTTCGTATATACTCGGGGAGGTCGATCGCCGTCAGCGGATGGGCATAACGGATTCTTCCGCTCAGGCGAACTATAAGGTACGCCGCGTTCTTATCAACGGACGGGGGAGAGAGCTTTGCCACAACCGAAACGCGGCAAAAAACGGAAAGAGCTTGAGCGGAAGATCCACTTCTACCGGGCGTACTGCGGCAAAAACGAAGCCGGCAGACCGTTGCCCTTCAAGCACGGGGCGCCTCTTGCCGCCATCGACAAACTCCCGTTCACCGACCACAGGGTCGGGGGCCGCTACTTCGAAGACGTCGACGGCAACGTCTTCTGTTGCTGGCCCGACAAGAAAGACCCGAACAAAGCGCAGTTCGCGGTCATTCGTCGTGATGCCTTTCCACAAATCGAGGAACAGGGGAACTTCAGTCCTTTGAGCATCCCCGCGAACGCTGGCTTGGTGGAGATCATCCACGTCCGATTCTTCCCCAAGAACATCATCGGATTCGATGCGAACTTCTACGGTCCGCGGCTGCCGCGCTTCGCGCGCTATATCAATCAGGTCGCCGGGGTGAACCCGAAAGTTCAGTTCGATCCACTTCTCCGCCGTGACGCGGTGGAGGAGCTGACCGGCAAGGACCTTCGCGTGTTCTCGATGCGGATCAAGAGCTCGGAGATCGACACCGTCGCGCAAGCCAGTAAATCCCTCGGGGCCGCCTTTGAGGCCACCGACAAGGTCAGCCAGGCCGACGAAGTCCAGATCATCCTGCGACCGACGCTCTACACGCGTGGCAACTTGGGAAAAAAATTGATGGACCTGACCAAAAGGCTCGCGAAACGGAATGACATCGGCGACATCGCGAGCGAGTTCAAGGTGGATGTGTTGCCGCCCGGCAAAGCCTCCCAGACGATCGACCTGCTGGGCGACGCCTTCATCGCCGACACCCGAATCCTGAAGCAGTCCACCAAAGGGCGCGCGCTGGACCCGAAAGATGCATTTGTAAAGATCGAGGAGGCGTATGAAGACCGCAAGCAGGAGCTTGAGAAAGCCGCCTCACTGGGCTTATAAATGAGGCGCCTGCGCGAGGCGTGGGCCGCAAATTTCCTGTGGTGCGAGTTCGCGCTCGGTGTCGCCGTCGTGGCCGCGCTGGTTGCCTGGTCGGAGTTCTTTGGCGGCTCGGCGCACCTCGACCATTTTCTGGACGAACACGGCGAAACGCTCTACATCGTTCTGGCGCCGATTGCCGCCGCGATGTTGGGGTTCATCCTGGCGGCGGCTGCCATCGTCGTCACCTCCGCTCCGGCAGAGCGCATGGCAATCCTGCGTGAAAGCCGCCATTACCCGAAACTCTGGGCGACCTTCCGCTCGGCTCTACGCTACCTGGGATTCACGACCCTTACCTCACTGGTCGGCCTTGTCGTCTCCGGGCAGACACCTAGCCGGATCATCTTCTACCTGGTGGCTGGCCTGGCTGGCCTGGCGGCCCTCCGGACGGCCCGCTGTATCTGGGCTATGAACTGGATGATTCACATTTTCACGGGGCCCCCGGCCTCTGAGGAGGTTCATGAACGTGAACCGGGTTCGTAGGTCGGGGGTGCGGGTCGAATCCGGACGGCGGCGGACTGCCGGGTCGTCGGTAGCGTCAGGAACCTGAACGGGTCCGGGCGCCTAGCGTGCTTGACGGTTCCGGCGACGGCGCGTCACGATCGAACGGGGTCGGTCCCGGACCTGGCCCATTCCCGCCCGGGGGGACGAACCTGGGGACGAAGGTGCGGACGACCGGTCCCCCGCCCCGCCGCTTGAGAGAAGGAAAAGGGCCCACCCCGCGCAGCCGACCCCGCCCGTCCCTCATACGAGTTCCGACCGGGGTCGGCTGCGCGGGGTGAGCAAGCGGCGGGGCGGGGGATCGGTCTGGGCGTGGCGAGGGCTGGAACGGGCGGTTGGTGGTGACGGGGTCAGAGTGAAACAGCAGCGGTGTGCAGGGGCGAGGGGAGGTGTGATGTGTGTGGTCGGTGGTGGAGACGAAGCGGGACGGGTGAAACGGCACCGTCTTTGGCCCGAAGTAGATTCGCAGTCGTTTCTTAGGATTGGGCGGGCGAAAAGACGATCAACCGTAGGAGGCATGACGGGTGCAGACGCTGACTCTTGAAAGCACCGTGATTCAGCGGGAGACCGGCCAGACTGCCGACGTGCTGTTTGTACCCGCAGCCACGTTGGAACGGGCGAAACTTGGCTCGGCTGAGGAAGCGGCCCAAGTCCTGGGGCTGCCGTTGGGGGTGCCGGTCCGCACCTCCGACGAGGTTCAAGACCTGCTGTTCGCTTCACTCGCCGGTCGCGTGTACCCCTTCGATGAGGGCTCGTTCGATCGGTGGCGCCCACAACGCCTCGATCGCCCTGACTCGGCATCAGCCGTCTTCGCCAGGCAGTTGGCGACGGAAGATTTGGTGCCGGTGTCTAGCTCCCCAATACACGGGGTGTCGGTCGCCACTCTCATCGCGCAGGGTTCGGCATGGGCCGTATCGGGCGCCGACATGCTGTTCCATGACCCTTGGCAAGGGCTCGGTTTGCTCGCGGCCTCAGAGATCGGCATGACGATCGTCGCCGTTTCCCGAGGAGTGAGGCAAACCCTGGTTATCGTGGCCAAGTACCACTTGCGCCAACGGCTCGGCGTCCCTCCCGACTGGATGCCTCCCGAGGACCGAGACTGACTTGAGTCGGCTGCTAGCGGCGGTGGAGGCGCCCTACGAAACCGACAGTGCAGTCAAGCCCTTCGATGCCGATGCTGAGCCAGCCGACGGCGGGCTTTTGAGGCACCGGCCCTTCGCCGATGTCGATGTTCAACTCTCCGGGGAAGTGGTGGCCGTCGATCGAGACGTCGGCCCTGTCCTGCTCGCTCGCCGCATATTCATAGACCCGCGGTTTCGATCCCTATTCGGCAACTACGCCCGCCTCTGGCTGCCTATGGGGGTATTCCCGCCGTAGCCGCCTTGCCACCCGTTCGCGATGCCTGACCCATCTGGGGAAGCAGAGTTGTTGGCCGGGTTTGGCCGGCCAGCGAAGCGCGCAACCGGGGATCAGCACCCATATCCTCGAACGCAGCCGACTGCCGATGACCCGAACGAAGTGCCCTCCTCGGCCCAGATAGCTACGAACGGAAGCCGGGATCATCCCGGTCTGCAGTGGCCGCAGTCGCATCTGGTAATCACCGACCTCGACCTGGATCGGGAACGCAGTCCCGTTGTTGACCCGAAGCCGTCCCGACGGCGCGACGATGGCGCAATAGCCGACTTCACGCCCGATTGGGACCGTCGTGGTCCCATTCACGCCGGTGTTTGAGCAAGGGCTTGCCGACAACACTTCGGTCGGTTCACCATGCTCGACCCGCTCCGGCCCGACCCGGTGGCCGACGACGATCCTCATCGGCGCTCGCGGGGCGCTCGTCTTGGGCGCTCGCTTACCTTCCGACACAGAGGTCGATCCTCCTGCACCGCAACCGCCCAGCATCGCAGCCAGCGCGACGCCGACGAAACATATCCGTAGCGCCATGCGCATCAAGCGTGTCCTACCCGGTTTGTCGACCAGGCGACGGGTTTGAGGGGACGTTTGAGGGGACGCTCCGTACCGTCGAGACCCACATCCCGCTTGACATCTGGCCTAGCGGGCCATTTCTGTAGACGGGGCAGCCAGGACTCGAACCTGGAATCGCCGGTTTTGGAGACCGGTGCCTTAGCCAGTTGGGCCACTGCCCCAGAGGGATCTGGATCGTAACGGGGCTGGGGCTGGGACGACCGGTCGTGGTGCGTTTGTCGGCGGGGGAGGGCTGGGCACTCCGCCGAGTTGTGCACTGGACGGTTGATCGCCCTGCGTCCTTGATCTGCTCAGCCAGGCCCGCCCCCGGTCGCCCGCGAATTGGGAATCAACCGTCTAGCCTGCCGGGATGCCGATCTACACCGTCACCTGCCGCGGCAAGCTGTCGCGGGGCGTCATCACGCAGTTGAGCAACGCGGGCGTCTACCTGCACGACGAGCCGGAACTGGGGTTTGAAGGGGACGGGATGAAGCGCCACTTTCTGAGCATCGAGGCGGGGAGCGCGGATGACGCGATCCTCGTCGCCAAGGGTCAGGTGGCGGTCGCGGGTGGCGAGGCGCGCGACTACACGGCGACCGAGGGGGCCGAGCCTGAGTGAGGCTCTAGGTGTCGTGCCCCAGGACGTCCCGAACGCGAGCGATGGGCGGACGGTTGCCGAGAGCTGAGTGACGACGGCTCTCGTTGTAGTGGTCGAGCCAGTGTGGCAGGGCGGCCCGTCGGTCGGC
>Ga0153956_1003385_pt1 | contig 10253 bp, 5 predicted proteins | sample TSFL040MetaG_FD_104704 | JGI IMG/M metagenome (GOLD analysis project Ga0153956, IMG submission 104704) | Attine ant fungus gardens microbial communities from Florida, USA - TSFL040 MetaG | ecosystem: Host-associated > Fungi > Mycelium > Unclassified | place: USA: Florida, Wekiwa Springs...
CGGCAACACGGTCACAGCATGCCGCTTCAACAACGCGAAGTTGATCGCCCCGATCGTGCCGCGCAAGCCGTCGCAGACCGTATCGGGCACGAGTCCGGTGACGCGCTCGCCGCGACGCAGTGATTCGAGCGCGTCGGCGGCACCTTCGGGTTCGGCCGCGTGGACGGCCATGCCGGGATTCCGCGCATGCGCCGCGATCGCGCTGCCGCCGATCAGGCCGCCGCCGCCGACCGGCGCGATCAGCGCGTCCAGCGCGCCGACTTCGTCGAGCAGCTCCAGTGCGGCCGTGCCCTGCCCCGCGATCACGCGCGGATCGGTGAACGGGTGCACGAGGGTCGCGCCGGTTTCGCGGCGCACGCGTTCGGCCGTCTCGTCGCGCGCGGCCATCGTCGGCGCGCAGCGATGCAAGGTCGCGCCATACGCTTCGATCGCGGCGAGCTTGGATTTCACCGCACCGTCCGGCACCACGACGTGCGCCGCGATCCCGCGCGTGCGCGCCGCCAGCGCGAGCGCGGCGCCGTGGTTGCCGGACGAATGCGTGACGACACCATGCGCGGCTTCGGCATCGGACAGCGACCACACCGCATTGCAGGCGCCGCGAAACTTGAACGCGCCGGCGCGCTGCAAGTTCTCGCACTTGAAATGCAGCTCCGCGCCGACCAGCGCGTCGAGCGAACGCGAGCGCAGCACCGGCGTGCGATGCGCGTGCGGGGCGATGCGCGTGGCGGCTGCCTCGATCGCGCGGATGTCGGGCGGTTCGGCGAACTCGGATTGCGTCATGGCGGCCACTGCGATGGATGCGTTTCACGATACACGCGCCGCTGCGACGCGTGCTAGCCTGCCATTCGTCATTTCTTCCGCGTGCCGCAATGTCCACGATTTCCGACCGCGGCGCGAAGTCGCCCGTGTTCCTGCGCGACTATCGCGCGCCCGCCTGGCGCATCCACGACGTCGAACTCGAATTCGATCTCGATCCGGCCGCCACGCTGGTGCGCGCGCGGTTGGCCGTCGAGCAGAATCCTGCGCAGCCCGACGCGCCGCTGCGGCTCGACGCCGAACAGATGGAACTGCTCGACCTGCGCATCGACGGCCGCGCGCCCAACGCATCCGACTACACGCTCGACGCGACGCACCTGACGATCCGTGGCCTGCGCGGTCGCGCCGTCGTGGAAACCCGCGTGAGCATCGCGCCGGAACGCAATACGGCATTGCAGGGCCTGTACCTCAGCGGTCCGCGCGAGGCCGGCTTCCTGCTGACCCAATGCGAAGCGGAAGGTTTTCGACGCATCACGCCGTTCCTCGACCGGCCCGACGTGCTCGCGCGCTACACGGTGACCTTGCGCGCGGACAAGGCGCGTTTTCCGCGCCTGCTCGCGAACGGCAACGAAACCGCGGCGGGCGATCTCGCCGACGGCCGCCATTGGGCGCGCTTCGTCGATCCGCATCCGAAGCCGAGCTACCTGTTCGCGCTCGTCGCCGGCCGGCTCGAGTCGATCGAGGACGAATTCGTCACCGCGGAAGGCCGCCGCGTGCGGCTGGTGATCCATGCGGAGGGCGACGCGATCGCGCGCTGCGGCTGGGCGATGCAATGCCTCAAGCATTCGATGCGCTGGGACGAACAGCGCTTCGGCCGCTGCTACGACCTCGACGTGTTCCACATCGTCGCGACCAACGATTTCACGATGGGCGCGATGGAGAACAAGGGCCTCAACATCTTCAACGCGAAGTACCTGCTGGCCGATCCCGAACACGCGACCGACGAGGACTACCGCCACGTGCTCGCGGTGGTCGGCCACGAGTACTTCCACAACTGGAGCGGCAACCGCGTGACCTGCCGCGACTGGTTCCAGCTGTCGTTGAAGGAAGGCCTCACCGTCTATCGCGAGCAGGAATTCGAGAGCGACCTCGCCTCGCGCACCTTGCGTCGCATCGACGACGTGCGGGTGCTGTGGCGCGCGCAGTTCGCCGAGGACGCAGGTCCCCTCGCGCATCCGGTGCGTCCGGCGCAGTACAGCGAGATCAACAACTTCTACACGGCCACCGTCTACGAGAAGGGCGCCGAGATCGTGCGCATGCTCGCGCTCCTGCTCGGACGCGACGGCTTCCGGCGCGGGCTTGACCTGTACTTCGAACGCCACGACGGCAGCGCCGCGACGGTCGAGGATTTCATCGCGGCGCTCGGCGAAGCGAACGGCTGCGACCTCGACGAATGGCTGGCGTGGTACGCGCAATCCGGCACGCCGGAGCTGGCCAGCCGCGGGCGCTACGACGCGCGCCGGCGCTGCTACGAATTGCGGCTCGCGCAGCAGACGCCGCCGACGCCGGGGCAGCCGCGCAAGCATGCGCTGCCGATTCCGGTCGCAGTGGCCTTGTTCGACGCGCAAGGGCGCCCGCTGCGACTGCAGCTGGACGGCGAGACGGAAGCCGCCGCCGCCGAGCGCGTGCTGGTGCTGCGGGAGGACGAAGCGACCTTCCGCTTCGTCGGCATCGACGCGGCACCGGTCGCCTCGATCCTGCGCGGCTATTCGGCACCGGTGCGGCTGGTGCAAGACAGCGACGCGGCGGCGCTCGCGGGCCAGGTGCGCCACGACAACGACGGCTTCAACCGCTGGTTCGCCGCCGACGCGCTGGCGCGCCGCCTGTTCGCCGACACGCTGGCGCGCGGCGAACCCGAGGCGGCGTTGCTCGGCACCTGGACCGGCTGCCTCGGCGAGGTCCTGCGCGACGAAGCGGCCGACCCGGCGCTCGTTGCCGAAGTATTGACCGTGGCCGACGCCGGCACGCTCACCGAAGCCTTGACCGAGATCGATCCGGAAGCCGTGCACCAGGCGCGCGCGCGCATCGAGACCGCGCTGGCAATCGCACTCGCCGCGCCACTGCAGGCCACCTACGAACGCTTGTCCGCCGGCGACACCGCCGCGATCGACCTCGCCGCGCAATCGCGCCGGCGCCTGCGCAACGTCTGCCTCGCCGCGTTGTGCCGCGCCGATGGCGGCTGTGCGGGACTCGCGCGTCGCCACTACGACGACGCGCGCACCCTGACCGACCGCCTCGCCGCGCTCGGCGTGCTGGTCAGCCTGCGCGGCGACGGCGTCGACGACGCCCTCGACGACTTCGCGCGACGCCATGCGGGCGATGCGCTGGTGCTCGACAAGTGGTTCGCCGTGCAGGCGACCGAGGCCGACCCGCAGGTGCTCGCACGCGTCGAGGCGCTGACCGGCCACGCCGCCTTCCGCTGGGCCAACCCGAACAACGTGTATGCGCTGCTCGGCGCGTTCGCGCTGCGCAATCCAAGGGGATTCCACCGGGCCGACGGCGCCGGTTACCGTTTCGTCGCGCAGGCGATCGCGCGACTCGACGCGATCACACCCCAGGTCGCCGCGCGCCTCGCCACCGCATTCGGCGCCTGGCGCCGCCTCGAACCCGTTCGCCGGGCTTTGATGCGACGCGAACTGGAACTCCTCGCCGCGCGCGACGGCAACTCGCCCGACCTCGCCGACATCCTCGCCCGCAGCCTGGCTGATTGAGGTTCAAAGGAGTTCGAGGCATCCGCGAAGCCACGGGCGAGAAATGTCGTTGCGGACGACCGCGGGCAACCCGCCGAAGACATGGCCGTCGCCGGACGAACTCGAAAAAGGTATCGCACAACCTTCCATCAACGCGTGCTGTTGGTGAAAAGTGCGGCCATGGACGGCCGCGGGTGGACGGGCCGCGGATGCGACCTTCAACGCCGCGGCAACCTCGCCGGACAACGGCGATCCCGGACGGATCGCGAAAGCAGCGATAAAAAAAGGCCGCGCAGTTACGCGCGGCCTCGGCCCCTGTTCCTGCCGGTGAATTCTTTTCAGGCTGGCAACTTGCTCAGCGCTTCGTTGATGCGCGCGCAACGCGTTTCGAGCTGGTCGACGCTCTCGTTGACGGCGGCCTGCGCACGCGCGCTGTCGATCGCCATTTCGAGGCGACCGAGCTCGATCATCAGATCGTGACGCAGGAACAACGGATTGAGGCTGATGGCTGCGATGTTCATCGTGACTGGCTCCTGGATCCCTGTATCCAATGCAAAGCAAAGCCCGTGCCAGCCGTTACGAAATGTTTCGCGGCGCCACTGCGCGTTGCGCCGGCGTGTCGAAGCTCCCAAGCTTGGCCGCGCTGGACAAAGATCGTCCACTTCTGACCGAAGTCATCCGCGGATTGCGGCGAAAGACGAAAGTTCGCGATCAGCGTCACAGTCTGCCAGTCCGCCTTCGGGCTACCTTGTCTGGCCCTCGAAAAACAAAAAGCCGGGCAAGCCCGGCATAGATAGCGCAAACGACGATTTCCCGGTCACTGGCGCCCGGCACACGGTCCTCTTGGATCCCCCTGTTCCTAAGACCGCCGGGCGCCAGCCTCACTCCGGCAGCCTCGTGCGACACGGTGCCCGCGCTCGAATCAAGCCTCCCACCGGCGCAACCGGCCCCTGAATTCCGGTGGATCGACGTGCTCGCATACGCCGCGCGCCGGTGGGAGTACGTAACGGCAGCAGCATGTTCCGTGCCAGCGTTGCGGACTGGCCTTGATAGAATGCGCAACGACGCCTTTCGCCCCGACTGACCGAGGGCGAACGCTCGCGACATCCGTACCCAGAGATTCGCCATGACCCGTTATGACGTCATCGTGGTCGGCGGCGGCCACGCCGGCACCGAGGCCGCGCTGGCCAGCGCGCGCGTCGGCGCGCGCACGCTGCTGCTCACGCACAATATCGAGACGATCGGCCAGATGAGCTGCAATCCGGCGATCGGCGGGATCGGCAAAGGCCACCTGGTCAAGGAGATCGACGCGCTCGGCGGCGCGATGGCCCGGTGCGCGGATCGCGCCGGCATCCAGTGGCGCACCCTGAACGCCTCGAAGGGCCCGGCGGTGCGCGCGACGCGTTGCCAGGCCGACCGCGTTTTGTACAAAGCGGCCATTCGGCGGCTGGTCGAGACACAGGACGGCCTGCAGGTATTCCAGCAGGCGGTGGATGCGCTGCGCATCGCGAACGGCCGCGTCCGCGGCTTGGTGACCCAATCCGGCCTCGAATTCCACGCCGAAGCGGTGGTGCTGACCGCCGGCACCTTCCTCGCCGGCAAGATCCACGTCGGCATGACGCAGTACGCCGGCGGCCGCGCCGGCGACCCTCCGGCCTTGAAGCTGGCCGAGACGCTGCGCGAGCTGCCGTTCGCGGTCGGCCGCCTGAAGACCGGCACGCCGCCGCGCATCGACGGCCGCACGATCGACTACGGGCAACTCGACGAGCAGCCCGGCGACGACCCGGCGCCGGTGTTCTCGTTCCTCGGCAGCGGAACGGACCATCCGCGCCAGATCAGCTGCTGGATCACGCATACGAGCGAACGCACGCACGACCTCATCCGCGCCTCGCTCGACCGCTCGCCGCTCTACGGCGGCGTGATCGAAGGCACCGGCCCGCGCTACTGCCCGTCGATCGAGGACAAGGTCGTGCGCTTCGCCGACAAGACCTCGCACCAGATCTTCATCGAGCCGGAGGGGCTCGACACCACCGAGATCTACCCGAACGGCATCTCGACCTCGCTGCCGTTCGACGTGCAGGTCGAGCTGGTGCGTTCGATCAAGGGGCTTTCGAACGCGCACATCACGCGTGCCGGCTACGCGATCGAGTACGACTATTTCGATCCGCGCGGGCTGAAGGCCTCGCTGGAGACCAAGGCGGTGCCGGGCCTGTATTTCGCCGGCCAGATCAACGGCACCACCGGCTACGAGGAAGCCGCCGCGCAAGGCCTGGTCGCCGGCCTCAACGCCGCGCGCGCGACCCAGGGCCGCGAAGCGTGGTCGCCGCGACGCGACGAAGCCTACGTCGGCGTGCTGATCGACGACCTCGTCACCAATGGCACGACCGAGCCGTACCGCATGTTCACCTCGCGTGCCGAGTACCGGCTGCACCTGCGCGAGGACAACGCCGATCTGCGCCTGACCGAAACCGGTTTCGACCTCGGCTGCGTGCCGGCCGAGCGCCACGACGCGCTGCGCCGCAAGCGCGACGCGGTCGCGGCAGAAACCGCGCGCCTGCGCGCGCTGTGGGCGACCCCGGCGAATCCGCTCGGGCGCGCGGTCGAGCAGACGCTCGGGCTGGCCGTGTCGCGCGAGACCAGCGCGCACGACCTGCTGCGCCGACCGGAAGTCGGCTATCGCGACCTCGTCGCGGTCGACGGCATCGCGCCCGGCGTCGACGACGCGCGCGTCGCCGAGCAGGTCGAGGTCGCCGTGAAATACGCCGGCTACCTCGACCGCCAGCGCGAGGAGATCGAGCGCGGCCGTCGCCACGACGACACCGCGATCCCGCCCGCATTCGATTTCGATCGCGTGCGCGGCCTGTCGGCCGAGGTGCTGGCCAAGCTCAAGCACGCGCGCCCGCAGACGATCGCGCAGGCGCGGCGCATTTCCGGCGTGACGCCGGCCGCGGTGTCGCTGCTGCTGGTACATCTCAAGCGTGGCGACCAGCGCGTGGCCTGAGCCTCGCGCGAGCACGCGAGGCGGCACGGCCGCCTGCTCCGAAGTCGAGCGGAGCGAGGCGATCCCGGAAGGATCGCAAAAGAAAAAGCCGGGCGACGCCCGGCTTTTCGTTCGTGCATCGATACGCTCTACGCTTATTTCTTCTTGCTCGCGTCGAGCTTGTCCTGCGCCATTTGCAGCACCTTCAGCGCATCGTCGTGCATCGCCTTGATGTCGGCATCGCCGACCGTGCCGCCGCCCGGCTTCTCGTTCCACAGCACGTCGCCGTTGTCGCCCCAACCGACGGTCGCGCCGCCCTTCTGCTTGACCACCATCGGCTTGCCGTCCTTGAACGCGTAATGCACGGCGCTGCGGCCGCCGCCCTTGTCGTCGTCCATCACCGTGTTGACGCGCACGAAGCGCACCGCGCCGCTTTCGGCGAACGCATCCCAGCCGATCGAGGCCTTGTCGGTCGTGTAGGTGCCGTCGACCTTCTTCATGCCGCCGATGCGGCCCTGCAGCTTGGTGAACTCTTCCTTCAGCTTCTCGGCCGGCGTCGCCTCCGCGTTCAGCGAGACCTGGGTCGTCGTGCCGGCGCCGTGCGTCAGCACCGGCGAGGCCAGCGCGGGCAGGAAGCGGCGCGGTCCGTCGGTCAGGAGCGCGTTGACGACATAGGTACGACCGGCGGAAATCTTGCCAGGATCGAAATCCAGCGAGAAATTGAACGGCGGCTCGCCGGTGACGTCGATCGTCTTCTCGGCGATCGCGAGTTCCGGCTGGGCGACGTCGACGAGCTTGACCTCCAGCTTGGCGCCGGCAGCGATCGGCATCGGATGCTGCAAGGTTATCGTGCCGGTAATCGTGGTGCCCGGCGCAATCGCCGGAGCCACCGGCTGCTTGCCCGGCGCCGCAGTGCCCTGATCCGCGGAATTGCATCCGCCGAGAATAGCCAGCGCGGCGATGGCCGCGATCCAGTGGTTGCGCATGACTGCAAATCTCCGCAAATAACGAAACGTATCGTACATCAGGCGCGCCCCTCTGCCGTGCCGGGTCCGGACGCGGCGGGCGTAGCCTGTGGGGTGTCGCGCATCGCTGCTGGAACCGTGCGACGCGCGAACATCTCGGGACACGCACGATAATCCGCGCGGAGCCTGCGCGCAATTCTCAGGCTGAACGGCGGCTGGTTGAACGATCGCGCCGGGATTCTTCAAACATTCACAATCGACCTTCGAACCTGCCCGCATGCCGATTCCGCTCGAGCTGGAACTGATCGATGGACCGCCGCTCGCGCAGCGCCGCTGGCGGCTGGCTCGCCGCCTGTCGATCGGGCGCGCGGAGACCTGCGCCCTTGTCCTGCCGGCGCCGGACATCTCGCGCCAACACGCGGTCATCGAGGACGATGCCGACGGCTGGACGTTGCGCGACTGCGGCAGTCGCCTCGGCACGCGCCTGAACGAGCTGCCGCTCGACGCCGGCACGCGCGCCGCGCTGCACGGCGGCGACGTGATCGCGATCGGCCCGTGGCGGCTGCGGCTGCGCGTCGGCGACGAGGACGACGTCGAGCCTTCCACCGCGGTCGATCGCGGCGTGCCGCCCGGCACGCTCGCCGAGCAGCGCCTCGAGCTGCTGCTGCGCTGCGCCGGCGAAGTCGCCGCGGCCGGCGACGAGCAGACCCTCGCCGACCTGTTAGCCGAGAACGCCCTGCTCGGTTCCGGCTACCGGCACGCCGCCGTGCTGTGGCGCGACGCCAGCGGATTCGCGTTGCGCAGCCTGCGCCCGGTTGCCGACGCCGGCGTGGAGCGGGTCCGCTTCAATCCCGCGCTGGTCGCCACCGCCGCGAGCGGCGAGCTCGGACAGCTGGAGCCGGCGCCGGGCGGCACGCCGGCCACGTTCCGACGTGCGCTGTGCGCGCCGCTGCTGCTGGACGGCCACGTCGCCGCGCTGCTGTACCTCGACTCCGACCGGCCGAACCGGCGCGACCATGCCGACGCACCGACGTTCTGCCAGGCGCTCGCGCGATTGGCGGCGCTGGCGCTGGCGAACCTGCGCCGCCTCGACAGCGAGCGCGAACGCGCGGCGCTCGCCGCCGACATCGAGCGCGCACGCGACGTGCAACGCCGCTTGCTGCCGGACGACCGCGCGTCGATCGGCGGCGTGGCGTTCGCATTGCACCTGCAACCGGGCCGCAGCGTGGCCGGCGACATCGCCGACGTGTTCGCGCTGCCGGACGGCGGCGTCGCCACCCTGCTCGGCGACGTCAGCGGCGCCGGCCTCGGCGCCGGGCTGGTGATGGCCGCGGTGCAATCGTTCCTGCGCGCGGAACTCGCGCATCACGACGATCCCGCGCGCGCGGCCACGCGTCTCAACGCGCACCTGCGCATGCAGGCCCATCGCGGCCAGTTCGTCACCTTGTGGCTCGGCGTGTTCGAGCCCGCGACGTGCCGCTGCCGTTTCGTCGATGCCGGCCATGGCCACGCCTTGCGCCTGCGCCGCGACAAAGACGCGGAACCGATCGCGACGCGCGGCGACATCCCGCTCGGCATCGATGCCGACGCGTCCTTCCATGCGGAAACTCTGCAGCTCGACGACGACGAACTCGTGCTGCTCTACAGCGACGGCCTGGTCGAGCAGCGCGACCCGCGCGGCGAGGCGTTCGGCCGCGACCGCCTCGCGGCGGCGTTGCGCGGTAGTGCCGACCCGCGCGCCGCGATCGCCTGCGTGCTCACCGAATGGCACGCGCATGCGTCCGGCGCTCCAGCCGACGACGACACCACCCTGCTCGCGATCGGCGGCTTTCAGCCGCATCCGGACCGCTGAAGCGCCTTACGCGGCCGGCAGCAGCGAGATGTCGGCCACGCGCAGGAACAGGTTGCGCAGCTGTGCCAGCAATGCGAGGCGGTTCGCGCGCACGGCCGCATCGTCGGCCATGACCATGACCGATTCGAAATAGCGATCGACCGGCTCGCGCAGGATCGCGAGGCGCTTCAGCAGGCCGACATAGTCGCGCGCGGCGACCAGCGGCGCGCCATCGGCCTGCGCGGCCTCCAGCGCAGACGCGAGATCGCGCTCGGCTCCCGCGTCGAGGCGGCCGGCGTCGACCGGCGTCGTCGCCAGTTCGCCGGCCTGGCGCAGGATGTTGCCGATGCGCTTGTTCGCGGCGGCGAGCGCCTGCGCCTCGGGCAGTGCCGCGAACTCGACGACGGCGCGCAGGCGCTGGTCGAAGTCGGTGAGATCGGCCGGAGCGAGCGAGCGCACGGCCTCGAATGCTTCGCCGGTGATGCCCTGGTCGGCGTAGTAGCCGCGCAGGCGATCGAGGATGAAGTCGTACAGCTCGGTCGCGAGCGCTGCGCGACGGGCACCGGCGTCGAGCGCGGCCGGCTTTCCGTCCTTGGCCTTCGGCAGGCCGGCGGCGAGCGCGTCGTCCGGCAACTGCGCCAGCGCCTCGGCCAACTGCGCCTTCAGGTCGAGCGGCAGGCGCGCCTCGATCAATGTGCGCGCGAAACCGAGCGCGGCACGGCGCAGCGCGAACGGATCCTTGTTGCCGGACGGCTTCATGCCGACGGCGAAAATGCCGGCGAGCGTGTCGAGCCGCTCGGCGACGGCGAGCACCTGCGCGACCTTGCCTTGCGCGATCGCGTCGCCGGCGAAACGCGGCGCGTAGAACGCGTCCAGCGCGGAGGCGACGTCGGCATGCTCGCCGTTGGCCGTGGCGTAGTAGCGGCCCATCACGCCTTGCAGTTCGGGGAATTCGCCGACCATGCGCGTCA
>Ga0153956_1003386_pt1 | contig 10252 bp, 8 predicted proteins | sample TSFL040MetaG_FD_104704 | JGI IMG/M metagenome (GOLD analysis project Ga0153956, IMG submission 104704) | Attine ant fungus gardens microbial communities from Florida, USA - TSFL040 MetaG | ecosystem: Host-associated > Fungi > Mycelium > Unclassified | place: USA: Florida, Wekiwa Springs...
CTTTTCGCCAGCCGTGGTGGCCAACACGTACCCCGTCTTTTGAACCTGCAGGATCAGCTTGATCTGCGGCTCTTCCGGCGGGGGCGTGTCCATCTGCGGCTGTCCAGGCTGTTGCTGGTTGGCGTTAAGGCGCGCCAACTGGTTCCAGACCGCGGTCACGAGCAGGAACATGACGCAGCAGAGCAGCAGATCGATGAACGGGACCAGCGGAATGCTGTGATCCACGCTCTTCTTTCCACCGTGTCCGCCACCAGCGCTAATACTTGCCATGGAAGCACCTCACCATCGAAGCGCGCATCACGCGCCGCGAGTAGCTATCGCCCAACTCGGATCCCCATGAGGGATCCGAGCCTTGATCACGCCGCCTGCTGCAGCGTGGTCATGTTGATCTTGGAGCGGTTGCTGACGACCAGGTTCACCACCTGAACGGTCGCGCCGTTGATGTCGTCGAGCAGGTGCTGCGTCTTGCCGTTGAGGAGCGCGAACCCGATCAGCGCCAAGATCGCGGCCAGGAGGCCGAACGCGGTGCAGTTCATGGCTTCCGAGATGCCCTTCGCGAGCATGGTCGCCTTCGAGGAGGCGTCCGCGTTTGCCACGGCGCCGAACGCTGCGATGAGGCCCGTCACGGTGCCGAGCAGACCCGAGAGCATCGCGAGGTTCGCGAGGAGCGCGAGGTAACCCGTGCGCTCTTCGAGCTTGGGCAGCTCACGGAGAGCGGCTTCGTCCATGGCAGCCTGGACCTCGGAGTCGGGGCGGTTGACCTTCATGAGGCCCGCCTTGACGATGCGCGCGAGGGGCGCGTTGGCGGCGGAGCACATCTTGATGGCGCGACCCACGTCGCCCGCGAGGATGCACTTCTGCATCGTGGCCAGGAACACGTCCTTATTGATCGAGCTCTTGTAAACGAAGATTGCGCGCTCGACGATGATGCCGATGGCAAGGACCTGGAACAGCAAAATGGGGTACATGCCCCAGCCGCCCTCCTGGAAGTGATGCATCAGTGCTGACATGATCCGTGTCCTCCTTGGGTGCCGCTAAGCGGCCAACGCTTTCTAACGATGCGTGTTCAATCACCCGCCCGCGCCTCCCCGAAAGGATGACGGGCGAAACCTGAGTTCAGAAGCCGCTCACCTTGCCTGGGGAAAGGTTCGACGCGCAGGGGTCGAGCGGCGAGAGCTTCTCTGAATATCGTGGCAAAAACCTAGCAAAAGCCCCTGAGAATCGCGAATTCCGCGCTCTGCGGTGAGAGCGGATGATACAGACCGAGTTCTGGGTGTCAACAGTGGAGTGATCCTCACGAGCGCGGACCAAGCCGGCGACGCAGTGTGTCGTAAGTACCGGCGAAGACGGCACAAGTCCGCACGCGTGACCGGGCTGGATTCCTACAGTGGAAGCACTCTCGAATGCACGGCCGGGGCTCTTCGACACGCGCGCCACGTCGATCGGAGAAGGCGATCGATGCCGAGCAGGCGCCATGTAGGGAAGCGTAGGGCGGTTCCTGCCTGAGCCCGCGCGCAGATCGACTCGGCGCTCGCCAGGGGCGGCTCGAGAAACGGACATCGCGCGCAGGTTGACCTGGGTCACTGGCTCTTAGTGTCGCCCCGGAGGAGTAGGTTCCCGATTTGATCGCAACTTTGATCCGCCCCCACGCCAGAGGGCTCTGCGGGCGAGGCGGTCCCGCGAGCATGGCCTATCGAGGTTCGAGATCGCCCGCGACCGAGGACGGCGGGCAGTTACGGATAGGTCCGAGGCGCCCTCGGATGGGTTCGATCGGGGGATCGGGGGCCACCTCGGGCCGGCCGGCTGCAAGAGAACGACATTGCGACGAAAAAACGCGCGGCGGGGGCAGTGACCTTCGTTGACAAGGCCGAAACTGGTGGGGTAGCGTCCTCATGCAGTTGCGACTCACGGGGGACGATGAGCGCGCGAAAAACTGGTCGCGGTCACAGAGGCCCGTTAGCCTTGGGGCGCCGCGGGTTTGGACTCTGGGTCGACAACGGTTTCTTCCCAGGCGCGCGGCGACGGCTTTGGCCGGGGGATTTGCAGCATTTGGGCACTCGAAAGGAGCCTAGCTGATGGAGAAAATCTGGGAGGCGCTGTCGGACGGAGCGCCGTTCTCGTTCATCAACCTGGCGGTTCTCGCCTTGGTTCTCGCGATTATTGCGGAGCGAGCGGTCTACATTCTCACCAAGTATCGCGTGAATACGCGCGAGTTCATGGCCCAGATCCGAAAGCTGGTTCAGGCCGGCAACATCGATCGCGCGGTGAAGCTTTGCGAGGCGGCGCCGCTGCCTCTGCTGCAGGTGATCAAGGCGGGTCTCACGCAGGTGAACCGCGGCGAGGACGCCGTCATCGCCTCAATGGAAGAGAGAATGTCGGAGCTGATGCCCGAGCTCGAGAAGCGCATCGGTGCGCTCTGGTCGCTCGCCAACATCGCGACCCTGATCGGTCTACTCGGCACCATCTCCGGTCTGATCCGCGCGTTCGCCGCGGTGGCCTTCGCGGAGCCCTCGCAGAAGTCTGCGCTGCTCTCCAAGGGTATTTCGGAGGCCATGTACAACACCGCGCTCGGCCTCGGCATCGCGGTGCTCTGCATGATCTTCCACCTCATCCTTCACGGACAGCAGAAGAAGATTAAGCTCGATATGGAGCGCTCGACGATGAAGCTCGAGAACCTGCTGACGCTGAAGGCAAAGCCCGAGTGACATGGCGAAGCTGACTTCGCAGCAGCGGGCCTACATCCGCAGGCGCACCAAGGTTCACGAGCCAGATCCGTCAGAGGTTGCGGGCGAACTCAACATCGTCCCGTTCCTCGACATCGTGGTGAACCTGATCATGTTCCTTCTCGCGACCAGCGAGGCGGTGTTGGCCATCGTTCAGATCGAGGCACAGCTGCCCCAGCTCGGTGGTCGAGCGGGTACAGGTGCGACGCAGGAGCCGGGTCTCAACCTCAACGTCACGGTCACGGACGCAGGCGTCATCGTCACCGGTTCGGGCGGCAAGCTCGCGCCGGGCTGTCAGGACGTCTCGTCGGGTCGTGTGCTGACGGTCCCCAAGGTCGGCAACGACTACGACTGGAAGGGACTCACCGAGTGCGTCGCCAAGATCAAAACGGTAGCCAAGTTCGCCGATGAGCACGACGTGATCATCGGTGCCGATCCCATGATCCACTACGAGCACGTGGTCGCCGCCATGGATGCGGTGCGTGGAGACGGTAAACAAGCACTGTTCCCCGATGTCCTGCTTTCGGCCGGCGTCCGCTGAGGCATAAGGAGCTCCTGCTGTGTCTGAAGACAACGAGCCTTTTGCGACAGCTTCCCAGGTCAAGCGCATCATTCGCCGGCGTCTGGGCAAGCACACGCCGCACGAAGAGATGGGTCTGAACATCTATCCGATGATGGATATGATGACGATCCTGCTGGTGTTCTTGATCCAGAACTTCGCTCAATCCAGCGCCGCCAACGTGGTGCAGAGCGACGAACTCCAGATCCCTCAGTCCAACTCGGAGGAAGACGTCGATGCGGCCCTTTCGATCACCATCTCGGGGAGCGAGATCGTGGTGGAGGGAAAGCAGGCGCTTTCGCTGCGCAACGGACAGGTCGACCCGAGTCAGAAGCAGGGTGGTTCCAACGGTTTCTTGGTGACCCCATTGCTCAACGTCCTCCAGCTCCATCGCGATCGCCTCAAGCTGATCGCGCAGAGCCAGAATGGCCGTGCTTTCAAGGGCGAGGTGCAGATCATCGCCGACAAGCGCACGCCTTACCGAACGCTCGTGGAAGTGCTCTACACGATGGGGCAGGCGGAGTTCAAAGCCATGCGCTTCGTGTTGCTCAAGGGAGCCAGCGGCGCCACGGCCAGCGCGGCGCAGCCCAAGGGCTGAGCCGCGGTTGCTCGGTCCTCAAAGGCTGAGCTCCTTTCAGTCGAGCGCGCGGCGGAACCCGATGCGCGCCAGGAAATCCGAAGCGTCCAGCTTGTCTGCTAGGGACGCTTCTGGATATTCGCTGAGCTCCTGGTAACAGGCCTGGCTCTCGTCCAGGGCGCCGCTCAGGTACGCGCTGAGGCCGTGCATGCGCAGGGCTTCGAGGCGCAAGCGCGGGGTCGTAAGGCCCGCAGCGCGGGCCTCCCGCAACAAAGGGAGGGCCAGGTCCGGGCGGTCTGCGCTGAGCAGCTGGCGTGCTTCCAGGTAGGGCGCGAGGCCATCCTTGCGGACGCGACGGAGCTCCTGGATCAAGAACATGGCGCTGCGCGGGTCCGTGCTGGCTCCAACACGTCCGACCAAGAGCTCACCGATGAGGCTGCGCGTGGGGTCGCCCGCGCTCAAGGCCAGCAGCTTGACGTCGAGCTGCCTGAGCTCCGACTCGGACTGGGGTTCGTTCAACAGGTGTCGGTAGCTGCGCTCTGCTCGGGCGTAATCGCCGGCCATGAACGCTGCGTCGGCGATGCCGACCTCGGCGCGCGCGATGGTGGGAAGCGGTGCGCTCGGCGGTCCCTTGAGTGCGTCCAGGACATCGGCGGCCTCGGTCATCTTGCCGGTTCGCGCGAGCGCGCCAGCCAAGGTGGCGCGTGTGCCCGTGTTCTTGGGGTCGATGTTCAAGACCTCGCCGCATCTCTCGATGGCGCGCGGCAGATCTCCCGCGGAGAGCGCGGCCGAGAGCTCGCTCTCGAGGCGGTCGATGGCGTGCGGGCACACCTGGGAGAAGACACCGGCGCGCTCGAAGCGCTGCTTGGCGAGCGCGGCGGCCGGGGCGGGGAGGGGCACCTGAGAGAGATAGGCTCGCCACTCGCTTTCGAGCTCGTCCAGGGGGGCGCCGAGGGCGCGTGCGGCGTCGCCGTCGGTGTACACCTTGCGGAGCGCCGCCGCGCCGCGGGTCTCGCGGACGAAGCGCAAGAAGCTGCCCGCGAGGGTGTACCCGAGCTGCTGGTTGTGGCTGAAGAAGCGCGCGCCGAGCATGTCGGAGAGTGATGGAGCGAGCTTGGCTTCCTGCGCGGCCTTGGCCCATTGGTGCGGGGTCAGCTCGTCACGCGCCACCGGTTCGAGGGCCACGGCCATGCCTTCTACGAGGGTGGGTTCGGGAATGAGGCCGCCCAACTTGCCTGGCACTCCGAAGAGACCCGAGGCGGCGTGACGCGCCACCACGTGCGCTAGCTCGTGGGCCAACACCGGGTGCGGGAATTCCTGTCGCTGCAGGTAGACCTCGCGCCTCCACGGCTTGGCGATATAGACGCGCATGGCGCCCATCAAGGCGCGCTTCTCTTGGGGGGAGCGGAAGAAGTACGCGGTGATGCGTTCGGTCTCGCGCACGCCCAGCTCGTGCTCGAGCTGCTGCACGCGGAAGGCGCAGTCTTCCGCGAGTCGGGCGCCCTCGAGCAGGTCGAGTTCACGGGGGATGACCACGTCGCAACGCGGTCCTTGGAGGACCTTGCCCAGCTTGGACGCGACGAAGGCGCTGCTGGTGTGATGTCCCAGGTCTTCGCCATGACGCGCGGTCACCAGCGCGGCGATCGCGGCGATCGCGGCCAAGCCACCCAGGAGCAGGTTCTTGCGCGGTCCGTTGATCGCCACCAAGCCGCTGCGGGGCTGCCGCGCAGACGCCAAAAAAGCCCAGAGCCCGAAGCCGATGGCCCCCGACACCACGCGGTGGCTCAACCAGGCGTCGGGCACGTCGATCCGCCGGTCGTAGAACGTGCCCGGGAAGTACCCGAAAAAGTGGCCGAACGCGAAGATGCCTGGCGTGGTCACGAAGTCGTAGAGCGGTCGTCCCAGCGCGACGATCGGCAAGAGGACCGCGCAGGTGGTGGCCCAGCGGGGGGCGCGAATCCAGGCGCCGAGCGTGCAGCCGCACACGGCGGCCAGGCTCAGGCTCAGCCAGGGACCGAGCGCGAGGAAGGAGAGCCCGCGCCACGGGTCACAGCTCTTCACGCGCAGGGCGTTCAGGGCCAGCAACACCACCGGACCGAGCACCAGCAGCCAGCTCGCCAAGATGGCCTGCCCGACCAGCGCTTCGGTGCGCACTCCGCGCCCGCGAGCCGCGCAGGCAAGGCGCGCTCCCAACGCGCTCGCCCAGGGCGCGAGCACGAGGGACAGCACCAGGGCGCTCTCGGGGCCCCAGCCGCTCACGAGCGGAGTCCCACACAGCACGAGGCCCAAGCAGAGAGAGAATCCGAGCGCCCAACGCGCGGTGCGAAGCGAGAACAGCATGGAAGGAGGCCGGCGACCTCAGGTCGGCATAGCAGCGACCGGGCGATCCGGCGACGCGCTCGGCATCCGCTCGAGCGCCAGGGCCAGGGCCTCCTCCACGTGCGCGATCAAGTGCACCTGAACCGCGGCCCGAATCTCCTTCGGCACCTCTTCGAGGTCGGGGGCGTTGAGCTTGGGCAGGATCACGTGCTTGATGCCCGCGCGGTGGGCGGCCAGGAACTTGTCCTTCACTCCGCCTACGCGCAGCACGTTGCCGCGCAGCGTGACCTCGCCGGTCATGGCCACGTCCGGGCGCACCTTGATGCCGGTGAGCATGGACGCGAGCGAGACCAGGATCGCGATGCCCGCCGAGGGGCCGTCCTTGGGGATGCCGCCTTGCGGCAGGTGCACATGGACGTCGATCTTGGAGAGGAAGTCCGCGTCCAGCGAGAGCTTGGTGGCGCGCGCGCGCAAGTAGGTGAAGGCCGCCGCCGCCGACTCCTTCATCACGTCGCCCATCTGACCCGTGAGGTGCACCATGCCCTTGCCCGGCATCCGCATCGACTCGACGAACATCAAGTCGCCACCCGAAGGGGTCCACGAGAGACCCGCGGAGATCCCGACCTCGGCGCTGCGCTCCGCCATTTCCTTTTCGTGGGACGCGGGCCCGAGCACCTCTTGGATGGTGGCGTTGTCGCAGGTCACGTAGACGTCTTCGCCGCGCGCGAGCCGCACGGTGACGTGGCGACATACGGAGGCGACGCGCTGCTCGAGCGTGCGTACGCCGGCCTCTCGCGTGTAGTTGTCGACGAGGGTGTCGATGGCCTCGTCGGTGAACTCGAGGCGCGCCGGCGTGAGGCCGTGCTCGCTGAGTTGGCGTGGAATGAGGAAGTCCTTGGCGATGGCCTTCTTCTCGTCGCGCGTGTAACCGGGGATCTCGATGACCTCCATGCGATCGAGCAGGGGGCCCGGGATGGTGTCCTTGCGGTTGGCTGTGGCGATGAACAGCACGGACGAGAGATCGACGGGCACCTCGAGATAGTGGTCCGTGAAGGTCCCGTTTTGCTCGGGGTCCAGCACCTCGAGCAACGCGCTCGAGGGGTCGCCGCGGTTGTCGCGGCCGAGCTTGTCGATTTCGTCGAGGATCAACACGGGGTTCTTGGCGCCGGCCTTCTTGAGCGCCCCGATGATGCGCCCCGGGAACGAGCCCACGTAGGTGCGCCGGTGGCCGCGGATCTCGGCCTCGTCGGACACGCCGCCGAGCGACACACGCACGAACTGGCGCCCGGTGGCGCGCGCGATGGAGCGCCCGAGGGAGGTCTTGCCCACGCCGGGCGGGCCCACCAAACACAGGATCGGACCGCGCTGGTTCATGCGCAGCTTGCGCACCGCGATGAACTCCACGATGCGCCGCTTGGCGCGCTCGAGGCCGTGGTGATCCTCGTCGAGCACGCGGCGCACTTCGGCGACGTCCAGACGATCGGGCGTGGCCTTGCCCCAGGGCAGGTCGGCCAACCACTCGACGTAGGTGCGGGCGACCTGGTACTCGGCGCCGCTCGCCGCCATGGTGCGCATGCGGCTCAGCTGCTTGCGCGCGGCGCGCTCGGCCTCCGTCGGCAGATCGGCGCGCGCGATGCGATCGCGCAGCTGCTCGAGCTCGTCTTCATCCTCCTCGCCCTCTCCGAGCTCGCGGCGGATCGCGCGCATCTGCTGGCGCAGCAAGAACTCGCGCTGCGAACGCGACATCTCTTCTTGCACCATGGTCGAGATCTCCTGCTTCACGCGGTAGACCTCGGACTGACGGTTCAGCAGATCGAGCACCTTGCGCAGGCGGTCACGCACGTCGAGCAGCTCGAGCACGCCCTGCTTTTGCGCGGTTTGGATCGGGAGGTTCGAAGCCACCAGGTCGGCCAGCGCGCCGGCCTCTTGCACGTTGTCGAGGGCCTGGGCGGCCTCGCGCGGCAGCTGCGGGAGCTGCGCCATCAGCTTGCGGGCGGATTCTCGCAGATGGACGGTGAGCGCGTTGATCTCCACGTCGCGCCCTGGGCGCTCCACGATGCGCTCCACGCGCGCGCGCAGGGTCGGGCGCGTCTCGAGCGGCTCCAGCATGCGCATGCGGGCGACGCCCTGCAGCACCACGCTGTAGTTCCCCGAGCTCAGGCGGATCACCTTGAGGATGCGCGCCACGGTGCCCATCTGAAAGAGATCGGCGAACTGTGGATCTTCCGTCTCCGCGACCTTCTGCGCGACCACGCCGATGGTGGGGCGCTCTCCTCCGAAGGCCTCTTCGATCAACCGCACCGAGCGGGGCCGGCCCACGTTGACGGGCACCACGGAGGCCGGAAAGAGCACGGAATTGCGGAGCGGCAAAATGGCGAGGGACTCAGGACTTGCAGGCGGAATCATCGAGTCGGTCATCTCAGCTCCTGGAAGCCTAGTTTCCCCCACTGGGCCGGGTCTGACCAGATCCCGCGCCGTTTCGATCGCACTCAGTGTGGGTCTTGAGGACGGCGAGATTTCCGGACCGTGCGCGGCTCGCCTGCGCGCGACCTTTGTGTCCACGGGGCGCCATGCGATGCTTTGCGCCGAACCTCGCCTGTAGTAGATCCTTTGACCGTCTACTGCCGGTGTGCGACTGTCACCTACACGGTGAGTCGACAGGGGCGAGGCTTCGGTTCGTGGGCCGTGATCGGGTGGCCCCAGCGGGAGGGTTGATGTTGTCGTTGCGATCTGCCGGTTTGCTTTCGGCTCTACTGATGAGCTCGGGCTGCAACGGCATCTTCTGGGGAAATTTGGGCGTGCTCTGCGTCACCGTGGGCATTTTTCTCGGTACCGTGTTTTTGAGTCGCACGAGCAACGCGCGCACCGCCACCCGCTCCACGCCCCCGTCGTCTTCGACGAACACTTGAGCGCGAAGTCATGCCCGAGAATGTGCAGGATTCGGGCTTCCGCACCCTGGATGCCCTGACGTTGGCGGACCTCGAAGCCGTGCGCTTGGCCTTGCGCGGCGGCTCGGTGATCGATTGGCACCGCCTCAACTTCGAGAGCCGCCGGGAGATCGACGAGTTCATCTCGGTGCAAGAGATGCAGCTCGAGGAGCCCGCGGACGTGGCCCGCGTCGAGGCCGTGAAGAACGCTGCCATCAGCTATTTGCGGCGCAATTTCGATTTCCCGGTGCCCAAGCCGGTGAGCCAAGCCGATCTGCCGAAGCTCTTCGAGCTGGCCTCTTCGCGTGGTCATCGCCAGCTCTGCGCGTGCACGATCCTCAAGGTGATGCACATCATCCACCACCTGGACGCGCGCGAGCTCCTGTTCATGTTGCCCGTGTCCGACCAGGAGGTCTTCCATCTGGTGGAGGAGAAGGTCTACCGCGTGATCGGCGGGATGCTGGCCAAGGGCTTTCCCATCTTGGAGTTCATCGGCGGCCGCAAGAACAAGGACTCGCTCTACACCAAGCTGCTCTCCAAGCGTGAGACCATCGCGGCGCAGATCTACGACAAGCTGCGGTTCCGGATCGTCACCCGAACCTCCGATGACATCTGGCCCACGCTGAACTACCTGATGCAGAAGGTGTTCCCGTTCAACTACGTGATCCCGGGTCAGTCCACCAACTCGATGTTCGACTTCAAGAGCTATTGTGAGGCGAATCCGAACCTCCATCAGCTCTTGCCTCGCTTGCAGATGAGCGCCGATCTGGAGCGCACGAGCGATGGCGTGGACAATCGCTTCACCTCCAGCAACTACCGCGTGGTTCACCTGGTGGTGGACATGCCCATTCGTTTGGCGCGCGAGATGTTGGAGCAGGTGCCGCCCGCGGGCTGGTCCCTCGGTCCCGTCATCTTCGTGCAGGCCGAGTTCCAGATCGTCGATCGCGAGACCGAGCAGTCCAACGAGCTGGGTGAAGCGAGCCACGCCGCCTACAAGCAGCGCCAGCGCCAGGCGGTGATGCGGCGCCTCAAGTTGGGCTTCGAGGAGGGGCGCAACAACCCCGAGGCACGCGACGCGGAAGCGCGCGAGGCCGATGCCAAGGACCCGGAGCCGAACGACTGAGCCGCGTCGTGCGCGGGCGCGCGA
>Ga0153956_1003387_pt1 | contig 10248 bp, 11 predicted proteins | sample TSFL040MetaG_FD_104704 | JGI IMG/M metagenome (GOLD analysis project Ga0153956, IMG submission 104704) | Attine ant fungus gardens microbial communities from Florida, USA - TSFL040 MetaG | ecosystem: Host-associated > Fungi > Mycelium > Unclassified | place: USA: Florida, Wekiwa Springs...
CAGTTCCGACGCGTCGCCACCCGATACGACAAGCTCCTCGCAAACTTCATGGGCTTCGTCACTCTCGCCGCTATCCACATCGCTCTGCGATAAAACGTTAAATCCTCACCACAACCTAGCGCGATCGCCGCCGCCGCGTATTGCTGACCGGATCGAGACAATAGCTTTCGTCCGCGAACTCCTCGTCGGTCAGCTTTTGGCCGGCGTCGCGCTTGGCCAGCGCCGCCTCGCCCCGCGCCATGCGCGCCGCATGTTCCTCCGCCACGACCTGCGCGTCGGACTTGGGCGGGCGCTGTTCGTTCAGGAAGCGCGGCAGCGTACCATCGGCCAGGTCGGCCAGCTCCAGCGCGTCGCCCATTTCGTCAGGCGTCAGCAATTGTTCGGGCGGCGCGGGCAACGGCGGTTCCATCGCGCGCAGGCTGTCCGCCAGCGCCGGCACGGGCGGCGCTCCGGCGTCGATCGTGACGCCGGACTTCGCCGCGTCACCATCGCGCGCTGCGCCATAGCGTTCGCGCTTGAGATGGCTGAGCAGCCATTTGAGCAGGCGATTGTCATGGACCAGCCGCGCGCCGACCACTTCGCCGCAATCGTTATAGACTTCGTGCTCGACCCCCTCGATCGCGCGTTCGAAGGCGATGTCCTCGATCAGCCCGCCGGCATGGTGGCGCGCCGCATCCCAGGCGCGCGCGAAGGCCGTGCCATGGTCCGACCGGCGCAGGCGATACGCGGTCTCGCGGCTCATCCCGACCGCCTTGGCCGCGGCGCCGACGAGCCCGGTGTCGGCGAGCACCTCGATGAAACGGCGCTGCTTCTCCTCGGTCCAGCCATCGTATCGCGGCTTTCGGCGGACAGGCACCCAGCGAAAGTCGGCGGGGTCGTACTCGACCGGGGCGAGATCGGCAGCGGCGTCCTCGTCGTCGGTGACGGCCAGCGCGCCGGATTGGTCGGGTGGCGTGGGGCGCACGTGGAACTTGAACGGGGAAGGTTCGGCGGCGGGCGCCGGCTGGCGCGGATCGGATGCGTGGGTCATCCGTCAGTATGGATCAGACGAAATCCTACATTGGAAGGGTTTTAACGGCGCGCCCTTGATATTGGACAACGTTTTGTCCATATTCGTTGCATGCAAGCCGTCAGCTATTCCGAAGCACGCGAAAACCTGAAGGCGATGATCGACAAGGTCGTCGCCGACCGCGCGCCCCTGGCCATCACCCGCCAGCGCGGCGAGGGCGCGGTGCTGATTTCCGAAAGCGAATGGGCGTCGATCGAGGAGACGCTGTATCTGCTACGCTCGCCCGCCAATGCGAAACGCTTGCTGGAGGCGGTGCGCGGGTTCGAGGCTGGTGACGATAACGTCGTGCCGTTCCCGTGAACGTCGCCTTCTGGCCGACGGCGTGGGAGGATTATCGCCATTGGCAGGATCACGATGCCAAGATGCGCGACAAGCTCAATGCGCTGATCGAGGAATGCCGCCGCCATCCGTTCAAGGGGACCGGCAAGCCCGAACCGCTCGGCGGCAACCTGTCAGGCTGGTGGTCGCGGCGGATCAGTCAGGAACACCGGCTGGTGTATCGCGTGGCCGGCAGCGGCAAGGAGCAGACGTTGCAGGTGGCGCAGTGCCGGTATCACTATTGACACGCCATCGTCATGAGCAAGCACGCCGCCGCTCAGGCCATCACCACGCGCGGCAATCCGTGCCGGCGGCGATAGACCGTCTCGACCAGATAGGGGATCATGCCGGCCGCCGTCGCCGCGAGTTCGGCGGCCTCGCCGCGTTTGGCCGGCATGCCGCGCTCGATCGCGACGAGCATCATCAGGCCCATGAGCGGGGCGGCGAGATCCTCGTCCTTCTCCCGGTCCAGCGCGCCGGCCCAATCGTCGCCCCAAAGGGCGACCGCCCAGCCGAAGCCGTGAATCCATAATTCCCACATCGGCTCGCCGTCGGCGTCGTAGTCATAGACCGGCATGTAGCGCATGCCGCCCATCAGGAACGCCCCGGCAATCTCCGCCCGCCGCGCCCTGACCAGCTCGACAAGGCGCGGGGGCGGCACATACCCTTCCGGCGGGCCATCCTCGCCCGACCAGATCGACGGCAGCCAGTCTTCCTCGGCCAAAGGCGCGGGCGCGATCAGCGTTCCCGCAAGAAAGCCATCCAGTTCGGTCAGCAACGGCGCCTCCGCCTCGCCTTGCGGCAGGGCCGCGAGCAAGATGTCTAGTTCGACGAGCGGATCGGGGAGGTCGGGCATGAGTCCTCCCTAAGCCCGGTGCGCCGGGAGGCCAATGGCGATGCGCGGCAAACGATGACTCGTCGCGCAATGCCGCGCGCCCGTTCAATCGTGCTCCCGCCCACCCGCACCCATGTACAGTTCGCGGCCGGTTTCGTTGTAGAGTTCGCTCATCGCGGCCATCCCGGCTTCCGCCTCCTCCATCGTGGGTGAAGAGGAAGGCAGCCCTTCGACAAGCTCAGGGCGAACGGTGGGGGTGGCGGCCAGGAAGCCCTCCGCGCCCTGGTTCTGCTTCGCCGCGAAATCGCGCACCTCCTGCGTGATCTTCATCGAGCAGAATTTCGGGCCGCACATCGAGCAGAAGTGCGCGGTCTTGGCGCCTTCTGCGGGCAAGGTCTGGTCGTGGTATTTCTCCGCCGTATCGGGATCGAGCGACAGGTTGAACTGGTCGCGCCAGCGGAATTCGAACCGCGCCCGGCTCAGCGCGTCGTCGCGCAGCTTCGCGGCCGGGTGGCCCTTGGCCAGATCGGCGGCATGGGCGGCGAGCTTGTACGTCACCACGCCGACCTTCACGTCGTCGCGGTCGGGCAGGCCGAGATGCTCCTTGGGCGTGACGTAGCAGAGCATCGCCGTGCCGTACCAGCCGATCATCGCCGCGCCGATGCCGCTGGTGATATGGTCATAGCCCGGCGCGATATCGGTGGTGAGCGGCCCGAGCGTGTAGAACGGCGCCTCGCCGCACGCCGCCAATTGCTTGTCCATATTCTCCTTGATCTTGTGCATCGGCACATGGCCGGGGCCTTCGATCATCACCTGCACGTCCTGGTCCCAGGCGCGCCTGGTCAGTTCGCCGAGCGTGTAGAGTTCGGCGAACTGCGCTTCGTCATTGGCGTCGGCGATCGAGCCGGGGCGCAGGCCGTCGCCCAGCGAATAGGCGATGTCATACGCCTTCATGATCTCGGTGATCTCGTCGAACCGCTCGTAGAGGAACGATTCCTTGTGATGCGCGAGGCACCATTTCGCCATGATCGACCCGCCGCGCGAGACGATGCCGGTGACGCGCTTCGCGGTGAGCGGCACATAGGGCAGGCGCACGCCCGCGTGGATCGTGAAGTAATCGACGCCCTGTTCGGCCTGCTCGATCAGCGTGTCGCGGAAGATTTCCCACGTCAGGTCCTCGGCGATCCCGCCGACCTTCTCCAGCGCCTGATAGATCGGCACGGTGCCGATCGGCACCGGCGCGTTGCGGATGATCCATTCGCGCGTGTCATGAATGTTGCGCCCGGTCGACAGGTCCATCACCGTGTCCGCCCCCCAGCGGATCGCCCAGACCATCTTGTCGACCTCGGACGCGACATCGCTGGCGACCGCCGAATTGCCGATATTGGCGTTGATCTTGACCAGGAAGTTGCGGCCGATCGCCATCGGCTCGCTCTCGGGGTGGTTGATGTTGTTGGGGATGATCGCCCGGCCGCGCGCGATCTCGTCGCGGACGAATTCGGGCGTGACGTAATCCGGGATGGCGGCGCCGAAGCTTTCGCCGTCGCGGACATATTCCTTGAGCATCGCGCGACCCAGATTTTCGCGCGTCGCGACATATTCCATCTCGGGCGTGACGATGCCGCGCCGGGCATAGTGCATCTGGCTGACGTTCATCCCCGGCTTGGCGCGCAAGGGGCGGCGGACGGGGTTGGGGAATTGCGGGACGCCGCCGGAACGATCCGGCCCGAGCTGGCCGTTATCCTCCGGACGGACGGCACGCGCGTCGTACGATTCGACATCGCCCCGCGCCTCGATCCACGGGCGGCGAAGGTTGGGCAGGCCGGCCTGGATGTCGATCTTCGCCGCCGGATCGGTGTAGGGGCCGCTGGTGTCGTAGACGTTGAGCGCGGGCTCGCCCGATGACGGTTCGAGGTCGATCGCGCGCATCTTCACGCCGAGCGGCCCGACGCTGATCTTGCGCGATCCGCGAATCGGGCCGGTGGTAACGCCAATCGCGCTACCCGCGAGGGGGATTTCGGTGCGGGCGGGGGCGTCGGCCATATGTCTCACTCCAGTGTCGGAGCGAGGACACGGATTTCGGGTGAAAGCCGCCCACTCCCTCCGCCGGTCTCAACCGGATCAGGTTCAGCGGGTCGAAGGCTGCGGCCTCCCTCTCAACCGCGACAGAGCGGTCCCCCGGGGATGGCCGATGGTAGGCGTTCGGCCGAACAAAGGAAAGGCCGCGCGAGATGTCCCGCGCGGCCTTTATGTCTTGCCGTCAGCTATTACGCTTGCGCGGTCGACGTCTTCACATTCCCGTTCGCCCCGGCCGGGAAGAACCCGCCGCTGGTCGCCGCGGCCTTGGTCAGATAGGCGATGTTGAGCACCGCGCCCGTCGTGCGGCTATAGGCGATGCCGTTGGCGTCGGCGGGCACGACGTTCGACGTCGTCGCGTCGCCGGCAATGCCCTGATCGTCGTCGGAAGCGCCGTCCAGCGAATCGCGCCAATCGCTGATCTTGCCCGCCTGGGTGCGCAGACTCGCGGTCGTCGCCCCCTTGGCATAGAGCGTGGTGCGGATCAGGCCGGCATGATAAGCGGTGGCGGCCAGGATGCTCGCGCTCGCCGCCAGGAACGTCGCGCTGGTGATGAGCGGCATCGCCCCCTTGTACGCGGTGACCGCGACATCTTCGAACAGGAACGCGCCGAGCAGGAAGTTCTCGTCGCTGGCATAGGGATCGAACGTCTGTGCCGGGGTGATCAACCCGGCCGCCGCCGCCGCCGCGGTGAAGGCGCCCGCCGCGCCGCCGTCGATATTGAGGGCGGGCATCGCCACCGCCGCCGTGCCGAGCTGGGTGCGCAGGAAGTTGACGTGCGCCGCCTTGTCCTGCGCGATCTCACGCGCATATTGCGCCACCAGCGGATCGGCGAAGGCGACTTGCCGGCCGCCGGTGACGACGCCCGCCGCCGTGCCGTCGCCGCCCGCGGTCTGCGACCCCGGCAGGCCGGCGCCATATACCGCGAACAGGTAATATTGCGCTTCGAGATATTCGAGGTTGAGCAGGAGGTTGAAGAGGTCGAGGTCGGCCTGGACCGGCGTGGAGCTGGTCGGGGTCGGCGTCACCGACGTCGTGGGCGTCGGCGTCGAGCCGCTCGACCCCTTGCCGCCGCCGCAGGCGCTCAGCAGGCTCAGCCCGCCGACCGTGGCGGCGCCGCTGGTGGCGAGGGTCAGGAAGCGGCGGCGCTCGGCCCGCTTGCGGTCGGCGGCGGCGAGGGCGGCGAGCGCGATATCGTTGTCGGTCATGATAGTCTCCGTTCGCTCGCTTTCAATTCGCCGCGCTGGTGGTGATGGTGCCCTTGACCCCGGACGGGAAGAAGCCGCCCGACGTCACCGCCGCGTTGTTGAGATAGAGGATGTTGAGCACCTGGCCCGTGCTCCGCGCATAAGCGAGACCATCGGCGTCGAGCGGCGCGATGTTGGACGCGGTGCCGCCGTTGATCGTGACCGGCGAAATCCCCTGGTCGAGGTCGGTGGTGGTCCCGTCCAGATTGTCGCGTGCGTTCGACAGCGCGTCCGCCGACGTGCGCAGGCTCGGCGTCGCGACACCCTTGGCATAAAGCGTGCTGCGGATGATCGCGGCGTGATATGCCTCGACCGCCATGATCCCGGCGGCTGCTTCGGCATAGGTCTTGTTGAAGATCAGCGGCACCGCGCCCCGGTACGCGGTCACCACGACATCCTCGAACAGGAACGCGCCGAGCAGGAAATTCTCCGGCGACGAGTAAGGGTCGAACGTCGCGCCCGCACCGATCAGCCCGGCCGCGCGCGCGGCGACGGAAAAGGCGCTGGTCGCGGTCGCGCTGATGTCGATCGCCGGCTGGTCGACCGCCAGGGTGCCGAGCTGCGCGCGCAGGAAGGTGACGTGCGCTAATTCGTCGGCCGCGATCTCGCGCGCATAGTCGCGTACCACCGGATCGGCGTCGAGGCCGTCGACGCGGCGCGCATTGGTCGCGGTGACCGCGCTGGGCGTGGTCCCGAGCAAGGTCGTGGCGAGGCCGGCGCCGCCCGCGGCATAAGCGTAGAATTGCGCTTCAAGATATTCGAGGTTGAGCGCGAAGTTGAGAAGGTCGGCGTCGGTCACCGCGGTCTGCGCGAACGCTTCCCCGGACACGACCAATGCGGTGGCGCCGACCGCCGCGGCGCCGATCGCCGCCTTGAAGAATTCGCGCCGTTCCGAACGCCGCCCGACTCTCGAATCGAACGCCTCGAGCAACTGGTCTTCGGCCATCGCGTCATTCCCTCTTTCTGCAATCACTGGGCAGGCACGCCCCCTCGTACCGAAATGGGGCGGCAGCGGGGCGGTTTCGTGCTAAGCCTCACTTTAGCCGCACGGCAACCGGATATTTGTCGCACCGCGCCGGATTTACCGGCTAAAAGGTGTAGGCGAGGCCGATCACCCCGACCCACTGGTCGCGGCTCCCCGCGATCGACACCAAAGGCGAGCGGGCGAAATCGTCGAGCATCCGCGTATAGGTGCCGCCACCGACGATCTTGAAGCCGTGGAGCAGGTCGCCGGTCAGCGCGACCGTGCCGAGCGCGCCGATCGAGTAATCCTTCCACCCCTTGCGCGTGGTGAAGACCGGCAACCCGCTGGCCAGGCTTTGCGCGGCGTCGACATCGAAATAGGCGCGGCCGTAATCGCGTCCGGCATAGTCGGCCGAGGCGAACAGGCCGACCGCCGCCTTACGCGACAAGGGCGTGAAATAGTTGATCGTCGGGGTCCAGATGCCGGCGCGATGGGCGCCCGACACGCCCTTGCGATAGCTGACCGACAGCGACAGCCGGTCATAGTCGCTGGTCACCACCCCGGTCTTGCCGATGCCGACGAACCCGCCGACTTCGAGCGTGATCGGGCGCTTGCCGAGCGCGCGGACGCGCGAATCGGCGATGCCCGACAGGCTCGACCGGTTGAGATCGACCACGCCGATCGGCCCCGCCTGGATGTCCCAGGTCGGGCCGGGCTTGTTGGGGATCAGGTCGACCGAGGCGCGGTTGCCGGCAAGCGTGAAGCTGAACCCGCCAATCGACCCGATCGCGCCGGGGGCCGCGCGCCAGACATAATGGTCCGAGCCTTCGTAATCGTTGAGATAGACGCCGCCGACGCCGATCGTGACGCTGTCGCCGTCGAGTGACGGGGTGCTCGCGCCGGCATCGGGCGGGGCGGATGTTTCCTGCGCGGTCGCGGGCAGGGCGGCAAAAGCGAGAACGAAAGCGATCGGACAAAAAGCAAAGCGCACAAACAGAACTCCGGACGAAACGGGGGCGTTACATCACCGCAACGCCCGCCGCTTCGGTTTTTCTCCACCCGGAGGCGCGGCGCCGAAGCCGCCGACCCCGCGATCGGTGCCGCACATACGGTCCCAGAACCGGAAATAGAGCCCGTAATTGCACCGATAGTCGGCGTGATGGCGCTGATGGTGGCTGGCGGTGATCAGCCAGTCGCCGACCGCGCCGCGCCACACGAAGCGAGGGAAGACCTCCCATCCCATATGGTTGGTGACGCCCATCACCGTCATGACCGCGAGCACGAGGCCCAGCGCGCCGGCATGGATGGGAAGGACGAACACCAGCAGCGGGATGACGACCGCACCGGCCAGCGCCTCGATCGGATGGAACGCCATCGCCGCCCAGGCGGTCGGCGGGCGGCTGGCGTGATGGACGGCATGGGCGAGGCGGAACGGCGTCGGCCGGTGCATCCAGCGGTGCGTCCAGTAGAACCAGGCATCGTGCGCGAGGAGATAGAGCAGGACCGACACCGGAAGATACCAGAGCGGACAGGCGTGAAGATCGGTGTAGATCCGCGTCCAGCCGCGATTCCGCCATCCCCAGGCGACGATCCCCGCCGGCGCGCCATAGATCGCCGCCGAAGCGAGGCTCCACCCGATCTCGCGCCGGATCTGCGCGCCGAGCCCGGCATAGAGGCCCGGCCGGACGGCGCGCGTCGCCAGCGCGAACGCCCCCGAACTGGCGAGGTAGCGCAACCCGACGATCAGCGTCATCGCCAGCGCGGAGAGCAGAATTGCAGCGATCGCGGTCACGCGGCCATCCTACGAGGCGCGACGCGTCAAAGCGACTCGCCGCCCGTGCGCGGATGTGTCACCATCCGGCGATGGCCGCGAGTCGGCGAAATTGGGGGAGATCGGGAATGGTCAAGATGCGTCTGGCTGTCGTGGCGACGGCGATGCTGGCGGTCGGCGCGGCGGCGGCCGACATGCTGCCGCTGAAGCACGGCATCTACGTGCCGGTCGGCAGCGCCTGCAAAGGCGCGTCGAACGCGGAGATGGTCAATTACTGGGGCGGCAAGAGCTCGATCGGCGTCGCGCAGGCCACCTGCACGATCAGGAAGCTGGTGACGAAGGGCACGACCTATACCGTGACCGATGTCTGCAAGGACATCCAGAGCGGCGAGGCGATCGAGGGCGACCCCAGGGTGCTGAAGATCACCGGCCCGACCCAGTTCAGCATGGACGGCACCACCTATCGCTATTGCGGCCCCAGGCCGCAATGGTGAGCATCGCTCTTTCCCTTGAGGGGAGTGGGTAGCGAAGCTTGATTCAGCGGGATCGCCAATCCTCCCCTGGCGGGCAGGGCAATCGCATATGAAAACTCCGCCCGCCCTGAGCTTGTCGAAGGGCTGCTTTCTTCTTCGTCCAAGCGGCCGACTCACGGAAAAAGGGCAGTCCTTCGACAAGCTCAGGACAGACGGTTATTCAAGGCAATCTCACGCCAGCACATGATAGACGCCATATGCGATTGCCCTGCCTGCCAGGGGGAGGTGTCAGCGTAGCTGACGGAGGGGGCGGACGGCTTCCAACTATCCGCGTCGGGCTTCAGCCCCCCTCCGTCGCCTTCGGCGCCACCTCCCCCTGGCGGGGGAGGATTAGGCCGGATATCGACATTCAGGATTCCCCCGTCACCCCGGCCTTGTGCCGGGGTCCACCGGGAGGCAGGCGTGGGACAAGAGGCTCAAAGGCCCAGGCGCTGAGGCACAGTGGACCCCGGCACAAGGCCGGGGTGACGAAGAATAAGACTGCAACCAACCTGCTCAAATCTGAATGGCGATCCGTCCTAGGGTGAAGGCGTCCGGCCCAAGGCGCTGAAGCGCCAAGCTTCGCTATCCTCTCCCCTCATGGGAGTGGAAGGGCTGTCCTACGCGTTCTCGCCCGCGGCGAGGCGCTTGATCTTTTCCTCGAACCGGGCGTCCGACAGCGCCTTGGCCTTGCGCAGCGCGAAGCCGACCGCGCCGAAGCCCAGCAGCAGCATCGCCCAGGTCGCGCCTTCGGGCAGCCGCCCCGGCACCGCGGCGAGCACCACGGCGTTCGCCCCCGCCCCCCGGTTCAGCGTGATCCGGTCGAGGTCCGATGCCGAAATCTTGTAGATTCGCATCGACTTGCCCGAATCGCCCTTCCCGTCATCATATTCGATGCCGAGATAGACCGTGCCGTTGAGCGCGCCCGGCAGGTTGAGCGTGTGCGCGCCGTTGAGCGAGCCGAGGATCGACGCGCCGGGCAGGTCGCGATAGCTGATCGCGGGTCCGTCATAGCCGAGCTTGGCCAGCGCCGCGTTGAGTTCGGGGTCGCGCACCGTGTCCAGCACTTCGCTGGTCGCAGGGGCGGAACAGCCGGTCAGCGACGACCCGGCGGTCAGCACCAGATCGCCCGCGCAGGGGCTGTCGACCGACACCGCGGCAAAGCCCGGTGTGGCGACGAACATCGCGGCAAGCACGGCCGCCCCCAACAGTTTACGGTTCACCGACTTTCCCCTCGCCCGAAGGCGACTCAACTTCTGTTAATGCCGCGTTAGCACAGACGATGCGTCTTGTCAGGGTTGGGCGGGGGCCTGTCCCGATCCGGCACGCCAGGCGTTTGAAAACGCGCCGCAGGCGCGCTTTGCGGTGCCGGCCCAGAAATTCGCTCTTTCGCGAATTTCCAAACAGATGGGGTGATTGGGGCTCAGCCGCGAGTCGATAGGGTGGCTGCTCCTCG
>Ga0153956_1003388_pt1 | contig 10243 bp, 6 predicted proteins | sample TSFL040MetaG_FD_104704 | JGI IMG/M metagenome (GOLD analysis project Ga0153956, IMG submission 104704) | Attine ant fungus gardens microbial communities from Florida, USA - TSFL040 MetaG | ecosystem: Host-associated > Fungi > Mycelium > Unclassified | place: USA: Florida, Wekiwa Springs...
ATCGGCCTCAATTACGCCGACCACGCCGCGGAATCCGGCCTCGCGGTGCCGCCGGAGCCGGTGCTGTTCATGAAGGCCTCGTCCTGCCTGAGCGGCCCGACGGATCCCGTCATCCGGCCGCGCGGTTCGATCCGCCTGGATCACGAGGTCGAACTGGGGGTCGTCATCGGTGCCACCGCCCATCACGTGAGCGAAGCCGATGCACTGGCCCATGTCGCGGGCTATCTCGTCGTCAACGATGTTTCCGAGCGCGCCTGGCAGTTGAAGCGCGGCGGGCAGTGGACCAAGGGCAAGAGCGCCGACAGCTTCGGGCCCATCGGGCCGTGGCTGGTGACGGCGGACGAGGTCCCCGATCCGCAGGCACTGTCACTGCACCTCGACGTCAACGGTGTGGCCCGGCAACGCGGCAGCACGTCCAACATGGTGTTCGGCGTGGCGAAGCTCGTGAGCTACCTGTCCGGCTTCATGACCCTGCATCCGGGTGACATCATCACCACCGGCACACCCGCCGGAGTGGGCAGTGCGCTCAAACCGCCGGTCTACCTGCAACCCGGCGATGTCATGACGCTGGGCATCGAGGGTCTCGGTGAGCAGTCGCTCACCGTTGTCCAGGAACCGTAGCCGCCATTCGATCAGGGTGTCCTGGGTATCTGCACCGGCTGGCCCGTGACCGGGTTCGGATAATGAAAGTCCGGGTAGTAGGTCGGGTGCGGGTACATCTGGAAGATGACCGTCGGTGGCGCGTCGGGCGGATTGCTGGCCGTGATTCCGGGCGGATCGCGCGGCGGCGCGTTCTCCCAGCCCTGCTCGTAGGAGGCAAAGTAATTGTTGAACACCTGGTCGTGCTGGAACTTCCACACGCCGTTGACCTTGGTGAACTGATTCTCGTAGATGCCGCCCATCCACATGCCGGCCTTGCCGTAGTTGCCCATCATGGACAGCGCCCGGGCGCGGATTTTCGCGGTCCTGCCGTCCGGCGCCACGTCGATCACCGGCTGGAACTGCATGTGATTATGCAGGTTGCCCTCATGCACGCCGGGCTCGCCGTATAGATCGAGGTTGCGGCGCACATGCGCGCGGCCGGCATAGACGCCACGCAGCGCGATCTGGATCGTGCCGTCCTCGGCGAACAGGTTGGCCAGCGAATCCCACTGCAGCGTCGCCAGGTAGTAGCCATAGCGCATCTGCAGGTTCTCGAGCTGGTTGACGTCCTCCAGGCGCGTGAGCTTGCGATCGAGATCAGCCGCCTGGCGGCTCAGCGTGGCGATATTGAAAAACCGCGCCGGCACGGCGAAATCCGCCGCCGTGCCCGGGTATACCGCCTTGCCGGTCACGGGGTTGTCATAGTGAAAGGGCGCCACGCTGTCGGGATTGTGCGGCAGCGCCTCCGGTGGCCGGTCGGGGGCCAGCGCGGGTTCGAAGGATGACCATTGGTGCTGGGTCTTGCCCCAGCCGTCCGCGTAGGGGGTGAACATCACGGGATACACCCGCATGCGGCGGATCTTCCATACGCCGCCTTCCCAGACGTAATCGGCCTCGATGATCTCCATGCCCCATTCAGCAAACCGACCCAGTATCGCGCCCTGGCTGAAGACCCGCCAGCGGCCCTTGGCGGACAGCCCGTCGGGCGCTACGTGCACGACGTCCTGCAACTGCAGGTGATCGAACAGGCGCCCGGCCTGGGGACCCTCGGGGCCGATGGCACGCAGGTACTGCAGAATATGCGCCTTGCCGGTATAGATGCCGCGGCTTTGCAGCTCGTAGGCGCCATCGTCGCTGAACAGGCTGGCGGCTTCGCTCCACAGTCCCTTGTCGAGGTAGTAGCCCCAGGTGCGCTGCAGCTTCTCGATCTCGTCCTGTGCCGCCAGCAGGCGCACCTGCTGCGCCAGCACCGCCAGCCGCTGATTGAGGGCCCGCGGTGAGGTGTCCTGCGGGGGTGCGCCCGCGGCGGCGGCACCGGTGGTTTCGCTCATGCCGGCGTCGGGCTGGTCGAAGTGGAACGGGGGCAGCAGGCCACCCGGCCAGGTCCGGTATTGCACGCTGGGCGGCCGGTCCGGGGGCAGGGTGGCCGAAACGTACCTGCCGCCATTGACGTCCGGGTGCTTGGCCCAGCCACCCTCGTAGGGCACGACCAGGGTCTGGAACCAATGCAAGGTCTTGATCTTCCACACCCCGTGATCCTTGACGTAGGTGTTTTCGTACGGACCCTCGCCCCAGAAGGCGTCCTGCCCCAGGCGGCCCGTCAGGCTGATGTCGCGCCAGGTGGCGCGGGCGCTCTGGCCATCGGCCGCCACCGTGACATAAGGCATGACCTGCATGTGTTCGTTCAACTGCCCCGGTGCCAGTCCGGCGTGGCCGCCGCCGAGGGCGTACAGGTACTGGCGCACCCGGGCCTGGCCCACATAGACGCCATCCAGCCCCATCTCGATGCTGCCGTCGGCGGCGAACAGCGCCGCGGCCTCATCCCACAGGCCGCGGTCCAGGTAGTACCCGTAGGCAGCCTGCAGGCGGCGGATGGCATTGGCATCCTCCAGCTGCTGGCGGCGTGCATCGAGCCGGTCCAGGCGCTGCACCAGGGCAGTGGTATCGGCCGAAGCCAGGGTCGCGGTGGACGTCGCGCTCTGCGGCTGGGCGCAGGCAGCGAGACAGGATGACAGCAGGGCCAGGCCGGCCGTGCGCAGGCGGGTGTCGTTCACGGTTCCCCCTCAAGGGCCTGTACTCAGGTACGCGTGGGGGCGACGGTAGCAGATCGCATCCGGCGCCAGGAAGCTAAACTGGCGCGATGAAACACTGCCCGCACCGTCCACCCTGTACGGCCTGCCCCCGCTTCGGCGAGCAGGGCATTGCCCGCGCCGCACAGGAGGCGCTCGACCAGCTGGCACGGCAGCATGGCCTGCCACGGGTACGCGCGGTGTCGGGTGCCACGCGTGGTTTCCGGTTGCGCGCGCGCCTTGCGGTGCGCGGCCGGCTGGGCACGCCCAAGATCGGCCTGTTCGAGGCGGACAGCCACCGCGTGGTAACCATCCCGGAGTGCAGCGTGCAGCATCCGCTGATCAACGAGGTCGCCGCGGTGGTCCGGCGCTGCCTGGTCGATGCACGGGTCAGCTGTTATTCCGAACGGGCCGGTGCCGGCCTGGTGCGTTACCTGCAGGTGGTGGTGGAGCGCAGTTCACAGACGGCTCAGGTGGTGCTGGTGGCCAACAGCGCTGACGCGCAGCCGCTGGCTGAATGCCTGGACCTGGTACGGGAGCGGCTGGGGGAGCGCTTGCACAGCCTCTGGTTCAATGCCAACTGCGAGGCCGGCAACACCATCCTGGGTCCACGGTTCCAGCACTGGCATGGCCCCGCGGCACTGGCCGAACGCTTCGGCGGCGCGGCGGTTTACTACCCGCCGGGCGCCTTTGGCCAGAGCAACCTGGAACTTGCCGGGCAGCTGATCGCGCATGTGCGCGAACGCGTGCCGCAGGGCGCGCAGGTGACGGAGTTCTATGCCGGCGTCGGCGCCATCGGCCTGTCACTGCTCGAACGTACCCGCGCACTGACCTTGAACGAGGTCAGCCCGCATTCGCTTGCCGGGCTGGAAATGGGCCTGGCACGGCTCGACGCCAGTGAGCGTGCCCGGATCAACGTGGTACCTGGCACCGCCGGAGAAGCCAGCGCCGCGGCCCCGATGGCGGATGTCGTCATTGCCGACCCGCCACGCAAGGGGCTGGATGCGCGGCTGCTGCAGCAGCTGCTGGCACGGCCGCCGGAGCGTTTCATCTATGTCAGCTGCGGCCTGGATTCCCTGCTGGCCGACACGGCGGCGCTGACCGCCGGCGCTGGCCTTGTCCTCACGGAGCTGTGCGCCTTCAACCTGATGCCCTTCACCGGCCATGTCGAAAGCGTCGCCGTGTTCGGGCCTCAGTCCATCAGCCGCTGCGCGAAATAGGTGTATTCCAGCGCCGAGGTATGGGCCTTTTCATTGAGGTTCGCGCCAGCGCCATGGCCGCCTTCGGTGACTTCGTAGAACAGGTAGGGGATGCCGTACCCGGCCAGCCTGGCCGCGAACTTGCGTGCGTGCTGCGGGCCCACGCGGTCGTCCTTGGTGGTGGTCCAGATCAGCGGCAACGGGTACTTCGTGTCGCGGTGGATGTTGTTGTACGGTGAGATCTTCGCCAGGAACGCGGCCTCATCCGGATTCGACACGCTGCCGTATTCACCCACCCAGGAGGAACCGGCGGCGATCTTCTCGAAGCGCAGCATGTCGAGCAGCGGCACCTGGATGTCCACGGCATGCCACAACCCGGGGTGCTGGGTGAACTCCACGCCCATGAGCAGGCCGCCATTGGAGCCGCCCTCGATTCCCAGGCGGCGGGTGCTGGTGATGCCGCGCGCGATCAGGTCGCGCGCCACCGAGGCGAAGTCGTCATAGATGCGCTGGCGGTGGGTCTTGAGGCCGGCCTCGTGCCAGGCCGGGCCGAATTCGCCGCCGCCCCGGATGTTCGCCAGCGCAAACACGCCGCCTTTTTCCAGCCATAGTTTGCCCAGGGTGCCGGAATACGACGGGGTTTCCGATACCTGGAAGCCGCCGTAGGCATACAGGATGGTGGGGTGGGAGCCGTCGAGCTTCATGCCGGCCGGGTGCACCACGAAGTAGGGTATGCGGGTGCCATCGGTGGATGTCGCCTCGAACTGTTCCACCGTGTCGCGCGCGGCATCGAACTGCGGCGGCAGGGTCTTGATGCGCCGGACGGCACCGGCGTTGAACTCCCACAGGCTGGTGGGCGTCAGGAAGCCGGTGACACTGAGGAAGGCATCATGTCCGTGTACGTCGGCGTCCACGATGCCGATGGAGCTGTTGTCCGGCAGGTCGAGGCGGGTGCGGGTCCAATGGCCGGCGGCGTCGCGGCGGAACTCGAAGGCCCGGCCGCGCACGTTGTCGTAGCCGGTCACCAGCAGCGCGTGCGCAGTGGCAGCGGCCGCCTCGATGTTTTCGCGCGGCCCGGGCGTGTACAGCAGTTCCGGTTTCAGCTCATCGGGTGCGCGCAGGGCCTGGTCCCAGTCGAGCGCCACCAGCGAACCCTGTGGCAGCGTGCGGCCGTTCACGGCCCAGTCCTGCGCAAGGGTGAGGATGAGCTGCCCGTCCACCAGCGCCTGCAGGGCCAGCTTGCGGGGCAGGGCCAGTTTTTTCACCCGTTCGCCATCCACGGCGTAGTACTCGGACTCGAAGAACGTCACGCCACGCTGGATCAGTACCGCGCTGTGGCCGGCACCATCGCGCAGCTGCAACGGGTCCACTTCGATGTCCGTGCGCCTGCCGCGGAAGATTTCCTGCGCCTGATCCAGTGACTGCCCGCGTCGCAGGCGCTTGACGATATAGGGGTAGCTGGAAGCCGTGACTTCACCCTTGTGCCATTCACGCGCCACCAGCAGGGTGCTGTCGTCCTGCCAGGCGATGCTCTGCTTGCTCCTGGGCAGATTGAAGCCATCAGCCGGGAAGCCTGCGCGCCCGGGATCGAACTCACGCACCGTGACGGCATCCTCGCCGCCGTCGGACAGGTTCAGCAGCACGCGCTTTTCGTCGGGCGAGGGCTCGGCGCCCTTGTACACCCAGTTGGCCGCGTCATGCGTGGCGAGGGCGTCGAGGTCCAGGACGGTGGTCCACTGCGGCGACTCGCTGCGGTAGCTGTCGGGCGTGGTACGGCGCCAGATGCCGCGCACGTGTTGCGCATCCTGCCAGAAGTTGTAGATCGCGCCATCCAGGAAAGCGGGCATCGGGATGCGATCATGCGACTGGGCGATGTTCAGAGCGTCCCGGTAGAGCCCGGCGTAACGCGGGTCGTTCTCCAGCACCGCGGTGGTCCTGGCATTCTCGGCCTTCACCCACTGCATGGCGCGAGGACTGTCCACCTGTTCCAGCCATAGATAAGGATCCGTGGCGGCCCGCAGTTGCGGTGCGGTGGCAAACAGCAGGCAAAGGCCGGCAAAGCGCGACAACCGGTGCATGAAAAGTACTCCGCTGGGCTCAGGTCGCCAGTATATGCCAGCACATTGACCGCGGGCGGCCGGGGGGTTCCTAATAGCCTCAATTCCCGCTCCGGCGGGGCAGCGTTTTGCAGGGAGTTTCATGGACCGCCGCACGATGATGATCCGGACCGCGGTTGCCGCGGCCGCCGCCTCCGCCTCGATTCCCATCCTGGCCGATACCCCGCAGCCTGCTGCCGGGGGGAGTTTGAACGCACTGTTCGACCAGTTCATGAAGGAGAACCTGGACCTCTCGCCCCTGACCGTGACCTCGATGGGGCTGGATACCGGCGCGCGCGCGCACCAGAAATTCGAGCTCGACGATTTCTCGCTGCGGGGCATCGAGCGTGGCCGGCAGCTGGTGAGCAGCCAGCGCAAACGCCTGGAGGCCGTGAACCGCGCCGCGCTCAGCCCGGCCGATCAGGTCGGGTACGGCGTCGTCGACTTCAATCTGCGCACCACCGACGAAGCCGACAAGGCCTTCCGTTTCGGCGGCGGTACCGGCGCCGGCAACCCCTATGTCCTGAGCCAGCTGAACGGCAGCTACCAGAGCCTGCCCTCGACCCTCGACACAGAGCACACCATCGAGCGCAAAAGCGATGCCGAGGCCTACCTGTCGCGGCTGTCTGCCTTCGGGCACGCCCTGGACCAGGAAATCGAAGTCGCGCACCATGATGTCGGGCTGGGGGTGACACCGCCGGACTTCGTGCTGGACCGGGCGCTGGAGCAGATGCGGGCCCTGCGCGCGCTGGCGCCCGCGGAGTCTTCCATGGTCGGATCCCTCGCCCGGCGCACCCGGGAGAAAAACATCCCCGGCGACTGGGCCGGCCAGGCCGCGGCCATCGTGCGCGACAAGGTCTATCCGGCCCTTGATCGCCAGATCGCGTTGCTCGAGGGGCTGCGCAAGACCGCGGTGCATGATGCCGGCGTGTGGCGTCTGCCGCAGGGCCATGACTATTACGCCGCCTCGCTGGTCGGCTGGACCACGAGTTCCATGAAGCCCGAGGACATCCACAAACTGGGGCTGCAGGTGGTCCAGGAGCATACGGCATTGATCGATGCCCTGATGCGCAAGCAGGGCCTGACCCAGGGCAGCGTGGCCGAGCGTTTTGCCGCCATGTACAAGGATCCCAGGTACCTCTACGCCAACACGGACGCCGCCAAGGAGGAGTTGATCGCGGATCTCAACCGGCGCGTGCAGCGGATACGCGCCAAGCTGCCGCAATACTTCGGTGCGCTGCCCAGGGCCAATGTCGAGATCCGGCGCGTGCCCAAGGCGATCGAGGCCGGGGCGCCGGGTGGCTATTACAATTCCGCATCACTCGATGGCAAGCGCCCCGGGATCTACTGGATCAACCTGCGTGATACCAGCGAGGTGCCGCGCTGGGCGCTGCCCACGCTGACCTACCACGAGAGCATTCCGGGCCATCACCTGCAGATTTCCATCCAGCAGGAAGCCAACCTGCCACTGATCCGCAAGACCCTGGGGTTCAGCGCCTATGTCGAGGGGTGGGCGCTGTACGCGGAGCAGCTCGCGGTGGAGATGGGCGAATACGAGGACGATCCGCTGGGGCATATCGGCCAGTTGCACGACTCCATGTTCCGCGGCGTGCGGCTGGTGGTCGACAGCGGCATGCATGCGCTCAAATGGAGCCGCGAGAAGGCCATCCGGTACTACACCGAAACCCTCGGTAATCCGGCCACCGAGGCCACCACCGAGGTGGAGCGTTACTGCGTGTGGCCGGGGCAGGCCTGCAGCTACATGCTGGGCAAGCTCAAGATCCTCGCCATCCGTGATCAGGCGCGCAAGAGCCTGGGGACGCGGTTCGACATCCACAGCTTCCACGACGCGGTGCTGTTGCCCGGCGCGCTGCCACTGGACATGATGGATCACCTGTACGGTTGAGCGGGCACGGCCGGGTCGGCCGAAGGGAGGTTTCATGTCCAGCGATACAGCGGCGGCCGGCGCATTCGACCTGGGGTCTTGTTACCTGCGGCTGCGGCCGGATTGCTCGATCGAACCGATCCCGGTGGACGAAACCTTCTGGCCGCGTCTCATGAGCGGCCAGCTGGGTTCCTTCCACCATGAATACCTGGTCTCGAGCTTCAACTACGAGCAGGACTGGAACGGCTGGGAAATGCACCCCAACGGCGATGAGATCGTCTGCCTGCTGTCGGGCGCGGTGCTTTTCATACTGGAAGGCCCACAGGGCCGGCGTGAAATCGAGTTGACCGGCAGCGGCAGCTACGTGCTCGTGCCCCGGGGCACCTGGCACACGGCCCGCATCAGCCAGCCCAGCCGGATGCTGTTCATCACCGCCGGCGAGGGCACGCAGAACCGGCCGGTCACCTAGGGTCGGTGGCACCCGTCACGACGCATTCGAGGGGAATGTCGTGGGGTTGCGGATGGATGGTGGGAATGGCCATGCCGGGATAGCCCACCCCGATGGCGCGCGGCCGGGGGTGCGCGGCCGCCAGGGTGCGATCGAAAAAGCCGCCGCCGTATCCCAGCCGATAACCGGCGGGATCAAACCCGACCACCGGCGCCAGCACCACGCCGGGCGCGACCTCGGCGCCATCGGCCGGGTAGGGGATCTTCCACAGCCCGTGCGCCATCGTCGCGCCTGGATGCCATTCGCGGTACTGCAACGGCACACCGTGGGCCACAGCCACCGGCAGGGCCAGCCGCAGGCCGCGCGCCGCGCGCGCGCGCATCCAGGGCCGCAGGTCGGGCTCCGCGCGGATGGGCCAGTAACACCCCACGATCAGGTCCGGGTCGGAACCGATGATTTCGTCCAGCCGGGCAGCGATCAACGCCGTCAGGGTCGCGCGGTATTCAGGGGCAAGCGCCTGGCGGGCGGCGAGCAGGCGCGCCCGCTCCTCCTTGCGCCACAGGCCGACGTCCAGGGTGGAGGCTTCAGTGTTCATGCCCCATACCCTACTACATCGGGGGTATATATCACGGTGTGATATAGTTACGGGCTTGATCAGGCTGTCCGGTTGCAAGCCGAAGGAATACATGTCCGCCGATGTCGCCGCGCCCGAAATGGCGCATGGAAGAGATTTCGCAACCGACCCCCGGGTGGCCGCGCTGTGCCTGGCCGGAGTGCTTATCGGCGGCGTGAGCACGCTGGCGGCCTGGGTGCTGCTGAACAGCATCCGGTTTTTCACCAACCTGTTTTATTTCCAGAGCTTCTCGCTGGCACTGCGTTCCCCGGCCGGGGCGCACCTGGGGGTACAAGGCATCCTGGTGCCGGTGGCCGGTGGCCTGCTGGTGGGATTGATCGCGCGCTTCGGCAGCGACAAAGTCCGTGGCCACGGCATCCCGGAGGCCCTCGAGTCCATCTTGTTCGGAGGCAGCCGCATGTCGCCACGGGTGGCGCTGCTCAAGCCCCTGGCCAGCGGCATCGCCATCGGCAGTGGCGGCCCCTTCGGCGCCGAAGGCCCGATCATCATGACGGGCGGGGCGGCCGCATCGCTGCTGGCGCAGATGCTGCACCTCGCGGCGGTGGAGCGCCGCGCGTTGCTCGTGGCTGGTGCCTGTGCCGGCATGACCGCGGTGTTCGGCACCCCCCTGGCCGCGATCCTGCTGGCGGTGGAACTGCTGCTGTTCGAACTGCGGCCCCGCAGTCTGCTGCCGGTGGCGGTGGCTTGCGCCGTGGCCGGCTTCCTGCGGCCGCTGTGGTCGGATCCGCACCCGCTGTTTGGGCTGCACACCAGCGTCGCCCCCTTGGCCGCCATGCCGGGCTGCGTGATCGCAGGACTGTGCGGCGGCGCCCTGGCGGCGGTGGCAAGTATGCTGGTGTATGCCGCCGAGGATGCCTTCGAGCATTGCGGGCTGCACTGGATGTGGTGGCCCGCGCTCGGGGGGCTGGTGGTGGGCATCGGCGGCTGGATTGAACCGCGCGCCCTGGGCGTCGGCTACGACGTCATCAACGACCTGCTGCATGGGCAGGTGCTGCTCACGGTGGCCGCCGGCATCGTCGTGGTGAAGCTGCTCATCTGGGCGGTGGCGCTGGGTTCCGGCACCTCCGGCGGCGTACTCGCGCCGCTGCTGATGATGGGCGCCGGACTGGGGGTCGTGCTGGGACCCTGGCTGCCGGGCGGCAGCCATGAACTGTGGGCACTGGTGTGCATGGCGGCAACGTTCGGTGCCGCCATGGGCGCCCCCCTGACGGCGATTGCCTTCGCCTATGGGCTGACGCACGACGCGGACGCGATGCTGCCGGTGATCCTG
>Ga0153956_1003389_pt1 | contig 10242 bp, 9 predicted proteins | sample TSFL040MetaG_FD_104704 | JGI IMG/M metagenome (GOLD analysis project Ga0153956, IMG submission 104704) | Attine ant fungus gardens microbial communities from Florida, USA - TSFL040 MetaG | ecosystem: Host-associated > Fungi > Mycelium > Unclassified | place: USA: Florida, Wekiwa Springs...
CGGCCATCTCCACCAGCTCGGGCGGGCCCTCGTCGGAGTCGATCGCGACGATGGTCAGGCTCTTCAACCGGCCGTCGTCGGCCAGCTTGCGGAGCCGCTGCGCCGCCTCGTAGTCGGTGCGATCGTCGCCGGCGAAGACGACGGTGTCGATCTCGGTGCCGTCGAGCAGCTCGTCGACCGCGCCGGCCTTGCCTTCCATCCCGGGCGGACGAAGCTCGAGGACCTTGCGGCCCCAATGCGTCGCGAGCCCGGCTCTCTGGGCCTGGTCGGCGATGCCCCGGACCATCTCCTCGGTGCGATGACCGGCGCCCCGCCAATGAAGGGCCTGGATCGGGCCCTTGTCCTCGATCCGGACCTTCGCGGTGATCCAGAACGGGTTGTCGTTCTCGCGGATGAACTCCTTCGCCCGGGTCGCTTCTTCCCCTTCGATGACCACGGTCGGGCGATCCATCCCGGGCTTGATGTAGCTGAGACCGTGATTGCCGAAGTAGGTGATCTTCTCGGCCCCGACCATCTCCCGGGCCACCGGCGAGGGCCGGCCGGTTATGCAGGCGACCAGGGCGAGATGATCGGCCAGGGTTTCGAGGCTCTCCCGTGCACGGGCCGGGACCCGGGCCTGATCCGGCCGGTCGACGATCCGGCAGAGCGTGCCGTCGACATCGCTCATCAGCGCCGACTTCGAAGGATCTTCCAGAAGTACCGAGAGTGGAGAGTCCGTGCCCGTCATAACGGAGAGACTACTTCGGCCGGGATACGGGTTGGGGAAGTCTCCTAGTATCGCGCCATGGAAGCACGGCGTATATGGGGCCTCGCCCTGGTGGGCACGATCGCCGGTGCCTTCAGCGGATTGTTCGGGGTCGGGGGCGGCACCGTGATCGTGCCGATGCTGATCGCCCTGTACGGGTACGCCGACCGCCTCGCCACCGGCACCAGCCTGGCCGCGATCATCGTGATCGCCCTGTTGGCCGCCGCGATGCAGGGCGGCCTCTACGGCAACGTCGACGTGGTCACCGGTCTGACCCTGGTCGGCCCGGCCATCCTCGGAGTGGTCGCCGGAACGGCGATCCAGCAGCGGATCCCGGAAAAGTCGGTCTCTTTCCTCTTCGCTCTGCTGCTGATCGGGGTCGCGATCGAGATGGTGGTGAGCTGATGGACATCGGGGTCGCCTGCCTGATCTGCTTCGTCGGTGGCATGGTCGCCGGGCTGATCGGCGTCGGGGGCGGCATCGTCTTCGTCCCGGCGATGACCGCGGTGCTCTCCAAAGGCCAGGTCCAGGCCGAGTCCACTTCGCTGATGATGATCGCCATCGTCTCGGTGGTCGGCACCTGGCGTCAGATCGGGTACGGCAACGTGAACCTCAGGGACGCCGCGGTGATCGGACTGCTCTCCCCCGTCGGCGTGCTGATCGGCGTGGTGGTCGCCAACTCGGTCCCCGAGCGAGTGCTCCGGATCGGTTTCGCGATGCTCGCGCTCTACATGGCGTGGCGGCTGCTCAAGCGCGTGTTCAAGACGGACCCGCCCCAGCCGGGGGCCGAACCGGCGACGGCCAAAACCACGCCATGAAGCCCGGCATCCGTCCCCGCGGCGGTCCCTTCATCCCGGTGGGCGAGATCACTCTGCGCGCTTCCCGGTCCTCGGGCCCCGGTGGCCAGCACGCCAACGTGACCGCCTCCCGGATCGAGGCGGTGTTCACGGTCGCCGACTCCCTCGCCCTGACCGACGCCCAGAAGGCGAGGATCGCCCGCAAGCTGGGGCCGGTGGTCACCGCGGTCAGCCAGGACGCCCGTTCCCAGACCCGCAACCGCGACCTCGCCCTGGAGCGCTTGGAGGCGAAGCTGGCCGGGGCGCTTGCGATCCCCCGTCGACGGCGAGCGACCATACCGAGCAGGGCGGCAAAGCAGAAACGGCTCGAATCGAAACGGCAACGATCGGAGACCAAGAAGAACCGCCGACCACCGAACGTTGAAGACTGATGTCAGAAAACGCTCCCTAAGCCGACTTCCCCAGAGCATCCTGGCCAACGCCTAACCTCCGGGAGCTACCGACTGGACGTCGAGGAGACGCAGAAATGCACGAGATCAAATGCCCGCATTGCGGAAAGACTTTCAACATCGATGAGGCCGGTTACGCCGACATCCTGAACCAGGTTCGCGATGAGGCCTTCGACAAAGCGCTCCACGAGCGCCTGGAGCTAGCCGAGCAGGAGAAGAGGACCGCCGTCGAGCTGGCCGAGACGAAGGTCGCCAGCAAGCTCAAGGAAGTCGCCGCCACAAAGGACCAGGAGATCGAACGCCTCAGGGAGGAGCTGAAGACGAGCGCCGAGCTGGCCCAGGCAAAGGCGACCGGAGAGCTGAAGGACGAAGCCGCCAAGAAGGACGCCGAGATCGAACGCCTCAAGGCGGAGTTGGACAAGGCGGACGTGGCCGGGAAGCTCGCCCTCAAGGAAGCTCTCGGAGATGTCGAGAAGGAACGCGACGACCTGAAGCGGACCCTGGATTCCAAGGAGACCGAGCAGAAGCTTCGCGAGAAGTCGCTCGAGGAGAAGTACGAGACCCAGATCAAGGATCGTGACGACACGATCGACCGCCTGAAGGACATGAAGGCGAAACTGTCGACGAAGATGGTCGGCGAGACCCTGGAACAGCATTGCGAGATCGAGTTCAACAAGATCCGCGCGGCCGCTTTCCCGAACGCCGATTTCGGGAAGGACAACGACGCCAGCGCCGGCAGCAAAGGCGACTTCATCTTCCGCGAGTCCGACGAATCGGGCACTGAGTTCGTCTCGATCATGTTCGAGATGAAGAACGAGCTCGACGAAGGCGCCAACAAGAAGAAGAACGAGGACTTCTTCAAGAAGCTCGACAACGACCGGACGGAGAAAGGCTGCGAGTACGCCGTGCTGGTCTCACTGCTGGAGCCGGAGAACGAGCTCTACAACGCCGGCATCGTCGACGTCTCACATCTGTACCCAAGGATGTATGTGATCCGGCCGCAGTTCTTCATCCCGATCATCACGCTGATCCGCAACGAGGCCCACAAGACCCTCAAGCTCAAGGCCGAGCTTGCTCTGGTGAAGGCTCAAAACGTGGACATCACGGACTTCGAGGAGAAGCTGGAGACATTCAAGTCCGGTTTCGAGCGCAACTACGACCTCGCTTCACGCAAGTTCCACACCGCCATCGCCGAGATCGACAAGTCCATCAAGGCCCTGGAAAAGACCAAGGCCGAGTTGCTCGGCTCCGAGAACAACCTGCGCCTCGCCAACAACAAGGCTCAGGACGTGACGATCAAGAAGCTCACCCGGGGCAATCCGACGATGGCCGAGAAGTTCAAGGAAGCCGACGAGTGAACGAACCGAGCGCGGAAACGTTCACCGGCGGAAGTTTCCACGCTCGGTTCGCTCTCAGGCCAGGCCGTGCTCGAGTGCGGTCTTGACCTGGGCGTCGAGCGCGTTCAACCGGTAGAGCGCGATCGCCTCGGCTGAGGGGAACTGGCGCAGCCGGAGCGCATCGGTGCCGTGATGGCACATCACGGTCGAGAGCAGGGCGTCGCTCTCGGCCTCGTCGAGTCCGGCCCGCTCGCTCGCGGCGCCGAGCAGCTCGGCCCCGATCTGGAGGTGGCCAAGGGTGCGGCCCCGGCGGCTCAGGCCGATCTCGGCCCCGTAGGTGAACTCGCCGGTCTTGCCGATGTCATGCACGAGCGCGGCCGCCATCAGCAGATCGGAGTTCAGCTTCGGGTGAAGCACGCAGGTCTCGGTGACCAGGGTGCCGACCGCGACCGTGTGCTCCGAGAGCCCGCCGATGTAGGCGTGATGGCCGGCCCGGGTGCAGGGGGCCAGCCGGAACGCCTCGGCAGAGTCGCCGGTGAACAGCAGGTCCTCGACCACGGACCGGTATCCGGGGTGATGAACCTCGCGGGCGAGGTGCTCGAGAAAGCCTTCGAGCTCGTCACGGTCCCGATAGGCGGTCGGCAGGAAGTCGGCCGGATCGATCTCCGCCGGATCCACTTTCCGTGCGTCCTCGATCTCGGCCGAGAGCTGCCCCCGGAACTGTTCGACCCGACCCTTTACCGCGATCACGTCGCCGCGTTCGAACCCGATCCCGATGCGATCCGAATCGCGAAAGATCCGGGCGGGCATCGAACCGGTCCGGTCCCTCAACTCGAGCGAGAGATAGGCAGAACCGTTCTTTGCGGTCAGCCGGTCCTTGCGGGCGCAGGCGTACCGTCCGGCGAAGCTCTGGCCGGGGGCGAGCTCGACCAGCGGCGTTCCGTTTCGGGAGATCGCTTCCATCTCCCCACATCCTGACCAAACCCTCAGACAGGGTGGCCCGCGGGGCGGGTCGGCTACATTGAACCAATGGACCAACTGCGTTGGGAGATGAATCCGCCGAAGCTCCGCGACCCGATGATGGTCTGCGCCTTCCGTGGGTGGAACGACGCGGCCAACGCCGCTTCTTCGGCGCTCGAGACACTCGCCGACTCGCTCGAAGTCGACGTGCTGGCCGAGGTCGATCCCGAAGATTTCTATGACTTCCAGGCCAACCGCCCGACCATCAGATTGATCGAGGGCCATCACCGCCGGATCGAGTGGCCGACCAACACCTTCATCGCCGCCCGGGCGCAGGGCGCCGACCGGGATCTGATCCTGTTGGACGGCACCGAGCCGAATCTGAAGTGGCGGACCTACTCGGAGATGGTGGTCCAGGTGGCCGAGCAGCTCGACGTGAAGCTGGTGGTGGTGCTGGGCTCGCTGATCGCCGAGGTCGCCCACACCCTGCCGGTGCCGATCACCGGTGTCTCGACCGACGACGCCACCGTTCGCAGCCTCGAGCTCGAACGTTCGGATTACGAAGGGCCGACCGGGATCGTCGGAGTGATCCACGACCGCTGCCGGGCAGCCGGTCTGCCTTCGGTCTCGCTCTGGGCCGCAGTTCCCCATTACGTCGCCGCGGTCCCGAACCCGAAGGCCGCGCTCGCTCTCAGCGAGACCCTCGAATCGATCACCCGGGTCGCCGCCGACATCTCCGGCCTCGAGGAGGAGACCGCCTCCTACGAAGAGCAGATCGGCCGCGCGGTGGCCGCCGATCCCGAGGTCGAAGAGCTGGTCGAGCGGATCGAATCGGAGCAGCGCCGTGGCCAGGACGAGGACGTCCCCAGCGGCGACGCCCTGGCCATGGAATTCCAGAAGTTCCTCAAGCAGCGCGACTCGGACTAAGCCTCGGCCGCCGGGCAGACCAGCTTGAAGTCGCACCAGCCGCAGACGGCCGGCGAGGGGCGCGGCTCGAAGTCCTGGCCGAGCACCCCTTCACCGACTTCGAGCACGGTGCGCTCGACCCGTTCGCGATCGTCGGGAGCCGCCTCGACCGCGACCTTCTCGCCTTCGAGCACGTAGTAGTAGGAACCGGCTTCCGGTTCGATCCCCCAGGCTTCGCGAGCACCGAGCCGGTAGAGAGCGAGCTGGATGTCACCACCGTGGCGTGACGAGTCGACCCGCTGGCCGGTTTTGTAGTCGATGACTTCGTACTCGCCGTCGGGCTTGCGGTCGACCCGGTCGACCCGGCCTCTCAGGTAATGCGGCCCGACCTTGAACTCGAACTGCCGCTCCAGGAAAGCCGGCTCGGATTCGGATCGCTCCTCGCTTCTCCAGTAGGCGCGCATCGCGTCCCGAGCCCGGTCCAGGAACTGAAGCTCGTCGTGGGTGTCACCGAAGCCGCTGCGCCGCCAACCTTCGTCGAGCAGGCCCATCAGCCGGCTCTCGCCGTCCGGCACCGGGCGCCCCACTTCCAGCTCCAGCTCGTGAAAACGCTGAAGCACGTTGTGGATCACGATCCCGAACCGCATGTTCACGGTCGGTGGGGTCGGGATGCCGAAGACACGGGCGAACTTGTATTTGAGCGGGCAGGTCAGATACATGTCGAGATCGGTGGCGGAAAGACGGAGATCGTCACCGCGGCGCGGCAGGAAGCCGTCGAGCGAGGGTTCGCTGCGTGAGTCGGCCAGTTCCTGGCGTATGCCCCGCTCGCGTTCACCGGCGAGCAGGTAGGGGTCGAGGGTCGAGGCGTCCAGCTCGGCCAGCTGCTCAGGCGTCGCGATCTGGGCGAGCAGGCCGTTGACGGCGTCGATCGCCTCCTCGTCACTGGCGCCGTCGTCACGCTGGGCCAGTGCGGCCAGCTTCAGCAGCTCGAGGTAGCGGGCCACCGCGCGGTTGACGTCGATCGCCGTGTCGAGGCGAGGCTCGTTGAGCTCCGAACCGGCTTTCCACGACGCCTCGATCACTTCGTCTCGCATCGTCCGGTACATCGCGGCGACATCCTCGGCCGGACCGAAGAGCTCCTCTTCGTGAATCTCGTCGAGGCCACCGGTCGCTTCGAGGATCGCCGCGACCGGGTCCGGCTCGGCGTCACCGGCTCGGGAGAGCACGACTTCCTCACGGGCCGAGGTGAGTGCGGTGGCGACCGCGACCCGCGCCGATTCGGGGCCTCCCGGGTGAGTCTGGTCGTCGCCGACCCCGGGGCCGGGAGTGCGGGTGATCCCGAAGGGCCGTTCGAGGCCGAGCACCCAGATCCGGGTCCACTCGCCGCCCTTCAGCAGATCGAGGTTGACGATCGGCACCGCCCCCACCCCGGGCAGGTTGGAGCCGCCGGCCGGCTCGAGACCACCGGCGGCGAGCGCTTCGAGGAAGACGGTGAACTCCCGCACCGAGGCGTTCGGGTCACGCCGGCTGAAGTCGGTCGCGATCTCCGCCAGGCGCGAAAGGCCGAGCAGCCGTTCGGCGGTTTCGGGACGGGCCGCGAAGAGCCGCTGGCGCCGGAAGCCGATCCGCTCGATCAGCCGCCTCACATACGCGTCTGGCCGGCGGGTCTCGAGCGCGCCGGCGGCCGCCCGGTAGAGGTTGAGGAAAGCTTCGAGCCGCTGCCGCGCCTCGGGCGCCATCTGCGGTGATTCGAGCGCCGCCTCGCAGGCACTGACCATGTCGAGCTTGCGGCGCTTCGAGATCTGGGTCAGCCGGGCCAGGTCCAGCGAACGGAGCTCGGTCGGCGGGCGCATCAGCGCCCGGGTCACCGCCCGGGCGTCGGTCGGGTCGGTGAGTGCCCGCAGCCAGGCGATCGTGTCCCGCACCTCGGGCTGGCGGAACAGGGCCGCGCCGCCACCGAGCCGGGATGAGATCCCGCGCTCGGAAAGGGCGCCGGCGATCGCCACCCCCTGAGAGTTGACGTCAGGCACCGCGATCGCGAGTTTCTCCGGGGGAGTGCCGGAGGCGATCTGGTGCTCGACCTCGCGGGCCACCGCTTGGGCTTCGGCTCTCGGCGAGACCGGCCGCCAATAGCGGACCGAACCCTCATCGCCGCGGGCTTCCCAGGTTCCCTCCGGGTGGGGGCCCGTTCCGAGCGCCGCCCGGGCAGCCGTGATCCGCACCTCGCTCATCCGCCAGGCCTCGTCGAAGGTCAACACGGCCGGCTCCGGGAAAGCGGCCAGGAACCGTTCCTCGGCTCCCGGCCCATAGGTCGCGCGAGACGGATCGAGTGCGGCGACCACGCTTTCAGGCCCCGCCGCGGCGAGCTTCTCGAGCAGATCGGCCCGGGCCGGGTGCAGATCCTCGAGCTCATCGAGCACCAGGTGGGGGAAACGGGAGGACGCCTCGGCGGCGATCACCGGGTCGGCCAACAGTTCGGCGGCGATCCGAGGCAGGGCGTTGCGGTCGAGCAGATCTGCCGCGGCGAGGATCCGGTCGTGGATCTCGATCAGCTCGGCCAGATCGCCGCCGTCTTCTCCCCGGCGCTTGACCCGGTCGATCCCGACCAGCAGCTCGCGCAGGAGACCGGCCGGGTTGCCGCGGATCTCGTGGTTTCTGAGCGGCAGCTCGTCGATCCGCGCAAGCAACATCGCCAGGCGCTCGGCGGCGCCGACCACTTCGAAGGACGGGCCGAGGCCGGCCTCGATCGGCCGGTGCCGGAGGATCTCTTCGGCCAGGGTTTCCCAGGTGTAGACCGAGAGCGCTTCGTAGGGGCCGGGCAGGTCGAGCTCGAGCTGAGCCCGGTGGGCTGCGGCGGAACGCTCGGTGGAGGCGACCACGGCGATTCGGGAGGGGTCGAGTCCTTCGCCGGAGAGGTGGACGACCCGGTCCCGCAGCGCGGTGCTCTTGCCGGTCCCGGCACCGCCACGGATCAGCAGGGCGCCGGAACCGTGCCGACGGACCCTTTCCCGACCGGAGCCGGGATCGCTTTCGGCGCCGGGCGTGGAAGAGGGATCGCTCACACCTCCAAGTTACCCGAGAAATCCCGTCGCCCCGATCCCCGGTGGGTCGGATAGTCGGCAGGCCTGCGCAAAATCCGACCCACCGGTTTGAGCCGCGCTCGGTCACCCGCGACCTCTAGCATGTCGCGGGTGAGTCAACTTCCACCCGATCCCGCCCTTGACGCTGACTGGACCGGGATCTGCCGCCGCATAGTCGAGCAGCAGAAGAAGCTCTTCGCCGAGTTCGACACTACGAGCAAGCGCGACGAGTACGAGGGAGTCGGCGAGGGCGGCGACAACACCCTCGTCCTCGACCGCAAGTGCGAGGACATCGTCTTCGCCGAGCTGGAGAAGCTCGCTGAGAACGGCGCCGCCTTCACCGCGATCTCCGAGGAGCGGGGCACGGTCGAGTTCAACGAGGGCGGCAAGGCCTGGGTGGTGATCGACCCGATCGACGGTTCACTCAACTTCAAGCGCACCATTCCCCGCCACAGCCTCTCGATCGCCGTGGCGACCGCACCCAACATGGCCGCGGTCGAGTTCGGCTACGTCTACGACTTCGGGACCGACGAGGAGTTCCTCGCCCAATCCAACGAGGGCGCCTATCTGAATGAGGAGCGTCTGCAGCTCGAGCCCAGGGAGGGTCTCGAGGTGGTCGGGGTCGAAGGCTCCGACCCGGCCCAGCTCGGGCCGATGCTCGGCCAGTTGGCCGGCAAGGTCTACCGGGTGCGCTGCATCGGATCTCTGGCGATCTCGATCACCTCGGTCGCGGCCGGCCGCTTCGACGCGCTCGCCTTTCCCAATCTCTCCCGTTCCGTTGACGTGGCCGCGGCACAGCTGATCGCTCGCGAGGCCGGTGCCCTAGTCGATCTCGGCGATGGCGGCCTGAGCAAGGTCGGACTCGCTCTCGAGGACCGGTTCCCGGTGACGGTCGCCGCCACCGGCGAGGGGCTCGAGACGCTCGTCGCGGTCCGCCCGGTCGGCTGATCCGACCTCGAGCGGAACCTCGATTACCTGATTTTTGTAGCTGGGAATCGGGCGAACACGAACGCCCGATCTTCTCCCTCGGCCGCATTGCAAGGACTATTGCGCCCGAAACTAGCACTGTATTTGGCTTTATGAAGCCAAATATCCCTCCGTGACGCAGATCACACCCAAAAAGAACATGTGTTCGTGTTTCGTTGCTACACTTCAAACATCCTTAGAAGTAAGTAATCTGCCTTCAACACAAAGGATTGATTGATTCCAATGGCCGAGACCAAGAAGACAACCGCCCAGAAGCCCGCCGCCAAGAAGACCGCGGCGAAGAAGCCGGCTGCCAAGAAGACCGCCACGAAGCCCCGCACCGCCGCGCAGCTCCGCGCCGAGGCTGAGAAGAAGGCCGTCCACGCCGCCAAGCTGGACGCCGAGACCGCCAAGAGCCGCCTCGAAGAGGTCCAGGAGACCGCTGTCGAGTACGCCCGCAAGGGTGTTGACGTGCCGGTCGGCGCCGCCCTCAACCTGGCCGACAAGGTTTCCGAGGTGATCGAGGACTGGACCGACCAGGCTTCCGCCGAGAAGAAGGTCAAGGGTTACCGCGCCGACCTCACCAAGACCTTCAAGCGTGCCGAGCGTCGTGGCACCACCACCCGTCGCAAGGCGACCACCCGCGCCAAGAAGCGTCGGAACTCGCTCGAGAAGACCGTCCGCAAGCAGCGGAAGAACATCGAGAAGTCCGTCAAGACGACCAACAAGGACGTCAACAAGCAGATCGAGGCCCGCGTGACCGAGGTCACCAAGCGTGCCAACCAGGCCCAGTCCGACCTGACCAAGGTCGCCGAGGCTCAGGGCAAGAAGGCCCAGGAACTGGTAAACAAGGTCACGGAGCAGCTTCAGGCGCTCGTCTAGACCAGACTTAGCCCGGCTGCCGACGGAGAGCGGCAAACCGGAGAAGATCGGCTGACCTCATAACCTCGTCAGTCGATGTAGTACCTCTCCTCCCTCGCCAACGGCCCCTTCCTCGGGGCC
>Ga0153956_1003390_pt1 | contig 10241 bp, 12 predicted proteins | sample TSFL040MetaG_FD_104704 | JGI IMG/M metagenome (GOLD analysis project Ga0153956, IMG submission 104704) | Attine ant fungus gardens microbial communities from Florida, USA - TSFL040 MetaG | ecosystem: Host-associated > Fungi > Mycelium > Unclassified | place: USA: Florida, Wekiwa Springs...
CCACCACCACAGAAAGCTGAGATGGCTAACTACACCGCTGCTGACGTCAAGCGCCTGCGGGAGCTCACCGGCTCCGGCATGCTCGACTGCAAGAACGCACTGGTTGAGACCGAGGGTGACTTCGACAAGGCCGTAGAGGTCCTGCGCATCAAGGGTGCCAAGGACGTCGGCAAGCGCGCCGAGCGCGCCACCGCCGAGGGCCTGGTGGCCGCCAAGGACGGCGCCCTGATCGAGCTGAACTCCGAGACCGACTTCGTCGCCAAGAACGGCGAATTCCAGGCTCTCGCGGATCAGATCCTCACCGCCGCTGTCGCGTCCAAGGCCAACGACGTGGAGGCCCTCAAGGCCGCCACGGTCGACGGCGTCACCGTCGAGCAGCTGGTCGCGGATCTGTCGGCCAAGATCGGCGAGAAGCTCGAACTGCGCCGGGTTGCCTACTTCGACGGCACCGTCGAGACCTACCTGCACAAGCGTGCCGCGGACCTGCCGCCGGCCGTCGGTGTGCTGGTCGAGTACAGCGGTTCCTCGGAAGAGGCCGCCCATGCCGTCGCGCTGCAGATCGCCGCGCTGAAGGCCAAGTACCTCACCCGTGAGGATGTGCCCGCCGACCTGGTCGCCAACGAGCGTCGTATCGCCGAGGAGACCGCCAAGGAAGAGGGCAAGCCCGAGGCCGCGCTGCCGAAGATCGTCGAAGGTCGTGTGACCGGCTTCTACAAGGACGTCGTGCTGCTGGATCAGCCGTCGGTGTCCGACAACAAGAAGACCGTCAAGGCGCTGCTGGACGAGGCCGGTGTCACCGTGACCCGTTTCGTGCGGTTCGAGGTCGGCCAGCAGTAAACAGCTCAAACAAAACCCCGCGCTCCCGGGAGCGCGGGGTTTTGCTTTGCATAACGGTTGTTATGTTGGACCGATGGCACGTATCAGCGCATTCGGCGACGACGCACTCGGCAACCTCGATGCGGTGGGAGTCGCCGAAGCTGTGCGCTCCGGGGCGGTTTCCGCGGCGGAGATCGTCGAGGCGGCGATCACCCGCACCGAAAAGGTCAATCCCGAGCTGAACGGTCTGGCCTACCAGGCCTTCGATCAGGCCCGGCAGCGAGCTCAGGCACCCAGGTCGTTCGGTGGATTCTTCGACGGTGTACCGACCTTCATCAAGGACAACGTGGCGGTCGGCGGGTGGCCGAGTTGGTGACTGCGGGTGCCTCCTCGTCGGGGTCGGCGGGGTGAACACCATCGGCGTGCCGGTGGCGGATCGGTTCCGCGACGACTTCCTGACCTACTGGGCGTTCCTGGCGTTCGCCCTGTACTGACGACGGACTGCCGGTCGGCATGATGTTCGGTTCCGCGGCCGGGCAGGAGGCGTTGCTGCTGGAGTTGGCCTACGAACTCGAAGAGGCGATCGGCTGGCCTACGCTGGCGAACTAGCTTCGTCGAGCACGCGCCGGTGCTGCTCGCCGATCACCTGACTCAGATATGAGCCCTTCGGCCAGCCGTAGTACGCCGCGAAATGCAGTGCCAATTCATTCATCTCGTCGAGCGACAGATCGCCGCTCTTGAGTGCGGCGTACACGTGCGACATGATCGGGTACTGGGCGTCCTGAAAAGCCACGCAGGTCACCGTGATCAGTCGACGTTCGCGCATGCCCAGGCCGGGCCGTAACCACATCTCGCCGAAGACGAAATTCAGGATGCCGGCACCGGTGTACGGGTCGTCGCGGGTGGGGGCGAACGGGATGCAGTTGATATCGCGGAAGGCCTCTTCGCCGCGCACCAACCGGGCCTCGGGGTCGGTCGGGGTGTCCAGTGGCAGCAGCGGGGGCGGCGGCGCCACCTGTTGGCCGCGTTCGGCCATGATGCGGGCCCACTGCGCGTCGACGGTCATGTTGAACATCGATGCCTTGGGCCAGCCGGCGTAGACGGCGAAATGCAGGACGGCTTCGCGCATTTCGACCAGTGAGATGTCGCCACTGGCCAGGGCCGCATAGACGTGCTGCTCCAGCGGCGGCACCGCATCGGCCGCCGCCACGCAGGCCAGCGTGATGAACCTGCGGTCGCGCCGGCTCAGGCCGGGCCGGGTCCAGATCTCGGCGAATACGAAATCGATCAGCCCCGAGGCGATGGCTGGACTGCGGTCGTCGGGCGGTGGCAGGGTCATCACCGACGCGTACTCGGCCAGACCGCGTTCGTGGCGGTTCATCGGATCGTCACTCCCGCATCGACTTTCATCTGTAGGCCGGTCACATGTCGGGCTTCGTCGGACACCAGGAACAACACGGCGTTGCTGATGTCGACGGCCTCGGTCATCAACACCGGCAGTGCGTTCATGAAGATGAGTCCGAGATCGGGGCGCTGCTCGGCGATCAGCTGATGCATCGACGGCGGCGCCATACCGGTGGCGACCCCGGTCGGATGCACGGTGTTGACCCGGATGTTCTGTGCGGCAAGCTCATTGGCCAGCGCATTGCTCATGCCGACCACGCCGTGTTTGGCCGCGGTGTATGGGGTGTGCATCGGGGTGCCCTTGAGTCCGGCGGCCGAGCTGATGTTCACCAGTGACCCGCCACCGGCTTCGAGCAGATGGGGGATGGCGGCCACGCAGGTGTTCCAGACGCCGATCAGGTTGGTGTCCACCACCAGTCGCCACTGTTCGGCCGTGGTGGTGTCCCAGGTTCCGACGGTGAGCACGCCGGCGTTGGCGACCGAGGCGTTCAGCCCGCCGAGTTCGGCGGCGCCGGCATCGACGGCGGTTTTCATGGCGTCGGCGTCGCGCACGTCGACGACCTTGGTGACGACCGAACATCCCTGTGCGGCAACCAGTTGCGCGGTCTGGTTCAGGTCGTCCTCGGTGGACAACGGATATTCCAGGCCGGCGGGAGAATCGCAGATGTCGATCAGCAGCAGATCGGCGCCCTCTTCGGCGAGGCGCACCGCATGACTGCGGCCCATACCGCGGGCGGCGCCGGTGATCAGGATCTTCTTGCCGGCGACCCGGCCCTGGTTCGTGTTCACAGCTTGTTGCAGAAGCCGGCGTCGACGGGGAAAGTGACCCCGGTGACGTAGCGCGCTTCGTCGGAGACCAGATAGGAGATGGCCGCACTGATATCGGCGGGTTCGAGCATGTCCACCGGCAGCGGGTTCTGCAGATGTGGTGCGCCGTCGGGATAGTTCTGGATGAATTCGGTCATCTGCGGGTTGACCGCCATCATGGTGTTGACCGCGGTCGGGTGCACGGTGTTGACCCGGATGCTGTGCGGGGCAAGGGCATTGGCCAGTGTGCGCATCAATCCGACCACCGCGTGCTTGGAGGCCGCGTAGCCCAGGCCGCCGCCCTGCATACCGCCGAAGCCGCGCAGGCCCGCCGTCGAACTGGTGAATACCATGACGCCGCCGCGGCCACCGGCGATCAGATGACCCATGGTGGCGTACGCGGTGTGGTACGCGCCGTCCAGGTTGACCCCGACCACGGCCTTCCATTGATCGAGGTTCTCTTCGATGGTCAACTCGCGGAAGGCCACCGGGGCGATGCCGGCATTGGCACACACGATGTCCAGGCGTCCGAAGTGCTCGACACCGGCGTCGACGGCGGCCTTGACCGCGGCGAAGTCGCGGACATCGGCGACAGTGCCGAGCATCTGGCGGCCCTCGGCGTGCACCAGCGCGATGGTTTCGTCGAGTTCGTCGCGGCTTCCCATCGGATAGCCGTTGGCTCCGATGTCGGCGCAGATGTCGACGCCGATGATGTCGGCCCCGTCGCGCGCCAATCGGAGGGCGTGGCTGCGCCCCTGCCCGCGCGCGGCTCCGGTGATGAATGCGACCTTGCCCTGCAGAGAACCCACTGCGACCTCACTTGAGTAACCGTGTTACCGACTCGCGCACAGTAACATCGTTACCGTGTCTGGTAAAGAGGTCGATCCGCTGATCCCGATCGTCGTGGACATCCTCGAGGCCGAGGGTTACGACGCCGTGCAGCTACGCGAGGTGGCGCGCCGGGCCCGGATGTCCCTGGCCACCATCTATCGGCGCTATCCCACCCGCGATGCGCTCATCGTCGCCGCGTTGCGCTGGTGGATGGACGCCAACCGCTACGCCACCATCGGCACCCACATCGGCACCGAAGAGTCGGTCTACGACGGCCTGATGCGCATCTACCGCGCGATCTTCGAGCCATGGGAACGCCACCCGCAGATGCTGCGGGCCTATGTGCGCTCGCAGGCCGGTCCCGGCGGGGACGAACTGACCCGGCATGGTTTCGAGGTCGTCGTCCCGGCGGCCGACGCGGTGCTGGCCGGCTGTGACGCCGCGTTCGCCACCGACCTCGGTGCAGTGATGTCCAGCGTCATCTACGGATCACTGGCCCGCTTCGGCACCGGCGCCCTGGATATTTCCGAGGTGGTGCCGACCATCGAGCGAGCGGTGTTCTGGCTGTGCCGCGGGCACCAGGCGGTGGCCGGCTGAGCTCAGCCGAGCCCGGCCAGATCGGTCAGGATCCGGCGGAATTCCTGGCGCTGCGCGGTGGACAGGCCCGACAGCAGTGCATCCTCCACGGCCCGCACATCGTGATCGGTGGAACCGACCAGCGCATGCCCGTCGCGGGTCAACTCGACCGGGCGGGACCGGCCCGAGGCCACGGTCGACGGGCGCGCCACCAGGCCGCGATCTTGCAGCGCCCGCACCACGATGTTCATCGCCTGGGGCGATACCCCGATCTCGCGGGCGATCTCGGCGTTCGACATCCCCGGGAACTTCTCCAGCATGCGCAGGCAGACGAATTGCGGAAAGGTCAGGCCGAGGGGCTCGAGAATGTTTGTGGTCAGGTCGGCGCGCAGGGCGCCGGCGACCCGGTTCAACAGGTAGCCCAGCGGGGCGTCCTTGCGCTCGCTCATATCAACCATGTTGACACAGGCCGGAATGCACCCTGAGCTTTTCCCCGGGTTGTCATTTGGCAGGATGAAAGTCACTGCCCTCGACCGAGGAAGATCGTCGCGCAACGGACCGGAGGAGTGTCTATGACACAGCCAGACAGCCATGCTCAGGGAGCGATCCGGCCCGCCTACACCCGTGTCCTGCTCAAGCTCGGCGGCGAGATGTTCGGCGGCGGCGCGGTGGGGCTGGACCCCGACGTCGTGGCCCTGGTGGCCCGGCAGATCGCCGAGGTGGTCCGCAGCGGTGTGCAGGTCGCCGTCGTGATCGGCGGTGGCAACTTCTTCCGCGGCGCCCAGCTGCAGCAGCGCGGCATGGAACGCACCCGCAGCGACTACATGGGCATGCTCGGCACCGTGATGAACAGCCTTGCGCTGCAAGACTTCCTGCAGAAGGAAGGCATCGACACCCGGGTGCAGACCGCGATCACCATGGGCCAGGTCGCCGAGCCCTACATCCCGCTGCGGGCCCGTCGGCACCTGGAAAAGGGGCGCGTGGTGATCTTCGGCGCCGGTATGGGCCTGCCGTACTTCTCCACCGACACCACTGCCGCCCAGCGCGCCCTGGAGATCGGCGCCGAGGTGGTGCTGATGGCCAAGGCCGTCGACGGGGTGTTCACCGCCGACCCGCGCGAGGTGCCCGAGGCCGAACTGCTGACCGCCATCACCCACCGCGAAGCGCTGGAACGCGGCCTGAAAGTCGCCGATGCCACGGCCTTCAGCCTGTGTATGGACAATGGCATGCCGATGCTGGTCTTCAACCTGCTGACCGAAGGCAATATCGCGCGTGCGGTCGCGGGTGAGAAGATCGGAACGCTGGTTTCCACCTAGGAGATGTGAATTGATCGACGAGACGCTCTTTGATGCCGAAGAGAAGATGGAAAAGGCCGTCGCGGTGGCCCGTGACGATCTGGGCACCATCCGCACCGGTCGCGCCAACCCGGGCATGTTCAACCGGCTCAACATCGACTACTACGGCTCGATGACCCCGATCACCCAGCTGTCCAGCATCAACGTGCCCGAGGCACGATTGGTCGTCATCAAGCCGTATGAATCCAACCAGCTCAAGGCGATCGAAGACGCCATCCGCAACTCCGATCTGGGCGTCAACCCGAGCAACGACGGCAGCGTCATCCGCATCTCGATCCCGCAGCTGACCGAGGAACGGCGCCGCGAGATGGTCAAGCAGGCCAAGGGCAAGGGCGAGGACGCCAAGGTGTCGGTGCGCAACATCCGCCGTAAGGCGATGGAAGAGCTCAGCCGGATCAAGAAGGACGGCGAGGCCGGCGAGGACGAGGTCGGCCGCGCCGAAAAGGATCTGGACAAGACCACCGCCACCTACACGGCGCAGATCGACGAACTGGTCAAGCACAAGGAAGGCGAGCTGCTGGAGGTCTAGTACCTCCCAGCCCGCCTCGAATCAGTGGCCACCGACACCGCTTCCGCCGGGGAGCCCAAGAAGACATCGCGCGCCGGGCGCAACCTGCCTGCGGCGATCGCCGTCGGCGTACTCCTGGGCGGCACCGTGATCGCCACCCTGCTGTTCGCGCCGCAGTGGTGGGTGCTGCTGGTGGCCGCGGCGGTTGCGGTGGCCACCCACGAGGTGGTGCGACGGCTGCGCGAAGGCGGTTATGCGGTCCCGGTGATCCCGCTGCTGATCGGCGGGCAGGCCATGGTGTGGCTGACCACCTGGGAGCCCTATCGGGAGGCCGGCGCGCTCGGCGCCTTCGGTGCCACGGTGGCGTTGTGCATGATCTGGCGGCTGTTGTCCGGCGGGCTGAAGGCGGCCCCGGAGAACTATCTGCGCGATGTGTCGGTGACGGTGTTCCTGGCCGCGTGGATCCCGTTGTTCGGCGCGTTCGCGGCGCTGCTGATCTACCCGCACACCGGCGGTCCGCACGAGGGTGCCATGCAGGTGTTCTGCATGATGCTGGGCGTGGTGGCCTCCGATATCGGTGGGTACGTCGCCGGTGTGCTGTTCGGCAAGCACCCGATGGTGCCGGCGATCAGCCCCAAGAAGTCCTGGGAGGGACTGGGCGGCTCGCTGGTGTTCAGCATCATCATCTCGATGCTGTCGGTGTTCTACCTGGCCCACCAGCCGTACTGGATCGGCATTCCGCTGGGCATCATGCTGGTGGTCACCGGAACCCTGGGCGACCTGGTGGAATCTCAGGTCAAGCGGGACCTGGGTATCAAGGACATGGGTACTCTGCTGCCGGGTCACGGCGGTCTGATGGATCGGATCGATTCGATTCTGCCGTCGGCCGTGGCGGCGTGGCTGGTGCTGGCGCTGCTGACCTAGTTCCGGCATTCAGCCAGCACGCCGCCGCACCGACGACCAACCCCACGGCAATGCCGATATCGGGCCGTTGACCCAGAATCAACCACGACAGCACACCGGCGATCGCCGGGATGACCGCGAACAACATGGCCACCGACGCGGCGCCGTACCGGTCGATGGCCCGCACGTAGAGCGTCATACACAGTGTCGCGTTCAGCAGCACCACCGCCAGTACCGCACCGAGGGCCAGGTGCCCATTGGTCACGTGCAACGGCATGATGGCGGCCAGGATCGATATCGGCACCAGCGCGGAGAGGTTCTGCAACGTCGCGTTCGCGCGGAAGTCCACGCCCCGGCAGAAGCGCTGTTGATACACCCCGCCCGAGGAGATGGCCAGCAGCGAGACCACCAGCAGCACCACGACCACATCGATGCCACCGACAGTCGCCAGGCGCTGCGCACAGGCCGCCAGCACCGCGATGACACCCAGGAGCAGGGCGAGCATGCGCCGTGCGGACAGCCGTTCACCGAGGGAGACCGCCGCCAGCAGTGCGGTGGCCACCGGGTTCATCGAGACGATCACCGCGCCGAGCACCGCGGGCGCCCCGTGCAGATAGGCCAGGTACTGGCAACTGAATTGCAGGCCCTGGCTGAGCAGACCGGCGATCATCACGTGTCCCAGCAGCCGTCCGGTGGGCCATCTCACACCGCGGGCCCACGACCAGATACCCAGGATCAGTGCCGCCAGGGCGAACCGGAAGACCAGCACCGCCATTGGCGACATCGCCGAAACGGCAAGTGCGCTAATGGGATAACCCAGTGCGAAGACGAAGGCCAGCAGTGCGGCGGGGCGAAGCGGCATGTGGCCATGGTGGGTAGTTCTCGCCCGGGAGTCCAATGAATTAACCGTGCGATACTGAACGCACTCATGGCTGACTCACTACCGCTGGTTTTCGACCCGCCGCGCCGCGCTATGCCGCCGCGGCACCTTGCGGACCTCGATGCCGACCAGCGGGTGGCGGCCGTGGCCGAGCTGGGGTTGCCGAAATTCCGGGCCAAGCAGCTGGCGAACCAGTACTACGGGCGGTTGATCGCCGATCCGCAGGAGATGACCGATCTGCCGGCGGCGCTGCGTTCGCAGGTCGCCTCGGCATTGTTCCCGGACCTGATCACCCCGGCCCGCCAGATCCAGTGCGATGCGGGGGAGACCCGCAAGACCCTGTGGCGCGCCGTCGACGGCACCACGTTCGAGTCGGTGCTGATGCGCTACCCGCAGCGCAACACGGTGTGCATCTCGTCGCAGGCCGGGTGCGGTATGGCCTGCCCGTTCTGTGCGACCGGTCAGGGCGGGCTGAAACGGAACCTGTCGACGGCGGAGATCCTCGAGCAGGTGCGAGCCGCGTCGTTTGCGATGCGCTCGGAACATGATGGTCGCCTGTCCAACATCGTGTTCATGGGGATGGGCGAGCCGCTGGCCAACTACAACCGGGTGGTGGCCGCCGTCCGGCGGATCACGGCGCCGGTGCCCGAGGGTTTCGGGATCAGCGCGCGGTCGGTGACGGTGTCGACCGTCGGGCTGGCGCCGGCGATCCGCAAGCTGGCCGACGAGAAGCTGGGTGTCACCCTGGCGCTGTCGCTGCACACCCCCGATGACGAACTGCGCGACACTCTGGTACCGGTGAACAACCGGTGGAAGGTATCCGAAGTCCTTGATGCCGCACGCTATTACGCCGATGTGACGGGCCGGCGGGTGTCGGTGGAGTATGCGCTGATCCGCGATGTCAACGATCAACCTTGGCGCGCAGACCTTTTGGGTAAGAAACTGCACAAGGCGCTGGGCCCGCTGGTGCACGTCAACCTGATCCCGCTGAACCCCACCCCGGGCAGCGAGTGGGACGCCAGTCCCAAACCGGTGGAACGCGAGTTCGTCCGGCGGGTGCAGGCCGCGGGGGTGTCGTGCACCGTGCGGGATACCCGGGGTCGCGAAATCGCGGCTGCCTGTGGGCAATTGGCCGCCGAAGGCTGATTTTCTGTCATCTCGGCGCGGTCCGGTCATCGGGTGGCGGGTTGGTGAACCAGATGTCGGCCTCGATATTGGTGATGTAGTGCTCGCCCAGATCGACGAAATGGCCACTTTTACCTCGCACTTTGTGGCCCGTTTGTCCGTTTGGGCGGGAGGGGGGTCAGTCGGGGAGGCCGATGGTCTTGGACTCGAAGTACTCCTTGAAACCCTCGTCGCCGTTGCGCCGGCCCAGACCGCTCTGCTTGCTGCCGCCGAATGGGCTGTTGATGCCGAAGTGTGAGCGCGAGTTGATGGTGACGTTGCCGGTGCGCATCCGCCGGGCGACATTCCAGGCCCGGTCGACATCGGCCGAGGACACCTCACCGGACAGGCCGTAGATCGAGTTGTTGGCGATCGCCACCGCCTCGTCATCGGTGTCGTACGGCGTCACCGTGAGTACCGGGCCGAAGATCTCCTCTTGGGCCACTTGGGCATTCGGGTCGACATCGGCCAGTAGGGTGGGCTGGGTGTAGTAGCCGACCGGCAGGTTCTCCGGGATGCCGCCGCCGGTGATCAGCCGGGCACCAGAGTCGATACCGGATTTGATCAGACCCAGCACCTTCTCCCGCTGGCCGGCGCTGATCTGCGGACCCTGCATGGTGCCCGGGGTCCATGGATCGCCGACCGGGAAGTTCTCCATGGCACCCTTGAGGATCGCCAGGCCTTCTTCGTAGCGGCTGCGCGGCAACAGGATTCGCGACGGCAGGATGCAGGACTGACCGCTCATCACGCAGGCCATCATGGCGGCGATCGGCAGCGCCGAGTTGAAGTCGGCGTCGTCGAGCACGATATGCGCCGACTTGCCGCCGAGCTCCAACAGCGTCTTCTTCACCGTCGGTGCGCCGGCGGCCAGGATGGCCCGACCGGTGGCCGTCGACCCGGTGAAGGTGATCATGTCCACCCGCGGATCGGCGGACAGCGCCGCGCCGACCTCGTTCGCGTTGGACACGACGACGTTGAACACCCCGGCCGGGATATC
>Ga0153956_1003391_pt1 | contig 10240 bp, 9 predicted proteins | sample TSFL040MetaG_FD_104704 | JGI IMG/M metagenome (GOLD analysis project Ga0153956, IMG submission 104704) | Attine ant fungus gardens microbial communities from Florida, USA - TSFL040 MetaG | ecosystem: Host-associated > Fungi > Mycelium > Unclassified | place: USA: Florida, Wekiwa Springs...
GCTTCATCGAGGGTAGCGTCGACAAGGGTGACTTCATGTGGAGAAGCAGAAACGGTGTGCACGGCGAGTGGAAGACCTGCAGCGGCCGCAATAACCATGAGCTTCGTACCCTTGCCGCGCTTGGTTTTTCCGACTTAAGTGCCCGATTTTTGCCACCGCGAAAGTGCCATCGATAAAGCATTCGGAGAGATCGATCTGGCCGGTTTCTTCAGATGTCGCGCAAGCGCTTCGAGCATTGAGCGCATGACGCCGGCCTTGGTCCGTCGGCTGAATCGACGAAAGCAGGTAATGCTAGAAGGAAATCGATCGGGCAGAGACGCGGCTCCGGTGCGCAATATCCACAACACGATTTAGCACTGAAGATCGTCGTGCTTGATCGGACGACCGGGACCAGGCCAACGTGCCGGCGGAGGAATCAAAGGCGCAAGGATCGCCCACTGTTCATCGGCTAATTCTTTTCTTCGCACCATGACGAGAAGACAACATTTTCAAAGAATTATGCAATTGCTATTTATGGAATGAGTTCTACTAAAACCCAACTACTAAAAGGAACCTCTGATTAAGTCCTGAAATCTGCATTTTCCGCTTTCCAACTGGTTGATTTATAAAAGAGTTGGAAATTTAGAAATCACTTAATCAGAGGTTTCCTAAAACTATTAAAGCCGGTAGTGCTCCACATACGGACCGAAGCGATCCAATATCCGCGCCTCGGTCAGGCCGAAATCCTCCGCGGCATACGTATGCGCGCCATGAACATTTTGCGGGTTGCGCTGCAACGACGCCGCCATCCTGCCCGATGTTTCCTGCGACAGTGGCAGGCCGAAATAATCGTACAGTCGCTCGACGACACCGAGCGGATCGCTCAATAAATCCGCATAGTAGACATCGTGAATCTGCCGGGAGGTAATGTGTTCGCGCAGCGCCATGCTCCGCTCCACCTTGCGGGCCAGATATTCCAAGACTTCCTCGCCAAGTTTCGCACGGCTGATATCCCTACACCCGTCCATCAGGCTGGCCATCATGCTCGCGTAGGATATGACCGAATCCACCGGGTTCCGGTGCATCACCACGATCTGGCAGTCCGGAAATATTTCCGCCAGGATGTCCAGCGCCCAGAGATGACAAGGCGACTTGAGCAACCAGCGCTTTCCCGGACGCTGCCACTGCAACATTTTCAGGATGTCGCGGTAATAGTAATAACTTGAACGCAAGTCGCGGCCAATGAACCATGACTTATACGGCTCCAGCAGTGGCTCGACACCATACTGAACATCCTGGAATGTATGGTTCAGGAGATGGACACACTCTTCGGGCGTCTCCGGCGTGAAGTGGTGAATACGCTGGAAACCATCGCCACTGGCCTTGACGCCGTCACAGAATTTTTTCGTCGCCATGTAGCGCGGGTCCTCCTCCAGGCGAACCGCCTCCGGTAGCGGATACGGATTCAAGGCTTCCCAGAGCTGCAATGGGCGCGTAGCCGCGTCGCTCGCCAGCAGATTCAGCATGGCAGTCGTGCCGGTTCGCGGCAAGCCGGTGATGTAGAGAGGCCTGGTCACCGTAGTTCTTTTGATATCCGGCCAGCGACGGAGCGCGTCCTCGATCCGCAGACGCGTCGTTAAAATTTTCTTGAGACGTTTGTCCACCCGGCTGAGACTTCGGTCGTCAAAGCCGTTTCCGTTATAGGTTTCGACGATCTTGCGCAGCCCCTCCAGGAACTCAGACGGTCCGAAATCGGAAAGCTCCGTCTGACGCTGGGCTTCGGTAAGCAAACGGTCCACGTCCAGAACAGCCTCATTCATGATGCAACGCCTTGCAGGGTTTGATGGTGACGATGGGATCCGGATGATGCGCCGCGCCGACCCAGCGCAAACACATCGTTCCGTGGTTATGCCCGCAGGTATTCAGCCAGTTCGAGACGCCGGGATCCCGCTGCGCAATGACGATCCGAACCCAGCCGTCCGCGGAAACAGCGGCGCTATGCTGGTTGAGGTGAACCGGAAAGTAGCGGTAATCCAGGCTTTCCAGCCAGTAGTTGGCGAGCTGGAAGTTCCAGTATTCACAGGAGGGCGGTTCGAACTCAACCACCAGTGCTTCGTCGTCGGTAAGCTCAAAGTATCCGTGGTAATACGCGATATTCGGATCGCCGCCGGCCCGAAGGGCCAGCGCGGGATCGAACCGCGGCAGTCGGTTGGCCTGCTGCCGGAAGCGCTCGGTCCAATCCTGAAAGAAAGTCGCTGTCCCTCCGATAAAATCGATCGCTCTCTTTAGGGCGGCAGGGAGATGTTCCGGACATAACAGGCGCGGACTTTCGGAGCCGTCGATGCGTTCGATAGTGATCGACGGCAACTTTTCCGTCACATGATCCAGCCGCGTCTGGCGAACTTGGATCAGGCGGGTCACCGCCGTCATCGGCAACCAGTTGCCGGGCTGGGGTTGCGCCGACGCCGTTATGCTGAAGGTGCCGTCCGCCTCGACCTGCATATCCGATGACTTCAAATAACCGGTGCTCTGCAGCTCGCCGTTTTTGCCGGTGCCTCCCGATTGACTGCCGAAACCTAGGTAGCGGACGGTTCCTCGATGGCCCGATATCCGGTAGTCGTACTTGCCATTCACAGGAGCCAGCAAATACACGTTGTCGGGGTTATCCATGCCGAATTTCAAAGTCTCGTGCACCGCCCGCCGGAACAGCGGCGCTTTGGCATCATTGCCTTCGATGTAGGATTCAAAGGCGCCCCGCGTCAAGCGGGTCAGATAACGAATGCCTTCGGCCTTATCCAGGGGCGAGAGTACGCCGGGCGGCGAGCTCAGGATTTGCTCGCCCACCCTCTGCAACTCCCGACAAAGCTCGGACCATGCGAGGACAAATTCGTCGGGCGCTGAAGAGGGCGCGGAATCTTGCATGTGAATCTCCACTTTGGCGCTGCCTTTCCACGAGCCGGATTCGCGACAGTACGACGTCGCAGAAACCGCGCTTATTAAGAGATTTACCAAAGAGAACGTTATCCGCGTGCACAGGTAGCAGCGGCGAGCAAGTTCGAAGACTTGCTCGGGACAATTCGCCTTTAAGTGTTTGGCCTGTCGAATGCGCCCGGCCGGTGAGCCGGAAGAGAAAACGTCTTACGCGATTCAAAGGAGTGACAGGCACCCGGAATCGGATGCCGGGACCAAAAAGCTGTCGTTGGTCAGGTGCAGTTAATGACTAGGTCAAGTGCCATCTGCCGTACCGACAAAGCAGTCGGCCGTATGTTTTTTGCGAAGGCAGATGGCTGGAAGTGGCCGCGGTGGCAGATCATACAATCCACCGTCCGTTCACGACACGCGAACCGGGGTCGTCGATCTTTATATTAGGAGAAATAGCTACCGCAGTGTCTTCGCACGATTCGTATCGGAACTCTTATCGAAACTGGAACTCAAGAAGAACTGAGACGGACTCTTTGTCCAATAAGTCGATGCGACCGATGGGACCATATTACTACGCGAAAAAGGAAATTCAAGCCCGCGCCGGCAGAACTTCTGTTGAGATAGATTGTGGGATCGACGACGGCGCATACCCTCTTCGCACCTTCGCTCATTCATTTTTGAAAATACCGGCGCTTTGTTTCATATCCGGAATCGACACATTCGTTCGGTAAACAAACGTAGGCGCGTATGAACGGTTCCCGGATAGTCTCAGCAAACGCCGGCCAGATGCGCATTTTTTCCAGGCCCAAGGAGCGCGCGGCGCTCAGAGAAGTTGGCGACTTCATAAAAGCAGCGGCTCATCTGCGCACGCAGGATACGGGGACCGACGAAAACCTCTCTGCGATTCGCAAGCTCACAGACACATCGCTCCATAACCATCGTGGCCATGGATAGTCTTCGTTAGTGACGATTGAGTACGGCTCTCCAAGCGATCGCGACAGTCTTAAAAAAATCTTCTCATACCCTTCTTGGGCTGAATTCGCCTCCACTTCTGGCTGAAGATAGAAGACGTTGGGCGGTAATCCCCCCCTAAAAACTACGGTGCTCAAAAGTAGAATTTTCTCGTATCCTGACCGAAGAGAGGGTTCTACATGAAGAAATCACGATTTACCCACAGTCAGATCCTGGCGGTCCTGAAACAAGCCGAAGCCGGTACGCCAGTCCCCGAGCTATGCCGTGAGCACGGTATCAGCGGTGCGACGTTCTATAAGTGGCGCTCGAAGTTCGGCGGCATGGATGCGTCCCTGACGGCGCGGCTGAAGGAGCTGGAAGAAGAGGACCGTCGGTTCAAGAAGATGTACGCCGAAGAGCACATCAAGGCGGAAATACGTCAGGAAGCCCTCGAGGGAAAGTTATAAAGCTATCTCGGCGCCGGGAGATGACCAAAGCAGCGGTGGCAAAACAAGGTATCGGTATTCGGCTGGCTTGTGTTTGCCTGGGGATCAGCGAAGCCTGCTATCGATACGAGGCGCGTTTGTCCTATGAGAATACCGAGATCGCCGATTGGCTGATCCGGCTGACCCATAACCGGCGCAACTGGGGATTCGGTCTGTGTTATCTGTTTCTGCGCAATGTGAAGGGCTTTGCCTGGAACCATATGGCGAGCGGCATTTATGCATATTATTTATGCAGCCATAAAGGTTGCGGTAGTTATGGTAAGTCGATAAAGAGAGACGCACTTGAGATTGAATTCGAAAAGCTGCTGAAAGAGATCCAACCGACGCCGGCCCTCTTCCGGGTCGCGGTCGCCATGTTCGAAAAAATTTGGACCTACAAAGCAGAAAACCACAAGAACGCTGCGGAAGCGTTTGAATCTGAACGCGTGAAAATAGAAAAACAAATCGAAGTTTTCATTGAGCGCATTTTAACCGCCGAAACAGCGCTCGTGATTGCGACTTATGAAAAGCGAATTCAAATGCTGGAAGAGCAGAAGCTGCTCCTCGACGAAAAAATTGCAAATTGCAATCGCTCACCGCGGAGTTTTGAGGAATCACTTAGAACCGCGCTGGATTTTCTTGCAAGCCCTTGGAAACTATGGACTTCTGGACGATTTGAAGACAAACGATTAGTGCTGAGATTAGCTTTCGCCGATCACTTGATTTACGTGAGAAATGAGGGGTTTAGAACCGCCGTTCCTAGTTTACCTTTCAAGTACTTAGCGGGTTTTGCGGAGTGTAAATTTGAAATGGTGGAGCTAGACGGGATCGAACCGTCGACCTCTTGCATGCCATGCAAGCGCTCTCCCAGCTGAGCTATAGCCCCTCGAAATCGAAGAGGTGCGCATCATAAGCAGCGCCCTCTTCCTTGTCAACACTACTCGGCGCTTTTTTCCGAATTCAGCTCCGCGTAAGTTTTTTCCAGCGCCTTGAGCCGCTTTTTGCCCAGCCCGCCCAGCACCTCGATGGCGTGGCGCAGGCGAGCGCGGCTCAGATCCGGGCCGAGGATGCTCATCGAGTCGATCACGGAAACCGACGCCGTGGTGCCGGCGATGGCGACAAACAAGGGACCGAAGAAATCCTTGATCTTGAGCCCGAGCTGGCTCGACACGGTTTTCATTTCGTTAAAAATGACATCGCGCCGCCAGTCCTGCAGCGCTTCGAGCCGCCACAGGGCGAATTGCAATATTTGCAGCAGGCGCTCCTCGTCAAAGCCGGCGCCGGCGAAATCCGTGGGCTTGATCGGCAACATGCCCGACACGAAAAAGCCGGCCAGCGGCGCAAAATCGCTCAGCGTTTCGATGCGCGCCTGGGCGTGCGGCAGAATCTTGAGCAGGTAATCGCGGTTGAGCGCCCAAGCGTGCAGGCGGTCGGCGAGTTGCTCCACCGACAGATCCTCGCGAATCCAGGCGCCGTTCAGCCAGCGCAGTTTTTCGACATCGAAAATCGGGCCGCCGAGGCTGACGCGATGCACGTCGAATTCCGCCTGCATTTCCGCCAGCGTGAATTTCTCGCGCTCGTCCGGCATCGACCAGCCCATGCGGCCCAGATAATTGAGCAGCGCCTCCGGCAGGAAACCCATGCGCTGGTAATAGAGAATGCTGGTCGGATTCTTGCGCTTGCTGAGCTTGCTTTTGTCCGGGTTGCGCAGCAGCGGCAAATGGCACAGCTGCGGCATCTGCCAGCCGAAATATTGATACAGCAGATAGTGCTTGGGCGCCGAGCTGATCCACTCCTCGCCGCGCAGCACGTGCGTGATCTGCATCAGGTGATCGTCCACCACATTGGCGAGGTGGTAGGTCGGCATGCCGTCGGCCTTGAGCAGCACCTGCATGTCCACCTGCGACCATTCGATCTCGATGTTGCCGCGCAGCATGTCGTCGACCACGCAGATGCCTTCGCGCGGCACCTTCATGCGCACCACATGGGGCTCGCCCGCTTCCAGGCGCTCGGCAACCTGCTGCTGATCGAGATGCAGGCAGTGCCCGTCGTAGCCCAGCGGCTGCTGGTTCGCGGTCTGCTCCGCGCGCAGCGCGTTCAGGCGCTCGGTGGTGCAGAAGCAGCGAAAAGCATGGCCCTTCTCCAGCAGCAGATCCGCGTGCTCGCGATAAATCTCGCCGCGCTCGCTCTGGCGATACGGCCCGTGCGGACCGCCCACATCGGGGCCCTCATCCCAGCTCAGGCCGAGCCAGCGCAGCGAATCGAGAATCGCCTGTTCCGAGGCCGCCGTCGAGCGCTGCCGGTCGGTGTCCTCGATGCGCAGGATGAACTGGCCGCCATGGCTGCGCGCGAAACACAGATTGAACAGAGCGATATAGGCCGTGCCTACATGAGGATCGCCGGTGGGCGACGGTGCGATTCGGGTGCGGATGGTCATAGTCTGCCTTGCGTAAGATGAGCGGACCGCCGTGAAACGCGCGAACGCGTGGATGGCCCAGGGTCGCCGATTATACGGGCTTGCAGACCATTTCTCACCCCGGGCCGGCTCGATGCAAAAGACGCTACTCCGCCTTGACCTGCATCTTCATGCTGATGCCCAGCCGGTTCCAGGCATTCATCGCCGCCACGGTGAAGGTGAGCGCCGCGACTTGCGCGCTGTCGAAATGCGCTTGCAGCAGGGCGAAACGGTCCTCGTCGCAGTGCAGGCTTTTGATGTCGGTGACGGCGTCGGCCCAGTTCAGCGCGGCGCGTTCGCGCTCGCTGAAAAACGGCGCTTCGCGCCAGGTCGACAGGCTGTTGAGCCGGCGCGGGTCTTCCTCCTGCGCCATCAATTCGCGCCAGTGCAGATCGACGCAATAGGCGCAGCCGTTGATTTGGGAAACGCGCAGGAAAATCAGGTCGATGAGCTTGCGCTCCAGTCCGGATTTGTACAGCGCGGCGTTGAGGTCCGAAAGGGCGCGGAAGGCATCCGCTTGCAGTGTGGCGAAGGGAATGCGCGGTGCGGGCATGGGTCGGTCTCCAGTGAGGTCGGTTAACGATGAGGCGGTTTCGCCCCACTCTCACTGACTCAGACGCGCGAACCCACTGCCTGTGACAGCCCCGCGGAAAAATTCCGCGCGCCGCCGCGCCTCGACCCGACGTTCAGGACGGAATCACGGCGCGCAGCTTATCGGGATTGCGGACCGTGTAGACCTCATGAATGAGCGCGCCATCGGTGACAAAGGCGAACACCGCGTCCAGCTCGCCATCGATATAGCGCAGCAAGCCCGGCTCGCCGTTCACATCGGCGAAGCGGAATTCGGATAGCGGGCCGGCGCGGCGCGCAATCGCCTGGAACAAACGCGCGAGGCGCTCGGGGCCGTGCAATACGCGCAGCGCGGACAACACCTTGCCGCCGCCGTCCGCGAACATTTTGACATCGGCGGCGAACAAGGCCCGCAACTGCTCGGGCTGTCCCGTGCGCGCCGCCTGCGCAAAGCGCTTCAACAATTCGATGTGCGCATCGCGCCGCACCGTGAAACGCGGCCGCTGCTCGCGCACGCGCTCCCTGGCCCGGTGCACGATCTGCCGGCAGGCGGCGGTGTTTTTACCGAGCATCGAGGCGATTTCATCGTATTCCGTATCGAATACTTCGCGCAGCAGAAACGCCGCGCGTTCCTCCGGCGCCAGCCGCTCCAACACCATCAGGAACGCGATGGAAATATCGCCGGCCAGCTCCGCGCTCCACTCCGGCGAAGGCGCTTCGTCCACCAGCGGTTCCGGCACCCAGGGACCGACATACAGCTCGCGCTCGGTTTTCGCGGCGCGCAGGCGATCGATGCACAGGCGCGTGGTCACCGTCACCAGCCAGGCCTCGGCCGAACGCAGCGTGTCGGGCGCGACCGCGTGCCAGCGCAGATACACATCCTGCAGCACATCCTCCGCATCCGAGCGCGTGCCGAGCATCCGGTACGCAATCGCGAACAGGCGCTTGCGCTGGCTGTTGAAAACATCGAAAGCGCCGGTCGTCGCCGGCGCGGCATCTTGCGGACACATGATGGGTTCTGGCATGGAAAGTCCTGGGACGATCAGGTTAGCAAAAAACCAGGACGAATGAGGACCGTCGTCTGTGACAGCCCTTCTCTTGCGCCATCGTGAAAGCCCAACGCTTAGGGAACCTCTGAAAAACGTAGCGAGTGCCGCCGAGGCAAGGCAAAAATGAGCGAAAAACCGCCGTTTATACGTCAATCAATGAGGATTTTGAGCGCATTTTTAACGCCGCATCGGCAAGCACAGTCGTTTTTCAGCGGCTCCTTAAAATTTAACCGTCGCGCCGAGACTCACCGTGCTGTCGTCGTAATCGAGCATGTCGCGGTTGCTGGTGCGGCGGTCGAAACGGTACGAGAGGCCCAGGTCCAGCCAGCGCAGCGGCGCGTAAGTCACCGCCATCGAACGGCTGCGCACCTTGTCGCGCCGGCGCGGCTCGCCGAAAGGCGCCGGCGTCGAGCCGATGAAACGCTGGTTGTCGAAGGAATATTGCAGCATGACCTTCCAATGCGGGTTCGGTTGCCAGGCCGGCGCGATGCCGATGCCCTCCGACACGAAATAATCGGAGCCCGCCTCGATATAAGCCTGCAACTCATGCCAGCCGGAAAACTCCACCTGGGTTTTCGCCGTCGGCGCCCAGTTCAGCGTGGCGCGCCAGAATTCGCCGGAAAAATCGCCGATTTCTCCGTTGGGATAATCGCGGCGCAGATAACCGAACCGGGCATCGAGATCGGTCTTGGCCGTGAAACGGTATTTCAGCCAGGCCTTCGGCGCGGTTTCGCTGTAATCGCGGTCGAACACGGTCGAATCGGGAAAATGCGCGTCCGTGTAGCGATAGGACAAACCGTAGGCGTTGAGCCGCGGCGTTTCGTAGCGCAGGCCGACGCTGCCGGTTTTACTGCTCAGGTTTTCGGTTTCGCGGTCGGCGGCGCTGTGATCGGCCTTCGACCAGTGCGCGCCGCCGGTCAAGCTCCAGCGCGGCGTCAGCTGATCGCGTCCCTCCACGAAATAATCGACGCTGCTCAGCATATCCTTGCCGAGAAACTGGTTGTTGGCGAAGGCCGCCAGCGAACGGTCGTAGATCGCGCCGGCGCGCCCCGACCAGTCATCGCCCAGGGCCCAGTTCCAGATTGCCTGGCCATTGCCGGCGACATGATTCAGATCGTCGTTGTAGCGGAAACGGTTATCGTCGACGTGCGCGCCGACATCGAAACTCTGGCGCGCGGCAAGCCAGTGCGCCTTCAGGCCCAGGCTCGTTTTATCGATGTAATCCTCGCGGCGCGCGTTCTCGCCGACCACCGCCCGCGCATCGATGCCGGGAGAGAGCCGGAACAGGTTGTTGTCGTAACTGAGCGTTTCGCTCAGCGTGTAATCGATCCGATCATGCTCCTGCGCATCGGGCTCGGCCCCCGCCGCGCCGCCGGCATATAACGCGCCCAGCGCGATGGCCAGCGCCAGCCGACGACGGCCTTGCGGAAATGTTCCTGTTGCGGCTCCCTCGAATGAATTCCTGTTTTGGATGCGCAGCTGCCAAGGCAAGGCGCCCGTCACACGGTCATGCATTCCACCCACTCCCACCAGCGCCGTCCGGGCTTAGAACATGTAGCGCGGGCACCCTCCCGGACCCACACGGCATGCCAGCGCCGACCTCGCGCCGGTCATCGTCATCGTCGCGGCTAAGTCACGTCGTTAGAGGCGACGCCTTTCAGCGCGCCGTCGCCCTGCCAGCGGGCCAACAGCCGCTCGTAATCCTCCAGAATCCGCTGCCAGGTGAAGTGCGCGGCATGCCGCCGCCGGCTGACGGCGCGCAGGCGCTCGATGGCGTCGTCGTCTTCCAGCAGGCGGTCGATGGCGGTGCCGCAGCTGTACTGATCGGA
>Ga0153956_1003392_pt1 | contig 10239 bp, 7 predicted proteins | sample TSFL040MetaG_FD_104704 | JGI IMG/M metagenome (GOLD analysis project Ga0153956, IMG submission 104704) | Attine ant fungus gardens microbial communities from Florida, USA - TSFL040 MetaG | ecosystem: Host-associated > Fungi > Mycelium > Unclassified | place: USA: Florida, Wekiwa Springs...
AATGTTCGTGAAGTTCTGGAACGCGTTGGGTGCGATATGCAGCGTCTGTTTGATGTCGTCAAGGCTCTGGTACAGCGCAGTGGTCACCGTAGCCAGCTTGTCTCCCGTCGTGCCCAGCGTGTCCTTGTTGCCGGCAACGAAGTTCGTCACGTCTCCGACGACGGAATTGATGGAGTTGACGGCATTGCCGACCGCGTTGGGATCATCGGCGAGCAGACCGGTCACGGTGGCCAGATTCTGGTTCAGCTGACGGAGCAGATCGTGGCTGCTCTGCAGCGCCGAAACCAGAACCGACAGGTTCTTGACGGTGCTGAACAGATCCTTGCTGTGGTCACCCAGCGCGGAGAACGCCTGGGACAACTTGATCACGGTGTCGCGGATGTTTGCGCCCTGACCGCGAAGATTGTCCGCTGCAGTGTTGACGAACGCACCCAAGGTGCTGACTCCGCCAGGCGCGGTCGGCTGCAACGTCTGGGCCAGGCGCTTGAGTTGGTCGCGGAAATCGTCCCACTCAATCGGCACGGCGGTTCGCTCCTGCGGAATCACTGTGCCGCTCTTCATCTCCGGGCCGCCGGTGTAAGCGGGGGTGAGTTGAATGGCGCGCGAGGTCACCAGTGACGGCGACAGGATGACAGCTTTCGCGTCGGCGGGGACCTTGTATTTACCTTCGACATGGAAGGTGATCTTGGCGCGGTCCGGCTGCGGCTCGATGGTGTCGATATTGCCGACGGGCACACCGAGGATCCATACCTGGTCACCGGGAAAGAGCCCGTTGCTGTTGGCGAAGTAGCCCACCAGCTTGGTCTGGTTGCCGGTGTGCGTCCCCGTGCTCACAATCACAACACCAGCCACGACGGCCACGGCCAGAACCGCTGCCAACGCTATCCGCGCGTACCGCGAACGTCTCATCACGGCGTCCCTCCGGTCGACGGCGGAGGTCCGAGCGGTACGGGGGTGACCCCGGCGGGCCCAGGTGCTCCCGGACCGATCGTGACGGGACCGGGCGGTAGCGGCGGTGGCGGGCCGACCTGCTGAGTTACGGGGGGCACCTGCCCTGGCGCAGGCACCTCCAGCGGCCAGACAGGCGTCTGCACGCTGGCTTGGTTCGGCGGCCCGGCGGCCGGCGGTCCTGGTGGTGGGCCCCCAGGCGGAGGTGCCGGCAGCGGCTCGCGGTAGGGGTATCGCGGGTCGCCGGGCTTCCCGGTGATCGCGTCCGGCAGGTTCAACCGAGGCTCGCCGCCCTGACCGGTCCTCGGATACGGCGTCGGCAGACCCGGAGTGGCGGGCTGACCGACCTGCGGATCGCTGAGCTTGGATGGCACCAGCACGTTGGGGTCCAATCCGAGGTCGGAGAATGCCGCATCAACGAAGGGCTGAAGGAACTGGCCTGGAAGAAGATTGGCGACGTAAGCCTTGAAGAATGGTCCTGAACCGACCGACTCGCCGAGGCCGAGGGCGTATTTGTTGAGGCCCTTGATCGCCTTCTGCACCTGCTCCTTGCGCTTGTCGACGATGGCGAGCACCCCGTTGAGTTTCTCCAGCGCCGGTTTCAGTGGATCGCGGTTTTCGGCGATGAAGCCTTTGATCTGCTGGGTGACAGCAGTGATGTTGCCCGAGATCTGTTCCAGTGCAGTACTTTGCGTCCGCAGTTGGGCCAGCAGCGCATTGGTGTTGGCAATGAGGCTGACTACCTGGTCGCTGCGCTCGCTGAGCACCGCGGTGGCCTTGTTGGCGTTGGCCAGCAGATTGCGCAGTTCGGCATCACGCTTGTCGAGCGTGTCGGAGAACCTCGCTACCCCCTGCACTGCCGCCTTCAGCTGCGGCGGGGTGTCGGCAAATGTCTCGGAAAGCACCGCAAGGGATTCGGAAACCTGGTCGGTGTTCAACCCACTGATCGCGGAGGTCAGATCGCCGAGCGCATCGGGCAGTTGATACGCCGGCTTGGTGCGGTCGACCGGAATCACCCCTGCCAGCTCACCATCGCCACGGGGCACCACGTCCAGGAATTTCGAACCCAGAAGACTCATCGTCTTGACTGCCGCTTCCGTCCGGTTCCCCAGCCTGATGTCTTTACGCACATCGAAATTCACCAGCACCTTGGCACCGTCCAACTCGACGCTGGACACCTTGCCGACCTCGAGCCCCGAAACCTGCACGGGCGCACCGGCCATCAGGCCACTCGCCTCGGTGAAGTCGGCCGAATAGTCCTTTGCGTCGTTGAAGAAGGGCAACCGGTCGTAGTTGAGCACACCGACGGCCACAATCGCGGTCAACGCGACCCCGATGGCACCGACGATGAAGGGATTGCGTTCTTGAATGGTCTTCATCGCGGTGTGCACCTGCCGCTGTCCTGGCCTGCCACCTTGACGTACACAGGTTGGCCGCCTTTACCGTTGAGCTTCAATACGATCTCGCAGAGATAGAAACTGAAGAAGTCGCCATAGAGGCCTTGCCGCCCCATCACCTGATACGCATCGGGCAAGGTGTTGAGCAGGTTGTCGACATAATCCTTGTCCGCCACCACAATGCCGGCCGTACGGTCGGTTTCGGCGACGACCTTCTTCAGCGGGGGCCGCGCCTGCGCGAGCAGATCGGCCACCCCACCCGCAGCCGTGTTGGCGTACGCGACTGCATTGCTGATGTCCTGCTTGCGGTCCGCCAGAGTGCCGACCAATTGGGACAGTGACGTCACGGCCTTGCCGAACTGCTTGCTGTCACCGCCCAGGGAGCCCAGCACAGTGTTGAGGTTGAGCACCACCTGCCCGATCAGGTCGTCCCGGTCGGCCAGGGTGCTGGTCAGCGCCGCCGTCTGGCTGAGAAACGAGTTGATCGTCGAGCCCTGTCCTTGCAGTGCCTGAATCAGCTCGCTGGTCAGCGCATTGACCTGATCTGGGTTCAATGCCCGGAAGAGCGGTCGGAATCCGCCGATCAGCGCGTCCAGATCGAGCGCCGGAGAGGTCCGCGCCACCGGAATTGTGCCCCCGGAGTTGAGTTTTCGGCTGTCGCCCGCCCCGTCCTCAAGTCCCAGATAGCGACCACCGATCAGGTTGTCGTAACGGATGATCGCCCGGGTACCGCCGGTCAGTACCACGGTGTCGTCCGTGGTGAACCTGACGACCGCAGTGGTGTCGGGCTTGATCGCAATATCTTTGACCTTCCCCACTTCTACACCGGCGATGCGCACGAAGTCGTTGACCTTCAGGCCCGACACGTTGGTGAATTCGGCGTTGAACGTCTGTTCCTTTTCGAACCGCAACTGGGCGAAGATCGCGAACATCCCGAACATCCCGAGCAGGCAGACCGTTACGAAGATGGCGAGGCGCCACAGGGCGCCCGCCAAGTTGTCCTTCACGGTGATGACTCCTTATGGCTCACGGTCGGTTCGGGTTGTATTGATCAGGGAGCGGGCGCCTCCGCGGGCAGCGGTGCGGGCCTGTCCGGTGCGGGGCCCACCAGAGGCGGTGGCGGCGGTGCAGGCGCCGACGGCTGTGGCAGCGGCGTGGGCTGCATCTGCGCCGGCGCCGGCGGAGTGAACGGTTCCGCACCAGACGCCGGCCCCGGGTCACGCGGCGCTCCCGGCGGTGGTGCCGGCGGTAGCCCCGGATACAACGGCGTGCCGTCGGGCGCGTACTGCTGTGCGCCGTAGGGCGGGGCACCGGGGTAAGGGATCGGCCCGGGTGCGGGTCCGCCCGGATAACGGATGCTGGGAGGTTCCGGCACGGCGCGGGTGACCGGGAAGTAGTCGGCGAAGCCCGGGAATCCGATACCGGGGTTTACCCGCATGTCGTTGCCGGTGCCCCAGCCGGTGTTGTCGACCAGGTAACGGACAGGCCAGTTTTTCGTCACGTCGGGCAGTGAGCCACACCCCGGCGTGCCACCGGGCCCACCTTTGGCGGCGACTATGGGGAGGTTATCGGGATACTTGTAAGGGTCTTTGCCCAGCAGCAGGGCGACATCCAAGATCACCGATTTGCCGTTCGCACCGCCGGTGGTGTCCAAGAAGTTGTTGACCGCGATATTCCCGCCCTCGAGCAGGCAGGTCAGCTCGGGGTTGTATTTCATCAGTAGGTCGGTCGTCGGCACCAGCACATTGATCGCCTTGACCAAGTTGTCCTTGCTGGGGCCCAACAGCTCAATCCCGCTGCGCGACAAGCCCGTTACCCCGAGCAGCAGCGCATCTAGGTTGGCCGCGTTGTCTGTGACGGCTGTGCTGGTGGTGCTCGCCGCGTCCAGAACTCGCACAATGTCGTGCGCTGACTCCGCGTAGGCATCGCTGAATCCCTTGAGGGAACGAAAGTCTCGGGCCATGCTGTCGGCTCGAGGGTTGAGCGCAAGTAACACCTCATTGGCGTCCGAAGTTGCCTCCCCGATGCGCTCGCCTTGACCACGAACTCCCTCGGCCAGCGCAGACAGGACCCCGTTCAGCTTGGCCGGGTCGACCTTCTGCAGGACGTCCCGCAAGTTGCGGAAGACGGTATTGACCTCGGTGCTGACATTGGAGGAATGCAGTACCGCGCCGGCAGTCAGACGCTTGGGGCTGGGATCGCTCGGGTAGATGAGGTCGACGTACTTCGCTCCGAATGCGGTGGTGGCCCGGATCTGGGCTTGAACGTTTGCGGGGATCTGCTGCAGCTGATCGGGATCGATCTCGAGCTGCAGGCTCACCTGATTCACGCCACCACCGCTGATGTCGGCGACTCGGCCGACAGGCACGCCACGCAGTTTGACCTTCGCTCCCGGTTCCATCACCAGGCCGGCACGATCGGACCTGAGCGTCACCGGTATGTACGACCTGAAGGTGCCGGAGAACATCACACTGGTGACACCGATGATCAACGCCAGCACCGTCAGCAGGATCAGCGTCCACCAGCCGGGATGTAATCCCTTGTCTCGTCTGGAATTCACGCGCTATCCCGAGAGGTTCAGGCCGCCGGACTGACCGTAAATGGCCAGTGAAACGAACAGCGTCACGAACACCGCGGCGATCAGCGAGGTCCGCACCGCCCGCCCGACCGCCTCACCGACACCTGCCGGGCCACCACTGGCGTTGAAGCCGTAGTAGGTGTGCACCAGCATCACGACAATCGCCATCGAAATCGCTTGCAGGAACGAATAAATCACGTCCATCGGATTCAGGAAGGTGTTGAAGTAATGGTCGTAGACACCGGTGGACTGTCCGTACACCGCGGTGGTTCCGACGCGAGTGGCGACGAAGGCCATCAGCACCGCAACGCAGTACAACGGGATCACCACGATCATGCCGGCGATTACCCGGGTCGAGGCGAGATAGGCGACGGACCGAATACCCATCACTTCGAGCGCATCGATCTCCTCGCTGATCCGCATGGCGCCCAGTTGCGCGGTCGCGCCGGCGCCGATTGTCGCGGCCAGGCCGATCCCGGCCACGAGCGGCCCGACAAGCCGCACGTTGAGGAAGGCCGATGTGAAGCCGGCAAGTGCCTGTACGCCGATCTGCTGAAGCTGGCTGTAAGCCTGAACGGCTATCAGCGAGCCCGCCGACAGCGTCAGAAATCCGACGATGACGATGGTGCCACCGATGATCGCCAATGCGCCGACACCCAAACTCATCTGGGCGATCAGCCGCACGACTTCGCTCTTGTACCGAACGACAGCGTCACCGATACCCTTCAGGGTCTCACCGTAAAACTGGGTCTGACGCCCCAGTCGATTCCATCCGTCGATCAAGTTGATGACGGCGCGGCGCACCCGTGGGAACTGCGTGCTCGCGTGGCTCATGTCGCTCCCGCCTTGACAGCGACGGCGGTGGCGATGAGGTTGATGACGAACAGGGCCATGAATGTGTACACGACGGTTTCATTGACCGCGTTGCCGACACCCTGAGGTCCACCACCCACGGAAATGCCCTTGTAGCAAGCGATTAGGCTGGCGGCGAGGCCGAATATCGCGGCCTTGATCAGCGCCACGATGACCTGGGACCCATGGACCAGCAGTGTGAGACCGGCGGCGAATGCACCTGGTGTCACGTGTTGGAAGAAGACCGAGAAGAAGAAGCCACCGGCAATACCCACGAGACACACGAGGGAAGCCAGCAGCAGCGACACCAAGGTCGCGGCGAGAACGCGGGGCACCACGAGAGCCTGCACGGGGTTGACACCGAGGACGCGCAGCGCATCGAGTTCCTCGCGGATGGTCCGCGCGCCGAGATCCGCACACATCGCGGTCGCGCCCGCTCCGGCGATCACCAGCACCGTCACGATCGGGCCGGTCTGGGTGACAGTGCCGAGCGCCGCACCGGTGCCGGAAAAGTCTGCCGCGCCGATTTCCACCAGCAGCACGTTGATGGTGAATGTGGTGAGGACGGTGAACGGGATCGACAGCAGGATAGTCGGCACCAACGCCACTCGGGCCACGAACCACGTCTGGACGATGAACTCGCGCCATGCCCACGGCGGCTTGAACATCTGGACGAACGTGTCCAGCGACATCGCGAAGAACTCTCCAACGGCGCGGACAGGCTTGCCGGCTGATTGCAGACTAACCACTACCGACTCCTCCCCACATCACCCGGATTGACATCGACTACTGAATCCCTTCGCCATGAAAGCGTGATCACACTTACGCTCAACTTGTGATCGCTAACACAAGCACTGCCGACGGACCATACACCACAATTTTCGGCATGAGCAACAATCTGCAGGTTCACATGTCGTGCCCCGCAAGCCTGGCCCGAGTAAGCCAGGCTTGATTTGCTGTCTACGGGTGTGACGATCCGAGTAGAACGTCTCACGCAGCGTCAGCCATGTCACGCGCAGGCGAGTAAGCACGGTCTCGTCGATACCTCTCTGAACAGGTAGTTCACCGAACCAATGCCAACAGTCGGACAACAATCAGTGCCATTGCTCATGCCACGTGCCGGATGCGGCAATAGGCCTCTTCCGTCTCAAACACCGTAGAAACGGGCACGATTCCAGCTTTAGTTATGTTTGCTGATGATCGCTTCAGAAAACTAGAGGCGGCGTGACAAAAACAATTGGAACAAAGGGGCCATATTTGCCCCGAGATGTCATTCGGTGCGGAATAAAAAACCGTTGACAGAGAAAAGTAAACCACTCAAGAAAATGCGCTGAATGATGCTGATTTGGACACGTTCGACACTCGCTTTGATTTTCCGCCGAAGCGAAGATCCGACAACCCGATAAATACCATCGCCACAGACAATTCAGCGCACCGCCCACAGTCATCACCACGATGCCGCAGCCGACGCCCGCTGCAATCCGGCACGCCCCGGCGGGTGACCGCCTCCGCCCGCAGCCCGCCGAAACCAACTCGACCCACCGCCGACAGGACATCCGGGTTGGGTTGGCCCGCCAGGCGCCACACCCGATCGCCGGCCGCCTCCATCGGCTCGCAGCGCTGGTCACACCCCATCGCCCCGGACCACACAGCACGTCCCACAGGCGATGACAAGGCACCATCCAGCGGGCACACACCCCCGCAGGCTCGGCCGAGCCGGACCCGGGATACGGGAATCAACTGACAGGCGGAATCTTCGGCTCGCCATGCGGTCAATGCGGCCGAGCGCCGGCAGCGAGGACGCCGATTAATGCCGCAGACACTCGTTTCGCTGGAATCAAACAGTGAATCATCTATCCATTTATCGGATTAGATAGATGATGATTTTTTTGCAGGCGCATCTGCATCTTCGTCATGCCATTTCGGTAGCTCCCGAGCGAGATAAGACGTCGTTGCTCGGCGCTCCCATATCGACACCATCCGGCTCGACATAACACGCATCAATGCACCGACTCCCGGTTCGCCGGAACACTTTTGCCAACCATCTGCCCACATCATCAGAGATCACCGCCTTGAGACCCAGGTTGCCCATCTACTGAGTGCGCAGCGAGGGGCATGGACCGCAAACAGCGACGGCGTGGGCTCCGATAACACTTCTGACAGGGTGTTCATAGTTGTAGTATCCGGAAGATGATCCGACGCGTCGCGATAGCAGCCGCGGTCCTCGCAACCATGCCGGCCGGTTCCGGCACCCTGGCGATCGCCGCCGCCGCTCCCCCGCCGGGTGGTGCGGATCAACCGTCATGCACATACACGCTGTCGACGCCTCAGCTGGTACAGGTGTCAGGCACGACGATGGTCACCGCAACCCTGACACCATTTCCTTGCACAGGCTCAATCCAGCCGAACTCGCTGACCGTCTGTTTGAAGACGGCGGAGGATTCCGAGACCGGCCAGTGCGGTTTCAGCGCAGTCCCGACCATGGCCAGGGTGTTCGTACCCTATCGACCCGGGTCCGCCTATGTCGCCACCGGCACCGGCTGCGGCTCGGTGTACACGACACAGGGCTCGATCTGCTCCACCGTGGGGCCGCGCACTACGACACTCTGAACGCGGGCCGCCCGACGGTCGGCGTTCGTCGCGCCTGTCCAGCAAGTCGATAGTCCGCATCGCGTCCACCGATGAGCCATTGCACGGGGCCCGCCACCCCACTCTGCCGAAGTGGAGCTTGCCCCGGCCACTTCCCTGCGAGTCCTCCACCACCTAAGCTCAGATATCTTACTAAGTAACCTATTTTTTTGAGCGACAGACTGCGAGGAACCGATGGAGTGGGGATTGCCATGGCCGGGACCCGAGCTTGCGGCGCAAGCTGAGGACGCCGGCGCAAGCGCCTTCTGCACAGGCGAATTCGCCGACCTCAGTGCTTATGTGACCACCACGGAAATGGCTCATGGCACGTCCGGCGCGATGGTTGGTCCCGGCATCGCGTACGCGTTCGCGCGGTCGCCATTCGTCCACGCGGCAGCAATACGTCACCTGTCACGCAGCGCGCCGGGCCGAATCTTCCTCGGTCTCGGGGCTGGAACCGCACGGATGAACCGAGACTGGTTCGACGTCGACGCCACGCACCCCGCACCGAGGATGGGCGAACTGATCGAGGCCATCCGGGCGTTTCTCCACGCCGAGAACGGCGAACCGATCCGATATCACGGCGAGTTCTACTCCATCGATGCAGACATCCGCGCCCCGATCTTCGGGCGACTCGACGTACCGATTCTGGTCGGCGCCTTCAACAAGGTCATGGTGCGAACCGCAGGACGGGTCGCCGACGGTGTCCTCGGCCACGGGCTTTTCACCGATCGTTGGTGGACCGAGATGATCGATCCCGCGCTCACCCAGGGCGCCGTTGCGAGTGGCCGCGATACTGCCGCCCTGCGTCGTTGGGGATGGCTCATCACCGCTATCGACAATGATGACCCCAAGCGCGCGGTCCAAGAAGCAAAGCTTCAGATTGCCTTTTATCTCACCGTGCGTACCTACCATTCCCTCGTGGAACTGCACGGCTGGCAGGACGAGGTTGCCGCGATTCGCGCAGCCTTCCGCAGCGACCACCCGCAGCGCATCGCAGACCACGTCACCGACGACATGCTGTGGTCCATTGCGATCTGCGGTGACAGCGCCCAGGCGCACGAAATGCTTTCCGCCCGTTCTCGATTGCCCGATGTTGCATTCGCGTCACCGCCAAGCTTCATGATCGGACGGCGCCGCCGGGCCAAGTATGACCAGGCCGCCATCGACTTGATGTCGACACGCCGATGACCCGACTCGACCAGCCCTTGAGTACGGCCCAACATAGATTTCCGAGCAGTACGTCTCGGCATCAGGAGGACGCGGTGAACCATCAAGAACCCCTCGCACCGATGATCGCACCACCTCCGACATCTGGTGCGGTCCGATCACCCAAGACCGCCGAACTCGTGGCACAGACGTTGCGCCGCATGATCGTTGACGGACAACTCAAGGACGGCGACTTTCTGCCACATGAGGCCGACCTGATCAACCATTTTCAGGTCAGCCGCCCGACGCTGCGAGAAGCCGTACGCGTGCTGGAATCGGATCGGTTGGTCGAGATACGGCGCGGCTCCCGGACCGGGGCCCGGGTATGTGTGCCCGGGCCTGAGATCGTCGCACGTCCAGCAGGACTGCTGCTGGCGCTATCAGGCACCACACTCACCGACGTGATGAACGCGCGTATCGCGATCGAGCCCTACGCAGCTCGTCAATTGGCCGACAGCGGCACCCGCGAAGCACACCTGGAACTCACCCGTCTGGTCGACGGAATCCCCGCCGCGCGGCACGACGGCAGCCTGGCCCAAGCCACGGCGAACGTGCATCGTCGAATGGTGGAGCTGTCGGGTAACGCGACACTGGGGATGATCGCCGGCATGTTGTACGCGATCTCCG
>Ga0153956_1003393_pt1 | contig 10238 bp, 8 predicted proteins | sample TSFL040MetaG_FD_104704 | JGI IMG/M metagenome (GOLD analysis project Ga0153956, IMG submission 104704) | Attine ant fungus gardens microbial communities from Florida, USA - TSFL040 MetaG | ecosystem: Host-associated > Fungi > Mycelium > Unclassified | place: USA: Florida, Wekiwa Springs...
ACTCCAACGTGCTGGCCGCGGGCGACGTGGTCTCGCCGCAGCGCGACCCGGTGCTCGACTGGTATGCCGGCGGCTGGATCGGCGGCCGTGTCGATGCCATGGACAAGCTCCTGAAGCTGGCGAACGCGGACACCCGCATCGTGCCCTGCTACGGTCCGGTCATCACCCGCGCACAGCTGCAGGCCGAGCGCGACATGATGGCGAAGCTGTACGACCTCACCACCACGGCCACCGACCACGGCCGCAGTGCGCGCGACATGCTCAATGATGGCGTGATGAACAACCTGGGGCGCCAGTTCCAGGACCCGTACCTGTTCCTGTATGACGTCAGCAAGGGCCTGTGGGCCCACTACACCAACTTCGGGGGCAACGTTGTTTAAGCAGATTCCGCACACCGTGCGCGCTGCCACCGCGACCGCCCTCCTGGCCGCCGGGATGGTGGCGACGGCGCAGGCCGCCGCACCACAGACGCTGACCGACCTGATCCGCGCCGGCCAGCGCGACGCCGTGCTCGCGGCCATCACCTCGCCCGACATCGACGTCAATGCCGCCGATCCGGATGGTTCGACACCGCTGCTGTGGGCAACCTACAAGGTCGACCACGACCTGGTGAGCGCGCTGCTGAAGAAGGGCGCCAAGGCCCGCGTCACCAACGCCTTCGGCGCCGCGCCGCTGACGGAGGCCGTCAAGCTCGGCGACGTCGACATGACGCGCATGCTGCTGGCGGCGGGCGCGGACCCGGATTCCCCCAACCAGGACCACCAGACCGCGCTGATGCTGGCCGCGAGCGTCGGCTCGCTGCCCATCGCCGAAATGCTGGTGAAAAAGGGCGCGAACGTGAACGCGGTGGAAACCTTCCGCGGCCAGACGGCGCTGATGTGGGCCGCGGCTGAAAATCATCCCGACATCGTGGACCTGCTGCTCAAGCACCACGCGGACGTCAAGTTGCGCGCCAAGTACGACGACTGGCCGCGGCAGATGACCTCCGAGCCGCGCGCGCAGTTCCGCCAGACCGGCGGCCTCACGGCGCTGCTGTACGCCACCCGCTCCGGCTGCTACCGCTGCGCCGTCGCCCTCGTCAAGGCGGGCGCGGACGTGAACCAGCCCAACCCGGACGGCATCACCCCGCTGATCAACGCCATCGACAACCGCGACTACGACATCGCGCTGTTCCTGCTCGACAAGGGCGCGAACCCCTCGGCCTGGGACATGAGCGGCCGCACGCCGCTGTACGTCGCCGTGGACATGCATTCCTTCACGCCCCGCATGTTTGCCGCCGGCAACTTCCAGGGCATGAATGACCGCCTGCCGCAGCGGCCGGCGAACAAGGCCACGGACCTCGACGTCATCAACCGGCTGCTGGCCCTGAAGGTCGACGTCAACCACCAGCTCACGCGCATGCGCCCCAACGGCAACGGCCGCGGACGCTTCGAGGACTACATGATGCGCGGCGGCACCACGCCGCTGATGATCGCCGTGCTGGCCTACGACGCCGAGGCGGTGAAAATCCTGCTGGCCCATGGCGCGGAGGTCGACACGCCGAACGTGTACCAGATCACCCCGCTGATGGCCGCCGCGGGCATGGACGGCACCAACCGCCGCGTGTTCTTCAATCCCCAGAGCAAGGGCAAGGACGAGGACAGCCAGGGCAAGGTGATCGAGGTCATCGACCTGCTGCTGAACGGCGGCGCGCAGGTCAACGGGCGCGTCACGGACAGCCATACCCATACCGCGAAAATGGACGCCTATATCCAGGGCCGGGACCACGAGGGCCAGACGGCGCTGTTCGCGGCCGCCGATGCCGGCTGGAACCGGGTGGTCAAGCACCTGCTGGATCACGGCGCCGACGCCGGGGTGCGTGATGACGGCGGCAAGCTGGCGCTCGACTACGCCCGCAAGCCGGCCCCGATCGGACCGCGACCGGTCCCGGAAACCTCGGAGGCCAAGGCGGACCGCGACGCCACCATCGCCCTCCTGACCCAGGTCTCGCCGGCGACGCCCGCGGCACCCACGGTCAGCACCGCCGGGCCCGCCTCCCAGACCCACTGAAATTGCCACAGAAAGCTTCTGGCTGTATGCTTTCAGCAGAAAGCCAGCCAGGAGCGCCGCCGTGCCGCAGACCGCCGCCGCCCATGAAGCCGCCGCCGTGCTGTCCAAGGCCGTGGTCAGGGCCGCCGGACAGCTCGACCTGAAGCAGGTGCAGCTGGCGCGGCTGCTGGGATTGAGCGCCGCCACGGCCTCCAGGCTGCAATCCGGCGCCTGGCAGCTGCCCGAAGACAGCAAGTCCTTTGAACTGGCCGCCGCCTTCGTGCGGCTGTACCGCTCACTCGCCGCCATCACCGGTGGGGAATCCCGGGCCATGTGCGACTGGCTGCACTCGGGCAATGACGCGCTGGGGGCGGTGCCCGCACAACGCATCCAGAGCGCCGAAGGCCTGTTCCATGTGCTGATGTACGTGGACGCCGCGCGTGGCCGGGTCTAGTGCGGCACTGAAGACCACCCGCAGCGAGTTGTCCCTGTGGCGCGCGGTGGAGGCGCAGCATGTGGTGGCGACCCGCGCCCTGGTGGACTCGCTCGCCGAGCAGGAGCTGCTGGAAAACGTGCTCGACTCGGCCAAGCCGCCCGTGCCGGCAGCCGCCGCCGGCCTCGACTACCTGCTCTCCACCCCGTTCCGCTACCCGCCCGCCCGATACGGCTCGCGCTTCCGCGGCCGCACCGATCCCGGGGTGTGGTACGGCGCGGAACTCTTCGCCACCTGCTGCGCCGAGGCCGGATACTGGCGCTGGCGCTTCGTGCAGGACAGCCACGGCCTGAAGCGCCTCGACGCGGTGCCCCACACGGTGTTCAAGGCCGTGGTGAAGGCACGCAGCGTGGACCTGCGCCGCCCACCGCTGTCCCGCGACGCCGCGGCCTGGTCCGACCCGGTCGATTACGGCCCATGCCAGGCCTTCGCTCGTATCGCGCGCGCGGCAGGCGTACAGTTGATCCGCTACCGGTCGGTACGGGACCCGGAACATGGAGGCTGCGGCGCGGTACTGGATGCGCGCGCCTTCGCCGGCACCGGCGGCGTGAAGACCCGGCAGAGCTGGTTCCTCACGGTCGACCGGCAGCGCGCCTCGTGGGTACGCGCCGACGCGCGGCATCACGAGAGCTACGACTTCCTGTTCGGGTGAGACCGGACGGTACGCGGGAGGCACCGGCATCATGAACACACGGCTCACCCGGCGACAGTTCAATGCGGGTTGCGCGGCCCTGGGGCTGGCGCTTCCGGCCAGCAGCGCCCTGGCCGCCCCGGCACATACCGTGAAGCTGGCCGGCGTCACGCTTCCCGCCATCGGCCAGGGTGCCTGGCACCTGGGGCAGGGACGGCATTCCGAAGCGGCCGAAGCACAGGCGCTGGCCGAGGGCCTCATGCTCGGCATGACCCTCATCGACACCTCTGGCAACTACGGCAACGGCCGCTCCGAGCAGTTCCTGAGCCGGGTGCTGGCGGGCGACCGCCAGCGCATCTTCCTGGTCTCGAAGGTGGAAGCCGACGAAGTGGCCGGGGACGGCATCCCCCGCGCCTGCGACGCCAGCCTGGCCCGCCTCAAGACCGACTACCTGGACCTGTACCTGCTGCATGCACCGGTGCCGGTTCCGCAGTTCGCAGGCGTCGTCGCTGAATTCGAGAAACTGCATACCGCGGGGAAAATCCGCGCCTGGGGCGTGTCCAATTTCAGCAAGGAACAGATGGCGGCGTTGTTCCAGGTTCCGGGCGGCAACCGCTGCGCCACCAACCAGGTCTACTACAGCCTGCGCGGCCGCCGGATCGAGATCGAGCTCCTGCCCTGGTGCGAGCAGCACGACATGCCCTTGATGGCCTACTCGCCGCTCGGCGGCGACAGCAAGCTGCTGGTCGACGAACCGGTGCTCAAGAGCATCGGCGCCGCCCACGGCGTATCCGCCGCCGCCGTGGCACTGGCCTGGGCCATCCGCAGCGGCCGGGTCATCGCCATCCCGGAGTCCGGGTCACCGGCCCACACCCGGGAGAACGCCGCGGCGCTGTCCCTGACCCTCACGACGCAGGACCTGGCGGCCATCGATGCCGCCTATCCGCCGCCGGGCCTGGTGCGCAAACTGCTGGAACCCTACCGCTCCACGCCCTGACCTAAGCGGGCGCCGGCCCTCAGCCCTTGACGCCCTTCAGGAACGCCGCATTGGCGTCGATGAGTTCGCGCACGGAGCGCGCCGGCCTGCCGGTGAGTTTCAGGACATCGTCCGAACACCGGTTCAGGTAGCCCTCGCGGATGGAGCGCTCGAAGCTCACCATGTCGTCGCTGTTCCAGGGAATGCCGGCCACCGTCTGGTCGTCCACCGGATGGCGCGGGATGCCCAGCGCATCGAAGTGCGCGTACATGCCCTCATCGGTGGTCTGCACCACCTTCACCGGGTGGCCGCTGACCTCGGACATCATGGCGGCGACCTCCTCGAAGTCCTCGAGGTTGGGACCGGTGATGTCGTAGGCCTGGCGCTCGTGGCCGTCCTGGGTGAGCACCGCCAGGGCACAATTGACGCAGTCTTCCCGCCACACCATGGCCTCGCGCCCGCCCGCGGTGCTGGTGAGCCAGACGCCCGAGGCGATGAAGCCCGGGCCGGCGTTGAGAATCATGGCATCGGCATAGTGGGCATCGCGCAGGAAGGTCCAGGGGATGCCGCTGGCCCTGATCAGGTTCTCGGTCTCGCGGTGATCCAGGGTCACGATGGCCGGGTTTTCCGGCACGGGATTGAGGAAACTGGTGTAGACGATCTGCTTCGCCCCGGCCGCCACCGCGGCCTCGATGGCCACCTTGTGCTGCACGACGCGCGCGCCGACGCGCGTGCCGGAGATCAGCATGACCCGGTCGGCACCGACCAGCGCGGCGTGCATGGATTCGGGCTTGTCGAAGTCGCCATAGCGGACGACGCAACCCTGTCTGGCGCGCTCTTCCAGCTTGGCGGGGGTGCGGGTGATCAGGATGAGGTCGGACGCCCGCCCCTGCCTGATGAGTTTGTCCGTGAGGGAGCGGCCGTACTGGCCCGAGGCGCCCAGGATCGCGATTCTGGTCATTGCTGCATCATCTCCAAGGCCGGTGGCCACGGGCCAGATGATAACGGAGCGCAATCGCCTTTGCCGGTGGAGCTGTCAACGGCCCGGGGTTTCTTTTAAGGTAGCGGCTTCCATCACCACCCGGTGCCCGCATGACCAACCCCCCGGAGCACTTGAGGCGCAGCCTCACCAACCGCCACCTGCAGTTGATCGCCCTGGGCGGCGCCATCGGCACCGGCCTGTTCATGGGCTCGGGCAAGACCATAAGCCTCGCCGGGCCATCCATCCTGCTGGTGTACCTGATCATCGGCGGGATGCTGTTCTTCGTGATGCGCGCGATGGGCGAGCTGTTGCTGTCGAACCTCGAGTACAAGTCGTTCATCGACTTCTCCACCGACCTGCTGGGGCCGTGGGCGGGCTTCTTCTGCGGCTGGACCTACTGGTTCTGCTGGATCGTCACCGCCATCGCCGAGGTGATCGCCATCGCCGCCTACACCCAGTTCTGGCTGCCGGCGCTGGCGCCATGGATACCGGCGCTGCTGTGCGTGCTGCTGCTGCTGGCGCTGAACCTCACGACGGTGAAGCTGTTCGGGGAGCTGGAGTTCTGGTTCGCCCTGATCAAGATCGTGGCGATCTGCGCGCTGATCGCGGTCGGCGGCGCGCTGGTGACCTGGGGCTTCCACTCCCCGGCGGGCAACCAGGCCACCCTGGCCAACCTCTGGAACGACGGCGGCTTCTTCCCCAAGGGCCTGTCCGGTTTCTTCGCCGGCTTCCAGATCGCGGTGTTCGCCTTCGTCGGCATCGAACTGGTGGGCACTGCCGCTGCGGAAACCGCGGACCCGCGGCGCAATCTCCCCAAGGCGATCAATTCCATCCCGCTGCGCATCATCGTCTTCTACGTGCTGGCGCTGGTGGCGATCATGGCGGTGACGCCGTGGCGGCTGGTCGAGCCGGACAAGAGCCCGTTCGTGGAGCTGTTCGTGCTCGCCGGCGTGCCGGCAGCGGCCAGCCTGATCAACTTCGTGGTGCTGACCTCGGCCACCTCCTCGGCAAACAGCGGCATCTTCTCCACCAGCCGCATGATGTACGGCCTGGCCGATGAGGGTCACGCGCCGCGGGCGTTCGGGCGGCTGTCCCGGGCGGCGGTGCCCACGCCGGGGCTGCTGTTCTCCTGCCTGTGCCTGCTGCTGGGCGCGGGGTTGATCTACCTGGTCCCCAACCTGATCACCGCCTTCACCCTGGTGACCACCCTGTCCGCGGTGTTGTTCATGTTCGTGTGGTCGCTGATCCTGTGCGCCTACATGACCTACCGGCGCAGGCGCCCGCAGCTGCACGCGGACTCGACCTACAAGATGCCGGGAGGGGTGTTCATGTGCTGGGCCTGCCTGGCGTTCTTCGCCTTCGTGCTGGTGCTGCTGTGCCTGCGCGATGACACCCGCGCCGCCCTGCTGGCCAGCCCGGCATGGTTCGCCCTGCTGGCGATCGGTTACTGGCGCCGCCGGAGGCGGCCGGCCTGACGCCGGCAGCCTCCGCCCCGTACCCCTTCAGAAGGTCCAGGTCACGCCGCCGAAGAACCCGCGGCGCGGGCCGTAGGCCGGCAGTCCCACGCCAACCCCGGCGCCGTCGCGTATTTCGTAGACCTTGTCCAGCAGGTTGATGACGTCGAAGCGCACCGACAGCCCCGGCAGGCCCTCGCGGCTGAAGTCATGCATGATCCCGAGGTTCACCTGGGTGTAGTACGGCAGGCGATCCCCGTTGGGGATGGCGTCGAGGCTGGCTCCACTCGCCAGCGCAATCGGGGTCGACAGCGGCAGGTCGGTGCGCAGGCCCGACCCCACGATGGCATCGAGGCTGAAACGCGTGTTCAGCAGGGTGTAGGAGACGCCTCCGGAGGCGCTGACCTGCTGCTCATGGTCCAGATGGATGTAGTGGCTGGCGATCCACTCCAGTTCGGCGGCGCCGAAATTGAACTCCGAGGACACGATGTCCTTGCCGATGGCACGCTGGCTGGCCACGTTGGCATAGGCACTGAAGTTGCCGGCGTTGTAAGCGCCCGTCAGCTCGAAGCCGTAGACCTGGCCATGCGCGTAGTTGAAGGGCGTGAGCACCAGGGCCGAACCGAACTGGCCCTCGTCGATGAGGTCGGTCGACTGCTTGTAGTAGCTGTCGATGCCCACCGTGAAGCCCTGGAACACCACCTGCTGGATACCGAGGTCGTAGTAGTTGGAGCGCTCCGGCTTCACCGGATCGTTCTGGGGCAGCACTCCGCCCAGGGGCGCGCCAGGAGCGGTGGTGTTGTTGAATGGCACCATGGAAGCGCTGGTGACCAGTTCAAACGGCGGCGGGGAGAAGAACCGCGAATACCCCGCATGCACGGTGGTGCCCTCCAGGGGCTGCCACACCAGATTGGCGCGCGGGCTGAGCTGGCTGCCGCTGCCGAAGGCAGTGTAATGATCGAAGCGCAGGCCATAGTTGAGCGTCAGCGCCGGGACGATATGCCATTCGTCCTGGATATAGGCGCTTTCGATGGCCTGGCTGTTGTTGGCGTACTGGGAGATGGGCGGCAGCGGCAGGTCCGAAATCTGCGCGCCGGTATCGTCCGTCGGCAGCACGACGGAATCAACGCTGCTGGTGAGCCGGTCGTACTGGAAGTAGGCGCCGGCCCGCAGGGTATGGGCATCGTTGAGCTGGTAGGCGCCATCGGCCTGCAGGCCATAGGCGACGTCCTTCTTGTACACCTGCTGGGTGAGCCCGGTGTACAGCAGGTCGCCCAGCTCATCCGGCCTGTACAGCAAAGTCGAGTTGCGACCCAGGAATGACATCTGCAGCGACAGCGGCCCGTCGGAGTGCTGCCAGCTCAGGGCGCCGAACTGGGTGACCTCGCGCTGGTTCTCGTCCAGGTACTGGCTGGGGTAGTCGCTCACGCCATTGACCGTGAGCCCGAGCGAGGGCTGCTGTCCGTACACCGTGGGGATCTGGAAGTCATCTTGAGAAAGACCCAGCATGACACTCACGCGGTTGTGCTCGTCCAGGACGTCCTCGCCATAGGCGAAGCCGTGGTACTGGGTGGTGTGATCGTGCAGCGGGTTGGAACTCGCATCCTGGGACTCGATTCCCAGGTCATTGCGCAGGAAGTCGCCGGTCACGAAGTAGGTGTACTGCCCGGAGCTGCCGCCGTAGTTGAAGCTGGGGTTGATGTCGCCGTGGCTGCCGCCATAGAGCGAGATGGAACCGCCGGGCGCCTGTTCGCCGCTCTTGGTGGTGAGATCGATGATGGCCGCGCTGCGCAGGCCGTACTGGGCCGGCAGCGAACCGGTGATCATCTGCATCGAGCCGATCATCCGCGGCGACAGGGTCTGGCCGAAAAAGCTGATGCCGTCGGGCAGGATGACGCCGTTGAGGCGGAACTGCAGGCCGTTGTGGTCGCCGCGGACGTGCAGCTGGCCGAAGGTGTCCTGGGCGGTGTCGGGCAGCTGCAGCATCACCTGGTTCATCTGCTGGTTGTCGGCGCCGGGAGCGGCCAGGAGCGCCTGCGAGTCCACCGTGTAGACGGTGGCCCCCGCCTGGGTCTGGATGCGCGAACGCTCGTCATTCAAATGACGCGCCGTGACGACCACGGTCGACAACGTGGTGCCGCCCGAGCCGCTGCTGTCGACCGCCGTGTCGGCATAGGCGTTGGAGATGGCGCCCGGAACCAGGGTAGCCAGCAGGGGAAAAACAGGAAGGCCAAAGAGCGCGGACCGCACTACGGACCGCAGGTGGGTGGTGGACATGAATACTCCGTCGAATCCATGACGGCAGGCGCATGCAGGCGCAGACCGCCCCCGGAAAGCCCCCGGGAAGGCACGTGATCAAATTGCGCCCCAAGGGCGCTCAGGCGGGACGGTGGATCAGACGGAGGGAGGGCCGCGGCTGCGCGGCACGGGCGCATCGACCGCAACGACGGTGAAGCGCCATTCCGGGCCCCGCAGGATCGGCGGAGCGAGGAAGGCAAGCTGTGGCGGCTGCGCGCTGGCCGCAAAGAACACCTGGCTGAAGGAGTGGCAGGCCGGGCAACGATCGTTGTCGAGACCCGAACCCGCCTGCTGCGCCAGCACCTGGTGCTGGGCGCTGTAGGTGGCATGGCTCAGCTGGTGCAGCCATGCGCCCTGCTGTGCCAGCAGCATCAGCAGGGGCAGCAGCAGAATCAGCCGGAACCGTGTGTTCGCACCATCGCGCATGCGCAGACCATAGCAGACAGGGAAACTTCCTGGCTACAGCCGGCCACGACCCGCCCCGGGACCCGCGCAGCGACCGGAATGAGCACCACGTCACACGCCCCCGGCCAGAATGCGATCCGGCACCCAGGATTGTCCGGGATGTAATGTTGTAATTATGACATGACCATCAAGAACAAGCTGGCGCTGGCCATCAGCGTACTGTTTGCCGTGCTGCTATGCGGCGTAGCTGCGCTGTTGATCGAGTCCAGTGAAAGACAGCTGCGCTCAAGCATCATCACGCAGCACATCGCGCTGGTCGGGGCACTGGCGTACAGCTTCGACCAGCAGGTACTGGACCGGCAGAGCATGCTCATCAATGCCGCCAGAAGCCTCACCCCGGAATCAGCCAGGGACCCGGCCAGGATCCAGCAGCTGCTCGCAGCCGAACCCGCCCTGGCCACCGCATTCACCAATGTCCTGGCCTACGGCCCCGATGGCACCGTGCTGGCTGCCTGGCCCGCGCCTGAGAAGTACGTCGGCAGCAGGCTGATTGCCACCATGGAGTACGTCACACGTACCCTGGAAAGCGGCAAACCCTGCATCTCCAGGGTGTTCTTCAGCCCGGTGTCACACCAGCCGCTGATCGTGATGACCGCCCCCATCCGGGACGGGAATGGCAAGGTCGTCGGCATCCTGGGTGGCAGTGAATACCTCCTGCAGAACAACCTGTTCTCGGGCTTCACCGACACGCACATCGGGCGCACCGGCGACCTGTTCCTGCTGACCCGGGACCGCACCGTCATTGCCAGCCCGGTCAGGTCGAGCCTGATGAAGCAGATGGGGTCCGGCCTCAGTCACGCGATCGATACCGCGCTCGCAAACGGCCACTACGCAGGAGAGACCGTCACGAGCCTGGGCGTGCCCGCCCTCGAGACCATCGAGACCATGAAGACCACCGGCTGGCTGGTCGG
>Ga0153956_1003394_pt1 | contig 10235 bp, 10 predicted proteins | sample TSFL040MetaG_FD_104704 | JGI IMG/M metagenome (GOLD analysis project Ga0153956, IMG submission 104704) | Attine ant fungus gardens microbial communities from Florida, USA - TSFL040 MetaG | ecosystem: Host-associated > Fungi > Mycelium > Unclassified | place: USA: Florida, Wekiwa Springs...
ATGCTGGCGCGAGGCCACTTCGGCCAGGAAGGCCAGCGCGGGCACGTCGTCCTCGGTCCGTCGCGCCGGCAGCGCGTGCAGCGCATCGACGAAAGGCAGCCGCGCCTCCACCCCGTACTGGACCAGCGGCGGCAGCCGTCCGGGCTGGTCGAAGGCGCCGGCGGCGATGGCCAGGCCGTCCGGCGCCTCGTAGGTCAGCGGCGTGCCGCAATCGGCGCAGAAACCGCGGCGGACCACGTTGGAGGAATCGAAGCGCTTCGGCTCGCCGCGGGTCCAGGCGAATTCGGTCCCGCGCACCGACACCAATGGCGCGTAGTAGCCGCCGAAGGCCTTCTGGCACATCCGGCAATGGCAGATGGACGCATCGTGCAGGTGGCCACGCACGTGGAAGCGCACCGCGCCGCACTGGCAACCGCCGCTGTATTCCTCCACTGCGCCCATGGCCACGCCCTCCCTCAGTATTTCTGCTTGGCCCGCTTGGCCGGCTTGCCACGCGGCGGCAATGGCGGCAGGCCGTCGTCCGCCGCCTCGCCATCGAGCTTTTCGACCAGCCGGAAATCGATCTTGCGCTCCTCCATGCTGGCCTTGAGCACCAGGATGCGCACGCGGTCGCCGAGGCGGAACGCATTGCCGCGGCGGTCGCCGGTGAGCGTCTTGCGCAGCGGGTCGAACTGGTAATAGTCGTTGGGCAGCTGGGTCACGTGCACCAGGCCATTGACCTTGGATGCGTCCAGCTCGACGAACAGGCCGAAGCTGGTCACGCCGCTGATCACGCCGTCGAACTGGCCGCCCACGTGCTTTTCCATCCACGCCGCGCGGAAACGCTCGTCGACCTCGCGCTCGGCCTCGTCGGCGCGGCGCTCGCGCTCGGAGCACTGCAGCGCCAGCGCCGCCATCTCGCGCGGCGTGTAGGTGTACTTCTCGCGCGGGCCGCCGCCGAGCGCGTACTTGATGGCACGGTGCACCAGCAGGTCCGGGTAGCGGCGGATCGGCGAGGTGAAGTGCGCGTAGGCTTCCAGCGCCAGGCCGAAATGGCCGTTGTTGTCCGGCGAATACACCGCCAGCGACTGGCTGCGCAGCAGCACCGATTCCAGCAGCGCCGCGTCCGGGCGCTCGCGCACCTTCTTCAGCAGCCGGGTGTAGTCGCCCGGCTGTACCTTGCTCCAGGCCGGCAGGCTCAGCTTGAACTCCTTGAGGAACTCCAACAGGTCGGCGAACTTGGATTCCGGCGGGCGCTCGTGCACGCGGAACGGTGCCGGGATGTGCGTGGACAGCAGGTAGCGCGCGGCCTCCACGTTCGCCGCGATCATGCATTCCTCGATCAGCTTGTGCGCGTCGTTGCGCACCATCATGCCGGCCTGGGTGACCTCGCCGCGGTTGTCCAGCACGAAGCGCACTTCCGAGGATTCGAACTCGATGGCGCCGCGGCGTTCGCGCGCCTTGGCCAGGATGCGGTACAACTGGTGCAGGCTCTGGACCTGCAGCAGCAGCGGGCCGATGAAGGCCTTGGCGTCGGCGTCGTCCTCGCCCACAGCGTTCCACACCTGCGTATAGGTCAGGCGCGCGTGCGAGTTCATCACCGCTTCGTAGAACTTCGAGCCGGTCACCTGTCCGTCGCGGCCCACCTGCATGTCGCAGACGAAGCACATGCGGTCTTCCTTCGGCCGCAGCGAGCAGATGCCGTTGGAAAGGGTCTCCGGCAGCATCGGCACCACGTAGCCGGGGAAGTACACCGAGGTGGCGCGCTTGAGCGCTTCGTCGTCCAGCGGCGTGCCGGGGCGCACGTAGTGCGACACGTCGGCGATGGCCACCACCAGGCGGAAGCCGTCGCGGTTGGGTTCGCAGTACACCGCGTCGTCGAAGTCCTTGGCGTCCTCGCCGTCGATGGTCACCAGCGGCATGGCGCGCAGGTCCACGCGCTTGCCGAGCATCGCCGGCTCCACCGTCATCGGGATCGCCGTCGCCTCGTCCAGCACCTGCGGCGGGAATTCGTGCGGCAGGTCGTGGCCATGGATGGCCGTTTCCACCACCAGCGACGGCGTCAGCCGGTCGCCGAGCACGGCGATGATCCGGCCGATCGGCGGGCGCCGCGAATCCGGCGCCTGGGTCAATTCGCACACCACCAGTTGGCCGGCCTTCGCCCCGCCGGTGGCATCGGCGGGGATCTGGATGCTGCGCTGGATGCGCTTGTCGTCGGGCACCACGTAGTTGATGCCCAGCTCGACGCTGAAGTGGCCGATCAGGCGGTTGACCCCGCGTTCGAGCACGCGCGCGATGCTGCCTTCGCGGCGGCCGCGGCGGTCGATGCCGGTGACGTTGGCCAGCGCGCGGTCGCCATGCATGACCTTGCGCATCTCGAACGGCGGCAGGAACAGGTCGTCGCCGCCCTCGTCCGGGCGCAGGAAACCGAAACCCTCCGGGTTGGCGATGACCACGCCGGCGATCAGGTTGGTGACCTGCACCGGGGCGAAGCCGCCGCGGCGGTTCTGCACCAGCTGCCCGTCGCGCACCATCGCGCCCAGGCGCTTGCCCAGCGCATCGGCGCGGTCCGGTTCGGTCAGGCCCAGCAGTTCGCCGATTTCCTGCGCATTGCGCGGGCCGTCGCAACGGTCGAGCAACTGCAGGATCGCCTCGCGGCTGGCGATGGGCTGGGCGTAACGCTCGGCCTCGCGCGCCGCATAGGGATCGTCCACGGAAAATGCAGGCTTGCGGCGGCCCCGCGGCGGCGCACTCTTGGCTGGCGCGGCGGGCCCGGGCTTGCCGCGTCCCGGCTTGACCGGGGCGGCCAGGCTCTCCGGCATCCACGGCGGCAACTTGGCGGCCTTCGGCGAGGCCTTGCCGGGCTTGGCGCCGGCGGCGGACGTGCGGGCCTTGCCGGCCCCTGGGGTCTTTTTGTTTTTCATCGCGTGCCATGGTACCTGCTGCGGCGTGGGCACAGTGCAGTGGCCGGGCGCGCGGCATACGTGGAAAAACGTTGACAAGTCCGGGCCGCGCCACCAGAATCTGCGGCCCGAATCGCCCAGGTGGCGGAATTGGTAGACGCACTAGTTTCAGGTACTAGCGGGTAAAACCGTGGAGGTTCGAGTCCTCTCCTGGGCACCAACGATTCAGGGCAACACTCCCGAAACCCCGCTCTGGCGGGGTTTTCGCGTTTTGAAGCACCCTGTCAGGAGCAGTGGCTCCCAGAGAGTGGCAGGTCGCTGTGCCGGTCAGCACGCACATGACCGCCCGCAGTTACCTGTACCGGCGCAACGGCATCTACTACTTCCGCTGGCCCATCCCCCTCGCCTGCCGGCGACGGATGCCTCCCGGCAGTCCCGTCGAACTGCGCGCCTCCCTGCGAACCTCCCCCCGGTACCACCCGCCACCTCGCCGCAAGGCGCTGGCTGGCCGCACTGGACGTTGCGCAGCGCGTCCTTGTCTCCCGCCATTCCTACAACGGCCTCCTGCGCACGATCAGGGGCATGTTGGGATGGATTTCGAACCGCATCCATCGGGACAGGCATGGCTGCAACTCGTTGCCAGATATCCCGGCTGGTGAAGAAAAAAATCAACCGCAAGGTATCAGGTCCATGCAGCCGTGGGCCGCTTGATCGTGATCGCGCTGCAGCCCGGCGAGGAACTGGTGACGGCGACCTCGACCGCTACGCCGCGCTGCATGCGCAGACCTACGGCGAATCGGTGGATGCCGTGGCATTGATTCCGCACATGCTGGAAGCGTTCATCGCAGGTGATCGCGGCTTCCATCGGAGAGCGCGATCAACGGACACACCAGCAAAAACACCGAGCCGACTTGAGTAGCAAGAATCGGAGTTTTGAATTGCGGGCCGATGCCTATTCTTGCGCTCAGGTCATCGAGTGGTTTCGATGATCTTCCCCAAACCACTTGTGAGGACTTTCAACATGAGCAAAGAAGACGACAACAAGGCCGTGGTCGGCCGCGGGTTCACCGAATTTTGGGGCAAGAATCCCAATCTGGCGGTGATCGACGAAATCACTGCGCCCGACATGCTGCTGCACTACTCACTGCACGAGCCTCGCCGTGGCCGCGCGGATATCCGCGACTTCATGGTCAACTTCCGCGCGGCGTTCCCCGATCTGAATTTCTGGGGTACTGCCGACCTGATCGCCGAGGGCGACTACGTCGTCGGCCAATGGGAAGGTGGCGGCACCCATACCGGCGCGGCCTGGGACGATGTCCTGCCTGGTTACGACGCCCTTCCCGCCGAGACTGGCCGCAAGATGCACTTCACGGGTACCACGGTGCTGAAGGTGGTCAACGGCAAGATCGTGGAAGAGCGTGGTCTGGACGATGGAGTGACCGCACTGACCCAGCTCGGCCTTATCAAATCCACCTCTGTGAACGGCGACGCTTGACGCTCTCTCGATATTCGCAAGAAGGCCCGCAACTTTTGCGGGCCTTCATCTTTTTGTCAGCACGTCAACGCAATGCGAAATTTATGAATTACGGAGCAGGAAACGGAGCGTACTGAAAGAAGTACGGCAGTAGATTTTCATCACTGACGCCGAACTTCTTTTATTGGAGCACTGCCATGATTCGCATCGGTTATGCACCTGGCGCCTACGACCTCTTTCACGTCGGGCACCTTAATCTCCTGAAGCAAGCCAAGGAGCATTGCGACTTCCTCATCGCCGGCGTCGTGGCCGACGACGTTCTGATCGAACACAAGGGCGTGAAGCCTGTCGTTCCGCTGGCCGAGCGGCTGGAGATCGTGCGCAATGTGCGCTACGTCGATGCCGCACATCCCGCCTTCACCAACGACAAGGCAGCAATCTGGAAAGACCTCCGCTTCAACGTGATGTTCAAGGGCGACGACTGGAAAGGCACCGATAAGGGCCTTCAGCTCGAACGTAGCTTCGCGGGGTTGGGCGTGGAGATCGTCTACTTCCCTTACGGCAAGATCACGTCGAGCAGCGCGCTGCGCCGCACCCTGAAGAACATTGACGACATCGCTAGCCGGGTACGCCAGCGCCCTGTCGTGATGGAACCCGCTTTCTCTTTCTGAGGACTGCCACGATGACTGAAATCGCGGGCGCAGATCCCATTGCGCAGTCGCTGTTCGTATGGGTTAAAGCGTCAAGAAAGGGCGCGATCATGCAGGAAGCAGCCGCTTCGCGCCTGGACGAGATCCGGCTTGAAGACCTCGTGTTGCGCCTCCTCGATCTGGATATCGGAGAGGCGGCGCAATTGGATGTCTTCGTGGATTCCGACGCGCGATTCGCGCGATCTCCCGAGCGCTTCTACGAGGCGCTGCAACAGGCCATCCGGCAGCTTCGGTTGTCCAAGCTGTTTTCCCGAACGCACGACGGCGACTACCACCGCAGCATTTGTCCTGCTGCCTACAACGAGCGCACGGGCGAGCACTACCCGGAAGAAATGGCGCGCTGGCGTGCCGATTTCCGGGCCTTGTCCCCGGAGCAGCAGATGGTCGCAACCACCATCGTCTGGATGTACCGCGCAGGCCCCGATTCGATCTGGCTGCGCCGCGTTCCCTGCACATGGAGGGCATCCGAAGCCTTGCACACCATGCACAACACCGGCTGTCTTGGCGTGTGGCTGCAGCTCGTTGCCAGATACCCCGGCTGGTGAGGAACAAAAAATGCCCCTCGGTCAATCGCTTCGCGTTTGCCCGATCCCCCGAGGGGATGCTTTTTGTCTTGGGGCGGCCCGGCGACAAAAAAATTCAACCGCAAGGAGCGGAGTTTCGAGAAGAGAGTGAATTCCTAGACTGATCTCACCCTTTGTCATCAGGAGTAGTTGCCATGAAGACTGATTCCATTTCCACGTTCAAATACAACTTCCGTGCCCCGGGCAGCCAAGTGGAAGGCCCCATCCGTTTCGCCGTCGGTCGGACGGTGCTGGGCAACGTGATTGTCGGCCGCAGCCAGCGAGGCATCTGCGCGATCTTCCTCGGTGAAGAAGTGCAGGCTCTGCGCGACCAGCTCGTCACCGCGTTCCCGGGCATCGAGCTGCAGGCCGACCAGGCCGCGCTGGAATCCGAACTCAACCAGGTCGTCGCCTTCATCGACAAGGACACGTCCGAGGGCGTCATCGACCTCGACATCGGCGGCACGGTGTTCCAGCAGAAAGTGTGGCAGGCGCTGTGCGGTATTCCGGCCGGCAAGACCCGGAGCTACGGCGATGTGGCACGCGATCTCGGTGTGCCGGAGGCAGTCCGTGCTGTGGCCGGTGCGTGCGCAGCCAATGTACTGGCCATTGCGATTCCCTGTCACCGCGTGGTACGCAGCGATGGATCAATCTCCGGCTATCGCTGGGATGTGGAGCGCAAGCGCGTGCTGTTGGCCGAAGAAGCCGCCAGAGCCATGGAGTTCGCAGGATGAGGGGCGCAGCGAACCATGACCCCGCCACAAAGCCAGAGACCTACGACTGGGTGGGCATCGCGCGTTCGCTCGATGCACATGGCAACGCCGTACTGCCTGGTCTTCTGACGGCGGATCAATGCGCTGCTCTCGCCTTGCTCTATCCACTGGAAGAAGGCTATCGCACGCGGATCGTCATGGCTCGCCACGGATTCGGGCGCGGCGAGTACAAGTATTTCGCGTACCCGCTGCCGCCGCTGCTCGACCGGCTGCGCCATGCGCTGTATCCCTGGCTGGCGCCGATTGCCAACCGCTGGAATCGGCAACTGGGCATCGCCGTGCAGTACCCGGACGGTCTGGATGCGTTCTTGCAGCGTTGCCACCAGGCTGGTCAGACCCGGCCGACACCGCTGATTCTTCAGTACGGTGAGGGCGACTACAACTGCCTTCACCAGGATCTGTACGGCGAACACGTCTTTCCGCTGCAGGTGGCCATCCTGCTGTCGGAGCCCGGGCAGGACTTCGCAGGCGGCGAGTTCGTCATGACGGAGCTGTCGAACAAGGGTCAGCGAGCGGAAGTCGTTTCGCTGCGCCAGAGCGATGCGGTGGTGTTCACCGTCAATCAACGCCCGGCGATGGGGCGACGCGGCCTCCGAAAGGTCGCCATGCGGCACGGCGTCAGCCGCATCCGCAGCGGCCAGCGCCACACCGTGGGCCTCATCTTTCACGACGCGAGGTGAACATGGAACCGCTCGAACTTTTCGATGCTCCGGCACAGAAGCCGCGGCAGCGTCTGGGGCCCGCTGCAATGGTGTTGCGAGGATTCGCGCTGCCCTACGTGCGCGAGGTGATGCCGGCCATCGAGGTCATCAACGCCATGTCGCCGTTCCGGCACATGGTGACGCCCGGCGGCTTCACCATGTCGGTGGCGTTGACGAATTGCGGTGCGTTGGGCTGGACGACCGACCGACGAGGCTACCGCTACACCTCAGTCGATCCAGACACCGGCGAGCCCTGGCCCATCATGCCGGAGGTGTTTGCCCGTCTGGCAACCAAAGCTGCTGCGGCGGCGGGATTCGATGCCTTCGAGCCCGATGCCTGCCTGGTGAATCGCTACTTGCCCGGCAGCAGGCTTTCGCTGCACCAGGACAAGAACGAGCAGGACTATGACGCTCCCATTGTTTCGGTGTCCCTGGGCATGCGGGCCACGTTCCTGTTCGGCGGCCATGCGCGCACCGCCCCCACGGTCAAGGTGCCGCTGGAGCACGGCGACGTGGTGGTGTGGGGCGGCGCCGACCGCCTGCGCTACCACGGCGTGATGCCGCTCAAGGATGAACCCCATCCGCTGCTGGGTAGCCAGCGCATCAATTTCACCTTCCGAAAAGCGGGATAGCTCCCGGAATTCAACAGCAAGAGACGGAGTTTCTTCCCGCGATGACCTCCCTAGAGTGGTCACAGTAGCCGAGGTTTCCCATGAACATGATGTCCCCAAGCCTGACGGGTGAATTGTCGGACGCGCGCCGCCAAGTCGAATCCTATTGCCAATCGCTGGTGGATGCCGGCACGGCGCAGTGGTGGGTCAATGATGACGGTGACACCGAGTTGCATATGGAGAGCGGCGAGACCTATCTCTTCGGCGATCTGGGCGTAACACGCCTGAAATAGGCGAGCGGACGCGCCTTGCCAGTTCCAAGGAATACACCATGAAGATGTTTTTGAGCCTGTTGGATTCACCGCTGGGTGCCATGCTGCTCGTGACCGACGCACAGCGCGCAGTGCGAGCGCTCGACTTCGCCGACCACAAGGCGCGGTTGCAACGTGGCCTGCGTGAACACTACGGCGAGGTCGAACTGATCGAGATCGCGGCGCCGGCCGAGATCGCCGATGCGCTGACTCGCTATTTCGATGGCGAGTTGGATGCCGTCGATGCGCTGCAAACGCAACCTGCCGGCACCGAATTGCAACGCCGGGTCTGGGTCGCGCTGCGCCGCATCCCGGCGGGCACGACCACGACCTACGGCAAGCTGGCCAAGGAGCTGGGTTTCGACGACCCGCGCGCGGCCATCGACGTGGGCGCAGCCAATGGTGCCAATCCCATCGCCATCATCGTGCCGTGCCACCGTGTCATCGCCAGCAATGGCGATCTCAAAGGCTATGCCTGGGGCCTGCACCGCAAGCGCTGGCTGCTGGAACACGAAAAGGCGCTGGTCTCCAAGGAGCAAGCGCCGCAGACCGACATGCTGCCGGGGTTCTGATCTTGAGCGGAACCCTTGCGAAAGCGATTGCAGCCGATCTCTCACCGCGTGCCTACCAGCGGGCCGCCAAGTTCCTGTCCACGCTGGACGGGGACTGGGCGCGCCACATCGCAGCGATCGGCCCCTGTCGGCATGAGGCCAAGCCTGCGCGCGAGCCCTACGAGGCCCTGGTACGCGCGATTGCCTACCAGCAACTGCACGCCAAGGCGGGCGATGCGATCCTGGGGCGGCTGCTGGCGCTCTACCCGGGCGTAGCCTTTCCTGCACCTGAGCAGTTGCTGGCGAGCGATCCTGAATTGCAGCGCGCCTGCGGCTTCTCCGCAGCCAAGCTGGCGACCATTCGAGGTATCGCCCAGGCAACCGTGGAGGGCGTTGTTCCGGGTCTCGAAGAAGCCCGGCGTCTACCTGATGCAGCCCTGATTGAGCGCCTGGTCTCCTTGCGGGGCGTTGGTCGCTGGACGGTGGAAATGTTCCTGATCTATTCGCTGGAGCGCTCCGACATCCTGCCGGTGGACGACTTCGGCGTGCGGGAAGGCTATGGGCGCCTGAAGGGTCTGGAAAAGGCACCCACGCCGCGCCAGATGCGCGAGATCGGCGAGGCCTGGAGCCCCTACCGAACGGTAGCCGCCTGGTATCTGTGGCGGCTGCCTGGCCGTTAGACATCAACCGCAAGAATCGGAGTGCTTGCGATGAAAGTCCCGCCTACCCTGAACCCGTGATTGATGTTGACAGGATTGATGCCATGAATACGACCATTGCTTACGAAACCGACGAAGACCGTTGGGCGGCCGTGCAGGCACGCGATGCCACTGCCGATGGCCAATTCGTCTATGCCGTGCGCACCACGGGCGTGTACTGCCAGCCGAGTTCGACGGCACGCTTGCCCAAGCGCGAGAACGTGGAGTTCTTCGACTCGGCCGAGGCCGCGGAGGCCGCGGGCTACCGTGGCAGCCGCCGCGCCCGTGGCGACCAGACCAGCGCCGCCGCCGAGCGCGCCGCGCTGGTGGCGCGCGCCTGCCATCTGATCGAGGCGTCGGAGACGCCCCCCTCGCTGGACGACTTGGCTGCCGAGGTGGGCATGAGCCCGTTCCACTTCCATCGCCTGTTCAAGGCAGAGACGGGGTTGACGCCCAAGGCCTACAGCTCGGCCTACCGCGCCCGCAAGCTGCGCGAGGAACTGAGCAGCCCGGATGCGTCCATCACCCACGCGATCTACGACAGCGGATTCAATTCCAACAGTCGGTTCTACGAAGCCTCCGAGCAGTTGCTGGGTATGCGCGCACGGGACTATCGGGCAGGCGGCGCCGGTGCGGTCATTCGCTTTGCCGTGGGTCAGTGCTCGCTGGGCGCCATTCTGGTGGCCCAGAGCCAGCGCGGCATCTGCGCGATCCTGCTGGGCGACGATCCCGACAAGCTGGTGCGCGACCTGCAAGACCAATTCCCCAAGGCCGAGATCATCGGCTGCGACGGCGAATTCGAGCAATTGATCGCCCAGGTCGTGGGCTTCATCGAGGCACCGTCGATGGGCCTGCACTTGCCACTGGATGTGCAGGGCACGGCTTTTCAGGAGCGCGTCTGGCGCGTGCTGCGCGAGATTCCGCCGGGCACCACCGTGAGCTACACCGAGATTGCCGAACG
>Ga0153956_1003395_pt1 | contig 10235 bp, 8 predicted proteins | sample TSFL040MetaG_FD_104704 | JGI IMG/M metagenome (GOLD analysis project Ga0153956, IMG submission 104704) | Attine ant fungus gardens microbial communities from Florida, USA - TSFL040 MetaG | ecosystem: Host-associated > Fungi > Mycelium > Unclassified | place: USA: Florida, Wekiwa Springs...
CAACAGCCTTGGGCATCCTCAACGATAACCGGTCGGCGATGCGGACGGCAACGCTCCCACCGCTATTGCTTGATGTTGGCCTTGATGGCCGCGATGGCGTCTTCCTGCGTGTATTCGTGGGTGGCGACGCCGCCCTCCTTGATGTTCGGCAGCGCGGCCTCGAAATCGTCCTGGGTGAAGGCGAGATAGGGTACCAGCAGATCGTGCGGGATGTCCTTGCGGCCGTCGAGCACCTGCTGGGCCACCCAGAAGGCGAGCGTCGAGACACCCGGGGCGATCGAGGCCGACCAGGTCTGGTAGCCGTCCTTTTCCTTCTGCTCCTTCCACCACTTCAGCTCGTCCTGCCGGTTGCCCATGATGATGGTCGGGCGCGGCTTGTTGGCGGCGGCGAAGGCCTGCGCGGCGCCGTAGCCGTCGCCGCCCTGGTCGACGATGCCGACGACATCCGGCAGCGACGGCAGGATGGTGGCCACCGCCTTCTGCGCCGTGGTCTGGTCCCAGTCGCCGGTTACCGAGCCGACGATCTTGAACTCGGGATGGGCGGCGACGCCTTCGAGGATACCGGCATGGATGGCATCGTCGATCGAGGTGCCGGCCAGGCCGCGGATCTCCAGCAGGTTGCCGCCCTTCGGCTGGAACTTGGCCATCTGCTCGATTTCCTGCTTGCCCATCTCCTTGAAGTCGACGACGACGCGATAGGCACATGGCTCGGTCACGGTGCCGTCGAAGGAAACGACGGTGATGCCGGCGTCGCAGGCCTGCTTGATGGCGCCGTTCAGCGCGTCCGGCGAGGCGGCGTTGATGACGATGGCGTCATAGCCCTGCAGAATCAGGTTCTGCACCTGGGCGGCCTGCGTCGGCACTTCCTTGTCGGCCGTGGTGAAGACGTCCGCGGCGCCGACGATCTTGTCGTCGACAGCCTTCTTGGTGACGATGCCGTAGCTGTCGAGCATCGCCTGGCGCCACGAATTGCCGGCGTAGTTGTTCGAGAAGGCGATCTTCTTGCCGCTGGTGTCGGCAAATGCGGTGCCCGAGGCCAGCATGGCCGCAACGGCGCTCAAGACGAAAAGTTTCTTCATGTCGTTATCCTCCCAGATGTTGACTGCTGCACTTCCTTCGGCTCGCTCCGAGCCGGCTTCACCCCAGTCCGATTCACCCCCAAGTCCGATCCGAGCGCCCTCTTCGATCCAGGCGGACGCACTCAAAACAGCCTCAGTCCCGGCACCCGCACCCTCAACCGGTAGAGCGACGTCGAGGCTGCGATGTAGAGGCTGCGCAGGTCGTCGTCGCCGAAGGTGAAATTGGCGCAATATTCCGGCGTCGCGATGACGCCGAGGAGATCGCCGGAGGCATCGAAGACATGGATGCCGCCCGGGCCGGTGCAATAGAGGTTGCCCCGGCTGTCGATCTTCATCCCGTCGGGCGCTCCCGGCTCGTCGCCTTCCGTCACCGCCCACACCGCGCCGCCGTTGAGGTCGCCGTTCGCCTCGACGCCGAACACCCGGATATGGCCGCGCTCGGTATCGTTGACGAAGAGCCGCGATTCATCGAGCGAGAAGCAGAGCCCGTTGGGCTGCGCGAAATCGTCGGCGAGCAGCGTCACCTGGGCGCCGTCGCCGTCGATCCGGTACACGCCCTGGAACGCCAGTTCCTGCGGCCTCGGCACGCCGTAGAATTCCGCCCTGCCATAGGTCGGATCCGTGAAATAGATCGAGCCGCCCGTGGCGACGACGATATCGTTCGGGCTGTTGAGCTGCTTGTCCCGGTAGTGCGTGGCGAGCACGCTGGTCGCGCCGTTCGGCTCCGCGCGGCTGACGCGGCTGGTCGCGTGCTCGCAGGTCACCAGCCGCCCGTGCCGGTCGAGCGTGTTGCCGTTGGCCATCCGGCTCGGTTCGCGGAACAGCTCGATCCGGCCCGAGGCGTCGCGCCGGTACATGCGGTTTTGCGGAATGTCGGAAAAGACCAGCCATTTCTCGTAAGGATGCCACACCGGCCCCTCGGTGAAGCCGTAGCCGGTGGCCACCCGCTCCATCGCCGCGTTGCCGACGACGTCGTCGAAGCCGGAATGACGGGCCCGCGCCGGAATCGACATTACGAACCCTTCGGCTCCCGCACCGGCTTGCCGGCCACGAACCAGTCGCTGCCCGGCACATCCTCGATGACGACCCAGATGGCTTCCTTGGGCAGTTCGGCGACCTCGCTGATCGCTTCGGTGACCCGGCGCGAGATCTCGTTCTTGCGCTTCTGCGAATGGCCTTCGAGTATCCGTATGCTGACGAACGGCATGAGCGTTTCCCCGGTCTTCTTGTCTGCCGATATTCCAAGTCTTGTCTGACAAAAGAGTAGTCGGGACGAGGATGGGGCGATACCGGTCTAAGCGCAGCCGCGACTGTGGTTTTGCACAGTCGGCCGCTTCGAGCGCCTTGCAGGCCCCCGGCCCGATCAGTGTTCCTGCGGCGGCGGCGCCTGCGTAAGCCAGGCGTCGAGCTGTTCCTGCTCGCGCCGCAGCGCATCGATGTTGATCAGGCCGCGCGCCATCGCCAGATAGATCGCCCTGGTGCGCGAATTGAACACGGACGCCTCGCCCGCGCCCTCCTCCGGAGGCACGATGCCGAGCTTGTCGTAGACATGCTTGATGCGGCTCTGCGCGCCGCGGATCGACAGGCCGCGCCGGGCCGCGATCGCCCGGTCGGTGAGGCCGAGCGCGATGTCGATCAGGCTTTCATACTCGCCGTCGGTGATGCCCTCGAAACGGTCCTGGACGCGGTGCTGGATGCCGCGGATCTCGCGGTCGATGATGCAGTGCCCTTCGCGGAACACGCCGCGCAGCGCCGAGCGCATGCCTTCTTCCGTCGCCGATTTCAGCACGTAGCCATAGACCGACCCCGGCGGCACGATGCGCGCCACGCCGCGCACATAGGCCTCGTCGGCGAAGTTGGACCAGAACAGGATATGGGTGCCGGCGCGCCGGCCCCAGATCGCGCGCGCCACCTCGATGCCGGTGGCCTTGGGCAGCTGCAGGTCGAGCACCACATGCGGCGGCTCGCGCTCGACCGCCAGCGTTATGGCATCCTCGCCGTCGCCGGCCTCGATCACCTCGACGTCGCCCGGCCACAATTGCTCGACCGTGCGCCGCGCGAAGGTGCGGTGCAGGCCGTCGTTTTCCGCGATCATCACCAGCATCGGATTGCCTCCGCCACCGCCGCGACGCTTCTGCGCGCCGGCGTCTCGCCGCCCGTGGATGCGCGGTCCATCTCGATGACGACGCGCGTGCCGCCCTTGCGGCCGGCCGGCTCGAATCGCAGCCGCGCGCCCACGAGCGCCGCCCGCGTATGCATGTGGCCGATGCCACCCTGGGCGGCCGGATCGATCGCGCCGCAACCCTGGCCGTCATCGCTGACCGTCACGCTGAAACCGGTCGGCGTGGACGCCAGCTGCACCTCGATGCGGCTCGGCGCAGCGTGGCGCACGGCATTGTTGATCGCTTCCTGCACGATCCGGTAGAGCGCCGTGCGCAGCGTTTCCGGCAGGCTGTCGGCGCCGCCGTCGCTGGTGTCGGCGATGCGCACGGCGATCGGCGGCTTTGCCCGGGCCACGCTGCGGTTGAGATGCGCCTCGACCGCGTCGCGCAGCCCGAACAGGTCGAGCACGCTCGGCCGCATGTCGTCGACGATGTGGCGCAGCTCCGCCAGGCATCCCGCGACTTCCTGCTCGAGCTCGGCTAGCTGGGCGGCCCGCGCCATGCCCCGGCTGCGGAACGCCGAGACCTGGCGCGCGATGCGGGCGAGGTCGGCGAGCGTCTGGTCGTGCAGGTCCATGGCCATGCGGCGGCGCTCGCGCTCCATGCCCTCGGTGAGCTGCGAGGCGCCGACCCTCAAAAGCTCCGCCCGGTTGCGCGCGTCGCTTTCGGCAAGCATGGCGCGCCGCGCTTCCTCGGTCTGGATCAGCGCGAAGATGTAGGGCGCTATGAGGTCGGCGCATTGCCGGGCCACCGCCACGTCGGCCTGCGTGTAGCAGCCGATCTCGTGCCGGCTGATGTTGAGGGCGCCGATGACGCTGCCGCGCGCCCGGAGCGGCACGATGATGCGGCTGCGCAGCTTGGCGGCGAAGATCGGCTCGTCGAAGGCGCCTTCGAAATGGAAGCGGTCGTCGATCAGCGCATTGTCCGAAAGCAGGTAGGGCGTCTGCCCCCACAGCACGCGCCGGATCGGGCTGGCCTCGACGGGATGCCGCGAAAGCTCGCTCCAGCTCGTGTGGAAGCCGGCTTCGTAGCAGGCATGCATGCGCCCATCCAGCGACAGCACCGCCAGATCGATGTGGTCGTGCGGGATGAGCGTGCCGATCTCGATCGCCGTCGCCCGGAACGCCGAGCCGGGATCGATGTGACCGGCCAGCGCCCGCGAGATCGCGAGCAGCCGGTCGATCAGCTTGGGAGACACCTTGGACATTTCTCCTCCCTCGCCTCCTCCCGCGTCGCCTGGGGCGAATGCCGCTCGGATGCTTCGGGCGCTCCTCCCCCACGATCCTCCCGGCTCACGAAATAGTGACCGCTTGCCGGTGCCGCTGTCAACGATGGCGCGCGTTGTGGCGGGCGATCAACTTCGGGTGAGCGATTGAAAAGCCTTCGTCTCCTGGTTTAGGAACGGCGGCAGGAGAGAGGATGCATGGCAGTGACGCCGACCGATGCCCCGACTGGCGCCCCGACGGGTGCGAGGGAGGGCGCCCCGGGAATTCCCGCGCGCTGGACGTCGAGCGCCAAGAGCGGCGTCGGCACCGCGCTGTCGGCCAGGAGCCCGCTGTGGTTCACGATCAGCCACGGCATCCTGAACGAGATCTACTATCCGCGCCTGGACAGCGCCTGCACGCGCGACATGGAGCTGGTCGTGACCGGCCCCGGCGGGACCTTCTCCGAGGAGAAGCGCGACACGGCGCATGTCGTCGAACCGTTCCATGACGGCGTGCCGGGCTACCGGCTGACGAACACCGCCGTCGACGGCGCCTACCGCATCGAAAAGCGCATCGTCACCGATCCCAAGCGCCCGGTGCTGCTGCAGGAAATCACCTTCACGCCGCTCGAGAGGCCACTCGACGGCTATCGCGTCTACGCGCTGCTCGCGCCCCACCTCGTCAATGCCGGCATGGGCAACACCGCCTGGATCGGCGAGCACAAGCGCCGGCGCGTGCTTTTCGCCTCCGGGCGCGGCACGTTCCTGGCGCTTGCCTGCTCCTTGCCCTGGGGCGACTGCTCGGCCGGCTATGTCGGCTTCTCCGACGGCTGGCAGCAGCTCCAGAACGGCGGCGCGCTCGACCCGGCCTGCCGGCGGGCGGAAGACGGCAACGTGGCGCTGACCGGCGAGATCGGCTTTTCTGCCGCCGAGCCCACCGCGCTGCTGGCGCTCGGCTTCGGCGCATCGCCGGAAGAGGCGGCCGACCTTGCCACGGCGAGCCTGGGACAAGGCTTCGAGACCGCCGCCGCGGCCTATGTCGAGAATTGGCGGAAATTCCAGGACGGACTGGAAAGGCTCGACCATCCCGCCGCCTCGGGGCTGAACGCCTACCGCGTCAGCACCGCCGTCCTGGCCTCGCATCTTTCCATCGCCCGGCCGGGCGCCGCCGTCGCCAGCCTGTCCATTCCCTGGGGCTTCAACAAGGGCGATGACGACCTCGGCGGCTATCACCTGGTCTGGCCGCGCGACCTGGTCGAAACCGCGGGCGGCTTCCTCGCCGCCGGCGATGCCAGGCAGGCGCTGCAGATCCTGACCTATCTGCGCTCGATCCAGCAGCCCGATGGCCACTGGCCGCAGAATGCCTGGTCGGACGGCACCGCCTATTGGCCCGGCATCCAGATGGACGAATGCGCCTTTCCGCTGCTGCTCGCCGACGCGTTGCGGCGCGCCGGCCACCTGCCGCGCGCGAAGCTCCTGGAATTCCTGCCGATGATCGAGAGCGCGGCTTCCTACGTGGCGCGCAACGGGCCCGTCACCGGAGAGGACCGCTGGGAGGAGGACGCGGGCTACAGCCCGTTCACGCTGGCGGTCGAGATCGCCGGCCTGCTGGCCGCGGCCGACATGCTGGATGACGTCGGCAGAAATGAGCCGGCAAACTATCTGCGCGAAACCGCCGACTTCTGGAACGGGCAGGTCGAGCGCTGGACCTATGTGACCGGTACCGGATTATGCACAAGCGAAGGCATCGAGGGCTATTATGTGCGCATCGTGCCGCCCGACGATGACGGCGCCGCCTCGCCGAAGGACGGCTTCGTGCCGATCAAGAACCGGCCGCCCGCCGACACCGACCGGCCGGCCGAGGCGATCGTCAGCCCGGACGCGCTGGCGCTGGTCCGCTTCGGCCTGAGGGCGGCGGACGACCCGTGCATCCTGAACACCGTCCGGGCCATCGACGCCGGATTGTGCCGCGCCTTGCCGCAAGGGCCGGTCTGGTATCGCTACACCGGCGACGGCTATGGCGAGCATGAGGATGGCGCGCCTTTCGACGGCACCGGCAAGGGCCGGCCCTGGCCGCTACTGGCCGGCGAGCGCGCCCATTATGAGCTGGCCGCCGGGCGGCCGGCGAAGGCCGCCGAGCTGCTGGAGACGCTCGAACGCTCGGCGGGCGTGGGCGGCCTGCTGCCGGAGCAGGTCTGGGACGGTCCCGACATGCCCGACCGCGAGCTGCTGCTGGGCCAGCCGTCCGGCAGCGCCATGCCGCTGGTCTGGGCGCATGCCGAGCACATCAAGCTGCTGCGCTCGCTGCGCGACGGCAAGGTCTTCGACATGCCGCCGCAAGGCGTGGAACGCTATGTGAAGGCCAGGACGGCATCGCCCCTGGGGATATGGCGCTTCAACAACAAGATCCGCACCCTTGCGGCCGGCAAGACGCTGCGCGTCGAGCTTTCGGCGCCCGGCGTCGTCCACTGGAGCAGCGACAAGTGGCTGACCGTGCATGACGACAGGACGAGCCGGAACGCCTTCGGCGTCCATCTTGTCGACCTGCCGGTCGCCGGCCTGGCGCCGGGCAGCACGATCGTCTTCACTTTTTTCTGGCCCGAGGGACAGCGTTGGGAGAATGTCGATTTCAGCGTCGTCGTCGAGGGCGCGCGCTAGATGCACTGGATCATGACACGCAAACGTGGGAACCGGTTTCAGCCGACATCGTAGTCGAACGGCAGGCAGCGGATTTCTTCTTCCTCCAGCAATTGGGATGACACCATGCAGATCGGAATGATGGGACTGGGCAGGATGGGCGCCAACATGGTGCGGCGCCTGATGCGCGACGGCCATGAATGCGTCGTCTACGACATCAATCCGGCGAGCGTCGACGCCCTGGCGAAGGACGGCGCGGTCGGATCCGCCTCGCTGGAGGAATTCATCGGCAAGCTCGCCAAGCCGCGCTGCGCCTGGCTGATGCTGCCGGCCGCGATCACCGGCAGGATCGCCGACCAGGTCGCGGCGCTGATGGAGCCGGGCGACATCATCATCGACGGCGGCAATTCCTATTATCACGACGCCGTCGACCAGGCCGCGAAGCTCGCCCCCAAGGGCATCAACTTCGTCGATGTCGGCACCAGCGGCGGCGTATGGGGCCTCGAGCGCGGCTACTGCCTGATGATCGGCGGGCCGGACGAGGCGGTGAAGCATCTCGATCCGATCTTCGCGACGCTGGCGCCCGGCGCCGACGCCGGCGCCAATCCGCCCAGGGACGCCGGAACCGCGCCTTTCGGCTACCTCCATTGCGGGCCGAGCGGCGCCGGCCATTTCGTCAAGATGGTTCACAACGGCATCGAATACGGCGTCATGGCCGCCTATGCCGAGGGCATGAACATCCTGAAGTCGGCCAATGCCGGAAAGCGGCAGCGCACGGCGGACGCCGAGACCAGCCCGCTCGAAAACCCGCAATACTACCAGTTCGACATCGACCTGCCCCAGGTCGCCGAGGTCTGGCGGCACGGCAGCGTCATCGGCTCCTGGCTGCTCGATCTCACTGCCGGCGCGCTGAAGAGCGACCCGGCGCTCGCCCAGTTCGGCGGCCGCGTCTCCGATTCCGGGGAAGGCCGCTGGACCCTGAAGGCCGCCATAGACACCGGTGTTCCGGCGCCGGTGCTGTCCTCGGCGCTGTTCGACCGCTTCTCCTCGCAGGGCGAGTCCCAATTCGCCGACAAGCTCCTGTCCGCCATGCGCTATGCCTTTGGCGGCCATCTCGAAAAGAAGACCGGCGCGTGAGGGGAGAGACGGCATGAGCCAGGAGAGATCCGATACGCTGGTGCTTTTCGGCGCGACCGGCGACCTTGCGCACAAGAAGATTTTCCCGGCGCTCTACCAGATGGTCGCCAAGGGAACATTGTCCGAGCCGGTGATCGGCGTCGCCTTCGAGCCCTGGGACATCGCCAAGCTGGTCGACCGTGCCCGCGACGGCGTCGTCAACGCACTGGGCAGCGTCGACGACAAGGTGTTTGCAAAGCTGGCCTCGCTGCTGCGCTATGTCAGCGGCGACTACCGCGACAGCGCCACCTTCGAGAAGCTGAGGACGGCGCTGGGCTCGGCGCAGCGGCCGCTGCACTACATGGCGGTGCCCCCGACCATGTTCGAGACCGTCGTGCAGGGCCTCGAGCAGTCGGGCACCGCGCGCGGCGCGCGGCTGATGGTGGAAAAGCCCTTCGGCCACGACCTGCAGTCGGCGCGCTGGCTGAACCGGGTGCTGCATCTGGTGTTCGACGAGCAGTCGATCTTCCGCATCGACCATTATCTCGGCAAGGAAGCGATCCAGAACCTGCTCTATTTCCGCTTCGCCAATTCCTTCCTCGAGCCGATCTGGAACCGCAACTTCGTCGAGAGCGTGCAGATCACCATGGCCGAGGATTTCGGCGTCGAGGGTCGCGGCAAGTTCTATGACGATGTCGGCTGCATCCGCGACGTTATCGAGAACCACCTGCTCAACATCCTGCTGCTCTTGGCCATGGAGCCGCCGGTCGGCCGCTCGGCCGACGACCTGATCGACGAGAAGGTGCAGGTGCTGCGCGCGATCCGCACGCTGACCAGGGACGACGTGGTGCGCGGCCAGTTCGACGGCTATCTTGCGGAGCCGGGGGTGCGGCCCAACTCGCCGGTCGAGACCTTCGCCGCGGTGCGCTTCTTCGTCGACACCTGGCGCTGGCAGGACGTGCCCTTCTTCATCCGCGCCGGCAAGAACATGCCGGTGCATGTGACGGAAGTGATCGTGCGGCTGAAGCGCCCGCCGCTCGACGTCTTCGATCCGATCAAGCCGGGCGACGCCAACTATGTGCGTTTCCGCATCGACCCGCAGGTGGCGATCTCGATCGGCGCCCAGCGCAAGCGGGCCGGCGACGACATGGTCGGCGAGCAGGTGGAGCTGACCGCGCTCGACGACTCCAAGGACGACATGCCGCCCTATGAGCGCCTGATCGGCGACGCCATGAACGGCAATGGCCAGCTCTTCACCCGCCAGGACGCGGCCGAGCTCGCCTGGCGCATCGTGGGGCCGGTGCTCGGCGACCAGACGCCGCCGGCGGTCTACGCGCCCAAGACCTGGGGACCGGCCGACGCCATGGACGGCTTCGGCCCACCCAACGGATGGATCAACCCGACGAAATGATTTCGGAGGCAAGGCGATGGCGAAATCGGCAAAGCCGACAAGCATGAGCGGCGACCGGATCGTGCTCACGATCGATGTCGGCGGCTCGCATGTGAAGATCCTGACCAGCACCGGCGGCGAGGTGCGCCGGGCCGATTCCGGCCCGGGCCTGACGCCGGACAAGGTGGTCGCGACGGTGAACAAGCTCGCCGAGGGATTGAACTACGACGTGATCTCGATGGGCTATCCGGGCGCCGTGCGCGACAACAAGCCCTCGCTCGATCCCTTCAATCTCGGCAAGGGCTGGAAGGGCCATGATTTCGGCGCCTCCTTCGGCAAGCCGGTGAAGCTCGTCAACGACGCGCTGATGCAGGCGATCGGCAGCTACGAGGGCGGGCGCATGCTCTTCCTCGGCCTCGGCACGGGCCTCGGCGCCGCCATGATCATCAAGAATGTCGGCCAGCCGATGGAGCTTGCCCACCTGCCTTACAAAAAAGGGGCGAGCTTCGAGGATTATGTCGGCGAGCGCGGCCTGGAAAAACGCGGGAAGAAGAAGTGGCGCAAATACGTTTTCGACGTGGTCGACAGGCTTCGCGCCGCCTTGCAGCCCGATTATATCGTGATCGGCGGCGGCAATGTCGACAAGC
>Ga0153956_1003396_pt1 | contig 10234 bp, 18 predicted proteins | sample TSFL040MetaG_FD_104704 | JGI IMG/M metagenome (GOLD analysis project Ga0153956, IMG submission 104704) | Attine ant fungus gardens microbial communities from Florida, USA - TSFL040 MetaG | ecosystem: Host-associated > Fungi > Mycelium > Unclassified | place: USA: Florida, Wekiwa Springs...
ATACGAAGATATAGAATACGCCGCCAAAATTTATTCAACTGCGGCATTTATATTGAATGGTGAAAATTTCACAAATATAGAACCATTTAATAATGAAACTGATGAATATAAATTTGTAGAAAACAAAATAAATTCAAAAAGGTTTCATAATGATAGATTTTCTTAAAGATATTGCCCTAACTATAATGGCAGTTGGTTTTGGGTTAGCAGTACTATTTCCAGTACTATTGAATATGTTTGTTGCTGTTGGAATGATGGCAATTGTTCATACAACTAACTGGAAAGATATATTAATACAATATGGTTTATACATAGTAACAGTACTATCAACTATTGCGTTCGGTGCTTATTTTGCCGTATCGTTATACTATATTTGGATAAAATAATGGGTTCTTTTAACACATCTTGTGCTGTTTCTCAGCTTCCTATTGGCGAAAAAGATGAAGTTGTAATTCTTTTGGCTGTAGCTGCTCCTGGTATCGACAGAACAAAAATCCTGTACAATGATCATTTTCATAATATCATCGGTCTACCAATGACTGGTTATTATAATGATTATGGTAAGTACAAACTCGAAGAAACTACCAGAAATCGTGAAATTTGGGAAATCTATAATCGTTTCCTTTGTGATAATCTAAAGAAAGAAGATTTCCTTCTTGATGAAGATATGGACAAACCTGAATCATGGACATTTACTTTTGATGATGTTCAAGATATTATCTGGAACGATGGTATTAATATTCAGTACACTGGTTATGATACTGTAGTTCGTGAATTACCAATTGCGATTTATGCTGTTCATAAACATATCTATGAAAAGTTGAGTTCAGAATATACTTACTATGCTGGTACTGTCAGTACTGCTGAACAGGTAGAGAAGATTCGCAGCCATCCACATTATGATTATTTTATTAATCATGAAACGTTCATTCCAGAATATGAAGCAAAAGTTCTTGCTGAAAATCATGAAGAAGAAACTCTTGAAGAACGGGTATGGTCTGAAATTACAATGGCGTTAATGTTGGCAGAATTCCAACGACCACCATTGCCGTTCTATGAAGATATTCATATTGAACGTTCTGGTGTTCAACGTAAATTCAATTTCAAGATGACTGATTATTTGGTATATGCTGAAGAAATGATTGGATTATCAGTCTTTGAAACAAATCTTCGTCAACTGAATATTCAAGTAGTTCCATCAATCACTGGCGGTCAAGCTTTCAACTATAATACTCATATTGCTTATCACAATAGTGTTATTGAGTTAGCTGAAAAGTACCGTGATTACAAAGAACGGGATTATTAAATATGTTAACATACATGCTATTTCTTTCAGTACTGGCGTATTTCGTAATCGGATTTCTGACTTATTCGGAATACAAAACGAAGTTCAAAGATCTTCCAATGACGTTCAAAAAAGGTTCATACATCTTTGCTGGTGTATCCTTGTTCGTTATAGCAGGTGTGTTCCTAAGTGTATTAGGATACTTGATTTTAACGATGTAAAGGTGTATAATGGCAGGGAAAGGTTATGTGGGTCTAGATCTAGATATTGATCAAGCAAAAGAGATCCAAAAATTATTTAAAATTGCGGGTGTTGATTGCTTGACACCCTCTGAGTTTCATGTTACAGTGATGCAAGATGAAAGTAATCCTGAAATAGATTTGCTTTCGAATGATAAGACTTATACGGCAAAGATTACTGGTGTTGAAAGACTTGGTAAGCCAGGTGGTGAATGGGAGGCTATAGTACTGTTACTAGATGCTCCAGAGATCCAGCAACGCCATAAAGAGTTAGTCAATGCTGGGTTTAAGCACAAGTTCGATGATTTGAAATGTCATATGAGTATTGTGTATAAGCCAAAAGATACAGATGAAGATCTGATCAATTTAGTCTTTAATCTTGGGGTTCTTCCCGAAGAATTAACCTTTGGGAATGAGCAATTAAAAGTCACCGTTTAATGGAAAACGAACATGACTCCAGAAGAATTAGAAGCACACTTAAAAAAGCTACATTCTGGTAAATGGGTTGATGAACACCCTGCTGCCAATAATTCAGTAACGTGTACTCGTTGTTTTCATGTATATGTAATCAAGGATGCTCCACGAACTGTTCCTGGTACTGATGGGTATTACATTAAAGAGCCGAAGTGTCCAAGTTGTGGATGCCGACTATATTTCTCACACTTATAAGGGTAAACAATGAATCTCGAACGCTTTCTAGCGAATAAAGGCCGACCGCGACTTGTATTCGCAACTGGTGCAGGACTATCTAAAGAATCTGGTATTCAGACTTTCCGTGATGCTGCCGGAGAAGGCTTGTGGGATGGTGTAAGTGTCGATACTGTTTGTAACATTGCGACATTTGACATTAACTACGATCTGATTCATCGTTTCTATAACAACATGCGTGTTGGACTACAGAACCATGAACCAAACATTGGTCATGAGTTTATCGCACGTATGCAACAGATCTACGGTGATGATAATGTGATTCACATTACTGCGAACGTAGATGATCTGGCTGAACGTGCTGGCGGTACAGCGATGCACGTACATGGTTTCTTAACTGAAATTGTGGAACCGTATAGTACTAACGATCAGAACTATAACGTTCGTGATATTGGTTATACGGAACATACACCAACTAAAGGTGTAATCTCTAAACCGAATATTGTAATGTTCGGTGAAGGTTTCTGGTTCAAAGATGGTGTTCGTAAGAACATTTATGATGACCTTTATAAAGTACTGGACAGCTTAACTGCTGAAGATACTGTTATCGTAATTGGTTCTTCTGATACCGTAATTCCGTGGAGCATTTATGCGGGTCTAGCGACTAATGCGGAAGTAGTTAACGTGAATCCAGAAGCACACGAAAACGATGATTACTTTACTTATAACTTGTATCAGCCAATTTCTGAGGCTGTAGAACTTCTTGAACAGTACACGCATGAGCGTTTACATGTTCCTGATTTTACCAATGAAGAATACTAAGGGTACTCAAAGTGGCTATGTATCAAGAAATTCCATTCGGTACACGTTCTGAACGTTATGATTGTGTATTCGTATGGATTTATGCGAAGAACTGTACTCCATATGCGAACTATCCGTATAATGACATTCCTAACGTGAGTTTAGTACTGTCAGAATTACGTTATGATGGTTTGCTGGGGGCAGTAGGTGGAATGGTAGAACACGATGATCCAAGTCTGGAAATCGCTGTTATGCGTGAAGCCAAAGAAGAAATTGATTATGATTTACCGATGGATCGTTTACAACCACTGGTAAGTTATAAAAATACCGTAATTGGTTCCCACAACCATGCGTTTTCTTTAGAAGTATCTTATGAAGAACTTCTGGAAATTCGCAATAACGCACATAATGGCGTACACTTTGCTGCTGAAAACGCAGGTGTGAACTTATTACATACATGTCGTTACCTGAAAGGTAACAAGATTGAATGTGGTTGGAACATTCTGTTAGAACAAAACTTTGTCGGTACTGCCAAAATGGAACTGATGAAGCTCGTTCGCTCAAAGAATCTGCTTATTGACTATGTTGATGATGGCAAAACTGAAACTTCATATAAGATGTTCTTAGACGATCTTCGCGACGTTGAACGATACTATCCAAATGAAGAATTCGTAGTTTGTCGCACGTATCAAGAAGCAGTTGCTTACGTCAACGAACATGGTTTACCAGCCTTTGTTTCTTTCGATCATGATTTAGGCGATACTGAAAATGAAGATGAAGAAACTGGTTATACCTTTGCGAAATTTTTAGTCGAGTACATGATGGATAATCAGATTGGGAAACCATTTGAATATCATGTTCATAGTGCTAATCCAATCGGGGCAATGAATATTGTTGCTTACCTGGATAACGCATTTAAATTTATTCGGAGTTTATGATGAAACGTGTAATCTGGAGTTTAATATTTTCTGCTCTATTGGCATGGGGAATAACCGCTATTGTCAAAAATACAAAAAGTACTGAACACCAGAACGTTTATTATAACGTCGGACAAGTTTATGGCTTAGGCCAATGTACTTCTGACAATAAATGCTCGTTCCAATATACCGATAAATTCGGTAATAATAAGTCGGCTATTTCAGATAAGCCAGTTTTCTTAGGTCAACTGGTTTATCAAGAATGTTGGTATGAAGAAGCACAAGGAGATCAGTGCTATGTGGATTACCAACCTGCCAAAAACTAACTGTATTTCGGAGCATTAAATACAGTTAGGAAAACAACGTGTTACCACACACAAACACAAAAAGGATGTTTATGAAAAAATATGTTCTTGACACAAACGTGATTCTTGGTGATCCTAACGCAGTCCTAGCGTTTGAAGGTTCACATGTAATTCTACCGTTCAAAGTACTGGAAGAATTAGATTCCATCAAGAGTCGTAAAGTTGATATTTCACGCGATGCTCGTGTTGCTATCCGCAACATTAGTACTATCCTTGAGACAGCAACTCATGAAGAAATCAGCACTGAAGGTGTTCAGATTTCTAAAACCCACCCTCACATCAACGCAGATACCCGTCTATTCGTACTAACCATCGAAGAACTTACAGCAATCTGGCATTTGGCTAACACCGATCTCAGTACTGAAACCTTCGATCCTAAGCTTGAAACTCTTTTCAAAAGTACAGTACCGGATGATGAAATCATCCTCGTTGCTAAACTATCACAAGCAGTTCTAGTAACTCGCGACATTAATATGCGTATTAAAGCACTGGCATACGGTGTTGAGGTACAAGATTATCGTCACGATGTAACTATCGAAGACTCTGACCTAATCCATACTGGTAATCACGAATTAGAAGTAGAAGATTTTTGGGCAGAAGTTGGTGACGTAGTTTACTCAAATCAGGAAGGTTCAAAACTCATTCATATGATTCCAGAGGAAAATGTTAAACACATTCTTCCGGCTGATTTGTGTATCGGTGACTATGTTTATGATCAGGCAGATGGTCTATTTGTATTTGAAGGATTTGCTTCAGTACTTGACCACGACGATGATCGTGATATGGTTTGTTTCAGCGATGTAGGTTTAGCGAAAGCTCTATCTCGTAAAGTATGGGGCATTAAAGCCAAGAACATTCAGCAAGCTATGGCTATCAACTCTATCATGGATAAAGATGTACATCTAACTATCCTACTAGGTCCAGCAGGTACTGGTAAGACGTTGATCACTGTTGCTTCTGCCCTTGAATTAGTACTAGAGAAGAAAAAATACGACCGTATCATTTTCTCTAAAACTCAAGATTCTCAGTTCGAAGAAATCGGCTTTTTGCCAGGTTCAGAACTAGAAAAAGTAATGCCGTTCTGTGGTGCTGCGGTGGATGCCCTAGAGTATCTACACAAAGACGATGCGAACCCACAAGGTTCAATTGAAGAAATTATGAAACGTAATGTCTTCCAATTTAAAGCATTGAACTTTGTTCGTGGTCGTAGTTTCATCAATACAATCTTGATTGTCGATGAATTCCAGAACATCACTCCTGCTCAAGCAAAAACAATTCTAACTCGTGCTGGTGAAAACTGTAAAGTAATCATCATGGGTAACTTATCTCAGATTGACAACAAGTTCATCAGTCCTACCAACTCAGGTTTGACTTATGTAACTGAGAAGTTCAAAGATTGGGAAGGTTGCCGCATCATCGAGCTAGAGGGCGTACAACGTTCTGTTCTTGCTGCATTTGCGGAAGAAAATCTATAACAACTTTAGGGGATACATTGTATCCCCTTTTTAATGGATACAAATCTTATGAAAGTATCATTCTATGCTAAAGCTGATCCACAAATCGGCGATTCAGATATAGTGTTTTATCATTGTATGAAAGTGAAGAAGTTTTGGTTCTTTAAGTTCAGCTATTCTATTGCTTACGGTACTGAAACAGAGATGAAAACACTTGCTGATAATCTCACAAAAATATATGGAACGGACTGATTTTTTGTGCTATAATGGTGTTATTAAACAGCAAAATGGCACTCCATTTCTGGCTTGTAGAATGACAAACAACATAAATAGTTACATAACAATAATAATATTTTGACTCCATGTTGTTTTATTACATTCTTTATAGGCCACGCAATGTGGCCTTTTTTATTGGATAAAGAAAATGAATATCACACCTGAACAACAGTTAGTACTGGATAAGATTCACGAATATTTCACTGAACTTGGATACCATAATATTGTTATCTACGGTTCTTATGTTGAACAGTTTCATGGTTTCGATGTTCAACCAAACGATATTGATGTTACTCTGGTAATTGATGAAGAACCTCCAGAGAAACGTCACAAAACATTCTACATGGGATTCACTGAACTCCCAATTAACGTAGAAATTATGCATCGTAAATCATTCGAAGGTGAACTTCGGTCGATGCAACCAAAGTACTTCATGTGTATTTGTAACCCAGCTATTCAGAAAGATATTGATATAGCTTTTGATTCTAAGTTACCACATGAAGTTCGCTCATGTATCAGTTCAATTGCTTCTAAAGCATTTGATAAAGGCAAAAAGAAACTTACCGTAGAAGAAGACTACGATGAAGTACTTGGCCTGAAGAACATTTGTCATGCGTTCAAGTTCCCATATTATGCTAAGTGGAAATATCATCCTGATACGGAAACTACTAAAGAGCAAGATATTGCGTACTTGAATGAGATTCATTCTACGGTGTACGAACTGTATAAAAACAGTACTGGAACACTTGACGAGCGTTGTCAGGTTGTGTTAAACTACGCAAAAGCAACGCATAATGCGACAATGACAGGATTCCGTATCCTATTCCCTAAAGAGGTGAACACATGATGTTCGTTTTGGCTACAATCTTGTTTCTACTATTCCTTACTATTGGTATTGGATTTGTGGCAATTGGATTAGCAATGTATTTGTTCGTGTGGACAGCTAACGGCAAACACACGTTAACACCAGCATTGATCTTCGGTTCAGCAGTAGTATTTGGACTGTTTACGGTCTGGATGGCTTGTATTAACTACATTCAGGTGTTATAATGACACCTGAAAAAATGTTATCAGATTTAATGGCAGTTGGGCCAATGATTCTCCATTTCGTTATCTCAATGATTGGAATAGCATTGGTTATCGGCGGTCTACGTGATATGGGTAAATCATCTAACTTCCTACACATTGTAGAAGTTCCTATTGGATTTACTGGTGTAATCATTGGTTTAGTACTGATGTATTACGGTGGAGCATTCCCTGTTATCTGGAGCATCATCAAATGGGTGAGTTAGTATTTGCTTTGATTGAAATGATTGTAGAACTGTTATGTATGGGTGCGGCAGGTCGTTGGATTCTGCTTTGTCTTATCGCACTCGGAGCTATTGTGGGCTTCGGGTATTGGGCTTATATTAGCTAAGGAACACAAATGAAACAATTTACTAAGGGTCGTATGTCATTCCGTTAAGATACTTTAACTTAACGAAGGAGGACATATGTTCTTTGATCAAACCTTTAAAATCTACTTCGATGATGGACGTTTCGTAGAAACTAATAATTTGCTGGGTTGGCTTCGTACCTATCCTGGCGGTGCTGAGAAGTTTTACTACCGCATGAAATGGTTGTGTAAATACGACCGTCCAAAGTGGGGTTACTTTTCTTACAGCAGTCGTTATGACTTGGATTACTTAGAATTCTACCTGTACACATCTAACGGTCTGATGATTTCACCAGACTTGTTCAAAGGTGAGTACTTCAGCCATGCGATGAAAAGCTGGCGGTACGGTGGTCCATTCTGGCGTTATCGTCACGGACACAGCACCACTTACAATCGTAAGATGGAAACAATGGCTGAGCGTCGTGCGGTAGCAGCAGTTCTCAAAGAAGAAGGTGAACCAGAATTTCGTGGTCGTCGCAGGAATCTACCGAATCCGTGGGATGACATTCACGCACGTCGCAGTCTTTCATGGAAAGATTGTACTAAACGTAAACGTCAACACAAAGGGAGCTAATGCTCCCTTTTCTTTTAGGACAAAAACGATGAACACTGAATCAATTATTTTAGCACGTGACTTACTACTTCACGTTGAACCAGGGGAAGTAATTAGTACCCAAGTTAACCATGAATACAATACTCGCACACCATATGACAAATATCCTGCTGCGTTGATTGAAGAAATGGTAAACTCTAAACTGTTAGTACTGTCTGACGTTATTTCAATCAGTGTACAATCTTCAATTGAAGTATTCAAAGTTTCAGTACTTGGTGAGCAAGTTGCTGAATTTGCTAACTTAGCAGATTGGTACAATGAAGGTTTATCAGGACAAGAAGAATTCCTGAAAACAGGTCGTGCCATTTATCAAGTACTGGAAATGTTCAACGAACAAGAACTTGAACCGCTGGTTGCTTTGCTAACTCGTGAAGAACAAGATGCGTATAATCATTATTACCGTATCGCTGCTATGAAAGCACTTCAGGGTCGTGCAAGTAAAGTTCCAGAAACTGAAGAAGACACAACTGATGTTGGTGACTTCAGTGAAGTACTGGAATCTGGTCTATCTGAAATGTTTCAACTTTCAGTAGAATTAGGTTCTAAAGGTACTGACGAAACTCGTACCAATAACTATGTATTCAAGAAATGCATGGAAGAACTTGGTGAAATGGCATTAGAAGACAATATCGCAGATGGTTTGTCTTATAAAGATGCTGGCTCAGATGGTGTTGCTGGTGAAGCTGTTGACCTAGCAATTTGTGCTATGGATATGTTCGCATTACAACATCCAAACAATACAGCAGAAGAAATTCAGTACTTGTTCCTGTCTTATATGAGCAAAAAGCTGAACAAATGGAAAGAAACATTAGACCAATGATGGTCATAAGGAATTAAAATGACAGACCACGCAAAAACAAAAGCGTTATCGGACGTTCTTGCGGAAATGAATAATCAAGATGCTAAATGGGGTGCTGATCGTAATCAACATCCTTTCTTATGGCAGGTGATTTTAGGTGAAGAATTTGGCGAAGTATGTCAAGCTATTCTTCATGATGAATTCGGCGGTTCCCATGCGGGTACAGCACGTGATGAATTGGTACAAGTCGCAGCAGTGGCCTTGCAATTCATTGAACAATATGATAGACTACAATCTGAGGTAAAAGATGAAAATTCGTCCAGTTCATAATCATATCATTGCTAAGAAAGTAGTGAATGAAGCAAAGAGTGCTGGCGGTATTCTTCTAACTGCTTCAGGTGAAGATGAAAGTACTCATGCTGAAGTACTACAAATCGGACCAGGTTTCCTGTCTGAACTCAATGTAGGTGATATTGTCACTTACGTTGAAGGTGATAAACGAGTCCATTCTGAAAAGATTGATAACGAAGATATTCTTATTATGCCAGAAGATTGTATTCTAGGCGTAATTGAAAAAGATAAAGGTGAATAATATGCATTCGGCATTGGTAGAGTTACAAGAACGCGGTTTGATTAATCAAAGTACTGATATTACAGTACTGTCAAAATTACTTGACGAAGGTTCAGCAGTGTATTGTGGCTTTGACCCAACTGCTGATTCATTACACATCGGTAGTTTACTGCCACTCTCAGTAATGAAAGTGCTCAAGAAACATGGTGTGAAAGTTATTGCCCTTGTAGGTGGTGCTACTGGTTCAATTGGTGATCCAAGCTTTAAAGCTGAAGAACGTTCTATGATGGATTGGGATACAATCAGTCGTAACGTCGCTGGAATCAGTACTGTAATCACTTCTATTCTCGGTGATGATGTTGAAATCGTAAACAACTTCGATTGGATGCGTGACATTAACATGCTTACGTTCCTGCGGGATTACGGTAAAGCATTCACCGTGAATAATATGATCAACAAAGAGTCAGTACGTTCTCGTATTGAACGACCAGACCAAGGTATTTCCTTTACCGAGTTCGCATACCCAATTCTTCAGGGAATGGATTTCGAATACTTGTTCACTGAAATGAATTGTAAAATTCAAATCGGCGGTTCAGACCAGTGGGGTAATATGATTGCTGGTACTGACTTAATCCATAAACTTCATGGTAATGATGCTGAATGTGGTGTTATCACCCTTCCACTTGTTACTAAAGCTGATGGTACTAAATTCGGTAAATCAGAATCAGGTACTATCTGGATGACTGGTCAACGTACTACTCCGTACCATTTCTTTCAGTTCTGGCGTAACATTGAAGATACTGAAGTACCTAAACTGTACCAGTACTTCAA
>Ga0153956_1003397_pt1 | contig 10224 bp, 5 predicted proteins | sample TSFL040MetaG_FD_104704 | JGI IMG/M metagenome (GOLD analysis project Ga0153956, IMG submission 104704) | Attine ant fungus gardens microbial communities from Florida, USA - TSFL040 MetaG | ecosystem: Host-associated > Fungi > Mycelium > Unclassified | place: USA: Florida, Wekiwa Springs...
CACTGATTTCGCCGTTGTTAGCTTTCCAGTTGGCATTGCCTGTTGGGTGCCAGTCGGCTAAAGTGGAGCCTTTAAAAGTTTGATCGGGCATAAAGCTAAGGCCGCGGCCCTTTACCTCCCACGGCAGATCCTGCGCATGAGTAAGGCTTGCCACGCCGATCATTAATACTACTAAAAGTTTTTTCATACGATGTTTTTTATTTATCGATCACAAAATTGATTCTATACATTCTAGTTTTTCTGCGGAAGTGCATAAACGACGTACGACCGGTTAGCCTGTGCGGCCCTCTTTGCCCGCTGCGCAGGGAAGCCCGTAGTTGCACTTACCACCAAATACTCGCGACCGTTTATCTGGTAAAGCGATGGCTGTCCCTCGGTGCCAGCGGGTAAATCGGTACTCCATAAAATCTTACCATTATCTGCATCAAAGGCGTACAGGCGGCTGTCTTTAGCTGTCGCGAAAAGGATGCCGGTAGAAGTTACTACCAACCCCTTGCGCTGACCACCGCCCGTTAAGCCAGATGGTTTACCGCCCTGCTTTTCAACATTTGGGTCAATACCCAACGGTATTTTCCATTTGATGGCAGCCTTGTTAAGATCATAAGCTACAATGAAAGACCATGGTGGAGAAATGATGTAAGGATATAGTAGGCCGTTATCCGAGGTATACCGCTCGGCAGGGCGTTCAACGCCTTCCGGATAATCGCGAAGCACATTATCACGGCTACCGGGCTGGTTCCCTTTAGGCCCCGGTGCCCCGCCCGAGGCTACTACCGGGCCGTCAACTTTAACATTGTCGGCATCAGGCATACGGTTTCCCCCGCGACGTTGGTTAGGTGCCAAACCGCCCAGAAACACATGTAGGTCTGCTACTTCGGTTGCGCTTAAATGCGGGAAGCCCGGCATCTGGCCTTTACCGCTTGCCATCAGGTTTTTAAAAGACTCCAGGTTGATTTTAGTACCCGCGGTAACAATGTTAGGCCCAACGGCACCGGTTCTGTCAGGGCGGTGGCATCCCTGGCAATTTTGCATATAGATGGCTTGGGCGCGCGCTATTTGATTAGCACCGCCCGGGGTTGCATGCTCTTTAACCTTATTGATGCTGTAAACCGAAGGATGATCCTGTGCCAGGATAAACATTAGTCCTTTATCGGGGTTGGCAGCTGTAGTACCAAAATTTGAGCCGCCTACCGCGCCGGGAACGGCAAATGTTTCTTTATTTAATGACAATGGCTGAAAGATACCGGTAGTGCCCGCGGCTATCCGCTTTTTCCACATAGCCTGGTCTTGGGGTTTCATATAGGGTGAAACATCATCAGCTGTCAGCTTTAAACGACCAAATGGTGGAATAACTGTAGGGAACGGCTGCGTAGGCGATGATACCTCGCCCGGAATATCGCTTTTAGGTACCGGCCGCTCAACTATAGGCCAAAGCGGCTGCCCGGTAACCCTATTAAAAACATACAAGAAACTGGTTTTTGAGGCAACAGCTACCGCGTCGACTTTTTTGCCGTTGTGGTTAACAGTAAGCAATTGCGGCGCCGAGCACAAATCAAAATCCCAAAGGTCATGATGCACAGTCTGGAAATGCCACATACGTTTGCCGGTGTTGGCATCCAGGGCAATAATACAATCGCTGAATAAATTGTCGCCAATGCGGTCGCCACCATAATAATCATAAGTCGGCGAGCCGGTAGGGAAGTAGGCTATACCGCGCTTCTCATCAACCGATATTTCGCCCCAGGTATTGGCGCCGCCAACATATTTGTAGGCATTTTCAGGCCAGGTTTGATAGCCGTACTCACCGGGCAGCGGTATGGTATGAAATACCCAGGCCAGCTTACCGGTAACCACATCATAGGCTCGCAAATCACCCGGGCCTGAAAATATATTCTCGCCCGGCGATGAACCCATCAGGTATAAATTTTTGTATATAACGCCAGGCGTAGTAGGCTGTATACGATTAAATGTTGACGGATCACGAATGGTGCCTAACTTTAGATCGACCACACCATTATCGCCAAAGTTTAGTATGGATTTGCCGGTTTGCGCATCGATTTCCTGCAGCGTGCCGCCCAGGGTAAATATCAGGCGGCGGTCGGTTTTGTCTGCATTTTCCCAGTAGTTAATGCCTTTCCAGGTCATGCCGTTAAGGCCGGTGTGTATCCATATCTCTTTGCCGGTAGTTGCATCCAGCGCTACCAGCGAGTGGTTTTTCGCCATGAGGTACATCACCTTGCCAATTACGATGGGGTTAAATAAATATCCGACGTTGTCATCAGTTTTGTAAGTCCAGGCCACTTTAAGCTGGTTGACATTCTTTTTATTGATCTGCTTAAATTCCAGGTAGCGCGATTGGTCGGCACTGCCGCCGTATTGCTTCCAACTTGTATGTTGACCGGTGTCCGGCGCTTGATCTTTTGATGATGAGTGCGAAAAAATGCCGCATCCACCCATCCAGCTGATACTCAATATTATCGCGCCAATGATGATACGCTTATCATTTTGCACGTTGTTATAAAATGATCTCATCAGGCTTTGATGTTGGCTTTTAAATGCTCAATTGTCCAGGCGGCTACTTTTTCATAATCAATGTCGGGTGCGTTAGTACCCCATTGCGCTATCGTGTAAGTGCCTTTAAAGCCCAGGCTCTCGGCCAGTTTTACGCAGCGATCAAAATCGTATGAAATGTGCTCAACGCCGCCGCTATCCGTATTTTTGAAGATGGCCACCTTGGCCGAGATGATATATGCATAAGGTATGATCTTAGTTAACGAATCATACATGGTTGGCGCGCTGTTATAATTGCCAAAATCGGGTTCCGTATACAGGCCTGAACCGGCACCCTTTACAATGGCTACATGCTTGTCGGCATCCGTCTCAATACCAAAATGGTTGGCGCAAATGATGGTCAGGTTTTTACTTTTAGCGTATGGGATGAGTTCTTTGTATGATTTGATACTTTGCGCAACTGTTCCTTTGGGCGTTCCCGGATTTACGCGCACGCATTTTGAGCCCAGGAAACTGGCAATATCCATCCAGTCTTTTACTTTTTGAATGCTCGACATCCGCAGGTCCTCATCCAGCGAAGCCAGATCACATTGGCGGGTATCAAACGGCGAGTTGTCTACCTGTACATCCAGCAGTTCGCACCCGGCCGCTTTGATCTTGTTCCTGAGGTCGGTAAGATAGCCCTGGTCTTTCGAGACAAAGTGCTCGCTCCAAAACTCCAGTTTTTTGATGCCATACTTATCGCGATGATGCTGAGGGATATCCAGCAACGTCATTGCTTCGGCTGCTGATAGTTTTTTATTGGTTTCTTTAAAGCGGTCGTGGTACAACAGTGTACCCATAGCCAGCCTGTCCATCTTGTCCTTAGCAGGCATGACCCTGGCCAAAGATGGAGAAACCCAGGCGCTTAGCATTAAGCCCGACGACCGGCAAACAAAGTCTCTTCTGTTCATAAAAAAGATATAAAAGGTTATAGCATTGCCATAGGAGGGGTTACCCAAGACAATCGATTGTATTGATAGATCTAAGTTACAATCTGTTCTCTAAATTAGAGCCTATATATCTTTAAAAATATCTGAAAATTGCCAATTTATAAGCTATTTATACATTGCCGGGTCAACGTCAATGGCCGATGGCGGCGCATCCTGAACTTTAGCGCCCCAGCTTTTGTTAGGCCGCTTGCCCATCTGTAAAACCAGCGTGCCCCCATTTACCAGGTCTTTATGCGTAAACCAGGGTTTAGCTAGGGGCTTACCATTTAGGCTTGCTTTTTGAATATAAATGTTGGTTTTAGAGTTGTTGACTGCTTTAACTATAAATGTTTTGCCCGACTGCAGCTTTATACTTATCTGTCCAAAAACAGGGCTGCCTATGTTATAAACAGGGATACCCGGTGTAACCGGAAAAAATCCCATCATTGACATCACTACAAACGCCGTAGTGCCGCCACCATCTTCATCGCCGGGGATGCCGAACACATTATCAGGATACCAGGTATCAATCAGCATGCGGATACGTTTCTGGGTTTTCCAGGGAGCGCCCAGGTAATTATACAGGTAGGGTATATGGTAGCTTGGTTCATTACCCATCACAAACTGTCCTACCAGTCCTGAAGCATCGGGTTGGTTTAGCCAGAACAAAAATTTAGGTAAACTCAAATCTTCACGAAAAAGCTGATCAAGCTTAGCTTCGGCTTTTTCGCGGCCGCCCATTAAGTTAAACAAGCCTTTTAAGTCGTGCTTAGGCGTCCAGTTATAGGTATATGAGTTATTTTCGGTCACATATTCGCGGCCCAGTAGTTTAGTATTGTAGGGATATATCCAGTTGCCTTGCTTATCCTTCGGCCAAACAAATCCTTCTTTCACATTAAAAACGTTTTTGTAATTATTGGCACGTTTCATAAACAGCGGTTTGTCTTGCGGATAGCCGGCGGCGTTTGCCAGCTGTGCAATCTCCCAATCGCAAATACTCCATTCTAAAGTAATGGAAACACCCTCGTTGCCCCGACCTTCCCACCATTTATCCATATCTACACCGTCCTTACTGCCGCGCTCTTCAGGATGGGTTGAATACAGGTATCCGTGTGTATTGTAAAACGAATCAATCGCTGTAGCCGGGCCGTTGCGCCAGGGCAGTAGTGTACCTTGCAGCGAGTTCTTTTTTAAACCTTCGTAAGCGGCTTTTACATCAAAGCGCAGGCCTTTATTCCAGGCGTCGGCCATCCAAGAGGCGGCGTGGTTGCCGGTCATTGCGGGCCAGTCGCCGGTAGCCAGGGCAAATGCTGGCATCCAGCCGCTTTGCCGGTACATAGTGATGTAAGAATTGATCTTCTGCGTTTCCTTTTTAGGGTCAAGGATGGTATGCAACGGCTCGTCGGCAATGTACATGTCCCAGATCCAGTTATCCACAAAAAACGGCTCCTTGCTTTGGTGTACCTGGCGGTCGTACATGCTGTAATACTCGCCATATTCGTTAATATCCAGCATACGCTCATAAGTACGGTAAAGCGAAGTGTAGAACGTCCGCTTTTGCGCCAGAGTGCCGCCTTGTATATCGATCTGACTTAGCTTTTGGTTCCAGATGGATTTTGCTTTCTCTTTTATCGCGTTAAAATCCCAACCGGCAATCTCTGTCTGCAAATTTGATTTAGCATGCTCAACGCTGATGTAGGATATAGCATATTTAAACTTTACCGCTTTGCTGTTAAACTTTGCCAGCAGATGCTTTTTCTCTTTATCATTTTGGAAGATGACCTTGTCGATATCCTGATCTGCCTCGGCATAAAAATAAGTTTTGAGGCCCGTTATTTCTTCGGTGCCGGTGATAGCGCGTTTGCCCTGCTGCTCAACTGAACCAACGCCGCCATTTAAACCTATTCGCAAGTAATTATCATCATCGGTCTTAAAATCAATTTGAAAGAAACCGCTTTTGGCCGATGCTGTAAACTCAACTACTGTTCCGTTATCTTCTTCTTCTGCCCGGTAATAATAAGGCATGGTTTTTTCTGAAGCTATGGTAAATCGTTTACCCCAAATACCATCATCAGCACCGCCTTTCAAAGGCAAAAACTGAAATGCATATTCAATGCGATGCGATACCACGCAAAGCGGAAAAAACATGATCTGGTCGTCCAGCTGATCCTGCTTCATGGGGAAAACACGCAGCATTGAATTAGGCAGATGTACCAGCGGGCGGGTAGGTTGCAGCACGATACCAGAGCCACCGATATTAGGGTCTACGTAATCGACCAGGCTTAGCGTGCTTGTTTTTTTTTGCTGCGCGAAGCCTGCTGCGGAAGCCAATAAAATGGCTGATACTATTAAAAAATGTTTCTTCATCAGCTTACCATTTATTATTTAAATACAAATTATCACCGTCACTCGGCGGAGCGTCATTGGCCGCCGCGCCCCAGCTTTTATTAGGGCGGCTGCCCATTTTTAAGTTAATGGTAGCTCCGTTAACCAGATCAGTATGAGTAAACCAGGGCTTATTGAGCGGTACACCATTTAACATAGCGCTTTGGATATATTTATTATCAGCCGAGCTATTTGGCGCATTAATAGTAAACTTTTTGCCGTTAGGTAAGTTTATGGTCACTTTGCTAAATACCGGGCTGCCCACATTATACACAGGGATACCAGCCGTAACCGGGAAAAATCCCATCATTGAGAAAACGACAAACGAGGTCATACCGCCGCCATCTTCATCGCCGGGAATGCCAAACAGATTATCTGTATACCAGGTATTTAGCAGCATACGGATGCGTTTCTGCGTTTTCCACGGCGCCCTCATATAATTATACAAATAGGGGATATGGAAGCTTGGCTCGTTGCCCATCACAAACTGCCCTACCAGCCCTGAGGCATCAGGCTGGGTTTTCCAGAAAATAAACTTGGCTGTACCCAAATCCTCGCGAAATAATTGATCTAATTTGGCTTCAGCTAGTTTGGTGCCGCCCATCAGGTTAAATAAACCTTTAAAATCATGCTTTACCACCCAGTTGTAGGTATAAGCATTATTCTCCGTAAAAAACTCGCGGCCGGCAGCTTTAGGGTCCATGTCTATCCATTTGCCGTCTTTGTCCTTGGCCCACATAAAACCTTTATCCTTGCGGTAAACGTTCTGGTAGTTTTTTGAGCGGGACATGAAAAGCTTTTCATCATCCGGCTTATTCAGTTCGGCCGCAAGGCGGCTGATGTTCCAGTCGCTGTAGCTATTCTCGAGCGTTACAGATACAGCCTGGCGTTTTTCCCATACGTTTTCAACCTGCGGAACAGTTTCAGGCTCGCCGTAATGCAGGCCTGGCATATAGCCGTGTTTATTGTAGAATGAATCGAGTATGGTTGCCGGTCCGTTATTCCAGGGTAGCAGCGTAGCCTCGACCGAATTTTTGCGCAAACCTTCGTAAGCGGTTTTTAAATCAAAGTTGCGCAGGCCTTTAAACCAGGCATCGGCTATCCACGAGGCGGCATGATTACCGGTCATGGCCGGCCAGTCGCCAAAAATCAAAGCAAACGACGGCATCCAGCCACCTTGCTGGTACATGGTGATATAAGAGTTGATCTTTTGCTGCTCGGTAACCGGGTCAAGGATCATGTGCAGCGGACCGAGCGCTATATAGGTATCCCAGATCCAGTTATCTACAAAAAAAGGCTTATCGCTTGGGTGTACTGCATGGTCATAAGCACTATAATATTTGCCATGCTCATTAATATCAACCATACGTTCGTAACATCTGTAAAGCGAGGTGTAAAACACGCGTTTTTGCGCCGTGGTGCCGCCCTCTACATTTATCTGCGACATTACCTTGTCCCAGGCATTGTAGGCGATAGTTTTTACCTTATTGAAATCCCAGCCCGGTATTTCAGCATGCAGATTTTCTCTGGCCTGCTCAATACTGATGTAAGATATAGCATATTTAAAGCTGATGTTTTTGGGCGATTTTAAAAGCACGTTTTTGGTTTTATTAACCGCTATATTGATATCTCCATCAGTTTCTGCATAAAAGTAGGCTTTCATGCCGTGGAAAACTTCAGAGCCCGTTAAGATACGTTTGGCGGCTAGCGTAATCTGGCCATCCTCGTTCAGTATGCCCAGCCGCAAATAATTATCGATATTATTTTTAAAGCTGATCTTAAAAAAACCGCTTTTTGCCGACGGCGTAAATTCTATCAGATTGCCCTCATCGCCCAGTTCTGACTTGTAGTAATAAGGCGTTAGCGTTTCATAGTTATAAACCTGTTTTTTGTCCCAAAGCGTATTTGTATTTGCACCGCTTACGGGCATAAAGCTGAATAATGATACCACCCGATGCGAGGCTACGGTGAGCGGAAAATAAGAGATCTGATCGTCCAAAGCATCATGCCTTACCGGGAACATCCGTATCAGCTGATTGGGTAGTTGCACGGTAGGGCGGGTAGGTTCCAATATCAGTCCCACACCACCTATCGACGGATCGACATAACTCAGGTTTGACTTTTTTTGCTGCGCGATGACGCCTGTACTTAACAACAGCAAACAGGTAAAAACTACTTTGAAGTTTTTCATCTGGTAAATTCTTATTTTAGGATAATTGGTTGGAGCCCGTGGCCCGGCAGACTTGTTAAAAGGATAAGTCCGCCATAAATATAGGATAAAATTTTATATCTTGTATATACAACTTAAAATAACCGGTTTTAAATCACCGTACCTTAATGCAATATAAAACTATGCAATGCTGTTAGGCCTAACAGTATTATGTTGTCTTTGGTAATTTAGTATTTAATACTATTTGTAGGTGATTTTATGATATTTAAAAGTCTTGTGCCAATATAGTATCAATATTGGCTATTTATTGAGAGTTTTCTACCTGTCATTGTTCTTTCTTTGTATTAACATTATAAACCAATAGTATAATCCATATTTGATGATGAAAAAGTTACTTTTTATCCTGGCTGCCGTTGCGGTAGCTTTTAACTGCCACGCACAGCAAGGCGAAAAATTTAATGGCTTGGATATGAATCTGAGCAATTTGTCAAGAGTATCAGATGCTAAATCACGCTCTATCAGTCCGGAGAACTTTACAGGCGAAAAGGGTAAAGGCGGTATGGCCGATCCGGTAAAAGATAAAGGTAAACGCAATGTTGCCAATGCTGCTGGGGCTGCCCGCGAATTAGGCCAGGGCTGGAAAGTGAACCCATATATTTTAATTAAACCCGGTGAAACCATTACTATTGCTGAAATGGAAGGCCCGGGTGCTATTCAGCATATCTGGATGACGCCGACCGGTAACTGGCGCTTGTCTATCATCCGCGTTTATTGGGATGATGAAACTACCCCTTCCATTGAAGCCCCGGTAGGTGCGTTTTTTGGTATGGGCTGGAACCAATATGCACCGATAAACTCTTTGCCGGTTACGGTAAATCCGGGCAGTGCATTTAACTGTTATTGGAAAATGCCTTTCCGCAAAAAATGTAAGATCACCATGGAAAATATGGACGAGCGCGAAATGAGCTTGTACTACCAGGTTGACTATACCTTAACTAAAGTTGCTGATGACGAAGCTTATTTCCACGCCCAATTCAGAAAATCAACGCCTAATGATCATTCAGTTTATACCATCCTGGATGGCGTAAAAGGTAAAGGCCAGTATGTTGGTGTTTACATGGGTTTTGATATTAACAATAACGGCTGGTGGGGCGAAGGCGAGATCAAGTTCTATATGGATGGCGACTCAAAATTTGCAACCATTGTAGGTACCGGTACCGAGGACTATTTCTGCGGGTCGTACGACTTTGATACCCGTAAACGAAATGCTGCCGGTGGCGAAGACGTGGTTTATACAGAATTTTCGACACCATATACCGGCTTGCCGCAGGTGATCAGGGGTGACGGGCATTATTCTATCCGTCAGCGTTTCGGTTTGTACAGATGGCACATTCAGGATCCAATCCGGTTTGATAAAGATCTGAAAGTTACTATTCAGGATCTGGGTTGGAAATCGGGCGGTAGATATTTGGCGCAGCACTCTGATATTATTTCGGTGGCTTTCTGGTATCAGCAAGGTGCGCATGGCGATTATCCTAAACTGCCGTCAAAAGATGAATTAGAGATCAACTAATACCCCATATTATTAATCTAAAACAATCTGATATGAAAAACGGATCAGGTCGCCGCGGGTTTCTCCGGAACTTAGGTGTCGGAGGAGCAGCAGCATTTTTACCCATCGGTCGCTTAAAGGCAGCCGATAAATCATCGGCAGAAGAAAACGTAAACGCTGCCGTAGTGCCAGGCAAGCGCAAATATAATGCGCCCTACAACGGTCAAAACTTAAACCGTGTGGCGTTTCCGATAGGGGGCATTGGCGCGGGTATGTTTTGTCTGGAAGGTACGGGGGCTATCTCGCACATGTCGGTACGCAATAATCCTGATGTTTTTAATGAGCCAGCTATGTTTGCTGCCATTAGCGTGAAGGGTGTACCCAATGGTGCCAAAGTACTTGAGGCCAAAGTGCCCGCCTGGAAAAAATTTGGTAATCGCGACGCCGGTTTAGGCGGTACTGGCGGCGCTACCTGGGGGCTCGCCCGTTTTGAGTCGGCCGAGTTTAATGCGCGTTTTCCATTTGGCGATATTAAGCTGATTGATAAGGATATGCCGCTGCATGTAGACATTAAAGGCTGGAGTCCGTTTATACCTACCGATGATGATAACGCAAGTTTGCCTGTCGGCGGGTTA
>Ga0153956_1003398_pt1 | contig 10223 bp, 8 predicted proteins | sample TSFL040MetaG_FD_104704 | JGI IMG/M metagenome (GOLD analysis project Ga0153956, IMG submission 104704) | Attine ant fungus gardens microbial communities from Florida, USA - TSFL040 MetaG | ecosystem: Host-associated > Fungi > Mycelium > Unclassified | place: USA: Florida, Wekiwa Springs...
AACAGGATGAACTTCGTGCGCGCGATCTTGTCGCCCTAGAACGGCGCCGCGTCGGAGCTGAGGCCGAGCGCGGAGACGCCGCGACCGAACGGCGTGAAGTGCAGCACGATCCCGAACACGATCGCGAGCACGACGATGAGGATCGTGACGACCGGGATGAGCGTGCCGGGGATCGAGGAGGTCGCGAGGTTCGTCCAGAACGCCGGGAAGTTCGTGACCGCCGCGGTGCCGAGCAGGCCCTGCGCGATGCCGCGGTAGAGGGCGAGGGTGCCGATCGTGACGGCGAGCGACGGGAGGCCGACCCGGGTCACGAGGAGGCCGTTGACGGCGCCGCCGACGGCGCCGACCAGCAGCGCGACGATCGCGGCCGTGACGAAGTCCCAGTGCGCCTGGACGAGCGCGCCGACGATCGAGCTCGACAGGCCCATGACGCTCGCGACCGAGAGGTCGATCTCGCCCGTGATGATGACGAGGGTCATCGGCAGCGCGATGAGCAGCACGGGGGCCATGTCCAGCAGCAGGAAGTTGTACGTGATCGGTGCTGCGAAGTGCGGCACCGTGATCGAGGCGACCAGCAGCACGAGCACGAGGAGCGCGATGATCGCGGCCTCGCGACGGACCAGGAGCCGCTGCCAGAGGGGCCGGCCGTAGCTCGGGTAGGCGCGCTCGGGGCGGGCGCCGCCTGTGCCGGGGACGCCGGGGGTGGACGCGGTGGTGCTCATGCCTGCGAGTCCTCCATCACCGTGAGCCGTCTCGCCTGTCTGAGCGCGAGGAGGCGGTCGAGCACGATCGCGGCGATGATGAGCGCGCCGACGACGGCCTGCTGCCAGAAGTCCTGGATGCCGAGCACCGGCAGCGCCCGGTTGATCGTGAGCAGGAGCATCGCCCCGATCGCGGCGCCCCACACCGAGCCGACGCCGCCGAAGATCGCGACGCCGCCGATGACCGCCGCGCCGACGGCCTGCAGCTCGAAGCCGTAGCCGGCCTGCGAGTCGACGGTGCCGTAGCGCGCGGTGTAGAGCACGCCCGCGAGGCCGGCGAGGGTGCCGCTGACGACGAAGGCCAGCAGCACGCGGCGGCCGACCTTGAGGCCGTAGAGGTGGGCGGCATCCGGGTCGGAGCCGATCGCGTAGAACTCGCGACCGCCGCGCGTGTTGCGCAGGTACCAGGCGGCGGCGACGAGAACGACGGCCGCGACGATCGTGATGACCGGGATGGACAGCACCTGCGCCGTGCCGATGTTCTGGAACGCGTCGGGGATGTCGGAGGAGTTGATGCGGTTGCTGCCGGTCCACACCACGTTGATGCCGCGATAGGCATACAAGGTGCCGAGCGTGATGACGAGCGACGGCACCTTCGCGACGGAGATGAGCAGGCCGTTGACCAGGCCGAGCACCGCGCCGACGAGCACCGCGATGAGCGCGACGAGCGGCCACGGGATCGCCGTGTACTTGAACAGCGTGCCCGCCGTGTAGGCCGTGAGGCCGATGATCGACCCGACCGACAGGTCGACGTTGCGGGTGATGATGACCATCGCCTCGCCGACCGCGATGAGCAGCACGAGCATCGGCGTGACGAGCAGGTCGCGGAAGCCGTCCTGGCTGAACGTGAAGCCGGGGTTCTTGACGGTCGTCACGACCACGACGAGCAGGAAGGCGAGCAGGATGCCGGACTCGCGGGCGGTGGTGAGGCGGCGGAGGGCGTTCATGCGGCGGCTCCGTCGCTCGTGGTGGCGGCGCGCATGACGGACTCGGGCGTCGCGTCGGCGCGGTCGATGGCGGCGGTGAGGCGGCCCTCGCGCATGACGAGCACGCGGTCCGCCATCCCGAGCACCTCGGGCAGCTCGGAGGAGATCATGAGGATGCCCATCCCCTCCCCGGCGAGCTGCGACAGCAGGCGGTGCACCTCCGCCTTCGTGCCGACGTCGATGCCGCGGGTGGGCTCGTCGACGATGAGCACGCGCGGCTCGGAGGCGAGCCACTTCGCGAGGACGACCTTCTGCTGGTTGCCGCCGGAGTAGGTGCCGACCTCGGTGTCGAGCGCCGAGCTCTTGACCTCGAGGCGGCTCGCCCAGACCCGGCTCGCCTCGTTCTCACGGCGGCCGGTGATGAACAGGCCGAGGGCGGCGATCCGCTGCCGGATGGCGAGGGTGAGGTTCTCGGAGACGGAGGCGCCGATGACGAGGCCCTCCTTGCGGCGGTCCTCGGGCACGAGGGCGAGCCCCGCGCGCATCGCACCGGCGGGGTCGTGGGCCGGGACGGCGCGGCCGCCGAGGGTGACCCGGCCGCGGTCGTAGCGGTCGACGCCGAAGACGGCGCGGGCGACCTCGCTGCGTCCGGCTCCCACCAGCCCGGCGAGCCCGACGATCTCGCCGGCGCGCACCTGGAAGCTCACGTCCTGGAAGACGCCGGTGCGGCTCAGCCCCTCGACGTCGAGCAGCACGTCGCCGATCGCCGCCTCCTGCTTGGGGAACAGCTCGGAGACGTCGCGGCCGACCATCTGCCGCACGATCGTGTCGACGTCGGTGTCGGCGATCCTCGCGGTCGAGATGTATGCCCCGTCGCGCATGACGGTGACGGTGTCGCAGAGGTCGAAGACCTCGTCGAAGCGGTGGGAGATGAACAGCAGTGCGCGACCCTCGTCGCGCAGGCTCCGTGCGACGGCGAACAGCCGCTCGACCTCGACGCCGCTCAGGGCCGCCGTCGGCTCGTCCATGATGAGGACCTTGGCGTCGAGCGAGATGGCCTTCGCGATCTCGATGATCTGCTGGTCGGCGATCGAGAGGCCGCGCGCGAGACGGTCGGGGTGGATCCGGACGCCGAGCCGCTGGAAGAGCGCCTGCGTCTCGGTGCGCATCGCCTTGCGGTCGATGCGGCCGAGGGAGCGTCGCGGCTGACGGCCCATGAAGATGTTCTCGGTGACCGACAGGTCGGGGAACAGCGTCGGCTCCTGGTAGATGACGGCGATGCCGGCGGCCTTCGACTCGGCGGTCGAGGCGAAGTCGACCGGACGGCCGTCCAGGAGGAACTCGCCCGAGTCGCGCCGGTAGAGCCCGGCGATGATCTTGACCAGCGTCGACTTGCCGGCGCCGTTCTCGCCGACGAGGGCGTGGATCGAGTTCGGCTCGAGCGTGAGGGTGCCCGAGCGCAGCGCGATCACGGCGCCGAAGGACTTCACGACCTTGCGGAGCTCGAGCGCCGGCGGGCGCGCGGCGGGTTCGGCCATCGTGGGCTGTTCCTCCTCGTTGAGGTGGGCTGTGGTGTGCTGACCCGGCTCGATATCCGGTGAACTCATCTGAATCGATTCAGGTCTTGTTCAGGCATACTAGGAACTGCACCCGACGTCGTCAAGCCAAAGGAGGCTGCGTGGCCGCTGCCAGCATCCGCGACGTCGCGCGCGCCGCCGGCGTCTCGGTCGGCACCGTCTCCAACGTGCTCAACCGGCCCGACGAGGTCTCCGCCGAGTCCGTCGCCCGCGTCAAGCAGGCCATCGAGGAGCTCGGATACCGGCGCAACGACGCCGCCCGGCAGCTCCGGGCGGGCACTAGCTCCACGGTCGGCTTCGTCGTCCTCGACGGGCAGAACCCGTTCTTCGCGGACGTCGTGCGCGGCGCGGAGGACGAGGCCTCGCGCAACGGCATCGCGATCCTGGTCGGCAACACCGACGAGGAGACCGAGCGTGAGGCGCGCTACCTCGATCTGTTCGAGGAGCAGCGCGTGCGGGGCGTGCTCGTCTCGCCGTACAAGGACATCAATCCGCGACTGCTGCGTCTGCGCGAGCGCGAGATCCCCGCGGTGCTCGTCGACCGATTCAGCGGCGACGGGCGGTTCAGCTCGGTCTCGGTCGACAACGTCGCAGGGGGCCGGATGGCGGCGGAGCACCTGATCGGGACCGGCCGCCGGCGCATCGTCTACGTGGGCGGTCCGTTCGAGCTGCGGCAGGTGACCGACCGACTCGCCGGCGCGCGGGTCGCGGCCGAGGAGGCGTCGGGGGTCGAGATCGAGGTGCTGCCGACCGAGGCGCTGACCGTCGAGCAGGGCATCGCGGCGGGCCAGCGCATCACCGAGCGCCGAACGCGGCCCGACGCCGTGTTCGCCGCCAACGACCTGCTCGCGCTCGGGCTGCTGCAGGCGTTCGTCGGCGCCGGGGTGCGCGTGCCGCACGATGTCGCGCTCATCGGTTTCGACGACATCTCGTTCGCCGGGGCCGCGGCCGTGCCGCTCTCGTCGATGCGCCAGCCGAGCCGGATGATCGGCCAGACCGCGCTGCGGATCCTGCTCGAGGAGGCCGCCGATCCCGCTCTCATCCCCCGCCAAACCGTGTTCCAGCCAGAACTGGTCGTGCGCGCCTCAACCGCCTGAGCACCGGCGCCCCGCCCGCCAGTGCACGGAATCCGCGGGTCGTGCGCGCGTGAGAGCACGGATTTTGTGCACTGGCGGGGCTACCAGGCGGCGCCGGGGACGAGGAGGGAGCGGCCGAGCGCGCCGGTCGGGTCGAGGGCCGCGAGGAGCGCTGCGACCGCGGCATCCAGCGACGGATCGCGCATGTCGGCGAGCGTGCGGGTCACGCGCTCCGGCGAGCGGCTCGCGACGACGGGGACCACGACCGGGCTGATCGTCGCCGACCAGCGCGCGAGCAGCGACGGTGCGGGCACGCCGGCCTCGGCGGCGACCTCGTCGAGGACGGCGCGGCGGCGGACGTTCTCCGCGCCGTCGAACTGGCCGCCGCGGTACGCGCCGACGAAGAATCCCGACGACTGCGAGCTCCAGGCCAGCTCCGGGATGCCGACCTCCTCCGCCCAGCCGAGCGCCACCGGGTCGAGCGAGACCTCGCCGCGCCAGTCGGGGACGCCGCTCGCGAGGGCGAGGCCCAGGTAGGAGCTGATCGCGCCGAGGGCGAGGCCGCGGTCCTCGAGCGCGTCGCGGAGGCCGATGGTGCGGTTCAGCGACCAGTTCGAGACGCCGACGGCGGAGGCCAGCCCCTCGTCGACGACCGCGCGGAGGGTGTCGGCGACGTCCTCGACGGGGGCGTCGGGGTCGTCGCGGTGGAGGAGGTAGAGGTCGACGGGGCGGCCGAGCTTCGCGATGCTCGTGCGCGCGTCCCCGAGCACGGCCTCGCGACCGAGGCGCGGCTCCCAGTCGGCCGGGTCGGGATGCCCGCCCTTCGTGAGCAGCCGGAGCCCCGGCACCTCCCCGTGCTCGCGCAGCCACCCGCCGAGCACGTCCTCGCTGTCGCCGTAGATGCGCGCCGTGTCGAGCACCCGGCCGCCGGCGTCGAGGTACGCCTGGATCGACCCCGCGGCCGCCGCCGGATCGTCCGCCGCGAACCAAGCGGTGCCGAGGACGGGACGGTCGGGATCGAGGCGCGCGCCGGTCATGGGACCACGCTACGCGCGCGGCCGGGCGGCGGGTCCCCGATACGGTGAGCGGATGAGCGCCGCCGGCATCCGCGACGTCGCCGAGCGCGCCCGCGTGTCGGTCGGCACGGTGTCGAATGCGCTCAACCACCCGGAGAAGGTGTCGGCGGACGCGCAGGCCCGCATCCGGGACGCCATCGCCGACCTCGGCTACGTGCGCAACGACGCGGCGCGGGTGCTGCGGGCGGGGCGCAGCTCGACGATCGGCCTGGTCGTGCTCGACGTGCGCAACCCGTTCTTCACCGAGCTCGCGCGCGGCGCCGAGGCCGAGGCCGCCCGGCACGGGCTGTCGGTGATCCTCGGCAACGCGGACGAGGACCCGCAGCGCGAGGCCGCCTACCTCGACCTCTTCGAGGAGCAGCGCGTCCGCGGCGTGCTCCTGTCCCCCTACGGCGCGACCGAGCCGCGGCTGCGGCGGCTGCAGGACCGCGGCATCGGCGCCGTGCTCGTCGACCGCGCGAGCACCGACCGCCGCTTCGGCTCGGTCTCCGTCGACGACGTCGCGGGCGGCCGACTCGCGGTCGAGCACCTGCTGGCGACCGGGCGGCGCCGGATCGCGTTCGTCGGCGGTCCGGACGGCATCCGTCAGGTGGCCGATCGCCTCGGGGGCGCGCGCGAGGCCGTCGCGGCCGTCGAGGGCGCAACGCTCGACGTGGTGCCGACCACGGCGCTCACCGTGCTGGAGGGCCGCCGGGTCGGCCTCGAGCTGCTCGACGGACCGCGCCCCGACGCGATCTTCGCCGCGAACGACCTCGTCGCGACCGGCCTCCTGCAGGCGCTCCTCATCGAGGGCACGGCCCGCGTGCCGGACGACATCGCGCTCATCGGCTACGACGACATCGACTTCGCGGTGTCGGCCATGGTGCCGCTCTCGTCGGTGCGGCAGCCGGCGGCGCTCATCGGCGCGACCGCGGTGCGGATGCTGCTGGAGCGCGAGGACGACACGGCCGGCCCGGCCGAGCAGGTCGTGTTCCAGCCCGAGCTCGTCGCCCGCGCATCGACCACCGGTTGAGCGTCAGCGTGCGGCGCGCACCCCGAGACGCTCGAGCGCGGGGCTGCTGAACACGCCCTCGGGGTCGAGCCGTTCGAACTCCGCACGGGCGTCGGCGATCCGCGGCACGACGCGCGCGATCCGCTCGGCGTCGAGGTGGTGCACCTTGCCCCAGTGCGGGCGGGCGTCGAGTGGGGCGATCGCCTCCTCGACGACGTCGACGGCGCGCTCCACCGCATCCACGTCGTCGTTCCAGGTGAAGTGCAGCGCGACCGCGTCGCGCTCGTACGCCTCGCTCAGCCACAGCCGGTCGGCGGCGATCGTGCGGATCTCGCTCATGAGCAGCGTGTCCGCGAAGCGGGTCGCGACCGCCCGGACGGCGCGGATCGCGTCGGGCGCGTCGGCGCGGCGCACGAACCATTCGCTCTGGATCTCGGCGCCCGCGCTCGGCTGCGAGTCGATGCGGAAGTGCGGGAGGCCCTCGAACCACGGGCCGAGCCGGCCCTGCTGGGTCACGTTCGGGTCGGGGGTGTCGAAGATCGGCACCTGCTCGTCGCGGAGCTGCGCGCCGAGCCACTCGGCGGGCACGCCGTCCGTCTCGAGCCGGCGCTTGACCCACGTCATCGCGACGGCGTCGCCGGCCCAGTCGGGCGTGAACAGGCTCACGCTGTAGCCGCCGGAGGTGACCGCGTCGAAGTCGTCGAGCACGGTCTCCCAGCGGAGCCCCCGGTACACGTCCTGCCGGATCAGGTAGGCGGGCTGGATGTCGAGGGTCAGCCGCACGACGATGCCGTACGCGCCGAGGCCCACCGGCAGCGCCTCGAAGTCGGGGTCGCCGCGCCGCGCCGTCACGAGCTCGCCACGGGCGTCGACGTACTCGATGGCGCGGATCGCGGTCGAGAGGTTGCCGTTGCCGTCGCCGGAGCCGTGGGTGCCGGTCGCGGTCGCGCCGCCGATCGAGATGTGCGGGAGCGATCCCATGTTGTGCAGCGCCCATCCGGCCTGCCCGAGCGCGGCGGCCGCGACGCCGTAGCGGGTGCCCGCGCCGATCGTGGCCGTGCCGGCCTCCGCGTCGATGCGGAGCTCGGGGTCGATCCCGGTGACGGTCACGAGCGTGCCGTCGGTGTCGGCGAGGTCGCTGAACGAGTGCCGGGTCCCGAGGGCGCGCACGCGGCCGCCCGCGCGCACGAGCTCCTGCACCTCCCCGATCGATCGGGCCTCGACGAGACGCGGGGCGCGGAAGGCGTAGGTGCCCGACCAGGTCGAGCCGGCGACGGTGCTCACGCAGACCACCCTAGGTGCGCGACACGGGACGGAAACACGGGTGCAACATCCCCGCACTAGCATCCCGGCATGGCGGACCTGTTCGACGGGTACGGCCCGGTCGCGACCGGGCGGCGCGGCGCGGCGCCGTGGGACGAGATGTTCGCGGACGCCACCGCCCCCACCGTCGCACGGACCGCCTATCGCGAGGTGCACGCCGCCCTCGCACGCATGACCCAGGCCGAGGTGCGGGGGCGGACCGACGCGCTCGCCAGCTCCTACCTCGCCCAGGGCGTGACCTTCGACTTCGCGGGCGAGGAGCGCCCGTTCCCGCTGGATGCGGTCCCCCGGGTGATCGACGCGGCCGAGTGGGCGCACGTCGAGGCCGGCGTCGCGCAGCGGGTGCGGGCGCTGGAGAGGTTCCTCGCCGACGTCTACGGCCCGCAGGATGCGGTGCGCGACGGCGTCGTGCCCGCGCGGCTGATCTCGTCGTCGACGCACTTCCACCGCGCGGCGGCCGGGATCGTGTCGGCGAACGGGGTGCGCATCCAGGTCGCGGGCATCGACCTCATCCGCGACGAGCAGGGCGCGTGGCGGGTGCTCGAGGACAACGTGCGCGTGCCGTCCGGCGTCAGCTATGTCATCTCCAACCGCCGGGTCATGGCGCAGACGCTGCCGGAGCTGTTCGTCGCGATGCGGGTCCGCCCGGTCGGCGACTACCCGCAGCGGCTGCTGCAGTCGCTGCGGGCCTCCGCTCCCGAGGGCGTGGACGACCCGACGATCGTCGTGCTGACGCCGGGCGTCTACAACTCCGCCTACTACGAGCACACCCTGCTCGCGCGGCTCATGGGCGTGGAGCTCGTCGAGGGCCGCGACCTGTACTGCGCGGACGGCCGGGTGTGGATGCGCACGACGGCCGGTCCCACGCGGGTGGACGTGATCTACCGCCGGGTCGACGACGAGTACCTCGACCCGCTGCACTTCCGCGCCGACTCGATGCTCGGCTCCCCCGGCATCCTGCTCGCCGCGCGGCTCGGCAACGTGACCATCGCCAACGCGATCGGCAACGGGGTCGCCGACGACAAGCTCGTCTACACCTACGTGCCCGACCTCATCCGCTACTACCTGGCCGAGGAGCCGATCCTCCCCAACGTCGACACCTGGCGCCTCGAGGACCCCGGCGCGCTCGAGGAGGTGCTCGACCGGCTCGACGAGCTCGTCGTGAAGCCGGTCGACGGCTCCGGCGGCAAGGGGCTCGTCGTGGGTCCGGACGCCTCGCGGGCGGAGCTCGACGAGCTCGCCGCTCGGCTGCGGCGCGACCCGCGCGGCTGGATCGCGCAGCCGGTCGTGCAGCTCTCGACGATCCCGACCCTCGTCGAGGACGGGATGCGGCCCCGGCACGCCGACCTGCGTCCGTTCGCGGTCAACGACGGCGACGAGGTGTGGGTGCTGCCGGGCGGGCTCACCCGGGTCGCGCTGCCGGCGGGGCAGCTCGTGGTCAACTCCTCGCAGGGCGGCGGGTCGAAGGACACCTGGGTCGTCGGCGCCGACCCGCTGCGCGTGGCCGAGCGCGACGTGCAGGCGCTCGTCGCCGAGCAGGCGGCGCCGACCACCGCGATCCCGGTCGTCGCCGCGGAGCACCTCCAGGACCAGAACCCGCAGGACGCGCCCCGTCGGGACCAGCAGCAACAGCAGCAGCAGTCCGTCGCGGAGGAGACGCCATGCTGAGCCGCATCGCCGAGTCGCTGTTCTGGATCGGGCGCTACATCGAGCGCAGCGACGGCACCTCGCGCATCCTCGACGTGCACCTGCAGCTGCTGCTGGAGGACCCGTGGATCCAGGAGGACGCGGCCTGCCGCTCCCTCCTCGGCGTCATGGGCACGGCCGCGCCGGAGGACCGGCCGGTCGGGCGCGAGGACGTGCTCCAGCTCCTCGCCGTGGATCGCAACCAGCCCGCGTCGATCGCGTCATCGCTCATCGCGGCGCGCGAGAACGCCCGCCGCGCCCGCGAGGTGGTGAGCACGGAGCTGTGGGAGGCGCTCAACACGACGCGCGCCCGCATCCCGCGCCGGGTCGCCAGCGACAAGGTGCACGAGTTCTTCGCGTGGGTGCGCGAGCGGGCCGCGCTCGTGATCGGGATCGTCGACTCGGCCTCCACGCGCGACGAGGCCTGGCGCTTCTTCACCCTCGGCCGCTCCCTGGAGCGGGCCGACATGACGGCGCGCCTGCTCGCGACCCGCTCGCTCACCGAGGTGTCGGGGCCGTCGTGGACGACCATCCTGCGGTCCGTCGGCGCGTACGAGGCGTACCTGCGCATCTACCGCGGCGTGCCGAGCGCGCGCAACGCGGCCGAGTTCCTGCTGCTGGATCGGCTGTTTCCGCGCAGCATCCTGTTCTCGGTCGCCCGCGCGGAGCTCTGCCTGCGCGAGCTCGACCCGGGCGCGGGGCGGGTCGGCGTGGGCGACGACTCGCTCATGCAGCTCGGCCGCATCCGCAGCCAGCTCGAATACCGTCCGGTCGTCGACATCATCGAGGACCTCCCGCACCAGATGG
>Ga0153956_1003399_pt1 | contig 10220 bp, 8 predicted proteins | sample TSFL040MetaG_FD_104704 | JGI IMG/M metagenome (GOLD analysis project Ga0153956, IMG submission 104704) | Attine ant fungus gardens microbial communities from Florida, USA - TSFL040 MetaG | ecosystem: Host-associated > Fungi > Mycelium > Unclassified | place: USA: Florida, Wekiwa Springs...
GAAATGGTGCAGGCGGTGCCGAAGGACGTTCTGGAGAAGAACGTGATCCCGCAGATCCCGGTCAGCCGGCTCGGCGAGCCCGAGGAGATCGCGCGCGCCGTGGTGTTCCTCGCGGCCGAGGATTCGGGCTTCATCACCGGCTCGACGCTCTCGGTGAATGGCGGACAATATCTGGCATAATGACGAACACCACGGGCGGCATCGTTGATTGAATCGCGGCGATGCCGCCTGTGTGCGCTATGTCTTCTTCCACTGCGACACTGATCGGCCTTGTGGCCTTGCTGCTGTGGTCGTCGCTGGCCGCGCTCACGGTCGCGACCGGATCGATTCCGGCATTTCAACTGCTGGCGATGACGTTCGCCATCGGCGCGCTCGCGGGCGTGGCGGGATGGGCGTTCCGGCCCGCCGCGATGGCCGCGTTGCGCCAGCGGCCGGTGGTGTGGTTCGTCGGCGTCGCCGGGCTGTTCGGCTATCACGCGCTGTATTTTCTGGCGCTGCGCTTTGCGCCCGCGGCGGAAGCGGGGCTTCTCAATTATCTGTGGCCGCTCCTGATCGTGCTGATGTCGGCATGGCTGCCGGGAGAACGCCTCGCCGTGCATCATGTCATCGGCGCGCTGCTCGGGTTCGCGGGCGTGGTGATGTTGTTCGGCGGCGACCTCGCGGGCGCGTTGCAGGGGCGCTATGCGCCGGGATTTATAGCGGCTCTTTGTGCGGCGTTTGTCTGGGCGGGCTATTCGGTGCTGTCGCGCAAATTCGGCGCGGTGCCGACCGATGTGGTGACGGGCTTCTGCATCGCGACCGCGGTGCTGGCCGCGCTGGTGCATTTCACCATCGAGCCGACGGTGATGCCGCAGACGATGACGCAATGGCTGGCGGTGGCGACGCTTGGCGTCGGGCCGGTCGGTCTTGCGTTCTATGCCTGGGACATCGGCATGAAGCGCGGCGATATTCGATTGCTCGGTGCGGCGTCCTACGCCACGCCGTTGTTGTCCACGCTGCTTCTGATTGTCGTGGGCGATGCCGAGCCGACATCCTCACTGTGGGTTGCCGCATTTCTGATCGCGGGAGGCGGGCTGCTCGCGGCGAAGGATGCCTTCGGAAAGGCATCCCCGCCGGGACCATGAGTGTGATCGTTACTTCTTGAGCGAAGGCGCGCTCTGCGGCGGCTTGCGCGCATGCGTCGCCTGCTCGAAGCCATAGGCCAGCTTGAACAGCAGCGGTTCGGTGAACGGCCTGCCAATCATGTCCATGCCGATCGGCACGCCGATTGGTGCGTTCTGGTCCGGCTTGGAGAAGCTCATCGGCACCGTGATGGCCGGAAAACCGGTCAGACCCGCGAGGATGCCGGTGCGATCCGCCTGATTGGTTTCGGTGATCGGCACCACGAGCCGCATCTGTTCGGGATAGACCACGGCATCGAGCTTATTTTTGGCCATGTGATCGAGCAACCGGTCGCGCAGGTTGTCGAGCTTCGCCAGCCGCAACAGATAATCCCTCTCCTGCTCGGGATGCTCGATCGCTTGGCTGGCGACGAGAAATTTTTCGAGCGTGGTTTTGTCGAACTTGCCCGATGCAATCAGCTCTCCGAGATTCTTCACCGGCGCCCGATCGCCAAGCGAAACGAGATAGTCGTTGAACAGCGGCTTGAACTCCCACTTCTGCACGTCGTAGTCGCGATTGAAGACGCCTGCGTCGAAAAACGGATCGTCGATGTCGACCACGGTCGCGCCGGAGGCCTTCAGCGTGTCGACCGCCTTGTTGAACGTGGCGGTGACCTCGGCATGGATCGGCTCCTTGCCGACGAAGCTTTTCAGGACGCCGATGCGCGCGCCCTGAAGCCCCTTGGTATCGAGGGCGCTGTTGTAGGAGGCTGGAACATGCCTCGCCCCGCGCGCGGATACCGGATCGGCCGGGTCGTATCCGGCGATCACGCCGAGCATGATCGCGTTATCCGCGACCGAGCGGGTGATGGGCCCGACCACGTCCTGGGTCGACGAGACGGGAATGACGTTGGCGCGGCTGACGAGCCCCTTGGTCGAGCGGAAGCCGACGAGGCTGTTGGCGGACGCGGGGGAGCGAATGGAATTGACCGTATCGGTGCCGAGCCCGACCGTTGCGAAATTCGCAGCCACGGCCGCACCGGTGCCGCCGCTCGATCCGCCCGGTGTGCGCGTGAGATCGTAGGGATTCTTGGTCTGTCCGCCGAGCGAACTCACCGTCGTGCCCGACAAAGCGAATTCGTGCATGTTGGTCTTCATCAGGATGATCGCGCCTGCATCGCGCAGCCGCTGCGTCACCGTGCTTTCATGCGTCGGCGTGACGTTCTTGAACAGCAGATTGCCGCCGGTGGTCGGCATGTCGGTGGTGTTGTAATTGTCCTTCACCGCAACGGGGATGCACTGCAGCGGCCCCTTCAGCTTGCCGGTCTTGGCGAATTCCTCATCCTGCTTGGCGGCGATTGCGCGCGCCTTCGGATTGATGGTGATGACCGCGTTCAGCGCGGGGCCCTTCTTGTCGTAGGCTTCGATGCGCGCAAGATATTGATCCACGATCGCGGCGCAGGTTGTCTGCTTGCTCTGGATCGCCTCATGAATGCTGGCGATCGATGCTTCTTCGATGTTGAACGGCGCGCCGGCGGCGCTGCTGCAACCTAATGTCAGGGCAGACATAACCAACAAACTTTTTCGCATGGCATTTCCCCATATGATGCAGTCTTTTTATGTCGAGGAAGGCCGCGAACATCCGCACGCCCCCCTCATTCGAAAATCTGCACGCTCAGAGGCTCCCGTTGCAATGTAATTTGAATGCAAAATAGAAATTCCACACGGGATTGCGTGTTTCTTTCAGATCATGAAAAACGGCGCTCTGTGCGCGCCTGTCGCGTCCCACGATACGGTCGGGGAGAACCCTGCGGCGGGTCGAGTTCAGCCGCTAGCGCGACGGATCGAAATCCGGTGGCGCAAGTTCGAAACCTGAAAATTCAAATCCCGGCGCCACGATGCAGCCGACCAGCGTCCATGCGCCGAGGCAGCGCGCGGCCTGCCAGGCATGCGGCGGCACGATGGCTTGCGGAATCTCATTCGCCGCGAGATCGCCGCCGAGTGTGATATCGCGCCGCGCGCCATTCTCGACGACACTGAGGATCAGCGGATCGCCCGCGTAATAGTGCCATGTCTCGACGGCATCGACGCGATGCCAGTGTGAGCGCTCGCCTGTGGCCAGCAGAAAGTAGATCGCGGTGGAGCGCGCGCGCCCGTTGTCGTCCGTGCGCATGTCGCGAAAGGTCTCGCGAAAATGGCCGCCTTCCGGGTGGGGCGTGAGGCCGAGGCGGGCGATCACCTCGGCCGCTGTGAGCGGCGTGTGGCTCATTACGCGCGGTTCTTGCGCTCGCGAATTTCGCCGAATACCTCCGCCGGAGTCTTGCCGCTCATGTTGAGGGCGGCGGCGACGGCGGGTACGTCGGCGCGCAGGAAGACATTGGCTTCCTTTTCGTCGCGCATCAGCGAGGGAATGGTGAGTTTGTTTTCGGCGCGCAGCCTGGCCACGTCCTCCGCGCGCTTTTTCAGCGCCGGATTGTCCGGTTCGATGCCGAGCGCGAATTTGACGTTGGAGGCGGTGTATTCATGGCCGCAATAGATGCGGGTGTCGTTCGGCAGCGCGCGCAGTTTCAGGAGCGAATCCCACATCATCGGGTAGGTGCCTTCGATGACGCGGCCGCAGCCGATGGAAAATATCGTGTCGGCGCAGAACAGCGCATGGTCGGCATCGAACATGTAGCTGATGTGATCGAGCGTATGGCCCGGCGTCTCGAATACCCGCGCGGTGAGATTGCCGACCTTCACCGTGTCGCCTTCCTTGACGTGGATGTCGAGCCCGTCGATATGCACGCCCTTCTCGAAGGGGCCAATGACGCGGCATTTATACTTCGCCTTCAACTCGGCGATGCCGTCGGTGTGGTCGGCGTGATGATGGGTGATGAGAAGGTCCGTGAGCCGCCAGCCCTCGCGCTCCAGCGCGGCAATGATCGGCCCTGCCTCCGGTGCGTCGATAGCCGCCGTCGCCTTGGTTTCGGGATCGTGAATGAGATAGCCGATATTGTCGCTAAGGCACGGGAATACGCGGATTTCAGCAGCCATGGTCACTCCGGCATGTGTCAGGATGATCCTGTCTAGCACGGCCTCCCGAGGGGGTTAAGCCTGCAATGCCGCGCGAGGCATGGTAGAGAACAGTATGACCGTCGATGTCATCGATCTTCGCGGGTTCTATTCGCAGCGTGTCGGCGCGGTGGCGCGGCGGCTGATCAGTCGTGGCATCACGCGGCACTGGCCCGATGCGCAGGGCCAGCGCGTGCTCGGCCTCGGTTATCCGACACCTTATCTCGGCCTGTTCCGCGAAAGCTGCGAGCGTTGTTTCGCCTTCATGCCGGCGGCGCAGGGCGTGCTGAAATGGCCGACGGCACGACCGACGCTGTCCACGCTGGTCGATGAATTCTCGCTGCCGCTGCCGGATGCGGCGGTGGATCGTATCCTGCTCGTGCATGCGTTAGAGATGTCGGACGATCCCGACAGTTTCATGCGCGAGGTGTGGCGTGTGCTCGCGCCCTCGGGCCGGATCATGCTGGTCGTCCCCAATCGCCGTGGCGTTTGGGCGCGCGGCGACAACACGCCGTTCGGCCACGGCCAGCCTTATTCGCGCAGTCAGGTGACGCAATTGTTGCGGCGAACATGGTTCACGCCGTTCGCGTGGAGCGAGGCCTTGTTCGTGCCGCCGATCGACAGCGGGTGGGTGCTGCGTTCGGCGATGGCCTGGGAGCGGATGAGCGAGGCGCTGTCGTCGCCGTTTCCCGGCGTGCTGCTCGTCGAGGCGACAAAGCAGGTCTATCGCGGCATCCCGGCGAAGCGCGAGCGCACGCGCCTTATTCCGTCACTGGAGCCCGCATTGGTACCGCGGCCGCTGCGGCGGCAGCGGCCCGGTTCGTAACGCGCCATTACTCGCTGGCGATATCGCCGCTCTCCGGCACCGGAGCAGCCTGCGTCTCGGGGCGCGGTCCGCGCGGGCGGCGGCGGCGATGGGCAAAGCGTTCGCCCTGCGGCGCACCGTTGGATTCGAATCCGGCAGCCGGTTGAGCGGCGCCGCCGGTGATGAATGAGGGCAACCCGCTGGCACCGGTGTCCGGTTGCGCCTGCGGCTGACGGTTCTCGCGCGGCTCGCGATATTCACGCGGCTGCGGCTGTTCGCGCTGTTGCGGATAAGGCTGCGGCTGTTCGCGCGGCGCGAATTGCTGCGGCTGCGGGGCAAAGCCCGGCTCGGCGCCGAAGTTCGAGTAATTCTCATCCTCGCCGGCTTCCTCGCCGAGATCGTTGTCGAGGCGCGGCTGTTGCTGCTGCGGCTGATTCTGCCGGAGCTGTTCCTGCGCGGCGGCGATCAGGCGGAAATAGTGTTCGGCGTGCTGGTAGTAGTTTTCCGCGGCGACCGGGTCGCCGGAGGAGCGTGCATCCCGCGCCAGTTGGACGTATTTCTCGGCGACGTGAGAGGCGGTGCCGCGGATCTTGATGTCGGGCCCGTTGGATTCGAATACCCGGGTCATCGGGTTCTGGCTGCGCCGGTTGTTGTGGTTGTGGTTGTTGTTATTGTTGCGACCACGCATACGCTTGTTGTTGTTCTGACCGTTTCTCATGTCGTGCCTTTTACCGATCCTCGATAGTGTTGATCGAAATGGAGCAAGTCCAATCCGGCCTTGTGGCCGCGATGCGCGTGGTCCGGACTTATCGTCCGGCGTTCAACGGCACTCAGGGTCTGTGAACCATGTACGAGCCACTGTACGGCCATGGCGCGCCGCCATGGCGGGTTGATTTCCATTCCTGCCCGGAGTGCAAGGCGGGCAGATGCCGATGTCATGGTTGAATGTTCAAGCTCTGTCAGCTTTCATCCGCTGGAAGCAGGCAGCGCGGCTTTATCGCCCTTCGCGCCAACTCAATCCGGTTTCGGAACCCCTGTCGGCGATCCTCTCTTGCGAGGACTCTGTCCCTTCCATCCGTGTTCCGGAACCGGGGACTAACCGATCTGTCCGGAACCTAATCTCTCTTAAGCCAATCGCCAAGCGATTTTTTTGTGTCCGGAAACTCCTTTAAAACAATGGCTTCCGGGCCATGACCGCCCTTGGAATGCCGTTCAGGTCGGCTTTTGCCGGGAGGGTGGAATCGAGCCCTTTTTCCGCCATCAGGCGGGCAATGTCGCGGGCCTGTCCCAGACCGGCTTCGACCACGACAACGCCACCGGGCGCGAGAAGTTCGAAGGCTGCGGGCACGATCACGCGATAGGCATCGAGCCCGTCGGCGCCGCCGTCCAGCGCCAGATGCGGGTCATGCGCCCGCACCTCGATCGCGAGACCGTCGATGTCGCGCGAGGGAATATAGGGCGGGTTCGAGACGATCAGATCGAACGGGCCGCGCAAGGCGTCCGCATAATTGCATTCGATGAAGCGCGCGCGTGTGCTGACGCCAAGCGCGTCCGCATTGCGCGCGGCCATGCTCAACGCATCTGTGTTGATGTCGGTGCCGATGCCCTGCGTATGCGGCAGTTCGGACAGAAGCGCCAGCAGGATCGCGCCCGAGCCGGTGCCGATGTCGGCGATGCGCAGCGCGTCGTTCAGACGGCCATCCTGTTTCAACAGGCCGAGCGCCGCCTCGACGATGGTTTCGGTGTCGGGGCGCGGCACCAGTGTGGCGGAGGAGAGAGCAAAAGAAAGACCCCAGAACTCCTTGTGGCCGAGAATGCGCGCGACCGGCTCTCCGGAGATCCGGCGCTGGATGAAGGATTCGAGCGTCGCGGCTTCATCGGTATGGAGCGTGCGCGCCGCTGCGGCGATCAGCCCGGTGAGGCCGAGGTGCAGCACGTCGCCCAGTAACAGCCGCGCGTCGAGTTCGGGCGATTCGATTCCCGCAACCTCAAGGCGCGCACGGATGGCGCGCCGCGCCTCATCGAGGGTGCGCCCTTCGAGGCTCACGCGGAATTCTCGGCGAGCAGTGCTGCCTGGTGCTCGGTCGTCAGCGCATCGACCAGTTCGCCCAATGCTTCGCCCGCGATCACCTGCGGCAGCTTGTAGAGCGTCAGGTTGATGCGGTGGTCGGTGACGCGGCCTTGCGGGAAGTTGTAGGTGCGAATGCGTTCGGAACGGTCGCCGGAGCCGACCTGTCCGCGCCGGTCGGCCGAGCGTTCGGCGGCGGCGCGCTGGCGCTCGCCGTCGAGCACGCGTGAGCGCAGGATGTTCATCGCCGAGGCGCGGTTTTTGTGTTGCGAGCGGCTGTCCTGCATCATGACGACGATGCCGGTCGGAATATGGGTGATGCGGATCGCGGATTCGGTCTTGTTGACGTGCTGGCCACCCGCGCCCTGCGCGCGCATGGTTTCGATCCGCAGATCGGTCTCCTTGATGTCGATGTCGATATCCTCGGCTTCAGGCAGCACCGCGACGGTCGCGGCTGAGGTATGGACGCGGCCGGACGCCTCGGTATCCGGCACGCGTTGCACGCGATGCGCGCCGGATTCGAATTTGAGTTTGGCGAACGCGCCGCGCCCCTGTACCTCGGCGACGATTTCCTTGTAGCCGCCGACGGTGCCTTCGCTGGCGGAGATGACCTCGACCTTCCAGCCCTGCAAGGCGGCGAATCGCTCATACATCCGGAACAGGTCGCCCGCGAACAGCGAGGCCTCGTCGCCGCCGGTGCCCGCGCGAATTTCCAGCACGACGTTGCGCTCGTCCATCGCGTCCTTCGGCAGCAACGCGATGCGGATGTCCTGTTCGAGTCCGGCCTGCCGTTCGATCAGGATGGGGCGCTCGCTTTCGGCCATCGCCCGCATCTCGGCGTCCGTCGCGGGATCGGCGATCATCGATTCGAGATCGGCGATCTCGGTGGTGCGCGCGCGATAATCCTTGACCAGTTCGACCACGGGCGTGATCTCCGCCAACTCCCGTGTCGCGCGCACATATGCATCGGCGCCGAGCTGGCCGAGCAGTTCGGCTTCGAGGGCGGCGTGCCGGGCAAGCAGGATGTCGAGTTTGGCGTCGGGCAGCATGAAGGTCGTCTCACGAAAGCAGCGGGAAGGGCGCGGGCGGGCGTCAAGCCTCGCTACAACGGCAGGCCTTCCGCCTCGGCGAACGCGGTCAGCTTCTCGCGAATGGAGACGTTGTCATAGGGCGTGTCGAGCCATTTCGCCATCTCGGCTTCGGCCTTGGCGGCGTCGAGATCGAGGATCAACGCCTTCACCGGGCCGTGGGCGGTGGCGTTCACCGACATCGAACGATAGCCGAGCGCAATCAGCGCCAGCGCGCCGATCGGCTGCGATGCCATTTCGCCGCACAGCGACACGGACTTTCCGGCCTCTTGTCCCTTCCGGGCGATATGGCGCAGCGCCCGCAGGATCGGCGCGGCCATGGTGTCGAACCGGTCAGACACGCGCGCGTTGCCGCGATCCACGGCGAACAGGAACTGGAACAGATCGTTGGAGCCGACCGAAACGAAATCGACGCGTTCGAACAGATCGTCGAGCTGGTAGAGCAACGCAGGCACCTCGATCATGGTGCCGATATCGATGCGCTCGGGCAATGTGTGGCCGTGCTGGCGCAGATAGGTCAGCTCGCGCTCGACCATGGTTTTCGCCTGGTCGAACTCGCGCACCACGGTGACCATCGGGAACATGATGCGCAGTGAACGGCCCGCGCCCGCGCGCAACAGCGCACGGATCTGGCCGCGCAGCAAGCCGGGGCGATCAAGGCCGAGGCGGATCGCGCGCCAGCCGAGCGCGGGATTTTCCTCGACGATCGTGTCCATGTAGGGCAGCGCCTTGTCGCCGCCGATGTCGAGCGTGCGGAAGGTCACCGGCTTGTCGCCCGCTGCATCGAGCACGGTGCGATACAGCGCCAGCTGCTCGCTGGTGCGCGGCAGGCTGGTCGAGACCATGAATTGCAGTTCGGTGCGGAACAGGCCGATGCCGGCTGCGCCCGCGTCCTCGATATGCGGCAGGTCGATGACGAGACCGGCATTGAGCATCAATTCGATCGGTCGGCCGTCTTTGGTCCGGCACGGCTTGTCGCGCAGCTCGCGATATTGCTCCTGCCGCCGTGCGCGGAAGCGCACGCGCTCGGCATAGGCGGACTGGACTTCCTGCGAGGGCCGCACATAGATCGAGCCGGAGGTGCCGTCGACGATGATGGCGTCGCCGGGGTCGGCGATGCCCGGGGCGTTGGCGATTTCGCCGATCGCGGGAATCCCGAGCGCCCGCGCCACGATCGAGACGTGGGAGTTGGCGGTGCCTTCCTCGAGCACGAGGCCGCGCAGCTTGTTGCGGTCGTAATCAAGCAGGGCTGCGGGGCCCATCGCACGCGCGACAAGAATGGCGTTGTCCGGCAATTGTTCGCGCGAGGGGGCATGATCGCGGCCGACGAGCTGGCGCATCAGGCGATGGCCGAGGTCTTCGAGGTCGTGCAGGCGGTCGCGCAGATAAGGATCGGTGGAGCGCAGCATGCGCGCACGGGTGTCGGACTGCACACGCTCGACGGCGGCTTCGGCGGTGAGGCCGGTGGCGACGGCTTCGCGCAGGCGGTGTTGCCAGCCCTGATCGTTGGCGAACATGCGGTAGGCTTCGAGCACGTCGCGATGATCGCCGCCTTCCGCCACGTCGCCGCGTTCCAGCATCCGGTCGAGATCGGCGCGCAGTTTGGCAACGGCGCTGTCGAGCCGCTTGACTTCGCGCGGCACGTCCTCGGCGATGTAGTTGGTGATGACGACGCGCGGCTCGTGCAGCACGACATGGCCGAGCGCGATGCCGTCCGACAGGATCGAGCCGGATTTTTGGACCGAGATGCGGGCGGCGGGTTCGGCGCCGGGCGGGGCGAGCGAGGACAACTCGCCCGAGGCGATCATTTCCGCGAGCACCATCGCGGTGGTCTGTAGCGCCTCGACCTCCTCCTCGACATAGGTGCGTCGGGCGCGGTTCTGCACCACGAGCACGCCGAGCGTGTTGCCTGCGCGCAGGATCGGCACGCCGAGGAAGGAGTGGTAAATTTCTTCGCCGGTTTCCGGGCGGTACGAATAGGCCGGATGGTTCTGGGCGTCGGAGAGGTTGAGCGGCTGGGCCTCGCTGGCAACAAGGCCGACGAGACCTTCATGCGTGCTCAACACGGTCTTGTGAACGGCGTCGGGATTGAGGCCCTCGGTGGC
>Ga0153956_1003400_pt1 | contig 10220 bp, 11 predicted proteins | sample TSFL040MetaG_FD_104704 | JGI IMG/M metagenome (GOLD analysis project Ga0153956, IMG submission 104704) | Attine ant fungus gardens microbial communities from Florida, USA - TSFL040 MetaG | ecosystem: Host-associated > Fungi > Mycelium > Unclassified | place: USA: Florida, Wekiwa Springs...
ATCCAGCTCACCGACGGCATCGCGACCCTCATGGGCCAGGAGGCGGTGTATTCCCACCGCTTCCAGGGCAAGCGCTATGACTGCGGCAGCAAGCTCGGCTACCTGCAGGCCACGGTGGAATACGGCCTGAGCCATCCGAACCTGGGCACGGATTTCCGCAAGTACCTGCAGGCCATGGCGGGCTCGCCGCAGGTGGCGGGCAAGGCCCGGGCGCCCCGCAAGCCCCAGCCCGCGCCGGCTGCCCGCCGCAAGAAGAAGTGATCCGGCAAAAGGGCTTCTGCCCCTGATTCGCGGTGGCGCCTTGACGGCGCCGCCGTCCTTCGCGCGTAATACCCTGCAACAAGATCAATATTGCCGCACATGCGGCGAGGGGTGGGCATGCGCATTGCGGCAATCGTTCTGACGTCCTGGGTGGCTGGTTTCGGACTGTGTGCGGCTGCCGCGGGCCAGGCCCCGGCGGCTGCCAGGGCGGCCGCATCCGCCGGCCCGCAAAAGGCCGTGCTGGTGACGGGTGCCAGTTCCGGCATCGGCCATGCCATTGCGACGCGGCTCGCCGCTGATGGCTGGTTCGTCTATGCGGGGGTGCGCAAGGACGCCGAGATCAAGGCCCTGTCGGGCATCCCCAACCTGCAGCCCGTGAAGCTGGACGTGACCGATGCCGCGCAGATCAGCGCGGCGGTTGCCACGATCAAACAGGAAGGCCGCGGCCTGTATGGCCTGGTGAACAACGCCGGCATCGGCTCGTTCAACTCCGTGATCGCGCCCCACAAGGATGAGTTCGACCAGATCATGGCGGTGAACGCCGTGGCGCCCTACAAGCTGACGCAGGCGTTCGGGCCGATGATCCTGGAGCAGAAGGGTCGCGTCGTCACCATCGGCTCCATCGGCGGCGTGGTGGCGCTGGCCGGCAGCTCCGCCTACAGCATGAGCAAGTTCGCGGACGAGGCCTTCACCGACTCCCTGGCCGCGGAACTCGAACCGCTGGGAGCCGACGCCAGCATCGTGGAACCCGGCACCTACAAGACCGACATCAACAGGAACGCGGTCGCCCGCGGCCAGGGGTCCGACAACATCGATCCGGCGCTGAACGGGGATCCGGACCAGGTGGCGAAGGTCGTCGAGCACGCACTGTTCGATGCCAAACCGAAGCGGCGTTACCTGACCGTTCCCAACCCGCAGCAGGCCGAGTGGACGCTGCGGGCCGCGATGGACCGGCTGGTGCAGCTCAATGAAGGCCAGCCGTACGTCTATGACCGGGCGCAGCTGATCCGGGTGCTGGATGATGCCCTGGCGCACAAGCCGCCCCCGGCGCCGCCCGGCCCGTAATTCCTTGAGGGGTCGTAACAGCCCCCGGACCTTGCCGCCCATGGATGACAAGAGCAGGTTGCTGGAGCAGCTGCGGATCGACCGCAGCGCGGAGGACAGCGCCCGGCCGGGAGGTGGTGGACCGCCTTGGGCGTGGATCGTCGCGGCACTCGCGACGCTGGCCGTGCTGGCCGGCGCGGGCTGGCTGTGGATGCGGCATCAGCCGCATGCCGGCGCAGTGCCGGTTGCGGCCGGCTCGGAAGTGGCCGCGGATTCCGCCGCCGGCAGCCAGCCTGCCGCCGGCGACGGGCATCCGGCGTCCACGCTCGACGCTTCCGGTTATGTCGTTGCCCGCCGCGAGGCCACCGTGTCCGCCAAGGTCACCGGCCGGGTGGTGCAGGTGATGATCGAGGAAGGTCAGAAGGTCGAGGCGGGACAGGTCGTCGCCCGCCTGGACGACACCAATGCCCGCGCGGCGCTCGATGAGGCCCGCGCCCAGCTTGAGCAGGCACGTGCCAGCCTGGCGGCGGCGCAGATCGCTGCCAACGACGCGGGCCCCATCTTCCAGCGCAATCAGAAGCAGCGTGCCGCGGGCGTGATCAGTGCCCAGGATTTCGACAACGACCGTGCCACCTACAACGCGGTGACGGCGGACCTCGACGTCAAGCAGCGCATGGTGCAGGTGGCGCGGGCCGCCCTGGAGGTCGCCCAGCGCGGCGAGGACGACACGATCGTGCGCGCGCCGTTCTCGGGCGTGATCACGGTCAAGGCCGCCCAGCAGGGCGAGATCGTGTCGCCCATGTCCACCGGCGGCTTCACCCGCACGGGCATCGGCACCATCGTCGACATGGATTCACTGGAAATCGAGGTCGACGTCAGCGAGAACTTCATCAACCGGGTGCACGTGGGCCAGCAGGCCGTCGCTCACCTGAATGCTTATCCGGACTGGGAGATTCCCTGCGAGGTGGTGGCGATCATCCCGACCGCCGACCGCAGCAAGGCGACCGTCAAGGTCCGGGTCGGATTCAAACAGAAGGACCCCCGTATCCTGCCGGAGATGGGTGTGCGCGTGTCCTTCCTGGGATAAACGAGGTGTTGCCATGGCACTGGTGTCGCTGAAGAATGTCATCAAGACCTATACCCGTGGCCGGCAGCGCGTGGAGGTGCTGCACTCCCTGAACCTCGAGGTCGAGCAGGGGGAGTTCCTGGCGCTGATGGGGCCCTCCGGCTCCGGCAAGACCACGCTGCTGAACCTGATCGGCGGCCTCGACCGGCCGGACGAGGGGGAAGTGGCGGTGGCCGGCGAGCGGCTGGACCGCCTGAATGGCGCGCAGATGGCGCGCTGGCGGGCGCGCCATGTCGGCTTCGTGTTCCAGTTCTACAACCTGCTGCCAGTGCTGACCGCGGAGCGCAACGTGGAGGTGCCCCTGCTCCTGACCCGCCTGTCCAGGACGCAGCGCCGCAGCAACGTGCGCGCCGCGCTGGAACTGGTGGGGCTCGCGGACCGCGCCACCCACAAGCCGACCGAACTGTCGGGCGGCCAGCAGCAGCGCGTCGCCATCGCCCGGGCGCTGATCGCCGACCCCACGCTGCTGGTGTGCGATGAGCCCACCGGCGACCTGGACCGCGACAGCGCCGAGGAAATCCTGGGGCTGCTGCAGACCCTGAGCCGCAGCCAGGGCAAGACCATCATCATGGTGACCCACGATCCGCGCGCGGCGTCGTATGCCAGCCGCCGGCTGCATATGGACAAGGGGAGCCTGGCGAAGGAGGAAGCGGGCGCCCTGGCCGGGAGCGTCACATGAAATACCTGCCGCTGGTCTGGGCCGCGCTGCGGCGCCGCCCGGTGCGCACGCTGCTCACGATGTTTTCCATCGTCACGGCGTTCTTCCTGTTCGGCGCGCTGCAGGGCATCAACGTGGGCATCAACCAGGCGACCGAACTCACCAGCCAGTCCCACCTCGTCGTCATGAGCCGGGTGCAGATGCAGGCCCCCATGCCGCTGGCGCACCTGGCGCGCATCCGCGCCATCAAGGGCGTGACCGATGCCTCTCCGGTCAATTTCATGATCGGCACCTGGCGGGATCCGAAGCACCCGGTGGTGGTGGTTGGCGCCGACCTCAAGGAACTGTTCAGGATTTCATCGGATCTGAAGGTCGACCCGAAGCAGGTGGAGGCCGCCACGCGGACCCGCACGGGTGTCATCGTCGGTGAGACCTACCTCAAGCAGATGGGTTGGAAGGTGGGCGACCGCATTCCGGTGCATGCGCTGAACATGGTCAAGACCGATGGCAGTTCCGACTGGGTGTTCGACATCGTCGGCAGCTATACCCTGGTGCAGCCGGAGTGGGCGACACGGGTGTTCGCCAACTTCGATTACCTGAACGAGGGCCGTGCCCAGGGCAAGGACCAGTCGATCGAGTTCTACGTCGGCATCGACGATCCCAAGAGGTCCGCGGCCATCTCCCAGGCCATCGATGACAGCTTCGCCAACTCCCCGGACCAGACCCAGACCGCGAACGAGAAGGATTTCCTCGAATCCACCCTGCGGCAGATCGGGGACATCAATTTCCTGGTCAACGGCATCGTGGGCGCGGTGATCTTCACGCTGATGTTCCTGACCGCCAACACCATGTCGCAGTCGGTGCGCGAGCGCATCCCGGAGCTGGCGGTGCTCAAGACCCTGGGGTTCACCGATGGCGCCGTGCAGTGGCTGGTGCTGGCCGAGGCCCTGGCGCTGAGCCTGGTCTCCGCCTTCCTGGGCGTGGGGCTGGCGGCGCTGATCCTGCCTCGCATCACCAGCAGCCCGGCACTGGCTGCGTCCGGCATCGGTTCCATGCATGTGCCGCACGTGGTGTTCGCCGCGGCGATCGGGGTCGCGGTGCTGCTGGCGCTGGTCAGCGGCATACCGCCGGCGACACGGGCCCGCCGCTTGAACATCATCACCGCGCTGTCGGGGCGCTGAGGAGCCGCATATGAGGACCATAAGGCAGATCATCGCGGTGTCCTCCATCAGCCTGCGCAGCCTGCCGCAGCGCCTGGGTCCGTCGCTGGTCATCGTCATCGGCATCGGCGGGGTGGTGGCGGTGCTGCTGTCGGTGCTGGCGCTGTCCACGGGGCTTGCCGGCACCCTCACGGCCACCGGTCGGGACGATCGGGCCATCGTGCTGCATGCCCAATCCAACAACGAGGTTGGCAGCACCCTGGCGCGCGAGAACATCGATACCATCCTGGATGGACCGGGCATCGCCCGCGCCAGCGATGGCAAGCCGCTGGGCTCGGCCGAGGTGCTCGCCACGGTGAATGTGCCGCGCGCCGACAATGGCAGCTTGAGCAGCCTGACCCTGCGTGGCGTCGGCAGTCACTTCCTGGAGCTGCGACCCGAGATGCGGATCGTCGAGGGGCGGCAGTTCCGTTCGGGCCTGCGCGAGCTGATCGCCGGACGCTCGGCGCAGCAGCGGTTCCGCAATCTCAAGGTCGGGGACAAGGTCAACTTCAGCGGTACGGTGTGGACCGTGGTGGGGGCCTTCGACAGCGGCGGCGGTGCGCATGACTCGGAGCTGCTTGCGGATGCCGACACGGTGCAATCGGCCTACCAGCGCACCAGTTTCAACTCCGTGGTCGTCAAGCTCGATGGCCGCGGCGGCTTCGAGAAACTCAAGGCCGCGCTGACCAAGGATCCCACCATGCAGGTGACGGTCAACCGCGAAACGGACTATTACGAGCAGCAGTCGCACAGCTTCGCCATGGTGCTGCAGTTCATTGCCCGCGCGGTCGGCACCATCATGGCCATCGGCGCCGTGTTCGCGGCGCTCAACACCATGTATTCCGCGGTCGCAAGCCGCGGTACGGAGATCGCCACCCTGCGCGCCATCGGCTTCGGGCCGGGCGGCGTGCTGGTGTCGGTCATGGTGGAGGCGCTGCTGCTGTCGCTGCTGGGCGCGCTGCTGGGCGCCGCCATCGCCTGGTTGGTGTTCGACGGCAATACAGTCAGTTCGATTTCCGGTGGTGGCGGCCTGGCGCAGGTGGTGTACCACCTGCGCATAGGCCCGGCGCTGATCACCACCGGCGTGGTCTGGGCCTGCGTGGTCGGACTGCTGGGAGGGCTGCTGCCTGCGATCCGCGCGGCGCGCCTGCCGGTGGCCCAGGCCATCCGGGGTTGAAATTCAGGATTGAGTCGAGGTTTCCGCTGATGAAGAACATGAGTGGCGTAAGAGTGGTGCCGGCCCTGCTGGCCGTGGCAGCTGCGCTGGGCGTTGCCGGAGCGCAGGCCGCGCCGTCCGCGCCGGACGCCGTGGAAAAAACCATCCGTGAGCTGGAACAGGCCCAGGACCGGGCCGCCGTGACGGGCGATCGTGCCACGCTCGATCGCATATTCGCCAAGGATTACCGGATGGTGAGCCCGAACGGCGAGGTCATCGACCGGGCGAAGCTGTTTTCGCTGCTGATGAGCGGCTCGTCGCCGCCGTACAAGTCGGCCGTCTATGAGACCCAGCTGGTGCGCAACCTGGGGAAGGTCGTCGTGACGGTGGGCATGGAGGACGTGGTGCCGGACTACGGCCCCAACCCCGGACAAGTGGTGCACCGGCGCGTGACCCAGGTCTGGGAGCATCGCGAGGGCCGCTGGCAGCTGATACTCCGGCACGCGATGATCGTGCCGGAGCATCTGCCGGGGCCCGCGCACTGAAAAGCCAGGCCCCTGGGCGGCGGCCCTCGCAATGGCCCCTTGCGGGTGGCATTCGCGTCCCTGCGAATCATCCCGCGCCATCCATGGCGCCGGCACCCGCGGCGGGGCGGGTTGCAGGGTTCGCCACTTTCAGAACATCGAGTTGGCGTTGTCCGCCGTCTCCGGGATGGGCTGGATGATGTCCCAGTGCTCCACGACCTTGCCGTTCTCGATGCGGAAGATGTCCACCACCGACTCGCCGTGGGGGTTCGGGCCGTTCATGCCGTGCAGGTGCAGGACGACCATGTCGCCTTCGGCGACGACCCGCTTGACCTCGTAGCGGTGGTTCGGGAAGGCCTGCTTGAAGCCGGCGATCCAGTTGCGCACGCCATCGTGGCCATCGGCGGCGTAGGGGGCGTGCTGGCGGTAGCTGTCGCCCATGTAACGGCGTGCAGCCTCGTAATCCTTGTTGCCGATCAGGGCCTGGTACAGGGCCAGCACCAGTTCCTTGTTGCGCGCCAGGCGGGCGGCTTCAGCGGCGGCGGTGCGGGGAGCCGCCTTCTTCCTGGGCTGCGCCTTGCGGGTGACCGGGCGCTTTGCCGGCACTGAGGCACGCTTCGCGGCCCCACGGCCGGCGGGTTTGCGCTTGCTGCCGGCGCTTCGGCCCGGGGCGCGCCCGGCGGCGGGGCGCTTGACGGTGCGTCCGGCTGTGGTCTTTGCTTTTTTCTTCTTCCTGGCCATGAGTGCTCCTGCGCGTTGCGGGTAAGGGTGTTGACAAGACTACAGTCCCGGCGCAGTGTATGAATAATATAATACATGCATACACGAGGCCCGAGTGAAGCTGCGGCTGGAGGACAACGGGGTACCGATCTACGTGCAGTTGCGTGAGCAGGTGCTGCGAGCCATCGGCAGCGGCGTCCTGAAGCCCGGGGAGCAGCTGCCCACCATGCGGCAGGTGGCGGTGGAACTGCGGGTGGACCTCAACACCGTGCGCCACGCCTACGATGAACTGGAGCAGACGGGCGCCATCGTCATCCAGCGGGCGCGGGGCACCTTCGTGGCGGAACGGCCGCCGCCGCTCGACCCGGTGCGGCAGGCGCGCCGGACCGAGGGTGTTGCGCAGCAGGCGATTGCACTGGCGGTGGCCGGCGGCATCGATCCGCTGGAAATGGCGCACCAGGTGCTGCAGATCATGAAGCGGGAGGGAACCAGGAAATGAACGTCATGAGTTCTGTTACCAGGGGTTCGGCGGGGACCGGTCCGTTCGCGGGCCAGGGGCGTAACCCGGTTGCGGCGCTGTTGCTGCTGGTGCTGGTGGTGGCCGGAGTGCTGGTGCTGCTGGGTGGCGTCAGGAGCGCGGCGGCCGGCGGGGCATCGCAGCCGTCTGCCGGGAGCGTGGTGATCGGCGTGCTGCTGATCCTGGCCGGGGTCCTGACCCTGAAGGCGCTGCTGATGGCGCAGCAATGGGAAAAGGCCGTGGTGCTGCGGCTCGGGCGCCTGCATTCCATCCGCGGGCCGGGCCTGTTCATCATCGTCCCGTTCATCGACTCGGTGGTGGAGTGGATCGATCAGCGCATCCAGACCACCGAATTCAACGCCGAGCAGGCCCTGACCCGCGACACCGTGCCAACCAACATCGACGCGATCCTGTTCTGGCAGGTGCACGATGCGGAGCGCGCCGCGCTCGAGATCACCGACTACGAGCAGGCTATCCTGCGCGTGGCGCAGACCTCGCTGCGGGAGATGATCGGGTCCTCGCCGCTGTCGGCGCTGTTGTCCGAGCGCAAGGCCGCGGATGCGGCCCTGAAGGAGGAAATCGGCCGCAAGACCGCCGAGTGGGGCGTGGCGGCAATCTCGGTCGAAATCCGCGATGTCGCCATCCCGGCGCAACTGCAGGATGCCATGAGCCGGCAGGCCCAGGCCGAGCGTGAAAAGGCCGCGCGCATCATCCTGGGTTCGGCGGAGCAGGAGGTGGCGCAGAAATTCGTGGATGCCGCGAACATCTATGCCGCCAACCCCATGGCGCTGCAGCTGCGGGCCATGAACATCGTGTACGAGACCACCAAGGAGCGGGGCGCGACGGTGCTGATTCCGTCGGCGATGGTGGATGCCATGAACGTGGGCGGCGTGCTGGGCCTGCAGGGGGTGGTTGCTCCCGCAGACCCGAAGTAAGGCCCTCAGGCCGGTCGCCGCGCCCAGAACAGGGTGGTGGTGGCCGTGAAGCTGCCATCCGGAGCGAACCGCAGGGCCGCCTTTACCTCCGCCGGGGCGCCGCCCTGCAGCTCCCGGATGGCCGCGACCCGCGCCGCAGGCGTGCGCATGCGTTCCACCCAGGGGGTGAATTGCAGCGGGGTGGGCCAGGACTGGTGTTCGATGGCGGCAAGGCCGGCCGCGCTGAGCAGCGCCTGCCATTCACGGATGCTGTGATTGCGCACATGGGAGGGGTCGCGCAGCACCTCCATGGCCTGCAGATGCGTATCGACCAACGGGTCGGCATCCCCGGTGATGTCGATCAGGAGCAGCCTGCCACCGGGCTTCAATACGCGGTGCAGCTCGCGCAGGCACGCCGGGAGAGCGAGCCAGTGATGGGCGCTGTAGCGCGTCCCCACCAGGCCAAAGGCGCCGTCCTCGAAGGGCAGTGAGCCGGCGCTGCCCTGGCGGGTCTGAATCTGGTGCAGGCCGCGGGCGGCTGCGGCCTCGGCCACGGTGGCAAGCATGCCGGCAGAGGGGTCCAGCGCCACCACGCGGTCGAGTGCCTGTGCCAGCATGAACGACAGATGCCCGGCGCCGCAGCCGACGTCCAGGCCCTGTGAGTCCCGGGGGATGTCCGCCTCCACCCGCCGCAGTGCTTCGGCCAGGTCGGGGCCCTGCGCGTGCACCGCGCTGGTGAGATAGGCCTGCGCCTGGGAATCGAACTGCTGCTGCACGGACTGTTCGTGGCTCGCCATGAGTGTCTCCTCGCGTGGTTCCTGCCCTCGCCGCCGGCGCCGGGGCATGGGGTCGAGAGGTCATGCTGTGCCTGTCCCTATACGGGTACAAGTAAGGTCGTTATCCTATTACAAGGACCACCCGCCACAGGACCGCCCACGGCAAGACCATGGCCACCGCACCACGCAAGAGCAAACCCCCGTTGCTCGGGGAATTCCTGCGCGCGCACCGCGCGGCCCTGAGTCCGCAGGAGGCAGGTCTGCCCCAGCGGCTGCGGCGCAGGACCCCGGGCCTGCGCCGCGAGGAGGTCGCACAGCTGTGCGGCATCAGCCCGACCTGGTACACCTGGATCGAGCAGGGGCGCACCGGCGCGGTGTCGGCCCAGACGCTGGATGCCCTGGCGCAGGGGCTGCACCTGGGGGTGGCCGAGCGCGCCTACCTGTTCGAACTTGCCGGTCGCGCCGATCCGGTGCGGCCGAGCGCGGCGCCGGCGGAATCACTGCAGCTGGATGCCCTGGTGCAGGCCATCCGCACACCGGCCTACGTGCTCGACCAGCACTGGAACGCCATCGCCTGGAACCGCCCGGCGGCGGCGCTGTTCAGTGACTGGCTGGGTGGCGCCGGCAAGGCCGGCCGCGCCGCGGGCGCGGTACCGGCCGCGCCGAACCTGCTGCGTTATGTGTTCCTGAACCCGGGCGCGCGTCGTTTCCTGCTGGACTGGGAGGAGCGCGCCTGGCGCCTGGCGGCCGAATACCGTGCCGATGTGCCGACGCTGCGCGACGATCCGCTGCGCGGCGCCCTGGTCGATGAGCTGTGCGCCGCCAGCGACGAGTTTGCGGCGGCCTGGCGCTCGCAGCAGGTGCTGGCGCGCGATGGTGGCCACCGCAGCTTCCGGGTCCGGGAGGGGGTGCTGCACTTCGAGCAGCATATCCTGCGGGTGGCACGGCAGCCGGAACTGCGCATGACAGTACTGGTGCCGCAGCGGGCCTGAATGCCGGCCGGCGCGGGTGATGTGCCGGACTGCGGCCCGCGGAACCCTGCCGGGGCGCTACAATCACTCGCTCGAATTTGAATGCGAGGTCGGCTTTATGTGGATCCCGTCGCTGGTCGTTGTCGTCGTCGTATTGGTCGTGGTGGGCAACCTGGTGTTCCGCACCATTCCCCAGGCCACCGTGGGCGTGGTCACGCTGTTCGGCCGTTACCACCGCATCATGCGCGAGGGCCTGAACCTCAAGTGGCCGTGGGAGAAGCTGGCCTACCGCCTGTCGCTGCAGAACCGCGCGCTGCAGATGGAGTTCCAGGCCATCACCCAGGACCAGGC
>Ga0153956_1003401_pt1 | contig 10211 bp, 7 predicted proteins | sample TSFL040MetaG_FD_104704 | JGI IMG/M metagenome (GOLD analysis project Ga0153956, IMG submission 104704) | Attine ant fungus gardens microbial communities from Florida, USA - TSFL040 MetaG | ecosystem: Host-associated > Fungi > Mycelium > Unclassified | place: USA: Florida, Wekiwa Springs...
CCTGGCGCTACAACCGCATCCCCAGTCACCTGATCGGCGAGATCCTGACCAAGCGTTGGACGGACAACGCCATCCCCTTCCTGGCGCTGGTGGTGACGCTGGCGATCTTCGGCACGGCCATTTCCGGCTTCTTCAAACCGTCGGCGCTGCAGGCATCCAGCCGCCAGCTCGGCGAGTTCTCGCTGGTGGTCACGGGCGTGACGGTGGTCATGCTGGGCGGCGGCATCGACCTGTCGGTGGGGGCCGTCTTCGCCCTGTCCTGCTTCGCGGCCGTCTTTACCTTTTTCATTCTGGAACAGTCGATCTGGCTGGCGCTCGTGGCATCGCTCGCCACCGGCCTCTTCTTCGGCGCCGTCAACGGCTATCTGGTCGGCTATCTGAAGCTGCGCGCTTTTCTCACCACGCTGGTGACGCTGATCTTCGGCCGCGCCCTGTTCGACATTCTGGTGACGCACTACGCCGCCGCCGTGCAGCTTTCGGACGCGGAATCGCCGGTCCTCGACTATATCGGCGACGGCACCTTGCTGGGGCTGCCGATTTCGATGTGGCTGGCGCTCATCTTCGCCGTCGTGACCCATATCGCCCTCACCCGTTCGCGGCCGGGCTGGCATGTGCTGGCGGTCGGCGGCTCGCGCCGTTCGGCGCACAATGCCGGCATCCGCGTCGGCAGGACGGTCTTCTTCACCTATGTGTTTTCCGGCGTCTGCTCGGCCATCGGCGGCTTCCTCGTCGCCTGCCGGCTTTCCGGCGCGGGACCGGGCACCGGCCAGAACCTCGAGATCATGGCGCTGACGGCGGCGGTGGTCGGCGGCGTCAGCCTCGGCGGCGGTCGCGGCTCGATCGTCAAGGGCGTCATGGGCGCGATCATCGTGCTGGTGATGACCAACGGCCTGATCCGCCTCGGCTACGGCACCGGCACCACCCAGATGGTGCTCGGCCTGATGCTGGCGGTCGCCGTCACCGTCGACATCCGCTGGCTGAAGAACCGCCACAAGGTGCTGAACGAGGTCTATGTCGCGCCGGTCTACCTGAAGATGGGCGAGGCGCAGTCGGCGGAGCCGGGCTCCGGCACGCCCTACGAACTCGACAACCGCCTGTCGGAAGCCGACCATATCGGGCTCGGCGAACTGGAAGGACCGGAAGACGTCATCCTCGACCGCGACGACAATCTCTATTGCGGCACGCGCCATGGCGAAATCGTCCGCTTTCTCGCGCCCGACTACAAGCGCTCCGAAGTCTTCGCCCATGTCGGCGGCTTCCCGCTGGGCCTTGCCTTCGACCGCGACGGCAACCTGATCTCCTGCGTCGGCGCGATGGGGCTTTATTCCATCTCGCCCGACCGCAAGGTGACGAAACTCTCGGCCGAAACGGCGCGCTCGCTGACCTCGGTGGTGGACGACGCCCGCCTGCGCGATCCCAACGACTGCGATATCGCGCCGGACGGCCGCATCTACTTCACCGATTCCACCAAGCGCTACGACGCGCATGACTGGGCGCTGGATTCCATCGAGAACCGGCCGACCGGCCGCCTGCTGGTCTACGACCCGAAGGACGGCTCGACCAGAACGCTGCTCGACGGCTACCGCTACACCAACGGCGTTTGCATGGCGCATGACGGCAAATCGCTGTTCTTCGCCGAAAGCTGGGCCTGCCGCGTCCACCGCTACTGGCTGGAAGGCCCGAAGGCGGGGACGGCCGAATGCGTCATCAAGGACATGCCGGGCTATCCCGACAACATCAACCGTGCCTCGGACGGCGGCTACTGGATGGCCTGGCTCGGCATGCGCACGCCGAGCTTCGACCTGTCGCTGCGCCATCCCGACATGCGCAAGCGCATGACGCGACGCCTGCCGCAGGACGACTGGCTCTTCCCCAACATCAATACCGGCGGCATCGTCAAGTTCGACGAGAGCGGGCGCATCCTCGACACGCTGGCCGACCTTTCCGGCGAGGCGCATCCGATGGTCACCTCGATGCGCGAACATAAGGGCTATTTGTTCGTCGGCGGCATCCTCAACAACCGCATCGGCCGTTTCCGCATCGTCGGCGCGGACGAGACATGGACCAGCCCTGCCTCATACTGGGGAGCCGCGAAATGATCCTCGATCCCATCCTCGACCTGTTCCGCGGCAAGGCTGTCACGATCCCGCCCTTCGACGGCGCGTTCCGGCCCAATACGCGGCTCGACGATGCCCCGGACGCCACCACCCTTGCCGAAGCCGACAATCTGGCCCTGCTGCCCGACGGGCCGGTCGCCGGCAGCGGCAATGCGCTCTACAGGATCGCGGCCGGGAAAGAGCCGGTCCTGTACAAGAGCTTCGGTGCGCCGGTCGCGGCCGTTGCCGTCTCGCCTTCGGGAGAGCTGGCGGTGGCGACGGAAACGGGCACGCTTTATATCGGCGACCGCGAAGAAGGCCCGCAGGCCGGGATCGGCTGCATCACGGCTCTGGCCTATGCGGCGGACGGTACGCTGTGGCTCGCCAACGGCTCGGCCGATCACCCCCGGTCGCAATGGTCGCTGGACCTGATGCGGCACGGTTCGTCGGGTTCGGTCTGGAAACGGTCGCCGGGGGCCGCCGCGTTCGAGCGCGTCGCCGCCGGGCTCGCTTTCCCCTACGGGCTGTTGCCGGTCGATGGCGGCGCCGTCGTCTCGGAAAGCTGGCGGCACCGGCTGCTGCGCGTCGGCTCGGGCGCGCCTGTCGAAATCCTCGCCAAGCTGCCCGGTTATCCGGCCCGTCTCGCGCCGGCGGCGGGCGGCGGCGCGTGGCTCAGCCTGTTCGCGCCGCGAAACCGGCTGATCGAATTCGTGTTGCAGGAGGAGCATTACCGCCTCGACATGATGGCGACCGTTCCGCCGCCCTACTGGATCGCGCCGGCCTTTTCCTCCGGGCGGAGCTTCATGGAGCCGCTGCAATGCGGCGGCATCCGCACCATGGGCGTTCACAAGCCCTGGTCGCCCAGCCGTTCCTACGGCCTCGCCGTCCGGCTGGACGCCCGGATGCAGCCGCTGTTCAGCCTGCACAGCCGCGCCGACGGCACGCGCCACGGCGTATGCAGCCTTGCCGAGCAGAACGGGCGCCTGCTGGTGGCCGCGCGCGGCGGCGACTGCGTTCTCGATATCGATCTGGCCGAATTCGCAGCGGAGGTGCGCTGAATGGAAACCCCCGCTTCCGATATCATCGTCCGGCTTGAGGGCGTCACCAAGAGCTATCGCGGCGCATTGGCGGTCAACAATGTCGATTTCGACCTCAGGCGCGGCGAGATCCATGCGCTGCTCGGCGAAAACGGCGCCGGTAAGTCGACGCTGACCAAGATGATCGCCGGCGTGGTCGAGCCGACCTCCGGCCGCATCGTCCATCATGGCGAGGAGGTGCGCTTCGCGTCGCCCAACGAGGCGCTCGATGCCGGCATCGCCATGGTGTTTCAGGAAACCAGCCTGGTGCCGTCGATGACGGTGGCGCAGAACCTCTATCTCGGCTCGGAAAAGTTCCTCAACCGGCTGCGCGGCATCTACATTTCCGCCCAGCAGTTCCTGCAATCGCTGAACTTCCCGGTCGATCCGGCGGCGATGGTGGAGACGCTGGGTGCCGCCAAGCGGCAGATGGTCGAGATCGCGCGCGCCGTCCACCACAATGCCGAAGTCATCATCTTCGACGAGCCGACCGCGACGCTGACGCCGGAGGAAAAGCGGCATTTCTTCTCGCTGATCCGGCGGCTGAAGGCGAACGGCGTCTCCATCGTCTTCATCAGCCACGCGCTGGAAGAGGCGCTGATGATCTCCGACCGCATCACCGTGCTGCGCGACGGCGAACTGGTGGCGAGCGGCCCGGTCGCCGATTTCGACCGCGCCTCGATCATCGCCGCCATGGTCGGCCGTTCGCTCTCGGGCGAGCTTTACCAGAAGCGCGAGGAGGCAGCGCTGCGCAAGCCCGGAAACAAGATCCTGTCGGTGCAGGACGTGTCGATGAGCAATGTCGTGCGCAACAATTCCTTCTCGATCTTCGAGGGCCAGATCACCGGCGTCTTCGGGCTGATCGGCTCGGGGCGCACCGAAACCTTCAAGATCGTCTCGGGCATCTACAAGCGCGACTTCCTGCGCGGCGGCACCATCGAACTCGACGGCGAGCCGGTGCGCTATCTGGTGCCGCGTGAGGCGGTGATGGACGGCATCGTCTACATCACCGAGGACCGCAAGAGCGAAGGCTTCTTCGAGACCATGGGGATCGCCGAGAACCTGTTTGCCGGCCTTCTCGCCAGCGGCCGGGAAAAATCGGCCGTGGTCAGCATGGAGGAGATGCAGGCGCTCTCGGCCGAGTGGACGAAGCATCTCGGCGTGCGCGCCATCAACGACAATGCCCGCGTGGTCGAGCTTTCCGGCGGCAACCAGCAGAAGGTGGTCATCGGCAAGGGGCTGGTGCAGAAGCCGCGCCTCGTCATCTTCGACGAGCCGACGCGCGGCGTCGATGTCGGCGCCATCACCGAAATTCACCAGCTTATCCGGCAGCTTGCCGACGACGGCCTCGCCGTGGTCGTCATATCGTCCTATCTGCCGGAGATCATGAACCTTTCCGACCGCATCCTCGTCTGCCGGCAGGGCCGTATCGTGGAAGAGTTCTCGCCGGCCGAGGCGACCGAAGAAAAGATCATGTACGCCGCGGTTCACTGAACCCGGCTTTGGAATTGTGCGAAAGGAGCCGTAACCATGGCAACCGTGAAATTGTGGACCGACGCCGAAGCCGAGGCAAACCCCGCCGTCAAGGCGGTGTTCGATGACATCCGCGCCACCCGCAAATCCGACTTCATCAACAATTTCTGGCGCGGGCTGGCGAACGATCCGGTGCATCTCGCCCGCGTATGGGGCCAGTTGAAGGAGATCATGGGTGGAGAAGGCGCGCTCGATCCGCTGGTGCGCGAACTGATCTACATCGCGGTTTCGACGGCCAACGGCTGCTCCTACTGCGTTCATTCGCACACGGCGGCGGCGCGCGCCAAGGGCATGACCGACGCCCAGCACGCCGAACTGGCCGCCATTATCGGCATGGCCGCGCAGACCAACCATCTGGCAACCGCGCTGCAGATCCCGGTCGACAAGGCCTTCGAGGTCGAGAGCTGAAGGGCGATAGCATGAGCAAGGCACTGGTTGCGTCCCGGCCCGGCGGCCCCGAGGTGCTGGAATGGACGGACGTCGAAACGCCGATGCCCGGCGAGGGTGAGGTCACGATCCGCCATACGGCGATCGGCGTCAATTTCATCGACGTCTATTTCCGCAAGGGGGTCTATCCCTGGCCGGAGCCGACGATGATACCGGGCGGCGACGCCGCCGGCATCGTCGAGGCGATCGGGCCGGGCGTGACGGGCCTTTCCATCGGCGATCGTGTCGCCTACGTCCTCAGGACCGGCGCCTACCGCCAGACGCGCACGCTGGCCGCCGCGCATCTGGTCAGGCTGCCCGACACGATAGAGGATGCGGTGGCCGCCAGCGTGATGCTGAAGGGATTGACGGCACAATATCTCGTCACCACCACCTATCCGGTCAAGGCGGGCGATACGGTTCTGGTCCATGCCGCCGCCGGCGGCGTCGGCCTGCTGCTTGGCCAGTGGCTGAAGGCGATCGGCGCGACCGCCATCGGCACCGCCGGGTCGGCCGACAAGGTCGAACTGGCCCTTCGCCATGGCTACAGCCATGTCATCGACTACCGCACGGAGGATTTCGTGGCCCGCGTCAGGGAGATCACCGGCGGCAAAGGCTGCGAGGTCGTCTATGACAGCGTCGGCAAGGATACCTGGCGCGGCTCGCTGAAATGCCTGAAGCGCTTCGGCATGTTCGCCAATTTCGGCCAGTCGTCCGGCCTGATCGAAGACTTCAAGCTGTCAGACCTTGCCTCCGGATCGCTCTCGGCCTGCCGACCGACGCTGTTCGACTACATCGCCGACCGGCAACAACTGGAACAACGCGCCGCCGACCTGTTCAAGCGGATCGCCAGCGGTGAGATCGTTGCCGATACGATCACACGGCGGCCGCTGCAAGACGCCGCAATGGTCCACGCCGACCTCGAAGCCCGCCGCACGGTCGGGGCGACGGTTCTGATCCCGTAGCACGGATCAACTTGCCTTCATCAGGCCCTCACAAGATTGCGAATGGCGTTCCCGGCGAGCCGGTGGCGCCTTCGATCCTGAGGGGGGCGAAGGCGTAGACGAACTCGTGCCGGCCGGCCTCGGCCAGCGCATCCAGGTTCATCCCTTCGTGCAGATAAATGCCGTGGCGCATGATCAGATGCTGGTGGCAGGGCAGGACCATGTCGGGGTCCACGGGCGGCACGACATCGATGGCGAAGTTATCGGCGCCGACCACGACCGGCTCCAGCGCGGATAGCATCTCCGCTGCGGCCAGGCCAAGGCCGGGCTCGCCGTCATACCAGGTCGCGGCTTCCGAGAAGAAACGCGAACCGTGGCCGGTGCGGATCAGCACCACGTCGCCGCGACGCAGCCAGTCTTTGCGATCCATTCCCTGCCGGTCGAGGCAATCAAGAAGATGGTCCGGCGTGATCTCGAAACCGTTCGGCAGGGGATGCCCGAACAGCCCCTGCACATCCAGCAGCACGCCGCGGGTAAAGAAGATCGGCGCCTTCTCGATGCCGAGCTTTTTCAGCCCGTAGGGCGACCAGATTTCGGAGAGCTTGTTGCCGTTATAGACCAGCGTGTCGCAATGGCCGCAAGGATAGGTCACCTGATGGCCGAGATGCCCGAGCGCATCCATATGCGTGCCGATCTGGCCGAGTTCGGTACAGACGAAATCGTCGTTCCAGACCGTGCGGCTGACGGCACCTTCCGGCCCACCCGTCGGGCCGCCGGGCATTTTCAGGCCGAACGTGCGGCCGGGCGACAGCGGCATGCCGACGCGATACGGGAATCCGAGCGAAACGATCTCGCCGGTGCGGATCAGTCTCGACGCTTCCAGCACCTTGTGCGGACCGAGCAGGTTGCCCGCTCCCAGTTCGTCCCCCGCACCCCAGCGGGAAGGAAACCAGCTCTGGCCGAGGGCGGGGTTTTCTCTGTCGGTCATCCGTCTTCTCTTACGCTGCGGCCTTCGCCGCGAGCACGAACCGGCGGCGGCGCATGATATAGCGGATGACGGCCTCCGCGATAATGACGAAAATCAGGAGCGCGCCGGTCGCAAGACTCTGCATCCAGAAAGGCGCGCCAAGTGCGGCGATGCCGCTCACCAGGAACCGGATGGTGAAGAGCCCGATCAGGATACCGAGGATCGAGCCGCGGCCGCCCGAAAGCGCGATACCGCCGATCAGGCAGGCCGTCACCGCTTCGAGCAGCACGGCTTCGAAACCGAGCGGGCTGGCGCTGCCGGTCTTGATCGACATCAGCGCGCCCGCAAGGCCGGCCAACGCCGCCGAGAAGGCGAATATCATGATAATCGGCCGTTTCATCGAGACGCCCGCGGCGCGCGCCTCGCTACGCCCGCCGCCGATGGCGAAGACTTCCCGGCCCCAGAGCGTTCTCCGGGAAAAGAAATTCACGGCCAGCACCAGAACCAGCAGGACGACCGAAGGAATGGAGAAAACGAAGAATTTCTTCGACAGGATATCGGTCTGGGCAATGATGTCGAAGGGAATGAGCGCCGTCTTCTCCTGCGAGATCACCAGTGTCAGCCCCCTCAGCGCAATCAGCGTGCCGATGGTGAAGACCATGGAACTGATGTTGAGGCGATAGATGCAATAGCCTTGCACGACACCGATCACCGCGCAGACGGCGATGACCATCAGGAATGACGGGATCATGCCGAAAGCGTAGAACTTGACCGACAGGATGCCGGCGAAGGCGGCCATGGACCCCACGGAAAGGTCCATTTCACCGGCGATCATCGTCAGGCCGACGCCGATGGCAATGATCCCCGCCAGCACCGCGCTATCCAGCAGGGCCGCCACGCCGGCGGTCGAATAGTAACTCGGAATGCGGCTCGCGAAGATCAGATAGACCACGACCATCAACGCCACGCGCGCGACATTCCCTCTGGTTTCGGCTGTCATTTTCATCGCGATTTGGCCTGCAGGACGTGGAAAAGGCTGATGGAAGCGACGACCAGAAGGCCGACGATGGTCATGCGCAGACCGGCGCTGAAGCCGTTGAGCAACATGAAATTCTGCAGCAGCGCGATCAGGATGGCGCCGAACGCCGCCTGCAGCGGCGATCCCCGGCCGCCGCGCAGCGCGATGCCGCCGACCAGAACGGCGGCGATGTAATCGAAGTCGTAGCCCATGAAGAGGTCGGCCTTGGCTTGGGAAAACTGCGACACCGTCAGGATCGCCATCAGCGCCACGCCGACCGAAAGCGCGATGCAGACAACCGATGTGACCAGCCCGACGCGCAAGCCGCTGGCGACTGCGGCTTGCGGATTGGCGCCGCACAAGACGATTTCACGGCCGAGCTTGAGATGGCGGATCACGAACCAGCTCAACAGCGCGGCCAGAATGAAGGCCCAGCTTTGCGTCGGCATGCCGAGCGGACGGGCGGTGCCGAGCCACAAAGCCGCATCGCTGTCGATGCGCAGGATCGAGTTGCCGCTGAAGAGCGCCGCCAGTCCGCGAAAAACCGTGCCGAACGCCAGGGTGGTGATGATCGGATTGCCGATCAGGGAAATCGCCAGGCCCTGGGCGACACCGGCGACGCAGGCAAGCGCCAACGTCAAGGCGATACCCGCCGCAAATCCGAATTGCGCGGTGATGAGGGCGAAGAGAACGGCGAGCAAGGCGCCCAGAGAACTCGCGGACAAGGCAAAAAGATTGCCCGAAATGGTGATGTAGCCCATGCCGATGGCGACGATGCCGGTCAGCGATGCGGCACGCACCACCACGAACAGATTGTCCAGCGTGGCGAAGGATGGCGTGGTGAAGCCGGCCACGGCGATCACCACGAGGATGGCGACGAGGCCATAGACCGCTTTCGGAATCCGCATTTTGCTGTCTGCCGTCATGCTTGGGGTTGTCATGGTCGTACTCGCGGTCCGTCAGGCGGCTTGCGCGGCGCGGGTGACGTCGCGGGTCAGGCTCTCGGCCGTTGCCGCGTCGGCATCGACGATCTGCACAAGCTGGCCGTGGAAGAAAGTGGCGATGCGGTCGGCGAGCCCCAGCACCTCCTGCGTGTCGGAAGACGCGAAGATGATGGACAGGCCGCCATCGGCCAGTTCCCGCAGATGCCGGTAGATTTCGGCGCGCGCACCGACATCGACGCCGCGCGTCGGCTCTTCGACCAGCAGCACGCGCGGATTGAGACCGATCCACTTGCCGAGCGCAACCTTTTGCTGGTTGCCGCCGCTGAGATTGCCGGCCAGCCGGCTGAAATAGCGCTCGTCCAGCCCGAACTTTGCGGCGATGGACCGGATATGGCCTCTCTCCAATCGGCCCGACAGCATCTGGAAGCGGCTGATCGCCCCGAGCGCCGGCGCCGAGAGATTTTCCGGCACCGTGCGCACGGCGAAAATGCCGTCACGCTTGCGATCGTCGGAACAGTAGACGACCCGGTTTGCGATACCATCGGCTATGGTTTTCGGCGCATAGGCCCGTCCGTCGAGAAACATCTCGCCGGAAACGACGGGCGTCACGCCCGCCAGCAGCCTGAGAATCGCGCTCGCGCCACAGCCCACCTGCCCCGCCAGGGCAAGGATTTCGCCCTTGCGCAGCGCAATCGAGACCGGCGCCTTGAGGCCGGCGGCGACACACCTGTCCAGCCGCAACACCTCGTCGCCCAGATGCGCGGCACGCGGCGGAAACATTTTGCCCAACTGGCGGCCCAGCATCGCCTCGATCAGCGTGTCGATCGACAAGGTCGCCGTTTCCATGGCGGCAAAGCTCTTGCCGTTGCGCAGGACGGTCACCCGGTTGGTCAGTTCGAACACTTCCGGCATCCGATGGGTCACATAGATCACCGCGCAGCCGTCAGCCGCGATCGCACGCACGGCCGCCTTGACCCGGACGATCTCGGATTCCGAAAGGGCTGCGGTCGGCTCGTCGAGGATGGCGATCCGCGCCTTGCGCGACAGCAACCGGGCGATTTCGATGAGCTGCCGCTCGGCAACGGAATATTCCTCGGCCAGCGCCAGCGGATCGACATAGTCGAGGCCGACGCGCGCGAGGTAGGGTCTTGCCATTTCCGCCAGCCGCGATGCCGAGCGCATCACGCCGATCGAGCTATCGCCGAGA
>Ga0153956_1003402_pt1 | contig 10205 bp, 9 predicted proteins | sample TSFL040MetaG_FD_104704 | JGI IMG/M metagenome (GOLD analysis project Ga0153956, IMG submission 104704) | Attine ant fungus gardens microbial communities from Florida, USA - TSFL040 MetaG | ecosystem: Host-associated > Fungi > Mycelium > Unclassified | place: USA: Florida, Wekiwa Springs...
CATAGGCGATCACCGCATTGTTGATGACGCGGCGCGCTTCCACCGACAGTCCCGGGAACTCCGGGATGGGCTCCTCGGCCAGGGTACGGCCCGCGGCCCGCGCATTTTCCAGGGCCGCCGCGGCAAGCCCGGCCGTGGCGTTCGCCACCAGCAGCTGCCGCTCGATTTCGCGGCGGCGGAAGTAATGCCACAGGCGGGTCAGCGCGGCACGCCGGGTATTGAGCTCGGCCACGGCCTTCTGGGCCGCGGTGTGTTCATCGACCGCCGTGGACAGGTTGCGGTCCAGGCTCTGGCGTCGCAGGGCCTGCCGACGGTTGAATTCGGCCAGCAGCGCACGCCGCTCGCGCTCCTCCTGCTGGGCCGACAGGTCGGTGGCGAACTGCTCCAGGATTTCCCGGCCACGCTGCCACAACGCCCGCAACTGGTAGAACACCAGCGCGGGATAGCCGGTCTCGGCCACGCCCAGCCGCGACTCCAGGCCGCTGAGCATTTCCTGCACGCGGGCGGTGGCGCCTTCCTGCTGCTTGATCCGGTCCTTGAGGCGGTAGACCTCGTCCTGCAGCGAACCGTAGGCCTGCTTGAGTTCGGCGCGCTTGCGGAACAGGGTGAGGACGCGGTGATCGTCTTCGGGGGCCTGGGGACCCCCCGGAACGGGAACGGCGCGGATCAGGCGGGTGATGTGTTCAAGGACGCTCATCTGGGCGAGCGAATCGGTAGCCCCGCTCCACGCAATACTCCAGCCACTTGTTTAGCATTATGTTCCGGGCCCAGCGTTGATCCAGTTCACATGCCACCGAACCGCGCAACGCCCGCAGCCCGGCGTGGCCATGGTCCGGCGCCCACTCCTGCGCCTCCACCAGGTGCGCATCGTGGTAGACCCGCACGCCCATGTCCGGGAAGGTCGCCGAGGCGGCGTCACCGGGCAGCAGGTAGGTGAGGTTCAGCGTGGTCGTATAAGGTGAGTGCCCGATCACACTCAGGCGCAGATCACAGTCCCCGGGCACGCTCGACACCAGGGTGCCGGTAAGACCCGCGACCGGGCCGGCCAGCCACCCGAGACGCACATGGTTGCTTTCGTACAGGCTCATCAAGGCGACGAAGCTGCGTGGCCGCGCCCGCCAGGAGACCATTGCGAGTGAATCGTCGAGCATGGCCCGACTATATCGCACGCCTGCGGAGGCGCAATACGGCGCGGATCACTATCCACCATGGCGGAAACGGCCCGCGGCCGTTACCCGGCGCCGTTGGCGCCTGGCCCCGCGGGGGCCGCCGCAAGCGGCGTGCAAGCCCCTGCGGGCCTTATCCGCCCCGCCTGGCGCACACGCCCCTCAAACGGGCGTCTTGCCGGACTCCTGCGTGCCACCCGCGCCGCCCGCCGGCGGCGCGATGAAGTGCGTGCGATAGTACTGCAGCTCGCCGATGGACTCGCGGATGTCATCCAGCGCAAGATGGGCGCCCTGTTTTTTCAGACCGGCCAGAACCCCGGGCGCCCAGCGGCGCGCGAGTTCCTTGAGTGTGCTCACATCCAGGTTGCGATAGTGGAAGAACTTCTCCAGCTGCGGCATGCACCGTGCCAGAAAACGCCGGTCCTGGCAGATGCTGTTGCCGCACATCGGACTGGTGCGCGCCGGCACGTATCGCGCCAGGAACTCGATGGTGCGGCGCTCAGCCTCCGCGGTGTCGGTCACGCTGTCACGCACGCGCTGGATCAGTCCCGAGGAGCCGTGCTGCTTCTGGTTCCAGTCGTCCATCCGCGCCAGCACCGCCTCCTGGTGATGGATGGCGAACACCGGACCCTCGGCCAGGACGTTCAGGTCCTTGTCGGTGACGATGGTGGCAATCTCGATGATCTCGTCGGTCTCGGGTACGAGGCCGGTCATCTCAAGATCGATCCACACCAGGTTTTCAGCGTTTGATGCACTCATGATGTCGCGGAATTCTACATGACGGCCCGTTTCACCGCCCGCGTCACCGCCGCCTTCGGCCGCCACCTCATCGTGCGTGATACGCAGGGACGGGAGTTCGAAGCCCGCCCCTTCGGCCGGCGGCTGTCCGTGGTCTGCGGCGACGACGTCGAATGCGAGACCGACGCACATCACGGTGAAGCGCACGTCATGCAGGTGCTGCCGCGCCGCACGGGCCTGTACCGCTCCAACCTGCGCGCGGACGAGGAACCGGTGGTGGCCAACATCTCGCTGCTGCTGGTGACCCTGGCGCCGCTGCCGGCGCCCGACCTGTTCATCGTCGACCGCTACCTGTGTGCCGCGGCCTGCGTCGGCATGCGCGCCGCGCTGGTGCTGAACAAGAGCGACCTGCCCCTGCCGGACGGACTGACGCCGGAACTCGCGGTCCTGGAAGGCCTGGGCTACCCGCTCACGACCTGCTCGACGCAGGACGGCACCGGTCTCGAAACACTGCGGCGGCTATGCCACGATGAAACCGCGGCCTTCGTCGGCCAGTCCGGCGTGGGCAAATCCTCGCTGGCCGGGGCGCTGGTGCCGGGGGTGGACATCCGCACCGGCGGACTCATGCGCGAGGCGGACGGCCGCCATACCACCACCGCCTCCCGCCTGTATGACATCCCGGGTGGCGGCGCCCTGATCGACTCTCCCGGCGTGCGCGATTTCGCGCCCGCCATCGAGCGCCTGGAGCCCACGTCGCTGGGTTTCGTGGAAGTCGCCGCCCGGGCGCCGGGCTGCCGCTTCGATGACTGCCGGCACCTGCGCGAGCCGGGCTGCGCGGTGCAGGCGGCGGTGGCCAACGGTGAGATCAGCGCGCGGCGTTACGAAAGCTACCGGCGGCTGCGGCGGTTGCGTGAGCAGCTGCAGCAGGCCGCGGGTCCCAAGTCCCGGAAGAAACCTTGATGACACCCTGTTGCGCTGCGCGCGGGTTTCAACTGACGAGTTGCCGTCCCGCCAGGGCGTGTGCCAGCGTGCCGCCGTCGACGTACTCCAGCTCACCGCCCATGGGTACGCCATGCGCGATCCGGCTGGCGCGCACTCCGTGCGCCTGTGCCAGCTCTGACAGGTAGTGCGCCGTGGCCTCTCCCTCCACCGTCGGATTGGTCGCCAGGATCAACTCCTGCACCCCACCCTCGGCCAGTATTGCGGTGAGTTCCCGCGCACCCAGCTCATCCGGACCGATACCGTCCAGCGGCGACAGGTGTCCCATCAACACGAAGTACAGGCCGCGGTAACTGCCCGACGTCTCCACCGCCACCACGTCCGCCGGCGACTCCACCACGCACAGCAGCGAGCGGTCGCGCGCCTGCGAGGCGCACAGCGAACACAGTTCCTCATCCGTCAGCATGCGGCAACGCGCGCAACGGCGCACCGAATCGAGCGCCGTGCCCAGTGCGGCCACCAGCGCGTGCGCACCGGGGCGTCCCTCCTGCAGCAGATGGAAGGCCATGCGCTGCGCGGTCTTGGGACCCACGCCGGGCAACGCCCGCAGCGCATCGATCAGACTCACCAGATTACGGGAGTGTTTCATACGTCAGCTGACAACCGGCCAAAACCACGTGTTGCGGGCGGCCCTTCCACGCGCAAGGCGCCGCGGGCGACTTAGGGCCATCATCGTCCATGGGCGACGATGGCCTGTTGCCATGGATCAGAACGGCATCTTCATGCCGGGCGGCAGCTGCATCCCGGCCATGACGCCGGACATCTTCTCCTGCGTGCGCGCCTCGACCCTGTGGACCGCGTCATTGAAGGCGGCGGCGACCAGGTCCTCCAGCATCTCCCGGTCCTCACCGGCGACCGACGGCTCGATCTGCACGCGCTTGACCTCGTGCTTGCCCGTCATGGTGACCTTGACCATGCCGCCGCCGGACTCGCCAACGACCTCCAGCAGGGCAACCTCCGCCTGTGCCTTCTGCATGCGGTCCTGCATGGCCTGCGCCTGCTTCATGAGATTGCCGATATTGCCGCGCATCATGTTCAACTCCGTAATCGATAAAGCGTGGATTTCATCGCACTAGTGGTTCGGCCGGTTCGGGCGGATGGTCTCGGGCAGCAGCGTGGCGCCAAAACGCTCCTGCAGCGCCCGCACCGTGGGGTCATCGCTGAAGGCCTGACGGGCAGCGACCAGCGCCTCCTGGCCGCTGCGTTCCGCGGCCTGCGCGGGGGTCTCCACCCCTTCCGCGGCGCTGAACTCCACCTTCACCGGCTGGCTGAAGTATGCCGACAGCGCCTCCGCCAGGCGGCTTTCGGCCGAGGGCGTGCGCGCGCCGAAGCGCGGGTCCAGTCCCAGCCTGACCACGCCATCGCGCAGCCCCAGCAGCGAGCAATTACGTGCCAGCTGCGCGGCCACGCCCGTGAGCGCGAGGCCGGCGACGATGGTGTTCCAGTCAGCCGACCCCGAGGCCATCATCCCGGCGGCAGCGGCCACGGGCAGGGGCTGTTCAGCCGCGAGCTCAGCAGCTGCCGGGACGGCGGCCTGTGCCTGCTGCGCAGGTGCCGGCGGAGCGGCCCGCACGCCACCCGCTGCCGCACGGGCGGCCGCGGCGCCGGCGCGCGCGCCGCCGGTATCGGCGGGCGGAACCGCGCCGCCAGGGGCCGCACTGCCCGCGCCCAGGCGAAAAGCGATCATCCGCAGCAGTGTCATTTCAAAACCCGCGCGCGGCTCGGGCGCCAGGTGCAGATCACGCCGGCCCAGGATGGCGCACTGGTAGTACAGCTGCACGTCCTCGGGCTTGAGTTCTGCCGCCAGCCGCCTGAGCAGGGCGCCGTCGTAGATTTCATCACCCTCGTAATCAGGCACCACCTGCGCCAGCGCCACGCGCACCAGCAGCGCCGCGAACTCATCCAGCAGCTGCGAGTGATCCGGCGCCCACTGCTCCAGGTCCGCCGCCCAGCGCACGATGCTGGCCGCATCAGGCTGCACGAACAGCTGCGCCAGCTGCACCACGTGGTCACGGGCCACCGTGCCCAGCATGTCACGCACCTGGGCCTCGCCCACCCGGCCACCGCCAAAGGCGATCACCTGGTCGAGCAGTGACAGGCCGTCGCGGACACTGCCGTCGGCCGCCTGCGCCAGCAGCTTGAGGCCGGCCTGTTCGTACTCGACCGCTTCCTGGTCGAGGATGAACTTCATGCGCTCGGCGATCAGCGCCACCGGCAGGCGCTTGAGGTTGAACTGCAGGCAGCGCGACAGCACCGTGGGCGGCAACTTCTGCGGATCGGTGGTGGCGAGCAGGAACTTCACCCGCGGCGGCGGTTCCTCCAGCGTCTTCAACAGCGCGTTGAAGGAACTGGTGGACAGCATGTGGACCTCGTCGATGAGGTAGACCTTGCAGCGGCCGCGGGTGGGCGCGTACTGCACGTTGTCCAGCAACTCACGCGTGTCATCGACCTTGGTGCGCGAGGCCGCGTCGACCTCGATCAGGTCCACGAAGCGGCCCTCGTCGATCTCGCGGCAGCTGGCGCACTCCCCGCAGGGGTTGGCCGACACGCCGCGCTCGCAGTTCAGGCAGCGCGCGAGGATGCGCGCGATCGTGGTCTTGCCCACGCCGCGGGTGCCAGTGAACAGGAAGGCGTGATGCACGCGGTCGGAATCCAGCGCATGGGTGAGCGCCTTGCGCACGTGTTCCTGGCCGATCATGTCCGCGAAGCTGCGGGGGCGCCATTTACGCGCCAGCGCTACGTAGGCCAATGCTTGTCCTCCAACGCAACGCAGCCTATGGGGTCTGGAGGCGGTCCGCACCAGCTTGGTTCCCCGGCACCCGACATCATCGCTGCCGCTGCTCCCTTCCGGGCCTGACGGGATTCACGACTGGTCGTCGCGGAGTAGCCGATGCGGACCACCATAACGAACCTGCGATGTTAGCACAGCCGGTTCCGGCGCCAACCGCGCTCAGGCCGTGGCAACGACATCCAGGAACCGCCGCAGGGTGGGCGTGGTGTCGCCGCGGCGCCAGACCACGCCGGTCTCGAGCAGCGGCGCCTGCTCGCGCAATTCCACGTAGCGCACGCCGGTGCGGGCCAGGTGCCGCAGCGAAGCCGGAACCAGCGCGAGCCCCAGGCCGGCGGACACCAGGCTGATGATGGTCTGCATCTGGATGGCTTCCTGGACCACGCGCGCCGCGCCCCCATGCGCCACGTAGTAATCCATGACGATCTGGTGGAACGCCGGCGCCGACTGCCGCGGAAAGATGATCAGCGGCGCGGCCACCACGGCGGCGGCCGGCAGCCGGCCGGCAACGAACCCCGGCCGGCCCTCGGCCACCCAGCTCTCCGGCACCGCCGCGACCAGCGACTCGGACACCAGCGTGCGGTACTCGAGTGCTGCCGGCAGCCCGCCGCTGGGCGGGATCACCAGGCCCGCATGCCCCTGCCCGGCCGCAAGCGCCGCGATCTGCAGGTCGCTCGTGACCTCACGCAGTTCCATCCGCACGCCGGGATACAGCGCGGTATAGCGACGCACCAGGTCCGGCAGCACGCTGTAGTCCGCGGTGCTGACAAAAGACAGTTCAAGGCTGCCGGTCTCCCCGTCACGCAGACGCCGGGCCACCTCCGGCAACGCATTCACACCCCCGAGCGCGGCACGGACGGGAGTCAGCCACTGCGCCCCGAAGGGGGTCAGGGCCACGCTGCGGCGCGTGCGCTGGAACAGCGGACTGCCCAATTCACGCTCCAGGGCCTGGATGGACTGACTCAGCGGCGGCTGTGTCATCCCCAGGCGCTCCGCCGCCCTGCCGAAATGCAGGGTCTCCGCCACCGCCACGAAGTGCCTGAGCTGCCGGGTGTCCATTAATATATTCTACGACTTTATCAAGGCCTAATAATATATTTCACATTCCCCTGAAGGAAGACTACTGTTCCGGCCTCTTCCAACCTCTGACGGGTCCCAAGCCATGCCTCAGTACCGTTCCCGCACCACCACCCACGGCCGCAACATGGCCGGCGCCCGCGGCCTGTGGCGTGCCACCGGCATGAAGGACTCGGATTTCGGCAAACCCATCATTGCCATCGCCAACAGCTTCACCCAGTTCGTGCCCGGCCACGTCCATCTCAAGGACCTGGGGCAGCTGGTGGCGCGGCAGGTCGAAGCCGCCGGCGGCGTGGCCAAGGAGTTCAACACCATCGCGGTGGACGACGGCATCGCCATGGGCCACGACGGCATGCTGTATTCACTGCCCAGCCGCGAGCTGATCGCCGACAGCGTCGAGTACATGACCAACGCCCACTGCGCCGACGCGCTGGTGTGCATCTCCAACTGCGACAAGATCACCCCGGGCATGCTGATGGCCGCGCTGCGCCTCAATATTCCCGCCGTGTTCGTGTCCGGCGGCCCGATGGAAGCCGGCAAGGTGGTGGTCAAGGGCGCCAAGCGCTCACTGGACCTGATCGATGCCATGGTGGTCGCGGCCGACGACGCCTACACCGACGAGGAAGTACGGGTCATCGAGCGTTCCGCCTGCCCCACCTGCGGTTCGTGTTCCGGCATGTTCACAGCCAATTCGATGAACTGCCTGACCGAGGCCCTGGGACTGTCCCTGCCGGGCAATGGCTCGGTGCTCGCCACCCACGCCGACCGCGAACAGCTGTTCCTGAAGGCCGGCATCACGGCGGTGGAACTGGCGAAACGCTGGTATGAGCAGGACGATGCCAGCGCCCTGCCACGCGGCATCGCCAGCTTCGAGGCCTTCGAAAACGCCATGAGCCTCGACATCGCCATGGGCGGCTCCACCAACACGGTGCTGCACCTGCTGGCCGCCGCGCAGGAGGCCGGGGTCAACTTCACGATGGCCGACATCGATCGCCTGTCGCGCCGCGTGCCCTGCCTGAGCAAGGTCGCGCCGGCCAAGTCCGATGTTCATATGGAGGACGTGCACCGCGCCGGCGGCATCATGGCCATCCTGGGCGAACTCGATCGCGCGGGCCTGCTGCACACCAGCCTGCCCACGGTGCACTCCGCCACGCTGGGCGACGCCCTGGCGCACTGGGACATCAAGCGCACGCAAAGCGAGGACGTCCGGACCTTCTACCGCGCCGCGCCCGGTGGCGTGCCCACCCAGGTGGCCTTCAGCCAGTCCGCGCGCTGGGACGACCTCGACACCGACCGCAGGCAGGGCGTGATCCGTTCCGCCGAACATGCCTTCAGCAAGGACGGCGGCCTCGCGGTGCTGTTCGGCAACCTGGCCCCCGAGGGCTGCATCGTCAAGACGGCGGGCGTGGATGAGTCCATCCTGACCTTCCGCGGCAAGGCGCGCGTATTTGAAAGCCAGGACGCCGCGGTGGCCGGCATCCTCGCCAACCAGGTCGTGGCCGGGGATGTCGTCATCATCCGCTACGAGGGCCCCAAGGGAGGCCCCGGCATGCAGGAGATGCTCTATCCCACCAGCTACCTGAAGTCCAAGGGCCTGGGGAAGGCCTGCGCGCTGATCACCGACGGCCGCTTTTCCGGTGGCACCTCCGGCCTGTCCATCGGCCATGTCTCACCGGAGGCCGCCGAGGGCGGCCTGATCGCCCTGGTCGAGGACGGCGATTCCATTCTCATCGACATTCCCCGCCGCGTCATCCAGGTGGAACTGGACGAGGCCGTGCTGGCACAGCGCAGGTCGGCCATGCAGGCCCGGGGCGCGGCGGCCTGGAAGCCCACCACCAAGCGCTTCCGCAATGTCTCCCCCGCCCTGCGCGCCTATGCGGCGATGACCACCAACGCCGCGCGCGGCGCGGTGCGCGACGTCAGCCAGGTGGAGAAGTAGGCTCAAGGCTTGCGGGCGCGGCGCCACCAGGGCAGCGCCCGCTCGACGGCCAGCACGCTGCCGGGATCTTCCGCGGAGCGGTAACCCGGCAGGTTTTCCAGCAGTTCGCGCCAGCGCCGGCCGGCCAGCGCCGCCCGCAAACCCGCCACGTCCGGGTGGTCGATGTTCTCGGCGTGACAGGCCAGGAAGTAGTTCTCCTGCGCCAGCGGCACGAAGTGCAGGCCGAATTGCAGCGCCGCGGCTTCGACGCCGACGCCGGCGTCAGCCATGCCGCCCGCCACGCACAGCGCTACCGCCACATGCGTGTGCTCCACATGCTCTTCCCGTCCGCCCCGTAGCGCTTCAGGCGCCAGCCTGCCCTGCGCCAGCAGGTGATCCACCAGCATGCGGGTGCCGGCGCCGGCCTGCCGGTGCACGAAGCGCAGCCCCAGGCGGGCGACGTCCGCCAGGTCGCGGACCCCGGCATGTTCCCGGCGCACCATCAGTCCCTGCACCCGCCGGGAACAGGCAATCAGCCGGTGCGAACGCGGTTTGAGCCAGGGTTTCAGGGCCGCCGCGAACACCGGGTCCCCGGCCGGCAGCACCGCCACGTGGAAGCCCGCCACCATGCATTGGCGGTCGTTCAACGCCTTGAGCGCATCCACGCTGCCCTGGAAGCCGATGTTCAGATGCAGGCCGGCCTCCGTGGCCAGGTGCTGCTGCAGCAGCGTCAGGGCGATGTCGTGGCTCGCCCGCAGCGTCAACAGCCGGAAATCAGGATCACGCGCCTCGGCCAGCACCCGGGCGAGATCCCAGCGCAGCGCCTCGATATGCGGCTGCATCCGGGTACGGGCACCCAGTTCCGCCCACATCAGCTTCTGGGCAAATTGCGTCAGGCGCGCCTTCTGACCCTGGGACCAGATCACCAGCGGCTCGCCCAGCACGCCTTCCCACTTGCGCAGCGAGCCCCAGACATGGCGGTAGGAGGTCCCGAGGCGCCGCGCGGCGTGGCTGATGGAGCCACCCGCCGTCACCGCCTCCAGCAGTTCGAACAGCGGGTTGCCGAGGCTCGCGCCGTCCTGCTCGCCGGGGCCGAACTCGTAGCGCAGGTACACACCCGCGCGGCCACCCGCGACACCCTGCTTCGAGACGTCCGCGACACCGGCTGCCGGCGCTGATTCGTTCCTGTGCTTCGCCACCACGCTACTGTAGCGCGTTTCGGCTCAGCTTCCCCCCGGGAGCCCGGCGCCAGCCCTCAGAGCTTGACGCTGACCGAGAGATTCAGCGTGCGCGGCGCACCGATGTGGGCCACCTCGTTGCCGCTGCTGGTGCCGGTGATGTTGCCCGGTCCGATGGTCGACCAGTAGTGCCGGTCGGTGATGTTCTCCACCGACAGGCGCCAGGCCACCGGCACGCCCCACATCCTGCGGGTGTAGCGCGCGCCGACGTCGAACAGGTTGTAGCCGGCCACGGCGAACTGGTCGGTGCTGTCACCGGGGCGCGGGCCGGAGAACTGGTA
>Ga0153956_1003403_pt1 | contig 10204 bp, 10 predicted proteins | sample TSFL040MetaG_FD_104704 | JGI IMG/M metagenome (GOLD analysis project Ga0153956, IMG submission 104704) | Attine ant fungus gardens microbial communities from Florida, USA - TSFL040 MetaG | ecosystem: Host-associated > Fungi > Mycelium > Unclassified | place: USA: Florida, Wekiwa Springs...
ATCGACACGTTCGCGTTCGCCGGCGTGACCGTGGCCGGCGGCCTGCCCGTCAGCTACAGCTCATGGGCCAGCCACCACCTGCCGGACGTGTGGCCCGATCCCGACCGCTTCGATCCCGACCGCTTCGCCCCCGGCCGCCGCGAGACGATCCCCAAGGGCGCGTACGTCCCCTTCGGCGGCGGCTCGCGGACGTGCATCGGCATGCGGTTCGGGGAGGCGGAGATCCGGCTCGTCGCCAAGCGGATCCTCGCCGACTGGCACCTGGAGCCGGTGCCCGGCCACGAGCTGCGCATCCAGCAGACGCCGACGATCGGCCCGCGCGGCGAGCTGCCCTTCGTCCTGCGCCGCCGGACGGCCCGCTCAGGGAGCGGTGTTGCTCGTCCAGGCGCTGCCGTCCCAGTAGCGTAGGCGCGCCTCCCCGGTCGGGTCCGGGTACCAGTCCGCCGCCGGGCCGCTGCTCGCCGCGGGCGCGGCCGGCGCCGCCGGGCCGGCCGGCCGGCCGAACGCGTCCGTCCCGCCCGGCGACGGGGCCGGAGGCGGGGAAACCGCCGGGGCGGCAACGCCCGGGGGTACCGCCACGGCCACCGGCACCGCCGCCGCCGGCACCTGCCGCCCCGCGTCCGCCAGGCGCACCACGAACGTCGACGCCATCAGGTCCCCCACCCGCTGGTGGCGCCTGCTCGTGAGCGCCACGACGAACCCCACCAGGTAGCAGAAGAAGCCGTCCACGATCCACCCGACGAGCCGCAGGAACGCCTTGAGCATCCCCGGCCACTGGCCGTCCTCGCGGACCACGCGGATCCCGAGGATCGCCTTGCCGGGCGTCGCGCCCGTCAGCCCCTCGAGGATCACCGCGATGTCGACCACGACGAACGCGACGAGCCCGGCCCACAGCCAGAACGTCCCGCCGTGCACCACGTACTGCGTGTTCCCGAACGTCACCTCGGTGTGCGCGCCGCTGGCGTCGCTGAAGTCCAGGTAGCCCGGCACCTTGTCGGCGAAGGCGAAGAACAGCAGGCCGGCGACGATCCACGCCAGCAGCAGGTCGATGACGAACGCCGCGACGCGGCGCCCGACGATGTTCGTGGGGTCGGGTTGGGGCATCAGGGGGAGGTCGTCCTGGTCGTGGTTGTGGTCGTGGTCGTGGTCGTCGCGTCGTGCACCGCGACGGGGTTGAAGTGCGGGCGCAGGAGCGTCTCCCACGCGTCGGCGATCTGCCGGAACTCCGCCGGGCACCGCTCCAGCCGTGCCCGCGAGAACACGCCGGCGTGCCGGATCGCCCGGTAGTACTCGTCGCTGGAGCCGGCGATCCAGCAGGCGATGTCGTAGGCGCGCTGCTGGTCGAGCGAGTGCTCGTCGAAGAAGTCCGCGTCGTCGAGCTTCGCCGGATCCTTCGCGAGCGAGTCGAAGAACTCCGCCGCGTCGAACGCGTAGTCGTCGCCGTGCTGCACGAACCGGGTCACGAAGACGGGTCGTACGCCGGCCCCGAGTCGCTCGTGTTCCGCACGACGACCTTCACGTCCCACGGCAGCCGGAAGTCGTGCACGAGGCCCGTGGCGATGTCCGTGGTGCCGCCGGCCCTCAGCAGCTCCCGCGCCAGCTTCGCGTCCGCGTCGCGCGGCGGGGCGTAGGTGACGGCCACCGTGTGCACCGGCGGCGCGTCGGCGACGCGTGCGGCGTCCGTCCCCGTCCCGCCGCTGCCGCAGCCCGCGAGCACGGCGACCGTGGCGGCGGCGAGGCCCGGGAGGGCGAGGGGGCGGAGGCGGGGCACGGTGGCGGGCGGTCGGCGGGGCGGCGCGGGGCACCATCCTGCCGCACGGCGCCGGCCGTTGCCACCGCGAAGCGGCGCGCGGGCGCCGCGCCCGTCAGCGCCGGCTGCTCGAGCAGGGGTCGAAGCTCATCGACGGCACGTAGCTCGGCCGCTTCCGCGGCAGCGCCTTCCCCGGCGGCACCACGTACACCGGCTGGCCCGGCGTGCTGTACCCGCTGTCGTCGCGGGACTTCGGCGCGGGCCGGTAGACGTCGATGTGGCGGCCCTGGATCGCGCCGCCGGTGTCGAGCGCGCACATCCAGCCCTTGTCCGGCGCGCCGTCGCGGTACGCGGGGATGTACACCCGGCTCTTGCGCGGGATGAGCTTCGGGTCGGTGGCGATCGACTGGTAGTACTTGAGCGGCAGCGAGGGTCCGTTCGCGAACGTCGTCCCCTTGTTGGGGATGTGCTTCTTCCCGACGCCGTTGGACCAGCCGCCGGCCGACAGCCGGTAGGTCACGTGGCCCTTGCGGTTCTTCCAGTACTCCTCGGCCCGCCAGTAGTACGAGCCGGGCTTGGCGTTGCGGCCGATCCAGCCGGCGCTCCCCACCTGGTCCACATGGACGCGGTTGCCGTGGCGGTCGATGCCGTCGCCTTCCATCGTCACCCCGCGCGCGGAGAACAGCCAGTCGACGCGGTGCGTGCCGGTCAGGCCGGGCACGGTGATGAGCTCCCCGTCGAACCACGTCTCGGGGACGGGGTAGTACTCGGTGAGGAGCACGCCGGTGACCTGGCGGGGCGTGCTGATCGGCTTGGCGCCCGCGGCCGCGGGCAGCGCGGCGACGGCGACCAGCGCGGCGACGACCGCGGCCGTACGCGCGGTTGCACGGCGGCGCCGGCCCCCCGGTCGATCCCTACGATGCGCTGATGTCCGCGAGCGAAGCATGGAAGCCCAAGAACCCGTCGGCGGCCGCGAAGGTTGCGGTCCGCACCCGGGCGACCAGGGCCGCCGGCGCGGCCCTCCTCGCGCTCACGATAGCGGCCCTCGCCCCGGGATCCGCCGTCGCCGGGGAGCACAAGGACCCCACGGGTGACGTCCCGAGCCCGCTCGACCTCGCCGGTCTCGCCTTCACGCAGTCCGGCCCGCAGGCCGTCGTCACGATCCGCACGGCCAAGGCCGTCGCGGCCGGCGACCTGCCGACGGCGGCCAAGGGTAACCTCTGCCTGACGTTCTCCTACGGGACGAAGGTCCTGCCCCGCCGCCGCTACTGCGTCGTCCGCGTCGGGCGGACGGCCAAGACCGAGGTGAACGTCGACCGGCTGGACGGCGCGACGGGGAAGATCCTGGCGCGCAGCGTGCAGCGCATCTCCACGCACGCGGGCACGCGGTTCGTCCTGCGGTTCGACCCGCAGGCGGCCGGGCTGCCCGTGGGCATCGTCCACCTGGGCCTGCGCAGCAACTGGCGCGTCGGCGCGGCGTGCGCGGACGACGCCTGCGCGGACACGATCCCCGCCGGCGGCACCGTCCCCCAGCGGATCTACCGCGCGGTGGCGGCCGGCTGCACCCCCTCCAGCGGCCAGGTGACGAACGGCGCGCGCCGCGGCAACGAGGTGGCGATCACCTTCGACGACGGCCCGAGCACGTACACCCCGAGCTACCTCGCCTCGCTGCGCGCCGAGCACGCCGTCGCCACGTTCTTCCAGATCGGCCAGCAGGTGCCCGGCCAGGGCGCGATCGAGCGCGCGATCCTCGCGACGGGCAGCGCGATCGGCGACCACTCCTGGTCCCACCCCGACCTGAGCCGCGGCGGCGCGTTCGCCTCCTCCCAGCTCTCGCGCACCAAGAGCGCGATCGAGACGGCGGCCGGTGGCTACGTCCCGTGCCTCTTCCGCCCGCCGTACGGCGCCACCAGCAGCGCGCTCCTCTCGGTCGGCGGGTCGCTGGGGATGAAGTCCGTGCTGTGGGACGTCGACACGAACGACTGGCAGCTGCCCGGCACCTCGGCGATCGTCTCGCGCGCGGTGGGCGGCGCGCACGCCGGCTCGATCGTCCTGATGCACGACGGCGGCGGGAACCGCAGCCAGACGGCGGCCGCCGTGCGCCCCGTCATCCGCGGGCTGCGGGCCAAGGGCCTGAAGCTCGTGACCGTGCCGCAGCTGCTGGGGCTGAAGACCCGCTGGAAGCTCAGCCGCTCGTGACGGCTGAGCTTCCGGCCGCGCCCTCCTAGACGGCGGGGGCGGGCGGCGGCGGGGGCGGCGGCAGCGGCGGGTCGGCAACGGCCGCCGCGGGCTGGCCCTGGAGGTCGATCAGGTCGAAGTAGATGACCGAGGCGGCCAGCGCCTGCAGCGGCGCCAGCAGCAGCCGGGCGAGGATCGCGGCGATGATCGCCAGGACGACGGCGTTGCTGATCGCCAGCAGGATCAGCGCGAGGATGATCCCGGCCACCATCTCGATGACGAAGAACAGGATGATGACGCCGAGGACCTGCCAGAAGTTGCCCTTGACGAGCGTCCAGCTCCGGCCCCACGCCTCGCCGATCCCCGCGTTCTCGACCACGATGACCGGCGAGAGCACGGCCCACGCGGTCACGAGGAACACGCCGGGCACGATGCAGAGGATGAAGCCGATGCCCTCGGCGAACGAGGACAGCACGCCCACCACGATCAAGGTGACGAGCACCGGGGTGATCGAGCTGATGAGCTGGCCGATCGACGCGTCCAGCCGGCCGTCCCGCACGTCCTGCACCAGGCGCACGACCGCGCCGATGAAGAGGAACGTGCCGACGAGCCCGACGAGCGTGCCGAGGATCCGCAGGATGAAACCGTCGCTGTGCGTGAGGATCCCCTCGACGATCCCGAAGGGGATGAAGATGATCGCGCCCACGCCCAGCAGGGTCGCCAGGTGCTGGGTGTAGAGCGAGAACACCCGCGAGATGACGCCGCCGACGTCGAGTTTTTGGGTCATGGGGCGCATCGTAGACCCGCGACCGGGCGTTGCAGGGCTTTTTTCACCGGATCGCCCCATCCGGCGACGGCTTTTTGCCGAATCCCTACGGGCATTGAGTAGTTTTCCCGGCGACCCCCTCGAACCCAGGAGACCGGACATGAGCGAGCAGCAGCTGCGACCCGAGACGATCGCCCTCCACGGCGGCCAGGAGCCCGACCCGACGACGAACGCGCGGGCGGTGCCGATCTACCAGACGACGTCGTACGTCTTCAACGACACCAAGCACGCCGCCGACCTCTTCGCGCTCGCCGAGCCCGGCAACATCTACACGCGGATCATGAACCCGACGTGGGACGTGCTGGAGCAGCGCGTCGCGCAGCTCGAGGGCGGGATCGCCGCCGTCGTCACCGCCTCCGGCCAGGCCGCCGTCACCTACGCGATCCTCAACATCGCGCGCGCCGGCGACAACATCATCTCCACCAGCCAGCTGTACGGCGGCACGTACAACCTGTTCGAGCACACGCTGCCGCAGTACGGCATCGAGGTCCGCTGGGTCGACGGCGACGACCCGGGCGCCATCGCCGACCTGGTGGACGAGAACACCAAGCTCGTGTTCGGCGAGACGATCGGCAACCCGCGGCTGAACGTGCTCGACGTGCCGGCCTTCGCCGAGGCGGCGCACGCCCAGGGGCTGCCGCTGATCCTCGACAACACCGTGCCGACGCCGGTCGGCGCCCGGGTGTTCGAGCAGGGCGCGGACATCGTCGTGCACTCGCTCACGAAGTTCCTCGGCGGCCACGGCACGTCGATCGGCGGCGTGGTGGTGGACAGCGGGAAGTTCGACTGGGTCGCGAACAAGGAGCGGTTCCCCGGCCTCACCGAGCCCGATCCCTCCTACCACGGCGTCGTGTGGGCGGACGCGCTGGGCCCGGCCGCGTACATCGGCCGCGTCCGCACCGTGCTGCTGCGCAACACCGGCGCGGCGCTGTCGCCGTTCAACGCCTTCCCCATCCTCCAGGCCGTGGAGCCGCTCGCGCTGCGGTTGGAGCGGCACACCGAGAACGCGCTCGCGGTGGCCCGGCACCTGGAGGGGCACCCGGACGTCGCGTGGGTCTCCTACCCCGGGCTGGAGTCCTCGGACTACTACGACGTCGCCCAGCGCGTGCTGCGCGGGGGCGGCGGGGCGCTCGTCACGTTCGGGGTGAAGGGCGGCGTCGACGCGGGCCGCGCGTTCATCGAGGCGCTGAACCTGTTCAGCCACCTGGCGAACATCGGCGACGCGAAGTCGCTGGCCATCCACAACGCCTCCACGACGCACTCGCAGCTCAACGAGGACGAGCTGGGCGCCGCCGGCGTGACGCAGGAGACGGTGCGCCTGTCGATCGGCATCGAGCACATCGACGACCTGCTCGCCGACCTGGACCAGGCGCTGGCCGCGACGCGGAGCACGGCGACCGCGTGACGGACGCGACGGCGCCCGGCCTCGGCCGGGTGGAGACGCGGCGGGTCGTCCTCTTCACCGAGGACGACTCGCTCGTGCTGGAGTCGGGCGCGGCGATCGCGCCCGTCGAGGTGGCGTACGAGACGTACGGCGAGCTCGACGCGGACGGCGGCAACGCCGTCTTCGTCGCGCACGCCCTGACGGGCGACGCCCACGCCGCCGGCCACCACGGCGACCCGGCCCGCCGCGGCTGGTTCGACCTGGGCATCGGCCCCGGCCGCATGATCGACACCGACCGGCTGTTCGTCGTGTGCGCCAACCTGCTCGGCGGGTGCCAGGGCACGACGGGGCCGTCCTCGCCGGACCCGGGCGCGCCGGCCGGCGCGCCGCGCGTCTACGGCCTGCGCTTCCCCCAGTTCACCGTGCGGGATCTCGTGGCGGTGCACCGGCGGCTGCTCGCGCACCTCGGCGTGCGCCGGCTGTACGCCGGCGTCGGCGGCTCGCTCGGCGGCATGCAGATCCTCCAGTGGGCGCTCGACCACCCGGACGAGATCGAGCGGGCGGTGCTCGTCTGCGCGAGCGCGCGGCTCACCGCCCAGAACATCGCGTTCACCAAGACGGCGCGGACGGCGATCGCCGGCGACCCCGACTTCCGCGACGGCGAGTACCTGAACGTGGACCCGCCGACCCGCCCCGACCACGGGATGCGCGTGGCGCGGATGATGGCCCACATCACGTACGTGAGCGAGGAGAGCCTGCGCCGCAAGTTCGACCGCGCGCGGCGCGGCGGCCCCGGCGACCCGATGCCCCCGGCGACGATGACGTTCGCCACGGACTTCGAGGTCGAGTCCTACCTCGACCACCAGGGCGACGTCTTCCTGGAGCGGTTCGACGCGCTCTCCTACCTGTACCTGTCGCGCGTCATGGACTACTTCGCGCCGTTCAGCGAGCCGGACCTGCGGCTGGCGGAGGTCGCCACGCGGTTCCTGCTCGTCTCGTTCGACACCGACTGGCGGTTCGGCACCGAGCACTCCCGCTTCATCGCCGAGCAGCTCGCCGCCGGCGGCGTGGACGTGGCCCACCACGAGGTCGCGTCCCCCTGGGGCCACGACTCCTTCCTCCTCGACGTGCCGGAGTACCACGCGCTCGTGCGGGACTTCCTCTAGCGTGCCGTCCTGCGGGTGGAGCACGCGCCCGCGCCCGGGCGCATAGCTCAGCTGGTCAGAGCGCTCGCCTTACAAGCGAGAGGTCGCAGGTTCGAACCCTGCTGCGCCCATGGACGGATCGCCTGTCGTGGAGCGAAGGACTGCTTTCCGGGACGTCGTGGCCGCGGGCGCGCCGCGCGCTCAGTGGGCTATTCGATGGGCTAAACCCCGCCGAACGCGCCACATCCAGCGTGTCGCGAGCCGTCGAGACGAGCCGGTCGAACGCCTGGCCGTGGTCGCGCTTGGAGCGGTCGAGGAGCTGCGCGTAGACGTCCATGGTCATCTTGCTGCCCGCGTGGCCGACCTGGTGCTGGACGAACGGCACGTCGAAGTCGGTCGCCAGCAGCATGATCGACACGTACGTGCGGCGCAGCGTGTGCGGCGTGACATCGGGCAGCGGCGGGAGCCCGTGCTCGACGAGCCGCGCGCTGGCGAGCGCGGTCGCCGGGCCGAGGATGCGCGTGCGGACGTTGTCGTCGCTCCACGGCGTCCCGGTGCGGGTGCAGAACACGTAGTCGTCGGGGCCGCACGGGTAGCCGTGGCGGCGCTTCTCCTCACGGTGACGGAGCAGCTCCTCGCGCAGCGCCGGGGTGATCTCGACGTAGCGGACGCCGGTCTCGGTCTTGCTGTCGGCGATCCACAGCCGGCTGTCGTCCGGGTCGTGCAGCCGCACGTCCCGCTCGCGCAGCGCGAGCGCCTCCCCGATCCGCGGCCCCGCGTATCCGAGAACTGCGCAGAGGGCGCGCCACCCGACCCGGCGGCCCGGGTCGGCGCGGTGGGTCTTGCCGCTCACGAGCACCGACATCGTCGAGGCGCTGACGCCGAACTCCGCGCACAGGTCCTTCTGCCGCTGCCCCGCCATCACGCGGGCGCGGATCTCCGCGGCCTGCTCGGTGGTGAGCTTCGCCCGGGTCGAGGTTCGCGGCTCGTCGGCGAGGTCGCGGGCGGCGTCGAGCAGCGCGACGAGTTGGTCGATCTCCAGGAAGGTGCGGCTCGGCTTGGGGACCCGGATCCGCATCCGCTTGGTGCGCGCCGGGTTGTCGGTGCGCAGGCCGTCCTCGACGGCGTCGTCGAGGATCTGCGCGAGCAGCCGGATCACCATCTGGATCGACCGCGGCGAGAGCGGCCGGCGCGGACGGCCGCTCCGATCCCGCGGCGGCGGCGCGCCGGCGTCCAGCAGCGCGAGGATCTCGGCCCGCTCGGCGAAGAGCCGGGCGCGGAACGCGCGGCAGTCCTCCACCGTGATCGCGCCCACGGGCAGTTCGGCGAAGAACGGCAGCAGGTGCGCGCGGATCCGCCACAGGTAGTCCTCGTGCGTCGTGGCGGCGAGCGGGCGGTCGCCGAGCTCGCCGCTCCTGCGGCGGGCGAGCCATCCGGAGGCGTACTCGTGAAAGGTGATCGCGTCGCCGTCCGGTGCGGTCTGCGGCGCGGGCTCCGGCGGCCGGTAGCGGTCGTGGATCTGCTGGAGGGGGATCCCGGCCTTGAGCTGCGCGAGGACGTCGTCGAGCTCGCGCCGGGCGCGGGCATGGGTCCAGCCGTCGGCGTCGGTGCCGAAGATGATCCGCTGGCGTTCGCCGTCGTACCGGAACCGGCCGCGAAAGCTGGTGCTGCCGTCGCCGAGCGGGACGCGTTCGACGGTGCCTGTCGGTGGTCGTGCCATCAGCGTCCGCCCGGGTCGGCGGCGGTACGGTGGTCCTGCATCGGGATCACTCCTCCCGGTGTCACGGCCGGGGGCGTTTCCGCGCCGCCCGGCCACTTCGTTCCCGTCTCATCGTAGGCGGTCATACGGGATCAGCTCAACCGGAGACGCCCGTGTCCGTCGGCGGCGGCGCGCGGCCCGCGGATGGGCCCGCTGCCTGGTCGGCTTGGCCGGGTCGGTGCGGACCGTGCGCAGGACGTGCTGGAGGTCGAAGCGCAGCCGGCCCTTGGGACCGCCGATGCGCACCGCGCCGAGGTCGCGCTGGTGCGCGTAGACCCAGTGCCGGTCGACGCCCAGCGTCGTCGCGACCGTGGCCGCGTCGACCATCCGCACGTTCGCGGCCGGGCTCGCGCCGAGCCGCTCGGCGACGGCGTCGGCGATGCGGTCGATGTCCTCGGGGTCGAGCGTCATGGGGTCTGGCCGAGCCAGTCAGCGTCTTGGTCGGGGTCGGTGGCGCTGCGGAAGATGGGAGCGAACGGGCCGTGCTCGACGAGGTCGTCGAGGAGGCAGAGGCGGAGGTCGACGTCGGGTGCGCGGGCCAGGTCAGGACTGTCGGCGAGGAGGGTCAGGACGGTGCGGCGCCGGCGTTCGAGCGTGCCGCGGGCTCGGCCGGTGAGGGCCACGAGGACGTCGGGGAACACCGGGTAGCGGTTCGTCCAGAGCGGCGCGGCGGCGCCTCGATCGGACCCGGTGTGCGCGTGGAGGCGGCCATAGCGGGCGAGCTTCGCGGCGAGCGCGTCGGTGGGGATGGTCGCGCGGTCGAGCTCTACGAAGCGGTGCAGGAACGTCAGGCTGTCGCTGTCGGCGAGCTCGTAGGAGAGCAGGGCGTCCGCGATCAGCATCTCGCGGCGGCGCTGACCGGGGATCGTGCCGATGGGGTGGGCGATCTCGTGGCGCCAGGACCATGCGTCGCAGCGGTCCTCGCGCTGACGGGCGGCCTGGACGAACGCGATGCAGGTCTGGTTGACGGCGAGGGTGTGCCGTTTGAGCGGGCCGGCGGCAGCGGCCCGGTCGGTGAGCTTGCGGCGGTCTTCGGCCCGCATGCCCATCGTCTCGACGGCGTGCGCTCCGGCCGGGGTCACGAACCAGAGCCCTTCGGGCTCGTAGACGGCGTCGATCAGGTCGGTGTCGCGCAGGCGGGCGAGCACGTGCTGGGTCCAGC
>Ga0153956_1003404_pt1 | contig 10201 bp, 9 predicted proteins | sample TSFL040MetaG_FD_104704 | JGI IMG/M metagenome (GOLD analysis project Ga0153956, IMG submission 104704) | Attine ant fungus gardens microbial communities from Florida, USA - TSFL040 MetaG | ecosystem: Host-associated > Fungi > Mycelium > Unclassified | place: USA: Florida, Wekiwa Springs...
ACGGCCTCGTCAACAATGCCGGCGTCAACGTCTTCCACGATCCGCTGGAGACGTCGGACGAGGAATGGCGCCGCTGCTTCGCCATCAATCTCGAAGGTGCCTGGGCCTGTTCGCGCGCCGTGCTGCCCGGCATGATCGAGAACCGCCACGGCGTCATCGTCAACATCGCGTCGACCCATTCCTTCACCATCATTCCCGGCACGTTTCCCTATCCGGTGGCCAAGCACGCGCTGATGGGGCTGACGAAATCGCTCGGGCTCGAATATGCCGACAGGGGCATCCGGGTGAACGCGATCGCTCCCGGCTACGTCGCCACCCAGAAGGTCATCGACTGGTGGAATTCCTCTCCGGACCCGGAGGCCGCGAGACGGGCTACCTACGCGCTGCATCCGCAGCGCCGCATCGCCACGCCGGAGGAGATCGCGCGCGCGGCCGTGTTCATGGTTTCCGACGAGTGCCCCTTCATGACCGCCACCTGCCTGACCATCGACGGCGGCCTCAGCGTGCGCCAGCATGACTGACGGGGCGGCGTCGGCACCGGCCTTCGTCGCGGTCGACTGGGGCACCAGCAGTTTCCGGCTGTGGCTGATCGCCGGGGACGGCGGCGTCCTCGGCGAAAGCCGGGGCGGCGAGGGCATGATGCACTGCTCCACCGCGGGTTTCGAGCCGGTTCTGGAACGTCACCTGGCGGTGGTGAACGCGCCGTCGTGGTTGCCCGTCATGATCTGCGGCATGGCCGGCGCGCGCCAGGGCTGGATCGAGGCCCCCTATCTCGACGTGCCGACGGCCCTCGACGCGCTGCCGCGGGCGGCGGTCGCCGTCCCGCATGACGGTCGCGACATCCGCATCCTGCCCGGACTGTGCCAGCGCGACCCGCACGCGCCGAACGTGATGCGCGGCGAGGAGACGCAACTCCTCGGCCTGCGGCCGCAGGCGAGGGGACACCGCCTCGTCTGCATGCCGGGAACCCACAGCAAATGGGTCACGCTGGAGGACGACAAGGTCGTCTCGTTCCAGAGCTACATGACAGGCGAACTTTACGCCGTGCTCACCCGGCATGCCGTCCTGCGCCATGCCGTGGTGCCCGACAGTCGGACCGTCGCGGACGATCCGGTCTTTCTCGGCGCTTTCGAGTCGGCTTATGCCGAGCCGGCACGGGTCTGGGCACGGCTTTTCGAACCTCGGCCGGCCCAGCTTCTGGGCCTCGAGGAAACGAAGGACGGCGCAGCGCATCTGTCCGGCCTGCTGATCGGTGCCGAAATAGGCGCAGCCTCGATGCGCTCGTCCCAGCGCGGCATCACGCTTGTCGGCAGCGGCCAGCTCGGCCGGCTGTACGCGGCGGCGCTGGAGCGCGCGGGCTTCGAGCTTGTGCTCGCCGACGCCGAGCAGGTTACACGCGACGGGCTGGTCCATGCGGCCGGGCAGATATGGGGAACGAACAATGGCTGACTGGCCGAAGCTGCGCTATCCGGTCGTCGCGATCCTGCGCGGCGTCGGGCCCGACGAGGTGGAAGCCATCGGAGCGGCGCTGATCGAGGAAGGCATCGAGGCGATCGAGGTGCCGTTGAACTCGCCGGAACCGCTCGAATCCATCCGGCGGCTGGCGTCCCGTTTTGGAGACAGGGCCTTGATCGGCGGCGGAACCATGCTGAGCGTGGCCGACGTGGAGAACGTCCATGCCGCGGGCGGACGCCTCATGGTCAGTCCCAACACCGCGCCGGAAACGATCCGTCGCGCCGTCGAGCTCGGCATGGTGACCATGCCCGGCGTGATGACACCCACCGACGCATTCGCCGCCCTGGCGGCGGGAGCCTCCGCGCTGAAATTCTTCCCGGCGGGATCCCTGGGGGCCTCGGGCATCGCCGCCATCAAGGCGGTCCTGCCACAAGGCGTCGTCATCGGCGCGGTCGGCGGTGTCGGACCCGACAACATGGCGGAATACGTCAAGGCCGGCGTTACCGCCTTCGGGCTCGGAACCGGCCTCTACAAGCCGGGCGACAAGACGGAAATCGTCCGCTCCCGGGCGCGCGCCGTGATCGCGGCGTTGGATGTGCTGCGCCGGTAGGGCTCAGCGTCATGTCACGAGGGTAGGGCCTCGGCGCCGTTTGCACGTCACCCGGGGGCGGCGGTTCTCGGCGGCCACAGCCTGCGGGGTTTCACCGCGCGGTCGGCGCCTGGAGGCGGAACGCGCCGTCGGAAGGCGCCAAGCAGCATCGGCCGCCAGATAGTCGCCTCAAGCACTCCAGGCGCATCCGCCTGTCGCGGAGGCGTCTTCGACTGTGGTCCGGAGTGCTCCTTGAAAGCATGCATGCGCATGCATATTATTGTGGGGACACTTCGTTTGGAGGCAGAAAATGCAGTTCGGAATCTTTTCGGTCAGCGACATCACCCGCAACCCGGCCACCGGTGCCACGCCGAGCGAAGCGGCGCGGATCGATGCGATCGGGCGCATCGCGCAGCGGGCGGACGAGGTGGGGCTCGACGTGTTCGCCATCGGCGAGCACCACAACCCGCCATTCTTCTCGTCCTCGCCGACAACGCTCCTGGCGCATGTCGCGGCTCGCACGCAGCGCATCATCTTGAGCACGTCGGTGTCGCTCATCACGACCAATGACCCGGTCAAGATGGCCGAGGACTACGCCATGCTGCAGCATCTGGCCAAGGGGCGCGTGGACCTGATGCTGGGGCGGGGCAACACCGTGCCGGTCTATCCATGGTTCGGCCAGGACATCCGCAACGGCCTGCCGTTGGCGCTGGAAAACTACAATCTGTTGCACAAGCTGTGGCGCGAGGACGTGGTCGACTGGCAGGGCAAGTTCCGCACGCCGCTGCAAGGCTTCACGTCGATCCCGCGACCGCTCGACGACGTGCCGCCATTCGTCTGGCACGGCGCCATCCGCACGCCCGAGATCGCCGAGCAGGCCGCCTACTATGGTAACGGCTATTTCGCCAACAACCTGCTCGCCCCCAATCTCCATTTCGTGCCGTTGGTGAACTTCTACCGCGAGCGCTTCGCGCATTACGGCCATGGGACCAAGGAGCAGGCGATCGTGGGATTGGGCGGTCACGCCTTCATCGCGAAGAACTCGCAGGACGCCCATGAGCGCTTCAGGCCGTACTTCGAGGGCAATCCGATCTATGGATCGAGCTACAGCCTCGAGGAATATGCCAGGAACACGCCGCTGAGCGTCGGCAGTCCGCAGGAAGTGATCGACAAGACGCTGACTTTCCGCGAGGGCTTCGGCGACTATCAGCGCCAACTTTGGGTGGTGGACGCCATGGGCCTGCCGGTGGAAGCCGCGCTCGAGCAGGTGGAACTGCTCGGCACCCAGGTCGTGCCGGTGCTGCGCAAGGAGATGGCCTCGCGCCGCTCGCCGGGCGCCGCCGAGGCACCGACGCATGAGAGCCTTGTGAAGGCCAAGTATGGCGGCGCCGCGCCACGCCAGCCGACGCCGAACGCCAACCGCGGCGATAACCTGACCGGCGCGCGCCCCTATCAGGATACCGCCGAGGGCGTAGCCGCCAGGTTGCCGTTGGTGGGTTGAACGATGGCCGGAAACACCAAACTGGCCAACGCCGCCTGGGAAGCCCTGTTCAGGGCGCAGAAGACCATCGAGGCCGAGCTTCACGCGGGCGACGTGTGGGGCGATCTGGTCCCGAGCGACTACGGCGTGCTCTATGCGCTGTCGACGGCCAAGTCGGGGCTTCGCATGAGCGAGCTCGGCAAGGACGTGCTGTTGAGCCAGGCGGGTCTTTCCCGGCTGGTCGCGCGGCTCGAGGCGCGCGGGCTGGTCGAGCGTCACCCGGATCCGGATGACGCTCGCGCCTGCATCCTGTGCCTGTCCACCGCCGGCCTGCATGTGCAGCGGCGCGTCGGCGCGCGGCATGGCCGCCATGTCGCGGAGGCGCTGTCATCGCGCCTCGGTGACGACCAGCTGATCGCCCTGCGGGACTTGTGCGAGCAGATACTCGCCGCCGCGCCTTCAACCAATGGAGATCATCGGTGACCGCACTCTTCGAACCAAGGGGCGGGCCTGTCAGGCTCGTCGTCATCAATGCCGGCGTCAGCGATCCGTCCTCGACGCGACTGCTGGCTGATCGCATGGCCCAGAAAAGCCTCGACCGGCTTTCGGATCGAGGGTTCGCGACTACGCTCGACATCATCGACCTGGCGCCGCTGGCGGTGGACATCGCCAAGGCCATGGTTGCCGGTTTCCCGGGCGAAAAGGTGAAGGCCGCGATCGATCTTCTTGCCCATGCGGACGCCGTCATTGCCGCGACGCCGGTCTACAAGGCCGGGATCAGCGGGCTCTTCAAGTCGTTCATCGATCTTGTCGACAACGATCTCCTGATTGCCAAGCCGGTCGTGCTGGCGGCCACCGCCGGCACGGTGCGCCACGCCATGGTGGGGGACGAGCAGATGCGCCCGCTCTTTGCGTTCCTGCGGGCCATGCCCATGCCGACCTCGATCTTCGCCGCGCCGGAGGACTGGGCGTCACCCGACCTCGGCGCGCGGATCGATCGGGCCGCCGGCGAATTGAGCCAGTTCGTGGCGAGCGGCGTCGGCCGGGCCATCGTCGATGCCGGTTGGAACGGCTACCAGCATCAGTTCGGCGGCAATGCCACGCAGGCGCAAAGAAGGACCGAGGACGTGAACCTGGACTCCGATCTCATGCGTCTGGCCGCGGGCGGAACACTTTTGCCGAAGGCATAAGCCGCGCCGGCCACCCGCATGCCCATCCTGCCACCGACGCCCGGGCTCTCACGCCGGCGCCGGCGGCTGTCGCACAACTGGCCGGTCGATGGCCCTATCAGGCGCTTGCACCTGCATGATAGGCATTCCCTTCAAAAGGACCGGAGTGGCTATTTGCCACCGTGGCGCTGGTGTGGGCATCGGGGTGATTGTCGGCTCTGCCCGGTTCCCGGTGGCCGCCACGGAGTTGGCTGGGCCGCGTCTCGTCTGATCTGTCGAGGGGAAAACCGATGCAGAAAGTTGGGTTTATAGGTCTTGGACGCATGGGGCAGCCCATGGCGTCCAATCTTGTGCGCAAAGGCTTCGACCTCACCGTTTTCGACGTCAACGCCGACGCGGTCGGTCGGCTCGTCGCGCTCGGCGCGCGCAAGGCGGCCGACGTGGCGCATGTGGTCGCGGGTGCGGATATCGTCGTGACGATGCTGCCCAATTCCGCGATCGTCGAGAAAGTCGTTGCCGGACCGGAGGGCGTGCTGGCGCATGCCGCGCGCGGCGCCATCGTCATGGATATGAGCACCGTCAATCCCGAGACGACGGATCTTCTTGCGCGCCTTGCCGCCGAAAAGGGAATTGGCTTCGTGGACGCGCCGGTCGGGAGGCTTGCCTCGCATGCCGACAGGGGCGAGAGCCTGTTCATGGTGGGCGGCTCCGATCCGGATTTCGCGCGCGTCACGCCGCTCCTGAATGCCATGGGAACGACGATCTATCATTGCGGCGGCGCGGGCGCCGGCACCCGGACCAAGATCGTGAACAACTATCTCGCGGTCACCTCCTGCCAGCTGAACGCCGAGGCGCTGGCGTTGGCGCAACGGTTCGGGCTGGACCTGGATTGCACGCTCGACGTGCTGTACGGCACCACCGCGACCAACGGCCAGCTGAAGATCGCCTGGCCGGCGAAAGTGCTGAGCGGCGACATCGCCCCGGGCTTCACGATCGATCTTGCGCACAAGGATTTGACGCTGATCCTTGAAGCGGCCCAGGCCGCCAAGGTGCCGATGCCGGTGGCCGCGGCGGCGCGCGAAGCGTATAGCACCGCAAGGGCGCGAGGTTTCGGCGGCAATGACTTCTCGGCCATGGCCGACGCGCTTTGCGATACGATCGGTGTCGAAAAGCCGCGCCTCGGACCAACTTCGAGGCATAAGCCGTGAGGCATTCGCAAGCCATCGCGACGAAAACAAACAGAGAGGGCGTTTCGCCGTTTCCGTGAAACGGTGAAATGCCCTACGAATCGAGTTCCGCGCCGCTGACCGCGGCCTTCGCGTTCCGGGCATCGAGGCCGGCGAAGACTTCCTGGCGATGCCGGGCAGAATACATCAGGCGTCGGCCCTGCCGGCGGATGCCAGGCGTTTCAACGCCTCGGCAACGGGGACGCGACGGTAGCTTTCCGAGGCAAGGCCGTCCGTCTTCAAGGATTCCCGCAGTGCACGGGCGCGGTGCCGGTCGTCATCGGTAATGTCGGGCTCGCGCTCAATGAGCCAATGCAGAAAAGCATCATCGACTTCCTTGACCGGGCGCCCGGTCGCCGACGAGACGCGGTTCATGCGCAGTTCCGCTAGGGGTCGCAGCGTCTGATTGGGGTTGTGTTCCGTGCGCCTGTCCTTGCCGGTTATCGTCACGTCCGCCCCGGATGTCCGCCCCGACGCGTCGTAGACAAACGCCGAGCTTATCCGGTCGAACGCGGCATCCTCTTCCTTCGGCCGATGGATGACATCCCGCATCGGACGATCGGGAACGGCAAGACGGGTAATCCCGCGATCGTTGATGGCGTCCAGGATTTCGCGGTGGTCTGTCGTGGCAAGGATGACCTCCCGTCTGGCTGGCCAGAAATCGTAGTGGGCGTGCGCCCCGTGGCCCTTGCCGACATGGAAGGCATAAATCTCGGGATAGACCGTCAATGTCGTGCGACGAGTCGGCTTGACGTCGTAGTAGGAGGTCATGGCCAACTGGAGCAGGTGCGTCGCACCGATCCCACCAAACGCGTCATCGATGACGAGCCCGAAACGGTCATGCTCACTCCAGTTCGGAAAGAGATCCTGGACTGACGCCGGTGCGCCGTCGATCCGCACATCGAACATTTCCGTCTTGAGAAGCGACATTACATGCATTTGTCGAATTCCTTCGGGAAACCGCCATGTTCATGCCCGACAGCCGCGTGGCGTCCTAAGTGGTCGGCAGGCCTTGTCGAATATGGCTCGGTCATTCACATCCATCGTGGCGCCATGCAGCGAAGCGCGGTTATCCCCAGCGGTTCAGCATGTCGCCGCCTCCTGTAGTGGTACGACCGGCCATGGCGGTCAATAACCCGCGGTTTTGCCGGCACCATACATGGCCTCGACGAACATGTTGAACAACTCGCCGTGTGACGAAGCTGCCTTCCCCGGCGCAATACTGTCGCTGATGCGGTTGTCGTCGACAAGGCCTAGAGATAACGCAGGCTGTGACGTTCGATGAGGTCCATCATCGCCTGGCCTCCGCGTCGCCGGTGGTGTTCATAGAGCGTTCGGGCAAGCCGTGCGTCTCCCTTTTTCATGGCTTCGAGGACCTCCCGGTGCTCGACAGTCGATTGATGGGGAGCGGGCCGAAACGGCAGCGTGAACATGCGGGCGCGATGAGCCTGCTCCGAAACGGTCAGGGCCATGGCCATCAGACGCTTGTTCCCGCACATCATCAGCAACTGGTTGTGGAACGCGGCGTCGGCCTCGATCCATGCTCGCATGTCGGGAGGGTCGTTTTTGAGGGCGGCCTCCATGTGGTCGCATGCCTCGATGAGCGGCGCGAGCATGTCCGGTCCCGGTCGCCGTAGCGTAAGCAGTTCCACGGCCGTGGGTTCAAGCGAGAGAAGGATCTCATAGATCTCGCGCATGTCCGAGGGCGACAGGCTCGATATCTGCACGCCGTGGCGCGGCACGATCGTCAGCAGCCCTTCCTGCTCCAGCCTGACGACGGCCTCGCGTACCGGCGTTCTCGACATGTTGAGCGCCTGCGCCAGGGCCTGCTCCGTGATCTGCGATCCCGGCGCCAGCTCGCTGTTCAATATCTGCGACTTGATGATCGCGTAGGCTGCTTGGCTGGATCGTGCGCCACGATCCTTTGGTGGTTTCTGCTGCATCGGCATCAGGTGGCCCCCCGGCGTCTTCACGACAAATATCGTCACTTGGCCCCAAAAAGCAATATTGACTCCCTTAAAGGATTCGATAGCGTATGCATTATTCCGAGTGTGCTGCCGTGAAAGGCAGCCGATCGGTTGGCACTTCCACCTGGGAGGGGTGGCAGTATGAGCTATCGCTTCGCCGTCGATATTGGCGGCACCTTCGTCGATTGCGTGCTTCTGGACGACGAGACCGGGAGGGTCACCGCGTGGAAGACGCCCTCGACTCCAAAGGAGCCCGAGGTCGCGGTGCTGGCGGCGCTCGCCGAAGCGATCCAGAGATCGGACGGTTCGCGCCCCGCCATATTCGTCCACGGCAGCACGGTCGCCACGAACGCCTTCCTGGAGCGCAATGGCGCGCGCGTCGGCGTCCTGACGACGCGCGGTTTCAGGGATGTCCTGACGATCGGACGCCAGATCCGCAGCGATCGCATCTATGATTGGTATTTCGACCGCCCCGCGCCGCTGGCCGCCCGGGACGATATTCTCGAAGTAACGGAGCGCATCGCCGCAGACGGCCGGATCGTCACGCCGCTCGCCGAGGAGGATGTCGAGCGGGCCTGCCATTCGCTTGCCGGGCGTGTCGATGCGGTCGCGATCTGCTTTCTCAACGCCTACCGGAACCCCGAACACGAGGCCCGGACGCGCGCGCTGGTCGCCGCGCATATGCCCGGCGTCCGTGTCGTCACCTCAAGCGCGAGTTGTCCGCATTTCCGCGAGTTCGAACGCTTCAGCACTGCGGTCGCGTCGGCTTATGTCACGCCGGCCGTCGGCGGATATCTCGGCCGGCTGAAGAGCGAGGCCCGGGTCCTGGTCAGCGAATGCGAGCCGCTGGTCATGCTCGCCAACGGCGGCCTCGTCGATGTCGAGTACGCCACCGAACATGCCGCCGGCATGCTGCTCTCCGGCCCTGCTGGAGGCGTGGTCGGCGGTGCTCATTTCGCCGAGCTGGCGGGGTTCCCCTCATGCATCAATTTCGACATGGGCGGAACGAGCTGCGACGTGTCGCTCGTCTGGAACAGGCAGCCTGCGCTGGCCGAAGAGACGTCGATCGCCGGCCATCCCATCAAGACGCCCATGCTCGACATTCACACGATCGGCGCCGGCGGCGGCAGCCTGGCGGCCATCGAGAACGGCTACTTGCGGGTCGGCCCCGAAAGTGCCGGAGCCGTGCCCGGCCCGATCTGCTACGGGCGGGGAGGAACGCGGCCTACTGTCTCGGACGCGAATGCGGTTCTCGGTTTCCTGAGCCCGAACCGCTTCCTCGGCGGCAGGATGACGTTGCGCGTGGCGGAAGCGGAAAGCGCGCTTGCGCAGTACGGGCGCCAGCTCGGCATGACCGCCGACCAGGTTTCGGCGGGGATATTCACCATCGTCAACGCCAACATGATCAACGCCACGCGGGCCGTGTCGGTGGAAAAGGGCTTCGACCCGCGCGATTTCGCGCTGGTTGCGTTCGGCGGCTGCGGAGCCATCCATGCGGCCTATGTCGGCCGGGAGCTTGGGATACCGCGTGTCGTGGTGCCGTTCTACGCTTCGCTGTGCTCGGCCTACGGCATGCTGCTGTCGGACCTGAAGATAGAGCGTGCCCGTACCATCCTGTTGCCGCTCACGCCTGAATCGACGCCCCAGATTGTCGCGCTCGAGAAGGAGTTGGAACAGGAGAGCCGGGCGGAACTGGCGCGGATCGGCGGTCGCACCGAGGTGCATACGAAAGTATTCGCGGAGCTGCGCTATACCGGCCAGGCCTACGAGGTTCTCGTACCATTCGGCGTGGAGGACCTCCAGGCTTCCGGCTTCCAGCGGGTGCGCAGCGCCTTCGAGGCGGAGCACCGGCGACGCTACGGCCACGCCGATGACCGCGAGCCGGCGGAGTGGGTGAGCCTGCGTGTCGTGACCTCCTGCGCCCCCGTCGCCACGCGTCCGGATTCGTCCGCGACATGGAATTGGGTACCCGACACGTCGAAGGCGCATGCGAGCCGCGCCATCTACTTCCCTGAACTGGGTCGAAGGGTCACCGCGCCCGTCTGTGCCGGCGAGGCTCTCGCGGCCGGCGAGGAATTGCGCGGTCCCGCGGTGATCGAGTTCGATCTTCAAAGCGTCGTCGTTCCATCGGAGGCACGGGCCGTGATGGACGCCGCCCGCAACCTTGTACTGGAACTTTGAGCGATGAGCGCGATCGACCCCATCACCTTCGAAGTCGTGAAGAATCGCCTGACCGCCATCGCGGACGAGATGGAAACGGTGCTGATGCGCAGCGCTTACTCGCCCGTCGTCAAGGAGATGCGTGATTGTTCCTG
>Ga0153956_1003405_pt1 | contig 10200 bp, 5 predicted proteins | sample TSFL040MetaG_FD_104704 | JGI IMG/M metagenome (GOLD analysis project Ga0153956, IMG submission 104704) | Attine ant fungus gardens microbial communities from Florida, USA - TSFL040 MetaG | ecosystem: Host-associated > Fungi > Mycelium > Unclassified | place: USA: Florida, Wekiwa Springs...
GACCGGCGAGGTCGCGCGCAGCGGCGCGCGGCCGGACGTGGCCATCGTGCTGAACCTGTTTCCCGAGCACCTGGACTGGCACGGCAGCGAGCAGCGCTACATCGACGACAAGCTGGCGCTGGTGACCGGCGGTCATCCGCGCGTGGCCGTGCTCAATGCGGCCGACCCGCGCCTGCGTGCGCTGCGGCTGCCGCACAGCGAGGTCGTCTGGTTCAACCAGCCCGAAGGCTGGCACATGCTCGGCGAGGTGGTGCACCGCGGTGCGCAGGCGGTGTTCGACACCACGCATGCGCCGCTGCCGGGGCGGCACAACCGCGGCAACCTGTGCGCGGTGCTGGCCGCGCTGGAGGCGCTGGGGCTGGACGCGGTGGCACTGGCGCCGGCGGTGCAGTCGTTCCGCCCGTTGCCGAACCGCCTGCAGCTGCTGGGCGAGCGCGATGGCCTGCGCTGGGTCAACGATTCGATCAGCACCACCCCGCACGCCACGCTGGCGGCGCTGGAGTGCTTCGCCGGGCAGCGCATCGCGCTGCTGGTCGGCGGCCACGACCGTGGGCTGGACTGGCACGACTTCGCCGGACACATGCGCAGGGATGCGCCGGTCGAGATCGTGACCATGGGCGGCAATGGCCCGCGCATCCACGAATTGCTGGCGCCACTGGCTGCCGCTGGTGGCTTCGGCCTGCACGCGGCGGCGGATCTGCCGCAGGCCGTGCAGCTGGCGCGTACTGCCCTCGGCCGACAGGGCGGAGTGGTGCTGCTGTCGCCGGGCGCGCCGAGCTTCGGCGCCTACCGCGACTACGTGGCCCGTGGCCGTCATTTCGCCGAACTGGCCGGTTTCGACCCGGACAGCATCAGCGCGATTCCGGGATTGGGCATTTCCTGATTCCCGCGTTCGGCATCCGGCGCGTTGCCGTGATGCCTTTGTGGTGCCGCGGCCGTGGCTGCGGGCTGGTGCCTACATCCTCTTTTCGGGGCCTCGCATGCCGGCGCATTGCCCGCCACATATGGCCTGTCGTTCCTGTGGCTTGTGATCGGGCAGTGCCGGGTTCCCAACAGGGGATGCAAGCACAAGCCCGGCACCTGCGCTCAGGCATGCCCGGGATCATTGGTGGTGTATGCAGCGGCATTGGCTGTCCGGCACTTCCATCGCTTGCGACCGTGCAATGCATGCCCGGCAGGTACGCCTGCCTCCTTGCGGGCGCAGGTGCGGGGGCTTGCCCCGCAGGGCGGATTGCATGCGGTCAGACGGTGCCGGCCCCCGGGAAACGGATGCCGGCACAAGCCCGACTTCCATGGTCATGTGCACCGGACATCATGGATGCCACGTGTGCCTGCTAGCACCCGACGATCGCCCGCGGCATCGGCGCGCAGCGCCGTGCTGTTGGCGGGATGGCAGGTAACGGCCAGCTCCCACCATCAACTGGACATCCACCCGAAGCGGCAAACCATTGGCTTGCGATGAGCCGGGCCCTGTCGCCGGGTGCCGCGTCCAGCGCGCCAGGGATGGCGCGCGCCCGAGTCAGGGCAGGATGCCCTGCCGAGGGAAGAGCGGTACCCGGCGACGGGGCACGGCGTGCCGCCGAAGCCATTGCCGTTGCTTGGCAGGACACAACAGAAGCCAGCGCACGGCCCCGTAAAGGGAATGCAGGCACAGGCCGCGCTTGCACTAGACTTGCCCCACTACCCGCAACCGGAGCCGTCCCATGCGTGCAGTTCGGAAATGGCAGTTGGCGATCCTGGCGTTGAGCGCTTCCATGGCGATGCCGGCGCTGGCGAAGATGCAGCAGCGCCCGCTGGAATGGCAGCTGGACGGCACCACCTACAGCGGCGTGCTGGTCTATGACGATGCAGGCGATGCGCGCCGTCCCGGCGTGGTGATGGTGCCGAACTGGCGTGGCGTGAATGACTCTGCAGTACAGAAGGCCGCGCAGATCGCCGGCGACGACTACGTGGTGCTGGTCGCCGATGTCTATGGCAGGAACGTGCGGCCGCGGGACGATGCCGGGGCCGGCGTCGCGTCCAGGCCGTTGCGCGAGGACCGCGCCCTGCTGCGCGCACGCGCCAATGCCGCGCTGGAAGCGTTGAAGGCGCAGGCCGGCCGGGTGCCGCTGGACGCCGGCCGCATCGCGGCGGTGGGCTTCTGTTTCGGCGGCACCACCGTGCTGGAGATGGCGCGTGCCGGCCTGCCGCTGGCTGGCGTGGTGAGCCTGCATGGCGGCCTGTCCACGCCGTCGCCGGCGGCTGCGCACAGCGGCAAGGTGCCGGTGCTGGTACTCAATGGTGCCGCCGACAAAGGCACCAGCAGCGAGGACATCGTCGCCTTCGGCAAGGAAATGGATGCGGCCGATGCCGATTGGCAGTTCGTCAACTTCAGCGGCGCGGTGCACTGCTTCGCCGAGTCCGATGCCAACAGCCCGCCGGGCTGCCTGTACGACCCGCGCGCGGCCAGGCGCGCCTGGAAGATGATGGGCAACTTCCTGGAAGAGCGCCTCGGCGATTGAACGCCGGGTTTCCCGCAGGAACGGCTTCCGCCCCGATGGGGCGGTCCCGGCCGTGGCGGATACCCGCAACGGGCATTTCGACAAGGCCCCGTTGAGGCTGATGGCCCGAGGCCGCCTGGAGCCGCTTCTACTCGGTGGGATGCGTGGCTGCGTGCTGCCGCGATGGCTCCTTCGATCGCGGCGCACGCCTGCGGGCTGTTGCGCCAGCAGCTGCTGCCCCGCATCGCCGAGGCCTGGCTGGCGATGGCGCCGGGTCCGGCCTGCGCCAGCTGTTGCAGGGTGCGAAACCCCAGCTGTTCCAGCCTTCCCCCAGCTGTTCCAGCCTTGCCACCACGGTGGCGCCAACGCCTTTCACCGCCAGCAGCACGGCGCGCCCCGCATCGTTGAAGCGCGGGTCCGCCACCTGTCTCAGTGGCGGCGTTCGACCGCGTAGCGGGCCAGCCCGCGCAGCGCGGCCACCGCCTCGTTCTCGGGCAGGCCATCCAGTGCACGCTCGGCGGCGTCGGCGTATTCCAGCGCACGCTGGCGGCTGTATTCCAGGCCGCCGGTGGCGCGGATGGCGGCCAGTACTTCCGGCATCGCATTGGCGTCGCCGTCCTGCACGATGCCGCGCAGGCGTTCGCGCACGGCGGCATCCGCATGCGCCATCGCGTGGATCAGCGGCAGCGTGGCCTTGCCTTCGGCCAGGTCGTCGCCGAGGTTCTTGCCCAGCTCCTCGGCGTTGGCCGAGTAGTCCAGCACGTCGTCGGCGATCTGGAAGGCGTAGCCCAGCGCCATGCCGTAGTCGTACAGCTGCTGCTGCACCGCTTCGCTGGCGCCGGAGGCGAGTGCGCCCAGGCGGGTGCCGGCGGCGAACAGCACCGCGGTCTTGCGCTCGATCACGCGCAGGTAGGCCGCTTCGTCGGTGTCCGGGTTGTGCACGTGCAACAGCTGCAGTACCTCGCCCTCGGCGATGCGGTTGGTGGTGTCGGCCAGGATCCGCATCACCGGCATGCGGTCCAGCTCGACCATCAGCTGGAAGCTGCGCGAGTACAGGAAATCGCCGACCAGCACGCTCGGCGCGTTGCCCCACAGCGCGTTGGCGGTGCTGCGGCCGCGGCGCAGGTCCGATTCGTCCACCACGTCGTCGTGCAGCAGGGTCGAGGTGTGGATGAACTCGATGATCGCCGCCAGCTGGTGGTGCCCGGCGCCGCTGCCGCCGGCGGCATGCCCGGCCAGCATCACCAGCATCGGCCGCAGGCGCTTGCCGCCAGCGGAAATGATGTGGTCGGCGATCTGGTTGATCAGCACCACGTCCGAGGACAGGCGGTGGCGGATCAGCGCATCGACGGCGGCCATGTCCGGCGCGGCAAGGGTCTGGATGGCGGGCAGGCCCAGCGCGGGGCGGAGGTCTTCGGCGATGCTCATGCGATGGCGTCGGGGGGCGTGGGCGAATTATAGGCGGTGCCGCCTGCGGGCGGGCGTGAGCGCCGGCGGGGCCGTGAATACGTATGCACTGCGCTCCATGGCCCGGGTGCCGCCGCTAAGCTGGCGGGGTTCTTTCATGCCCCGCCGCGGGCACGCACAGCCCGGAGGGGCGCTCGATGTCGAACACTCCCTGGTGGCGGGGCGCCGTCATCTACCAGATCTACCCGCGCAGCTTCCTGGATACCGACGGCGACGGCGTCGGCGACCTGCCGGGCATCATCGACAGGCTCGATTACGTGGCTTCGCTGGGCGTGGATGCGATCTGGGTGTCGCCGTTCTTCAAGTCGCCGATGGCCGACTTCGGCTACGACATCGCCGACCAGCGCGACGTGGACCCGCTGTTCGGCACGCTGGACGACTTCGACCGGCTGCTGGCGAAGGCGCACGCGCTTGGGCTGAAGGTGATGATCGACCAGGTGTTCAGCCACACCTCCGACCAGCACGCATGGTTCAAGGAAAGCCGGCAGAGCCGCGACAACCCCAGGGCCGACTGGTACGTGTGGGCCGATGCGCGCGAGGACGGCGCGCCGCCCAACAACTGGCTGTCGATCTTCGGCGGCGTGGCCTGGCAGTGGGAACCGCGCCGGCGCCAGTACTACCTGCACAACTTCCTGGCCTCGCAGCCGGACCTGGATTTCCACAACCCGGCGGTGCAGCAGGCCACGCTGGATTACGTGAAGTTCTGGCTGGACCGCGGCGTGGATGGCTTCCGCCTGGATTCGATCAACTTCTGCTTCCACGACGCGCAGCTGCGCGACAACCCGGCCAAGCCGGAAAGCGAGCGCGTCGGCCGCGGCTTCAGCCCGGACAACCCGTATGCGTTCCAGTACCACTACTACAACAACACCCGGCCGGAGAACATCGGTTTCCTCGAACGCCTGCGCGCGTTGCTGGACCAGTACCCCGGCGCGGTGACGCTGGGCGAAATCTCCTCGGAGGACTCGCTGGCCACCACCGCCGAATACACCGCGCCGGGCCGCCTGCACATGGGCTACAGCTTCGAGCTGCTGGTGGACGACTACAGCGCCGGCTACATCCGCGCCACGGTCGAGCGCCTGGAAGCGACCATGCGCGATGGCTGGCCGTGCTGGGCCGTGTCCAACCACGACGTGCAGCGCGCGGTGACGCGCTGGGGCGGGCATCCGGCCGGCACCCCGGCCGAGCCGGCGATGGCCAGGATGCTGGCCGCGCTGGTGTGCTCGCTGCGCGGTTCGGTGTGCATCTACCAGGGCGAGGAACTGGGCCTGGGCGAGGCCGAGGTGCCGTTCGAGGCGTTGCAGGACCCGTACGGCATCGCCTTCTGGCCGAACTTCAAGGGCCGCGACGGCTGCCGCACGCCGATGCCGTGGAACGGCGATGCGCAGGCGGGTTTCAGCAGCGGCCAGCCGTGGCTGCCGATTCCGCCTGAACACCGCGCGCTGTCGGTGCAGGCGCAGGAGGCGGCCGGCGATTCGGTGCTGCATGCGTTCCGCGCATTCCTGGCCTGGCGCCGGACCCAGCCGGCCTTGCTGGAAGGCGCCATCCGCTTCCTGGACAGCGCCGAGCCGGTGTTGCTGTTCGAGCGCTCGCTGGCGGGCGACACCTTGCTGCTGGCGTTCAACCTGTCCGCGGCGCCGCAGCGCCACCCTCTGCCGCAAGGTCCCTGGCAGCCCGTGGAACCGCCCGGCCCGGTGGCCGGGCATGTCGAAGGCGACGCACTGGTGCTGCCCGCGCACGCGGTGTACTGCGCGCGGCGCGGCTGATCCATCCGGCAACATGAAGACGCCGTCGGGGCGGGGAGCGACTCTCCGCCCCGGCGCGTTTCAGCAAGCGTCGGCGACATGCGCCATCAGCCCGGTCTGGCCCGGGGCGATGGCGGCATCCAGCACATGGCAGTCGGGGTAGTCGCCGCCGTTCTGCGGGCGAAAGGCGATGGGCGCGTCATCGAACAGCCGTTCCACGCGGCGGCGCCAGGCGGCGGTGGCTTCCGCGGCGGCCTCGGCGTCGAGCCGTGCCGTTCCATGGACGGCGAAGGTCGGCAGCACCTGCATGCCGGGAAAGAACAGGCTGCCGTGGGTGATGGGGAACAGCAGTTGTTCCAGCGGCCCGTTGATGCCGCGGGGCGAATAGTCCTGCGCCGGGCCGCCGACGGAAACGGCCAGCAGCGCGCGCTTGCCCGCAAAGCCGCCCTCGCCGTAGCGATGGGCGTTGCCCGCCCCGCGGTAGCCATAGGCCAGGCCGAAGGCCCACACCCGGTCGATCCAGCCCTTCATGATCGCGGGCATGCCGAACCACCACAGCGGGAACAGCAGGATCACCGCGTCGGCCGCGAGGATTTTCCGCTGTTCTTCCGCGACATCGGGCGTCTGCCGGCCATGGGCAAACGCATGCCCGGATTCCTCGATGAACGACAGGCGTTCCGGGTTTGCCCGCTCGGGGAAATCCTGTTCGTCGAACACGGCCTTCCAGCCCATGCCATACAGGTCCGAGCGGGTGACCCGGTGGCCCTGGGCCTGCAGCACCTCGGCGGCGGTTTCCGCCAGGTGGCAGGTCATCGAGGTGCGCTCCGGGTGGGCGTGGACAAGCAGGACATTCATCGTTTGCGGCTCCGTTGGTCAGGCAGGGCGGCACGATAGGATTGCCGGGGCTATATTGAAAATGAATTTCCATGATTCCAGGTATTGCCATGGACAATGTATTGAGGCGCATCGACCTCAACCTGCTGGTCACGCTCGATGCCCTGCTGGCCGAGCACAACGTCACCCGCGCGGCCGCGCGCCTGCACCTGTCGCAGCCCGCGGTGAGCGTGCAGCTTGCGCGCCTGCGCGAGGTCTTCGCCGACCCGCTGTTGTTGCCCGGGCCACGCGGCATGCGCCCCACCGCGCGCGCCGACGAACTGCGCGAGCCGCTGCGGCAGGCGCTGGCGGCGTTGCGGCAGGCGGTCGTGCCTGCCAGCCCGTTCGATCCTGCGCGGTCCGGCCACACCTGGCGGGTGGTCGCGTCGGACTACGGCGAGTCCACCATCGTGTTGCCGGCGCTGGCCGGACTGCGCGCGGTCGCACCGGGCGCGCGCCTGGCGGTGCTGGAACTGAACCCGCCGGTGCTGGCGCGGCAGCTGGAGCAGGGCGACATCGACCTGGCCTTCCACATCGCCGGGGAGGCGCCGGCGAACCTGCGCCGCCGCGCGCTGTTCACCGAGCGCTATGTGCTGGCCGGCCGCGCCGGGCACCCGCGGCTGAAGCGCCGGCCGACGCTGGCGCAGTTCTGCCGGCTGGAGCAGGCGGTGGTGTCGCCCGATGGCGGCGGCTTCCGCGGCGCGACGGATGCGGCGCTGGCCCGGCATGGGCTGGCGCGCAACGTGGTCCTGTCGGTGCCGCACTTCCTGTTCCTGGAAGCGGCCCTGGCCAGTACCGACCTGGTGGCGATGCTGCCTGCGCGGCTGGTACGCGGCAGCAGGGTGCTGCACGCCGTCGAGCCGCCGCTGGAGGTGCCGGGTTTCGAGATGCTCATGCTCTGGCACGAACGGGTGCATCGCGACCCGGCGCACCAGTGGTTGCGGGAACACATCGCCGCGTCGGTATGACGGGCGCCACACCAACAGGTCAGGGGCAGTGCGCGTTGCCCGGCATGGCCCGGCAATGAAAAGCCCGCTGCTTGCGCAGCGGGCTCCGGGTGTTGCGGTCAACGGCTACGGGCCTAGAACTTGTAGTTCACGCCGACCTGGTAGGTGCGGCCCCATTCCACGGTTTCCAGCGGACGGTCCTTGGTGCCGGCATAGGTTTCGTACTTGGAGTTGGTCAGGTTGCTGGCCTGCAGGAACAGGCTCAGGCCCTTGAACATCGTGCCATCGCCGAAGTTGTAGCCGACCTGCGCGTCCAGCACGTCCTCGCCCTTGACGTAGCGCAGGGTGCGGGTGCCGTTGAAGTTGCCGATCTCGCCGATGAAGTCCGAACGCTTGCGCTGGTTCAGGCGCACTTCGAAGCCGCTGTTCTCGTAATAGGCGGTGAAGTTGTACACGCGCTTGGACAGGCCCGGCAGCATGATCGGGTCGCTGCCGACGCTGGAAGCACTTTCCGGGTCGAGGATGCGGATGTCGCTGTCGTTGAAGCTGGCGCTGGCCACCACGCCGAAGCCGTGCAGTGCGTCGGCGAACAGGTCCAGCGGCAGCGAGGCGGTCAGTTCGGCACCGCGCAGGCTGCCGCCGCTGCCGTTGAACGGCGCGCTGTAGGTGCCGGTCATCTGGATCGGCTGCTGCAGCTGCGAGGCATTGGTACCGGCGCCCAGCCAGGCATCGACCTGGTTGCTGAAGTCGTAGCCGTCGCGGGTCTGGGTGTAGATGTAGCTCTTCAGGTCCTTGTAGAACACCGCGGCGGCCACGTAGGCCTTGTTGCCGAAGTACTTTTCCCAGGACAGGTCGGCGGCGTTGGCCACCCACGGGTCCAGGTTCGGGTTGCCGCCGCTGGCGCCGGGCTTGCCGGTGCTGGTGTCCACGCCGAACTCCATCGAGGCGCGCAGCTGGTCCACGCGCGGGCGCGCCACCTGGCGGGCCAGGGCGAAGCGCACGGTGTTCTCGGCCGGCAGCTCGAAGGCCAGGTTCAGGCTGGGCAGGAAGTCGAGGTACTTCTTGCCTTCCTTGATCGGGATGACCTGGCTGCCCACCGGCTGCGAGCCGTCCCAGTAGTTGGAGTGCGAGGACTGGTCCACGTGCTGGGCCTGGATGCCGACGTTGCCGCGCACCGGGATCGAGCCGATCTGGGTGCTGATGTTGGCGCGCAGGAAGGTGGTGGTGATTTCCTCGTCCACCGTCCACTGCTTGGGAATCAGGTAGCTCTCGGTGGTGGTGGGGTTGAACAGCATGTAGCGGGCCACGGCGGCCGGCACGTTCCAGGCCGGGATGTAGCCGGCGCCGGCGAAGCCGAGGTTGACCGGGCTGTACTGCAGGTCGGCGGCGATGCTGGTCACGCCCTGCGCGCCGAGGTTGATGTTGCCCTCGGCCTGGGTCTTGTCCTTGCTGCGGTCGGCGTAGTTGACGCCCACGTCGATGTCGGAGAACCAGTTGAAGCCTTCCGGCACCGGGATGGTGGCGGCCAGCTTGAAGCTCTTCAGCTGGTCCTCCACGTGCGGGGTCTTGCCGTAGCCGGAGCCATAGATGGTGTTGGTCAGGTACAGCTTGCTGGCGTCGGAGTAGTCCAGGCTTGGGGTGAACTGCGGGAAACCGCCACCGCCGAAGTTCAGGGTCACCGTGTCCAGCGCCGGCGACGGCAGCAGTTGCAGGTTGTTCTCCAGGTTGATCTCGTCGCGCTCGGCCCTGGACCAGCTGGCGTCGGCCACCAGGCGCACCTCGCCGATGTTGAATTCGTTGTTCCAGCCCAGTGCCTTGATGTTGTCTTCGCGGTGGTTGTACATGCCGCGCACCAGCGGGTACAGGTTGTGCGCCACGCCACTGACGAAGGTGCCGTGCTCGTTGACCACCACGTCGGTCAGGTTCAAGGGATCAAAACCACCGTTGTAGTTACCCAGCGGCAGTTCCATCTGGTTGGCGGTGTCGTACTCGGTGGCCTTGGTGTAGAACGCATCCAGCGTGCTGGTCCAGCTGTTGTTCGGGCGGAACTGCAGCGTGGCCATCACGCCGTCGCGCTTGGCGTTGCCGGTGCGGCGCAGCGCCTTGATGCCGTCGGAGTAGAAGGTGTAGCCCGGAACACCGGGGCGGTCGAGCGGTGTTCCATTGTCGTTGCGGTCATGCCACGGCTCGTACAGGCCGACCTGGTTTTCCTGCTTGGCCATTTCCGAATGCGAATAGCCGATGGCCAGGCCGAGGGTGCCGTCGGCGAACTTGTCCACGTAGCTGACGTTGAAGCGGTTGCCGTACGGGTCGACGCCGCCGGCTTCGCCCAGCGAGTTCTTCTGGTAGCGGCCGCTGACGGCGATGACGCGCTGGCCGTAGCTGAGTGGGCGCACGGTCTGCATGTCCAGCGTGCCGGACAGGCCCTGGCCGATCAGGCCCGAGTCGGGGGTCTTGTAGACGGTGACGCCGCTGATCAGTTCGGACGGGTACTGGTCGAACTCGACGCTGCGGTTGTCGCCGGTGCTGACCATCTCGCGGCCGTTGAGCAGGGTGGTGGCGAAGTCCGGCGACAGGCCGCGCACGCTGATCACCTGGGCGCGGCCGGCCACGCGCTGGGCGGCCAGGCCGGGCAGGCGGGCGATGGATTCGGCGATGCTCACGTCCGGCAGCTTGCCGATGTCCTCGGCC
>Ga0153956_1003406_pt1 | contig 10198 bp, 5 predicted proteins | sample TSFL040MetaG_FD_104704 | JGI IMG/M metagenome (GOLD analysis project Ga0153956, IMG submission 104704) | Attine ant fungus gardens microbial communities from Florida, USA - TSFL040 MetaG | ecosystem: Host-associated > Fungi > Mycelium > Unclassified | place: USA: Florida, Wekiwa Springs...
AGACGATGGCAATCAAGTTCAGTCGCTGCGCGTTCGGCGCAAGCGTCTTTGCGCTGGCGACCGCGATCGGGGCGCAGGCCGCAATGGCCCAGGCAACCGACGCCGCTGCTCCGGCCCCCGCGGCCGAGGCCGCTCCGGCTCCCGCCGAGGAAATCATCGTCACCGGTTCGCGTCTCGCCCATAGCGGCTTCTCCGCGCCGACCCCGGTCACCGTCGTCGGTGCTGCCGAAATCGCCCGCCAGGGCGCGACCAACGTCTCCGAAGTGCTGAACCAGGTTCCGGCCTTCCGCGCGCAGAACACGCCGCAGACCAGCGCGAACTTCGCGAGCAACCTCGGCGCCTCCACTGCCGACCTTCGCGGTCTCGGTGCCAACCGCACGCTGGTCCTGATCGACGGCCGCCGCGTCGTCGCCGCAACCACCCAGGGTTCGTCCACCACCCCGGCCAACGCGGTCGATCTCAACATGATCCCGACCTCGCTGATCGACCGGTCGGAAGTCGTGACGGGCGGCGCATCGGCACAATACGGCTCGGACGCCGTCGCCGGCGTCGTCAACATCATCCTCAACACCAAGCTCGACGGCTTCCGCGGCAGCGTCCAGTACGGGATCACCGATCGCAGCGACGGCAAGGATTATGCCGCGTCGCTCGGCTGGGGCACCAAGATCGGCGATCGCGGTCACCTCATCGTCGGCGTCGACTATGACAACAACAAGGGCGTCGGCGACTGCTACACGCGCAGCTGGTGCCGCAACGGCTATGCGCCGGTATCGGTGCCTTTCGCGAATCGTGCGGCTGCAGGCGGCGCTTCGCAGATCCTGCAGAACCCGACCACCGCGACGGCCAGCTATAACGGCCTCGTCAATGGCGCCAACACCGCCGGTCTGACCGCGGCGCAGGCCGCAGCGGCTACTGCGGCGATCAACGCGGCCGGCTTGGTCGGCACTGAGTTTGCGCCGGATGGCCAGAGCACCTTCAAGCACAATTACGGCACGTATTACGGCATCGGCTTGTTTCAGTCGGGCGGCGGGGACGGCGTCAATCCCTACTTCCAGAACTTCGCGCTCTCGACGCCGGTACGCAAGATCTCCACGCTGGCGCACTTCAACTACGAGCTGAGCGACAACATCACGGCGATCGCCGAGCTGTCCTATGCCGACGTGCGCGGTCACAATTATACCTCGCAGAACCGCGACACGAACATCGTCATCCAGAAGGATAACGCCTACTTGCCGACATCGCTGGCCACGGCGTTGGCGGCTTTGCCGAACTTTGCTCCAAATGTTCCTGCCAGCGTCTTGATCGGTCGTATCGGACAAGATTTCGGCGCGGCATATGCTACCGTCCAGCGCAACACGTTCCGTGGCGTCGGCGGGCTTGAGGGCACGATCGGCTCCAAGTGGAAGTGGAACCTCTACTACCAATATGGCGAGACCAACTACCACCAGCAGCAGTCGAATAATAAGATCAACGACAATTACCTGAAGGCGATCGACGCGGTTAAAGCCCCCAATGGCTCGATCGTCTGCCGCGTCAATCTCGTCACGGTTACTGATCCCAACTGCTCGCCGCTCGACATCTTCGGCCAGAATAACTGGTCGCAGCAGGCGAAGAATTACGCCTTCGGCACCGCGACCCAGGATACCAAGATCACCCAGCATGTCGTCTCGGCGAGCATCTCGGGCGATCTGGTCGACCTGTGGGCCGGCCCGCTGTCGATCGCGACCGGCGCCGAATACCGCAAGGACGGCGCGCATGGTTCGGCCGACCCGATCTCGACCGCCTTGCGCTTCTATACGAGCCCTGGTGCCGCGATTAACGGCGACGTCAACGTGAAGGAGGCCTTCGTCGAGGCCGGCCTGCCGCTGGCCAAGGACGTGGCCTTCGCCAAGTCGCTCGATCTGAACGGTGCCGTCCGCGTGACCGACTATTCGACGTCGGGCACCGTCTGGTCGTGGAAGGCGGGCGCGACGTGGGAACCGGTCAATGCGCTGCGTTTCCGCGTGACGCGTTCGCGTGACATCCGCGCACCCAACATCTTCGAACTGTACGGCCCTCAGCAGTCGAGCTTCTCGTCGGTCGTCGATCCGAAGAACAATGGTGCGCAGGGCCTGCCGCAGGTCATCAACGGCGGTAACGCCAACCTGCAGCCCGAGACGGCGAAGACCTGGACGATTGGCGGCGTGTTGCAGCCCGACTTCTGGGGCCTGAACCGCCTGCGCCTGTCGGTCGACTATTACGACATTACGCTGGACAACGCGATCTCGACGCTCGGCGCGCAGCTGATCGTCAACCTCTGTGCCCAAGGCAACAGCGCGCTCTGCAGCCAGGTCGTCCGCGCTGGCGGAAGCCCGACCGGCACGATCCAGCAGGTCTACAACACCAACCTGAACCTCAATCGGGTCCACGCCAACGGCATCGATTTCGAACTCGCTTATTCCCAGCCTCTTCAAGGGCTGGGCGTGAACGGCACGCTGTCGGCGCGTGTGCTGGCGACCCGTGCAATCCACCTGACGACGACGGATGCGACCGGCACCAAGATCGATCGCGCCAACCAGATCGGCGCGCCGACCAGCCAGCTTTCGGGCGTGCCGCGCTGGCAGGGTAACTTCTACCTGACCTACGCGGACGATCGTTTCTCGGGCACGGCGCACGTTCGCTATGTCTCGAAGGGCGTGAAGGACGCGACCCTGCTCGATCCGACGCAAGCGGGTTACGCGGCGGCGGTGGCCGATCCGGCCAACTCGTCGACGACGAGCATCAACCACGCGCCGGCCTATGCCCTCGTCGACCTGAACGCGTCCTATGCGATCATCAAGGACGGTCCGCATCGGGTCGAGCTGTTCGCGGTGGTCAACAACCTGCTCGACAAGGATCCGCCGAACTACCTGAACTCGAGCTTCGGCCCGACCAACAACGTTCTCTATGACGTGCTGGGCCGCAACTATCGCGTCGGCGTTCGCTTCGCCTTCTGATCGATCCATCCCGGCCGGCCCGGAAGGGCCGGCCCCCGCAGAATGCGAAGTCCTTTGCCACCGCCCTCACTTCGAGGGCGGTGGCTTTTTCTTTGGTCGGATCGCGGCCGGGCAAGCGCTGGCATTTCCGCCTCTCGGGCGGATCGCCTTTCGTCCCGGAAGTTGGATCGACCCGGACTGCGTCAGCCCGGATCGATATGCGCTACGCTATTTGGCTGGCTTGCCAGCGCGGTCTTCCTCGGCCTTGAGCGCGGCGGCCTGTGACGAAACGTAGGCGCGGATCGTCTCGGCCTGTTCGGGTGTCAGATAATCGCGGAAGCTTGCCATGCCGTTGGGCTCGAGCGCGCCGTCGATCACCACCGCCTTCCACGCTTCGCGATCGGACAGCTCGCCGACGCGGCGCAGGTCGGGATTGATCGGCCCGCCATGGCAGATCGAACAGAAGGTGCCGTACCATTTGGCACCTTCGGCGACTTGCGCGGGGGTGAAGCTGTCCTTGGCCGGATTGGCGGGTGGTTGCGGCGTCGGCACATAGGCTGGCACCTTGGCGCGCCCGCCGATCTTGAAGACCAGCACCTGCCCGTTGGGCACGAGATGGCTGCGATCGGGATAGGGCGCGGCGACGCCCATCGAACCCCCATAGCCGGCCAAAACCGCGACATATTGCTCGCCGCGAACGCGATAGGTGACCGCGCCGGCCATGATCCCGCGATGCGCTTCGTAGGTCCACAGCTTGGCGCCGTCGCTTGCACGATAAGCGGCGAACTGGCCGGCATAGTCGCCTTGGAAGACGAGCCCGCCGGCGGTGGCCAGCGTGCCCCCATTCCACGGGAAGCCATGCTCGACCTTCCACAGCGGCTTACCCTGGACGACGTCCCAGGCGATCAAGGTGCCACGGGTCATCGACGCGATCGCCGCGCGCCGCGCCGCCGGATCGTCGGGTACCCCCGGAGCCGGTCCGCCGAGGATCGTCGCCGTGTTCCACCGGCCCAACCGCTGCACGTAATTGGGATCGCGCGCGTAGGTCATCGGTACTTCCATCGCCGGAATGTAGACGACCTTGGCGTTCGGATCGTAGGACATCGGCATCCAGGCATGCGCGCCGATACCCGACGGTTCGACCAGGGCCGGTCCGTTGACGAAACGGGCCGCCGGATTTTCGATTGGCCGGCCGGTCGTCATATCGTAGCCGCTGGCCCAGAGCGTGCGGACATAGGGCTTCGCCGACAGCAATTTGCCGTTGGTGCGATCGACGACGAAGACGAAACCGTTCTTGGGTGCATGGATCACGACCTTGCGCGGACCGTCGCCCAGGTCGAGCGTCGCCAGGGTCATCTGCTGGGTGGCGGTGAAGTCCCAAGTCTCGCCCGGCGTCTCCTGATAATGCCACTTATATCTGCCGGTATCGGGATCGACCGCGACGATCGATGACAGGAACAGATTGTCGCCCTTGCCGTCCGAACGCAGCACCTGGTTCCATGGGCTGCCGTTGCCGACACCGATCAGCAACTGGTCGAGTTCGGGATCGTAGACGATCGAATCCCAGGCGGTGCCGCCCCCGCCATATTTCCACCATTCGCCATGCCAGGTCGGCAGAGCGAGCCTGGCTAAAGCCTCGTCTGAAGCGGCATGATCGGGACCGTCGGCGGGATTGCCGGGCACGGTGTAGAAGCGCCATACCTGCTTGCCGGACGCGGTGTCATAGGCGGTAACGTAGCCGCGCACGCCGAGCTCGGCGCCCGAATTGCCGATCACCACCTTGTCCTTGAACACGCGCGGCGCGCCGGTGATCGTATAGGGCTTCGATTGGTCGACGGTGACGACCGACCAGAGCTGCTTGCCGCTGGCGGCGTCGAGCGCGATCAGCCGGCCGTCGATCGTGCCGACGAACACGCGGCCCTTCCATACCGCCACGCCGCGATTGACGACGTCGCAGCAGGCATGGACCGCCTTGCCGCCGATGACGTGCGGATCATACTTCCACAGAATGCGCCCCGTCGCTGCATCGAGGGCCATCACCTTGGACCATGCGGTCGAGATGTACATCACGCCGTCGACGACGATCGGTGTCGCTTCCTGCCCGCGGTGCGTGTCGAGATCGACGGCCCAGGCGAGCGACAATTTACCGATCGTGCCGGTGTTGATCTGGGCCAGCGGGCTGAAACGCGTCTCCGCGTAGGAACCGCCATAGCCCGGCCAATCGTCGGCCGAGGGGCGCGCCAGCCTCGCCCCGTCGACCTGGCCGGCAATCGGCGCGCGCATGGCCGCCGTGGTCGCCAGGGCCGCGACCAGGGCGAAGCCGCCGCCCAGCGTTCGCGCGATACGCTTCATGCTTGTCCTTCTTCCTGTGAGCCGTGGAGTCGCGCGAAGGCGCGGCCATAAGGTTTCATCGCCAGCCACATCAGCAGCGTGCCGATCGGCGCCATTATCAAGGCAAAGCCGCTCATCGAGTAGCGAAGCATGCCTTCATTCTTGAGCACGAAGTCGGTCGCCAACGCGACGACGAGCGGGCCCAGGGCGGTGCCGACCGCGCTGATCGTGAACAGATAGAGCGCGCTGACCTGGGCCCTGAATTCGCCCGGCGTGACGAGCTGGATTGCGCTGTTCTGCGCCGGCGCGGCCATCAGGCCGAAGGTCGTCCCGATCGTGCCGCAGACGAAGGCCGCCCACGCCGTGGGCATCAGTGGCGTGGCGATGGTGAAGGGCATAGCCATCAGCTGGCAGGTAAGACAGGCGCGAACCATCGCGTCGGCCCGTCCGCCGCGGCTCAGCCGCTCGGCAAGCCAGGTGCCGCAGATGAGGGCGATCGGGGTCGAGACCAGCATGGATATGCCGAGCAGCGGGCCGATCCGCTGCGGATTCCACCCATAGGTCCGCTCGAAGAAAGCCGGCCGCCACGCGGTGAGCCCCATGGAATCGATCGCGTGGATGCCGATCGAAAGCAGCAGGGGCACATAGACGGCGCGGTTGGCGACGACGTAGCCGACCACCTCCCGGACCGGTGCCGGTTCGGCCCGGCGCTGTCCCAGCCGGCGCGGTTCGCGCACCGTCAGCATCAGCACCAGGGCGAGCAGCAGGCCTGGGATCATGCAGGCGAGAAAGGTGAGCTGCCATGGTCGGACCGGGCCGAGCAGGGGCAGCGAAGCCGGCCCAATGCGCGTGAAGAAGGCGAGCAGGGCGCCGCCGATCACCAGCGCGCCGGCCTGTCCGGCGCTGATGTTGAGCTGATAGATGGCAAAAGCGCGCGGCAATTTCCGGCGCGGCACGAGGTCCGCGATCATCGACATGGTCGAAGGTCCGGCGACCGATTCCGCGCCGCCGACGATCCCGCGCGCGGCAAAGAGCTGGACGAAGGTCCGCGCCGCACCCGACAGGCCGGTCGCAACGCTCCATATGGCAAGGCCGATAGCCAGGATATGCTTGCGGCTTCGCCGATCGGCGAGCCGCGACAAGGGTAGGCCGACGATCATGTAGAAGAGCGAAAAGGCGAGGCCGAGGATCAGTCCAATCTCGGTATCGCTGAGCACCAGGTCGCGCTTGATCGGCTGGACCAGCAGGTTGATGATGCTGCGATCGACATTCTGGAACAGGGTCACCGCGCAGATCAGCCAGACCGAATACCAGGCGCTGGCGCCCGCGGCCGGAACGGGATCGTCCGCGCTGCCCAATCTGGGCCCGCGTGGAGAGGTTGCTCCATTGTCGACCAAGACCCTCTCCTTGCGTGCTTTTTCAGGAAACGGAACGGGGTGAACCGTTTGCTACGCTAACAGTTAGCGTGCTAGTTGACCTCTCGAACAGGGTCAACGCGCTGGCATGGCGCGCAAAGCCGGGTAGACATAAGATGTGGTGGAGGGTGAGGGGCAATGAAGCAATCGGGCGATAGCGAGGTGAAGGGGCGCGCGGCCCTGGCGGACCCGTTCGTGCCCCAGGTTTTCGATCCTGAATCCTCCGAAGGGCTGCGGCTCAGCCTTTCCTGGTGGCTGGTCGCAACCGGTCGTTTGTGGCGCAAATTGCTCGACGAACGGCTCCGCGCCGCCGGTCAGACCCAGCCGCGCTGGCGGGTCCTGGCGTGGGCCCGGATGCTTCCCGGCGTGACCCAGACCGAACTTGCCCAGCGCATGGGAATTGCCGGGCCGACCCTGGTGCGGATCCTCGATAGCCTCAACGCGCAGAACCTGATCGAGCGGCGCGAGAATCTGGTCGATCGCCGGGTCAAGGAAGTCCACCTGACCGGTGAGGCCGAACCGCTGGTGCGTGAAATCTCTCAGGAAGTGCGCGCGATCCGCCAGGCCCTGCTCGAAGGCCTCAGCGATGAGGATATCCGGACCTGCCTCGACGTCCTCGCGCACATCAGGACGCGTGCCGCGATCGTCGGCGATTGGCCGACGTCGCCGTTGACTGACCGCGACGCGGCGGTCGACGACGATTGACGACGCGGCCTGCCCCTCCTTCCTTGCAGCGATCCACGTTGCAAGGAAGGAGGGGCAGGCGCATTTCACGCCGCGATCCAGCTATTCCGCTGCTGCCGGGATCGCATGGGCTTCCAGGTCGAGCCCGTAGAGCTTGGCCGCGTTGCGCGAGGTGAGCTGGGCGATGGTTTCGGCCGGCAGATGGCCCATCTGGCGATCGATCGCCGCGCGCGAATTGGGCCAGACGCTGTCGGGATGCGGATAGTCAGACGCCCACAGCAGATTCTCGGGCCCGTAGAATTCGAGCAGCCGCATCGCCGTCGGGCTTTCCTGGAAGGTCGCGTAGACCGACCGCTTGAACAGGTCCGATGGCTTGGTCTTGAGCGGGATACCACCCTTGTCGTCCCAATAGTCGGCCGCTTCCCACAATCGCCAGTGACGGTAATCGAGTTCCTCGACTACCCACGGCACCCAGCCCACACCGGATTCGGCCATGACGATCTTGAGCTTGGGGTGACGCTCGAGGATGCCCCACGCGAACAGGTCGACGAACGGGTCGAGGAACTGTTCGGGGAACATCTTGGCGTGGAGGAAGGTCGCGCCCGGGCTGCCCTTGTGCTTGTCGAACGCCGCCGCCGCTGCAGCGAAGACAGTGACGTGGAAGGACAGGATCACGCCGCTGGATTCGAGCAGGTCGAAAAACGGCTCCCAGCGTGGATCGGACAGGCGCGGCTCGGCCACGGCGACCTGGACATTGGCCTGGCGGACCTTGCCGCGCGCGACCAGCCGCCGGAGCTCGGCGATCGCCGCCTCGGGATGCGGCGGCAGCATGGCGACGCCGATCAGCCGATCGGGCGCCGCGGCGCAGAATTCGTCGAACAGCCAGTCGTTGAAGGTCGAATAGCAGGCGTCGCGCAGGCCTTCGTCCTCGACGTTGATCGAGGTCACCGGGCCGAAGATGACGTGGGCGAAGACGCCATCGCGGTCCATGTCGGCAAGGCGAAGCGCGGGCACGCCGGGGCGAAGCTCGGTCTGGTCGACGATGCCGCCACGGTCGAGCGCGGTGTAGAGCGGCTTGGGGCCGCTCGCCGGCCGGGCGACACCGGCCCAGAAGCCCCAATTGTTGCCGTCGCACATCCACACGGCGCGGTCGCCCTGCATCTCGATATGGGGCGCGCGATCGCGATATTGCTCGGGCATCCGCGCCGTCCACAGATCGGCAGGCAGCATGTTGAGATCGAGGTGATCGTCGCAGGAGATCAGCAGGTCGGACATTTGATGGCTCTCCGGTTCAGGCGGCGGTGGCGGCGGCCAGGCCTTCGTTTGCGGCGCGCTCGGGCCCGCTCTCGTTGATCGTCGTCCGGCGCAGGTCGCGCTTGTGGTTGAGATAGTCGAACACGGTCGCGCGGTGCAGCGTGCAGCGATTGTCCCAGATCACCAGGTCGCCCTTCTGCCATTTGTGCGCATAGATGAAATGCGGCTGGCTGGCGAAATCGATGAGTTCGTCGAGCAGGGCGCGTCCTTCGTCGAGCGGCAGTTCGATGACGTGATCGGCATGGCTGCCGATGTAGAGCGCCGGCCGCCCCGATTCGCTGGTGCGGACCAGCGGATGGCGCACGGCGGGCAGCGATTTCTTGAGCGGATCGGTATCGGTGAAGCCGGCCTTCTCGCGCGAACGCCAGACATTGTGCTCGACGGTCAGGCCGGCGACCCGCGTCTTCATATCGTCCGAAAGCTGATCGTGGACCGCGCGCGTGTCGACGAACTCGGTCTCGCCGCGCTCGGGCGTGACGATGTGGCCCAGCAGCAGCGACCATTTGGTCGGCAGCGCGTTGAACGAGCTATCGGTGTGGAACAGCTCATTGCCCTTGCTGTAGCGGCGCTTGAGCGTGTCGGCGGCTTCGATCTCGCCCTTATTGTCGAGGTTGGAGGCATCGTAGAGCTCGGGCGCGAAGCGGCGCGGACCCGACGACTTGAAGCCCAGGCTCGGCGGCAGCTCGAGCGGGCCGAAGGCGCGGCTGAAGCGGATATGCTCGGCATCGCCGATATGCCCCTGGCCGCGGACGACCACGACGGCATGGTCGCGCATCGCCTGTTCGACGGTCTGCACCAATTCGGGAGATGGCTCTTCCGCCAGATCCGCGCCGATCAGCTCGGCGGCGAACAAAGGATGCAAGGGGCGGATTTCCATGACCTTCTCCTATCGGGAGCCGCTGTCGCGGCACTTCGATAGTGTGCTATCGATTAGTGGTATACCGGTCAAGCTGGCGCAGCGCGGCGATGACCGCCGCGGGGTTTTCACCGGCGGGATTATGGCCCGCTCTCGACGCGACACGGTCGTCGATCAGCCGGCTGAAAGGGGCGACACTGCCGCCCAGCGGCGCGGCGTCACCGCGCAGGACGATCGCCGGCACCGCGATCGGCGGCCGTCCGATTAGTTGCGCCTGGATCGCGGCATAGTGCGGGTCGCCGTCGGCCATGCCGATCCGGTGCGCGTAGGAATGGACGACCACGTCGATGAAATCGGGATTGTCGAACGATGCCAGGCTGGCGGCGAAGGCGGCCTCGTCGAGCGCGACGCCGGGCGACCAGCTTTCGCAGAAATGGCGACAGAGCGCTGGCCGATTGCGGGCGAGCGCGATGCGCCCGCGCGGGCTCGCCAGGAAATATTGATGCCAGACCCGCTGCTCGATCGCGGGCGGTAGCGGCGTCAGCATCGCGTCCGGATCCTGGATCAGATAGCCGCCGATCGCGATCAGGCCGCGGACGCGTTCGGGCCACAAGGCGGCGACGATACAGGCGGCGCGCCCGCCC
>Ga0153956_1003407_pt1 | contig 10195 bp, 10 predicted proteins | sample TSFL040MetaG_FD_104704 | JGI IMG/M metagenome (GOLD analysis project Ga0153956, IMG submission 104704) | Attine ant fungus gardens microbial communities from Florida, USA - TSFL040 MetaG | ecosystem: Host-associated > Fungi > Mycelium > Unclassified | place: USA: Florida, Wekiwa Springs...
ACCCATTTCGCCATCTGCTCGCCGAAGACGGTCTCCGAGGTCGGCCGCACGACGACCGGCTCGGTCAGGTCTTTGCCGCCCGCGTGCGTGACCACCGCGAGCTCGGGGCTGAAGCCCTCGACGTGCTCGGCCTCGCGCTGCAGGTAGCTCTCCGGGATGAAGAGCGGGAAGTAGACGTTGTCGGCGCCGGCCGCCTTGATGCGGGCGTCGATGTCGGCCTGGATGCGCTCCCAGATCGCGTAGCCGTAGGGCCGGATCACCATCGTCCCGCGCACCGGGCCGTTATCGGCGAGGCCCGCTTTCGCGATCACGTCCTGGTACCAGCGCGGGTAGTCCTCGTTCGGGTCGGCGATCGGCGATTTCGGCATCGGCGCATCCTAGGTTGCCGACGGCGTGCGACGCCGCGCGACCTCATCCCCCTGGCGCCGGCGAGCAAACTCGCTCGTCGCCCCTCCCCCTTGCCAGTACCAATTTATACCACACATAGGGCTTGAAACAAGGCCTTGCGATGCCCCATACTCGCCCGCCGCAAAGGGTGTTGGTGTGTGTTTTCAAGGTGAGGATCGACGCGAGGAGTGTGTGTATGACCGAGACGACCGAGCATGCGGTGGTGATCGTCGGCGGCGGGCCGACCGGGATGATGTTGGGAGCGGAGCTGGCGCTGGCCGGGGTCGAGGCGTTGATCCTGGAGCGGCGGCCGAACCAGGAGCTGGACGGGTCGCGGGCGGGCGGCCTGCACTCGCGGGCGATCGAGCTGCTCGACCAGCGCGGCGCGGCGGGCCGCTTCCTGGCGGAGGGCTACACGGCCCAGATCATCTCTTTCGGCGAGACCAAAATCGACATCGGCGACTTCCCCACCCGCCACCCCTACGGGCTGGCGCTGTGGCAGAAACACATCGAGCGGATCATGGTCGAGTGGATCTGGGACCTGGGCGTGGCGGTCCGTTACGGCCAGGAGGTAAGCGGGTTCGCCCAGGACGACGAGGGCGTCGACGTCGAGCTTGCCGACGGGAGCGCGATCCGCGCCCGCTATCTCGTCGGCTGCGACGGCGGGCGCAGTCAGGTCCGCAAAGGCGCGGACATCGACTTCCCTGGCGCGAAGGCGACCAAGAGCACCATCGTCGCGGAGGCGCAGATGACCGACAAATCCGGGTTCGGGCTTCACCGCGGACCGCTCGGCGTCGGCGGCATCGGCCCGATGGAAAAAGGCGATCACCTGCGGATCGTCGTCCCGGAGGCGCGGCTGGAATCGGGCGACGACCCGACGCTGGACGAACTCCGCGATGCCCTCTTCACCGTCTACGGCACCGACTACGGCGTCCACAGCCCCACCTGGATCTCCCGCTTCACCGACGCGACGCGGCAGGCGGCGTCCTACCGCGAGCGCCGAGTCCTCCTCGCCGGCGACGCCACCCACATCCACTCGCCGATGGGCGGCCAGGGCATTCCGAACGGGATGGGCGACGCGGTGAACCTGGGATGGAAGCTCGCCCAGGTGGTGAAGGGCCTCTCACCGGAGGGCCTCCTCGACACCTACCAGGAGGAGCGCCACCCGGCCGTGGCCCGGTCGCTCAGCTACACGATGGCCCTGAACGCGCTGATGCGGGTGGACCCCCGGGTCGAAGCCCTGCGCGACACGATCGCGGAGGTGACGGTGATGGAGGAGCCGCGCAAGCACCTGGGCGCGCTGGCCTCGGGGCTCGGCGTCCACTACGACCTCGGCGAAGGCCATCCGCTGCTCGGCCGGCGCGTGCCCGACCAAGACGTCGTCACCGCCGACGGACCGACCACCATCTACGCCCTGATGCACGAGGCGCGGCCGGTGCTCCTCAATCTAGGCGAGCCGGGCGCCATCGACCTTGGCGGGTGGACCGACCGCGTCCGGCTCGTCGACGCCCGCTGCGAGGACCCGTGGGAGCTCCCGGCACTCGGCCAGGTCGACTCCCCCAACGCGCTGCTGATCCGTCCCGACGGCCACGTCGCCTGGGTCGGCGAGCGCGCCGACGCGAGCCTCACCGACGCGATGACGAGGTGGTTCGGTCCGGTGCGTCAAGAGGAAAGTGCGCGTAGCTAGACCTACGGTCCGTCACGTGGTGCGGGTGGAGCTGATTGAGACAGATTCAAGATGGGGTCGACGACGAAAATCGTCAGGGAAGAGATCGCCAAGCGTTGGCTCATCCACGCGTGCAATCTCCGCCAAATCGGAATCCGAGAAGTGATGCTGCTCGCGATGGACCCTGAGAATTTCTGGCCAAGTGTGAGGCATCTCGACTGGAAGAGGATCAGGCTCGTGAGTCCGCCACTGCCGAGCTGACAATTGCTTGAAGAGGCTGGTGTAACGAGGGCGGCCAATCCGCCCTCGCTCGTACGCGGCTCGAATGATGGCCTGAATAGAAACCCCAAACGTCTCTTTGAGTCGGCGAGCGTCGGAGAGAGTTAAAGCATCGAACGGAACAGATCGGTCGAAATCACCGACCGGCATCAACAACGTGGAGGCAAAGGTAAAAGCCTGAAGCTCAGTCTCGGCCTCCTCGATTGCCGCGAGGCGGCGGTGAAGTACAGCGTGCCCCAACTCGTGCGCCAAGCTGAGACGAACTCGATCCCCCGCTTCCTCTCTCGTATTAATGAGGAACCAAAGGCGTGCCTCGTCGCCTTGCATCCCGATGAATGCTGCCGAAGCATCCGCGCTGCCGAAGTCGACTCTGAGCACAATGCCAGCCGCCGACTCGATCAAGGCGGTCACGTTATCTACGCGACCGACCGGCAAGCGCCAGTCTCGACGCAATACTTCGGCTGCGAGGCGAGGGTCGTCGGGGGAGAATTCCCCTGGCTCGGGAAAGAATTGAGTCAGTTCGATGTTGACTCCAGCATCAATCAGCCGCTGCGCTATGAGGACCGCCATATTGAGCCTTGCGTGGATGGTGCTGAGGGTGCGCGCCGATCTGATGGCTCTTTTGCGGAAAAGCGGTACGGCAGCTGGAGCACCAGGCTCTCGAAAAAACTCCAAGGGCAACCGAAGGGCAGTGGACAGGCCCTCAAGATCTTCGAGCCCAGCAACTATCTGGCCGGTCTCGATGCGACTCAGACGCACTTGAGACGGCCCGCCCTTTCTCGCCACGCCGGTCTGCGTGAGACCGCGGAGCTCCCGCCCAAGTCGAATCATGCGGAAGTTGGCCGGTATCTCCATCGACTTCGCATCATCGACGATTCCTGCTGTCAATGACGCCTCTCCAAGCCTCCTATTCCCTCTCATCCTCAGATGCCGCCTCATCGGATCCCGTGTTCACATCAAGAGCCGAACTGACCCGCGCTTTAGCTGCAGTGCTCGACTCTGAAGACTTGCCAGGGGCCACAGAACCCAAATCTGAGCGAGCGAACTCGTCAATGAGGATGACGATCGGCTCTCCGAGGGTTGGATGCGTCGCGATGAAGCGCACAGCTCCTTCTGGAGGGACCGAGATATATGCCTTCACGCCAGCGAAAACATCGATGTCCGGCGACAGTTGGGCTTGCTCTAGGACGCCTGCAATGGCCTCTTGGATGTATTTGCCTTGACCCTCCTCCTCGTTGTGTGGCTCCCGTTTGACCGTGCAGATCCCCATCGGAAATCGAAAGGCGTACTTCCCTTGGTTGTGATCGGCCTCGGTGCTCTCCAAGCTGAACCCCTCTGGATAGCTCGACTCGCGACGGACTAAGCCATCGGCTAGGACCATCCAACGCTTCGCCCGGCCAAACGTCGTAGATGGGCGACCCGCTTAACCTCGGGATTGGCGTCGGCGACCGCTTGGCGACTACTCGCGATCCGGGCCTCCTCGACCGCCTCTTCGATCAGGGGTACCATCGCCCTAAAGGACGCCTTCAACTTCTCTCTCGTCACCGGCACTTCCATGGCCACCTCCCGGGTGTGTGAACCTTCTGGTGTGAATATGCGGCAAAATTATTCGGCAGCGTAATGGCGGCAGCGGCGGCAAGTGTGTCGCGAGTCGCACGACTCGATGGCGATCATCGTTCTGAAGTCAAACCCGCCCGGCAATCACGGCAGCGGAAAGCGGGGACGGACCACTGGGCAGAATCGGGTCGCGAGGGATCGTTCCCCCCGCCCCTCTCGCGAACGTAGAGGCGCCCACCGGAATCGAACCGGTGTAAACGGCTTTGCAGGCCGCTGCGTAGCCACTCCGCCAGGGCGCCGCGGACTGCGCATTATGCCGGGACGGGGGGGCTTGGGGCGGTGTGCCCACCGGGACCGATGAGAATCGTCAGCCGGGGAGGTCCTACCTGTGACGGGATAACTCGAGCGAAGGAGCCGGCGATGGCCAGGGACAGGATCGAGATGGCGAAGGAGAACTACCGCGCGTTCGCGGCGGGGGACCGGGAGGCGATCGAGGGGCTGATCGGGGAGGAGTTCGAATTCCACTCGCCCGCGGATGAACAGGGGCTCGATCGGGCGGGGTGGTTCGAGCGGTGCTGGCCGGGGGCGGGCTCGCTCACGGAGTTCGAGTTCGTGCGGCTGATGGAGGCGGGCGACGAGGTCGTGGTGACCTACGAGGCGACGCGGAAGGACGGCAGCCGGTTCCGGAACACGGAGGTGCTCACGTTCGACGGGGACAAGCTGGCTCGGGCCGAGGTGTATTTCGGCTGGAACCTGTGAGGGCTATTCGGGGGCGTCGCCCTCGGTGTCGTCGTAGGGGGTGACGGTGCCGTAGTCCTCGACGGTGCCGCCGTCACGCATGCTCGCCTGATCGGGATCGTCGCCGGCCTCGCGCAGGGAGCGGCGCTGGCGCAGGTAGTCCCAGGTCTTGTCGAGCTGGAGTTTGATCTCCTCGAGGCGGGCGTGCTCGTCGTCGCCCAGACCCTCGCCCTCGTGGCGGTGGAGCAGGTCCTCCTCCTCTTTGACGAGCTCGTCGATGCGGTCAAGTACTCGTTGGTCATCCATGGGACCTAGATTATCCGGGGCGGTGGTTGAGCCGACGGAGGTGGTGGTGCGGCAGTCGCCCTCCCCCATCTCGCCGGTGACGACCGGGTAGGGCTTGGCGATGGTCGCCAGGGACGCGCGGCAGCGGCCGAAGCAGGCGGCGAAGTCGTAGGTGTGATTGGAGGCGACCTCGGCGTCGGCCGGGTCGGGCGGCAGGTGGGCGAGCCAGCCGTCGTCGTCGCGCGCCCACTCGCGAGGAGAAGCGCTCGCCTCAGGCGGCGACGCGCTCCGGGGCGCGGACCTTTCGCGAGAACGTCATCGCGCCGTCGTCGAGCGTCCCGTAGCGGAGACTCCGCAGGTCGATCGCGTAGTTCTGGCGCAGTTTCCACGGCTCCTTCGACCCCTGCTTCGGCAGCTCGGCGATCGAGCGGAGGACGTAGCCGGAGTTGAAGTCCATGATCGGCTCCGGGGTGACGCTCGGGTCGGTCAGGTGGGGCGCGCAGATGTCGTAGCCATTCGCGTCCATGTGGTTGAGAAGGCGGCAGACGTATTCGGCGACCAGATCGGCCTTCAGCGTCCACGAGGCGTTGGTGTAGCCGATCGTGAAGACGAGGTTCGGGATGTCGGCGAGCATCATGCCGCGGTAGATCAGGAGCTCACCCTGGTCGGGCTCCTCGCCGTCGACCTCCAGCTTCATCCCGCCCAGGAACTGCAGGTTGAGCCCGGTCGCGGTGACGATGACGTCGGCCTCCAGCTCCTTCCCCGACTTCAGCTTGATCCCGTCGGCGGTGAAGCGGTCGATGTGATCGGTGACGATCTCGGCGCTGCCGTCGTGCAGCGATTTGAAGAGGTCGCCGTCGGGGACGACGCAGAGGCGCTGGTCCCAAGGGTTGTAGTTCGGCTTGAAGTGCGTGTCGATGTCGTAACCGGCCGGGAGCGCTTTCTCCAGCCCGCTGCGCAGGATCCTCTTCATCAGGCCCGGCCGCTTGCGCGAGAGCCGGTAGGTGAAGCTCTGAATCGCGACGTTCTTCCAGCGGACGATCGGATAGACGGCGCGGTGCGGGAGGAACCTGCGCAGGAACTCCGCCACCGGGTCTTCGCCCGGGAGCGAGACCACGTAGGTCGGCGAGCGTTGCAGCATCGTCACGTGGGCGGCGTCCTTGGCCATCGCCGGCACCAGCGTCACCGCGGTCGCGCCGCTGCCGATCACCACGACTTTCTTGCCCGCGTAGTCGTCCTCCTCCGGCCAATGCTGGGGGTGGATGACTTGGCCCTTGAAGTCCTCGATCCCGGCGAACTCGGGGGTGTAGCCCTGGTCGTAGCGGTAGTAGCCGCTGCAGTTGAAGAGGAAGGCGCACGAGATCGTCACGGACGTGCCGTCATTGCGCTCCGCCGTCACCGTCCAGCGGGCCTCCTCGCTCGACCAGGACGCCTTCACGACCCGGTGGCCGAAGCGCACCTTCTTGTCGATCCCGCCCTCGCGCGCGGTGTCGCGCACGTATTCGAGGATCGAGGCGCCGTCGGCGATCGACTTCGCCGCCGTCCAGGGACGGAAGCGATACCCGAGCGTGTGCATGTCGGAGTCGGAGCGGATGCCGGGGTAACGAAAGAGGTCCCAGGTGCCACCGATCGCCTCACGGGCCTCGAGGATCGTGAACGTCTTCCCCGGGCAGCGTTCCTGCAGATGGTGGGCGGCGCCGATGCCGGAGATGCCGGCACCGATGATGAGGACGTCGACGCGCTCCGTCCCGGTCGGGTCGGACCCGTTGCCGGGGGTCTGCGTGAGGGTCTCTGGGGTCACTTCTCCTCCTCCGTTTCGCCGGCGCTCAAGCGGCCGGGCGCCGCTCAGGCGCCCTCCAGCACTCGGAACGCTATCCCGGCGTTTTGCAGCCTTGTGAGAAGCATGTCACCCATCGATGCAACGGTAGTAAGTTGACCGGAGCGCTCCGGGTTGTCGTCGAAGGCCAGGCAGAGGCCCGACTCGGCGAGCATCTTCGACGTCTCCGTGTACCCCGGATCGCCGCCGGAGACCTCGGTGACGACGCGCTTCCCGCCGCCCTCGCCGATGAAGCGGAGCTTGAACCAGCTCTTGGCGCGCGTCGCCTCGCTCGGCCCCTCGCCGGGCGATTTCGCCCTCAGCAGCAGCTTGCGGGCGGGCGGGATCGGGGCCAGGACGGCGACGGTGCCGACCCCCGCGGCCATCCCCCCGATCGTCACCAGGTGCTTGGCGACGAGGTTGTGGCCATAGGTGAAGTCGGGGCCGTAACGGTCGACGGCGGCGGCGGAGCGGCGGATGATCGTGCCGTCGACGGTCGGCAGCGGCGCGGTCCAGCCACCCACCTCGGGGACGCGACGAATTCGTGCGGGAGCCGAGCGGATCTTGCGATCGGTCGGACGCTGCTCGGCGGCGCGACGCTCTTTCGCGGCGGCGAGCGTCTGTCGTCCCCGGGCGAAGCCGTTGACGGCCGAGTGGAAGGTCCCGCCGGAGAACTGGGCGTTCGCACGGACGTAGCCGTTGACGGTGAGCGGCACGCCCTCGGGCAGCTGCTGGACCGTGAAGTACGCGCCGAGATCGTGCGGGATCGAGTCGAAGCCGCAACAGTGGACGATCCGGGCGCCGGTGCGCTCGGCCGTCGCGTGGTGGTCCAGCCACATCCGGTCGACGAACTCGGGCTCGCCGGTGAGGTCGACGTAATCGGTGCCGGCGGCGGCGCAGGCGGCCACGAGCGGCCCGCCGTAGAGCGCGTAGGGGCCGACGGTGGTGATGACGACGCGGGTCGACTCGGCGACCTTGGCGAGCGCCGCCGGATCGGCGGCGTCGGCGACGAGCAGGTCCGGCACGGGCGCCTCGGGGCTGGCGGCGGCGAGGCGGGCGGCGACGGCCTCGAGCTTCGCGCGGTTGCGGCCGACCAGCGCCCAGCGCAGCCCGGCGGGCGCGTTGGCGGCGAGGTAGTCCGCGGTCAGCCCGCCGGTGAACCCGGTGGCGCCGAACAACGCGAGATCGTGCTCCCTCTCCCCCGGCATCGGGAGCATTGTGCCGGCTGCGCAGCCAGTTTGGGGCGCGCGTGTCGTTTTGGGGCGCTGCAGGCGCCCGAACTCGACGCGCGCGCCGCTACTCCGCGACCCAGACCTTGGCGGCGCCGAGCTCGGCGGGCTCGAAGACCCGCACCTCACCGTCGCGGTGGTCGCCCGACCAGCGCAGCGCGAATCGCAGCCGGCTCACGTCTTCGATCAGCTGCACGAGACCCCGGTCGCGACCCGTGGCGTGCAAGCCTGCCGTCGTGGACCTTTGGCCAGCGTCTCGTCGCCGGGCCGCCACAACCAGCGAGTCGCCCACCGCCTGCCGGATCCGCGAGGTCGGGTAGGTCGGCCACAGCGTGACCGCGGCGACCGCCGCCACGAAGGCGCCGCCCGCGAACGCGGCGAGGCCGGTCGGCGGCGAGTCGAGCGCCTGGCCGGAGGCGACGGCGACGACGGAGGTGAGCAGGAGCGAGCTGAAAGCAGCGGCCACGTAGCCGCGCAGCACACCCACGTATGCCAGCGCGAACACCAAGATGGCCGTGACGGTGAGCGCGGCGACCCAGTTCGATGCCGCGAGCGTGCCGAGGCAGATCAGCACCAGGCCGACGTCGCCGCTCACCAGGTAGGCCAGGAAGCGGATCCTCGCCGGGCGCCGAAGTCGGCCGGCACGAGCAGCACGAACACGCTGAACGTCGCGTAGAAGCCGCTCGCACCCAGGTCGACACCGTGTTCATGACCAGCGCCACGATCGTGACGACGACCGTGGCACGGAGCGCCTTCCGCACAGGACGTCCGGATGCCAACGCGCTCCTCGTCGATCTCGGGCCGTGGCTGAATCGGCAGCGCTCCCGTCGCTCTGGCCAACACCCTACCGGCCACCAGACCGAGCCGGCCCACCGCCAATAGAGTGGCGGCGCAGATGCGATCACGCGCGCGGAGGGACCGGAGGTGAAGCTCGGAATGGCGCTGCTGCCGATCGCGCTCAACGTCGGGATCGCGATCGCGATCTTCTCTTACGCGGTGCGGGCCAGCCCCGACGACCTCCGCTTCCTGGTGCGCGAGCGGCGGCTGATGGGGCTCTCGCTGATCTCGATCTTCATCGTCACCCCGGCGATCGCTGTCGCGGTGGTCGAGTGGATCGACATGCCGAACGCCGCCCGCCTGGCGCTCGTCGCGTTCTCCTTCTCGATCATCCGGCCGACGCTGCCGAGCAAGCAGATCGCCGCAGGCGGGCGCGGACCGTACGCCAACGCGTTGACCCTGACGGTGGCCGTGCTCGCGATCCCGATCGTGCCGCTGCTCGTGAACCTCTCGGGCAAGGCATCGGGCCATCCCTACGGCGTCCCCCCCGGTGAAATCGCCGGTTACGTCGCCGCCGTGGTGGCGATCCCCCTGCTGCTCGGGCTGCTCGTCCGCTGGCGCCTCCCGGGCCCCGCACAGCGGCTGGCGGAGCCGCTGAAAAGGCTCTCCTTCTTCATCACCACCGGCGCCATCGCGATCATGGTCCTCTCCTCGCTGCCCGCGATCTGGGGACTGCTCGGGACCGGGACGATCGCCGGGATGGCCCTCTTCACCCTCGGATCGATGGGCGTCGGCCACCTGATGGGCGGTCCGGACCCCGGCGACGAGGTGGTGCTGGCGCTCTCCTCGGCGACCCGCCACCCCGCGATCGCCCTCACCGTGGCATCGGCCAACTACCCGGAGCAGAGGGTCTCCCACGCCCTGGTGCTCTGCCTGATCGTCAACGCGATCATCGCCCTCGCCTACGACCGCTGGCAGAAGCACCGCTGACGCTGGCCGCGCACCGGGCGCGACCAACGTCTCGCGCTGCCGTCCTCAGTAGGAGTGCCCGCTGTGCACCGCGGGCGCAGGGCCCTGCAGACCGCCTGCCTTCGCCTTCTCCCGCAGGTAGGCGACCGCGGCGTCGAAGTCGTCGCCGAGCGCCTCGACCAGCTCGCGGGTCTGGTTGACCTTGACCAGCATGCGGATGATCTGCTGGTCTTCGTTTTCCGGCGGCATCTTGTAGGCCGGGATCAGCCAGCCGTTGCGCCGGGTCAGGTCGCCGACCAGGTCGGAGCCGGTGAAGCCCTCCTCCTCGTTGACCTTGCCGATCAGCAGCGGCAGGGTCGGCCGCTCGCTGGTCAGGATCGTCAGCGCGTCGATGTTCTCCAAGCGGGTGAACAGCGCATCGCGGTTGGCGGTCATCGCCCGGACCAGCGAGGCGTACCCGGCGCGCCCCTCGCGCAGGAACATGTAGTACTG
>Ga0153956_1003408_pt1 | contig 10195 bp, 8 predicted proteins | sample TSFL040MetaG_FD_104704 | JGI IMG/M metagenome (GOLD analysis project Ga0153956, IMG submission 104704) | Attine ant fungus gardens microbial communities from Florida, USA - TSFL040 MetaG | ecosystem: Host-associated > Fungi > Mycelium > Unclassified | place: USA: Florida, Wekiwa Springs...
GGCGCCGCCGAGGCCGACGATCGCGCCGGCGAGGGCGACATTCCAGAACCGGGTGCGACCGACGTTGATGCCCACGGTGTCCGCGGCCTGAGGATGCTCGCCGACGGAGCGCACCCGGAGTCCCCAGCGGGTGCGGTAGAGGCCGATCGTGACGGCGACAACCGCGATGTACAGCAGGTACACGATGATCGTCTGGTCGAACAGCAGCGGACCGATCACGGGGATCTCGCTGAGGCCGGGGATGGGCAGCGCCGGCAGCTGCGGAGGGTTGTTGAGCGTGGTCTGATTGTTGACCAGCAGGGTCTGGTAGAGGAACGTCGTCAGGGCGAGCACGAGCCCGTTGAGCACGATGCCGACGATGACCTGGTTGACCAGGTACGTGATCGCGAACGCGCCGAGCACGAACGACACGAGCATGCCGGCGACCATCGCGGCGACGAGGCCGACGACGACGTTCTGGGTGATGGATGCGGCCACCGCCGAGACGAACGCCCCACCGAGCAGCTGCCCCTCGATGGCGACGTTGACGACACCGACCCGCTCCGAGATGACGCCGCCGAGGGCGCCGTAGATGATCGGGGTCGCGAGCGCGAGGCCCTGGACGAGCATGCTCGTGATGCCGACGGTCTTGCCGTCCGGGGTGGCCCAGACGAGGAACCCGACGAACAGCACCACGATGAAGATCGCGATGTACCACAGCGGCACCCGGCGCCGGTTGATCGTGTAGAGCAGCGACGCCGCGGCCATGAGCACCGCGACGATCGCGAGGATCGTCGTGACGGAGCGGACGGCGATCGGCAGCGGCGGGATCGCGATCGCCCCCGCGTTGCTCGCGGTGAAGTTGAACGCGACGTCCCCGTCGTGGCCGAACACGAGGAGCAGCAGAATGCCGAGGATCGCGAACACGCCGAGTGCGATCGTCGACTTCCACGTGCGCGGAACGATGACGACCGCGGCGGAGGCGGACGCCTCGGTAGGAGTGAGGGCGGTCATCGGGCTCCTCCCACGACGGCGCGGCGGCGTGCCGGGTCGGGCAGCCGGAAGATGGCACGGACCAGCGGGGGCGCCGCGATGAACAGGACGATGACGGCCTGCATGACCTGGACGATGTCGATGTCGACGCCCTGACCCGCCTGCAGGGTGGCGCCGCCGGCCTGCAGCAGGCCGAAGGCGATGCCGGCCGCGAACACGCCGCCCGGCTTGTTGCGGCCGAGCAGCGCGACCGTGATCGCGGTCACGCCGACGCCGGAATCGAAGTCGTTGCCGAACCCGGAGGTGTTCTGCCCGAGCACCTGGTAGGCGCCGGCGAGCCCGACGAAGACGCCGGAGATGACCATCGCGATGATGAAGGTGCGGTTGACGTCGATGCCGGCGACGCGGGCGGCGCGCGGGTTCTCGCCGACCGCGCGGAGCCGGAACCCGAGGCTGGAGCGGGACAGCAGCCACCACGCGACGATCGTCGCGACGATCACGAGCACGAACCCGAAGTTGAACTGCTTGAACTGGTTGCCCAGCAGGGGGAACAGGATCGCGCTGGGCGACTCCGCCGGGCTCTGCGGGTTCTGCGATCCGGGCGCCCGCAGCACCGGCGTGTGCAGCAGGTAGTCGACGAGGTAGAACGCGACGTAGTTGAGCATGATCGTGACGATCACCTCGTGCGCGCCGGTGTACGCCTTGAGCACGCCCACGATCGCGGCCCAGATCCCGGCGCCGACCAGCGCCGCGAGGACCGCGACGATCATGTGGAGCGGGAACGGCAGGTTCCATGCGAAGCCGATCCAGCCGGCGAGCGCGCCGCCGATCAGGACCATGCCCTGACCGCCGATGTTGAAGACGCCGGCACGGAACCCGATCGCCAGGCCGAGGCCGGCTGCGATGAGCGGGGTCGCGTAGTTCAGGGTGTTGAACAGGGAGCCGATTCCGGCCGTGAAGCTGCCCTGGGTGAAGTCGTAGATGCCGCCGCGGAACAGCGACACGAAGGTGCCGCCGATGGCGTCGCCGATCGCGACGAAGGTGTCGCCGGGCCGGGCGAAGAAGTACCCCGCAGCGGACTGGACCTCGGGGTTGGTGAGGATGATGAGGATCAGCCCCGCGACCAGGCCGAGCACCACCGCCAGGATGGTGATCAACCAGCTCCCGGTGAGGATCTCCCGACCCGCCCGGGCGAACGGGCTCTCCGGCCGCTTGCCGCCGGAGCCGTCCGCGCTCGCCAGCTCGGCGGTCGCGCGCCCGGTGTCGGCGACAGGCACCGACGACGACAGTGAATCGCTCACGCTGCGATCTCCAGTCCCTCGGGCACCTCGCCGGCCATGAGCAGGCCGAGCGTCTCGCGCGAGGTGTGCTGCGGCACGATCGCGACGATGCGACCGCGGTACATGACGGCGATCCGGTCGGCGAGTGCGACCACCTCGTCCAGCTCCGTCGAGATCACGATGACCGGGATCCCCTCGTCGCGGGTGGCGACGATCCGCTCGTGCACGAACTCGATCGACCCGACGTCGAGGCCGCGCGTCGGCTGGGCCGCGACGAACAGCTTCAGCTCGCGGCTGAGCTCCCGCGCCAGCACCACCTTCTGCTGGTTCCCGCCCGACAGACGCCCGACGAAGGTGTCGATCGACTGGGTGCGGATGTCGAACTCCTGCACCTTCTCCCGGGAGAAGTCCGCCAGCTGCGCCCGCTGCACGGCGCCCGCCCGCACGAACGGCTCCCCGTAGGAGCGGTCGAGCATGAGGTTCTCGGCGATCGTGAGCTCGGCGACGAGCGCGTCCTCCTGCCGGTCCTCCGGCACGAATCCCACGCCGCCCTCGAGCACATGGCGCATCGACCGGTTCCGCAGACTCCGCCCATCGAGCTCGATCGTGCCGAACACCCGCTGCTGCAGCCCGAACAGCGCCTCGGTCAGCTCCGTCTGGCCGTTGCCCTGCACGCCGGCGATCGCGAGGATCTCACCCGCGCGCGCCTCGAAGCTCACGCCGTCGACGACGACCTGCCCGCGCGCGTCGAGCACGCTCAGATCACGGACGACGAGGCCGTGATCGGTCGGCTCGGCCGGGTCCTTCGCGACCGTCAGCTCGATGTTGCGACCCACCATCATCGAGGCGAGTTCCGCGTTGCTCGCCGTCGGCTCCGCCTGCCCGACGACCTTGCCGAGACGGATGACCGTGATGCGGTCCGCGATCTCGCGCACCTCGCGCAGCTTGTGGGTGATGAAGATGATCGCGGTGCCGGCCTCCTTGAGCCGGCGCATGATGCCGATCAGCTCGTCGGTCTCCTGCGGGGTCAGCACCGCGGTCGGCTCGTCGAACACCAGCACCTCGGCGTTGCGGGACAGCGCCTTGATGATCTCGACCCGCTGCTGCACCCCGACCGGCAGGTCCTCGACGAGCGCGTCGGGATCGACCTCGAAGCCGAAGCGCGCCGAGATCTCGCGGACCCTCGCGCGCGCGGCGCCGAGGTCCAGGAACCCGGCCCGTGTCTGCTCGTGCCCGAGCATGACGTTCTCGGCGACCGTGAACACCGGGATGAGCATGAAGTGCTGGTGCACCATGCCGATGCCGGCGCGCATCGCGTCTCCCGGCCCAGAGAAATGCTGGACGACGCCGTCGAGCACGATCTCGCCCTCATCGGCCTGATACAGGCCGTAGAGGATGTTCATGAGCGTCGACTTGCCGGCGCCGTTCTCCCCCAGCAGGCCGAGGATCTCCCCCGGCTCCACCTCCAGGTCGATGTGATCGTTGGCGATCAGCGCGCCGAACGATTTGGTGATGCCTCGTAGCTCGAGTCTCATGCGGGATGGCTCACATTCCGAGCGGAACAGGACTCAGCCGGACGACCGACCCGGGGAAGAGCCCCGGGACGGCCGTCCGGCCGCGTCGGATGGTGCGGACTACTTGTTGAAGGACGACGGCGAGTCGACCTTGATCGACCCGGAGATGATCCCTGCCTGGATCGTCTTCAGCTCATCGGCCAGAGAGCTCGGGACCTTCGACGCGTAGTCGTGGAAGGACGAGAGCCCGACGCCGCCGTTCTTGAGGGTGCCGATGTAGGTGGTGTTGTCGAACGTCTTGGACGAGGCGGCGGCCTCGACCGCGTCCGTCGACGCCACGTCGACCTTCTTCAGGATCGAGACCAGCATGAGGCTCTTGTACTTCGCGTCCGTCTGGTAGATGTCCGCGTCGACGCCCTCGAGGACCGCCGAGCTGCCGGAGCCGGTGATCGCCGCGGCGGCGCCCTGGTAGAGCGAGCCGGCGACCGGGATCACGACGTCGGCCTTCTGGTCGAGGAAGTTCTGCGTGACCGACTTGGCGGCGTTCTGGTCGGTGAAGTTCCCGATGAACGTGCCCTTCTGGGTCGACTCGTCCCACCCGAGCAGCTGGACGTTCTTGCCCTTCTGCTGGTTGTAGTACTTGACGCCGTCCGCGATGCCGTCCATGTAGATCGTGACCGAGGGGTACTCGGCGCCGCCCCAGGTCGCGACGACACCGGTCTTGCTGTAGGCGGCAGCCGCGTAGCCGCCGAGGAACGCCGCCTCGTCGGTCTCGAACACGATGTCCTTGACGTTGGGGGCGGTGATCGAGTTGTCGTCGATCATCGCGAAGTCGATCTTCGGGTTGGCGGCCGCTGCCGCCTTGACGCTCGCGATGAAGTTGAATCCGGGCGCGACGATCAGGTCGCACTTCTCGCTGATCAGGCTCGAGATGCCGGTCGCATAGTCGTCGGCGCTCTTGGACTGGTACTTCTTGTAGCTCGACCCGATCTTGTCGGCGGCGGCGACGACACCGTCGAGCGAGAGCTGGTTGAAGGAGTGGTCGGTGAAACCGCCGGTGTCTCCGATGACGCACGGCAGGTACGACGACTTCGCCGTCGTCGCGGTCGAGGACGGCGCCGTACCGCAGCCGGCGAGGACCACGGCGATGCCGGCGGCGGCGACGCCGGCGAGGATCAGATGCTTTCGGGATGGTGCCACTGTGGTTCTCCTCCAGAGAAGGGACGTGTCCAGGACGCGTCGGAATGTTGCATCAGGTTACAGACTGCATCGCGCGCTGAACACTCCGAATCGGGACCGGTCCCGAAGGGTTACGAAGCCGGTACGGCGCGGAAACCGAGGCGAAACGCGGCGGCTCAGGCTCCGGTCCGGTCGGCCAACTGCCGCGGCCCGAAGGCGTCCGGCAGCACCTCGTCGATCGTGCGGATGCCGGAGACCGTCCGCAGCAGCATCCCGTCGGCGGCATGCTCGGACAGCAGTTGGCGGCAGCGCCCGCACGGCATGAGCGCGGCGCCGTCACCGTCGACGCAGGCGAAGGCGAGCAGCCGTCCGCCGCCGGTCATGTGCAGCGAGGAGACGAGGGCGCACTCGGCGCAGAGCGTGAGCCCGTAGGACGCGTTCTCGACGTTGCAGCCCGAGACCACGCGCCCGTCGTCGACGAGCGCGGCCGCACCGACCGGGAAGCGCGAGTAGGGCACGTACGCGTGGGTCATGGCCTCGCGCGCGGCGCCGACGAGACCCTCCCAGTCGATCTGCGCCATCTCAGAGCACCTCGTTGCGGCCGCTCAGCTTGAGCGCATCCACGACGCTCTTGACCCGCTGCGCATGCTCGCTCGTGGTCACGAGCAGGGCGTCGGGGGTGTCGACGACGACGATGTCCTCCACGCCGATGAGGGAGATGATCCGCTTCGACTGGGCCACGACGATCCCGCTCGCGTGATCGCTCAGCACGGTCGCCCCGTCGCCGATGATCGCGAGGTCGTTCTTGCGCCCGCCGGAGCGCAGCTTGGCGATCGAGGCGAAGTCGCCCACGTCGTCCCAGTCGAAGTCGCCGGGGATGACGACGAGCTTCCCGGCCAGCGCGGCCGGCTCCGCGACCGAGTAGTCGATCGCGATCTTCTCCAGCCGCGGCCAGATGCGGTCGACCGCGGGTCCCCGCGTCGCCGGGTCGTCCCAGGCCTCCGCGAGCTCCTCGAGGCCCGCGACCAGCTCCGGGCTGTGCAGGCGCATCTGCTCGAGGAGCACGTCGGCGCGTGAGATGAACATGCTCGCGTTCCAGAGGTAGTCGCCGTCGGCGAGGTAGCCGCGCGCCGTCGCGAGGTCGGGCTTCTCGACGAAGCTGACCACCCCGCGCGCGTCGTGCGCCCCCGCGATGTCGAGCGCGGCGCCGCAGCGGATGTAGCCGAATCCGATCGCGGGCTCGGTCGGGGTGATCCCGACCAGGCCGATGTAGCCGGCATCGGCGGCGGCGGCCGCCTGGGTCACGGCCCGGCGGAACCCGCGCACGTCCTCGATCACGTGGTCGGCCGCGAACGAGCCGATGATGACATCCGGCTCCCGGTGCTTCAGGATCGCGGCCGCGAGACCGATCGCGGCCGAGGAGTCCTTGGGCTCGCTCTCGAGCACGACGTTGCGGTCGGCGAGCTCCGGCAGCTGCTCCTCGACGGCGGCGCGGTGCGCGCGGCCGGTGACGACCATGATCCGCTGCTCCCCGGAGAGCGGGGCGAGGCGATCCCAGGTGCCGCGCAGCAGCGTCGACCCGGAACCGGTGAGGTCGTGGAGGAACTTGGGCGCGTCGGCGCGGGACAGCGGCCACAGCCGCGAGCCGATCCCTCCCGCGGGGATGACCGAATAGAACCGCTCGAGGGGCGCCGCCATGCCGCCACCCTATTTCCCTCCCCTGTCCCCGGCGTTCAGGGTCGCGTCGCCGTCGGGAAACCCCCCTTTTCTACCGTCGGGTCATGGGAATGCGCGTCGCCGTCGTCAGCGAGAGCTTCCTGCCGACCCTCAACGGGGTGACCACGAGCGTCGTGAAGCTGCTCGAGCACCTCGAGTCGCACGGGCACGAGGCGATCGTCATCGTCCCGGCCGCCGGATCGCCGCGCCGCTACGCCGGGTTCCCGGTGCACGAGGTCGCCGCGGTGGCGTACCGGCAGTTTCCGGTCGGGCTGCCGAACACCCAGGTGAGCGCGCTGCTGGCCGACTTCGCGCCCGACGTCATGCACGTCGCCTCGCCCTTCCTACTCGGCGCCCAGTCGATCGCCGCGGCCAACCGCCTCGGCATCCCGAGCGTCGCGATCTACCAGACGGACGTCTCCGGCTACGCGCGGCGCAACCGCCTCGCGGTGGCGAGCGGCTTCGCCTGGCGGGTGGTGCGCTGGATCCATGAGGGCGCCGACCTCACCCTCGCGCCGTCGACCACGTCGATCGCCGCGCTGCAGGCGGCCGGGGTGCCACGACTCGGGATGTGGGGCCGCGGCGTCGACATCGAGCTGTACCACCCGCGTCGCCGCAGCACGCCGGAGGTGGACGGCCTGCGCGAGCGCCTCGCGCCGGGCGGCGAGGTCGTCCTCGGCTACGTCGGCCGGGTCGCGCCGGAGAAGAGCCTCGAACGCCTCGCCGAGCTGCGCGGGATGCCGGGGGTGCGGATCGTGGTGGTCGGCGACGGACCCGCGATGCCCGCCGTGCGCCGCGCGACCGAGGGCATGCCGATCGAGTTCCTCGGCGCGCTGCGGGGCGAGGAGCTCGCGAACGCCTACGCGAGCTTCGACGTCTTCGTACACACCGGCCTCGAGGAGACCTTCGGCCAGACGCTGCAGGAGGCGCACGCGAGCGGCCTGCCGATCGTGGCGCCCCGCGCGGGCGGCCCCATCGACCTCGTCGACCCGGGAGTCGACGGCTTCCTCTACGACCCCGAGGACGACGGCGCCCTGCGCGACGCCGTCGGAGCCCTCGTCGGCCAGCGGGAGCTGCGCGAGCGGATGGGCGAGGCCGGCCGCCGGCGCGTCCTCGGCCGCACGTGGGAGGCCCTCTGCGAGGAGCTGCTCGGGCGCTACCGCGAGGTCATCGCGCACCGCGCCCTCGAGCTCGCCCGATGACCGCGCGCGGGAAATGTCTCGACGTCGAGACACTTAGGCTCGCCTTATCTGCGTCCCGTTCGCTGCGGGCGTAGGGTGAGCCTTGTCCGATCGTGAGCGAAACGGCGTGCCACCCGCCCCGTCGCTGAGACACAAGGAGGAGTCCGTGTCGAGCCAGGTCGCACGGCCCGGAGCAGCGGCGGCCGAGCGGATCCGGGGTCCCCGGCGTCCGGCCGGAACGCTGTACCGCGGTCGCGAGGGAATGTGGTCGTGGGTGCTGCATCGCATCACCGGAGTCGCGATCTTCTTCTTCCTCCTCGTCCACATCCTCGACACCGCGCTCGTGCGCATCAGCCCCGAGGCGTACAACGCGGTGATCGACACCTACAAGACGCCGATCATGGGCCTGGGCGAGGCGGCGCTTGTCGCGGCGATCGGGCTGCACGCGCTCAACGGGCTGCGGATCATCCTCATCGACTTCTGGAAGCTCGGCCCCAGGTGGCAGCGGGTCATGTTCTGGATCGTCGTGGCGCTCTGGGTCGTGCTGCTCGCCGGCTTCCTCCCGCGTCAGCTCATGAACGTCGCGCTCGAGTTCCAGGGGGTTCCCGCCTCATGACGACCATCGAGGCGCCGCGGTCGCCGCACACCCCCGTCGTGCCGGAGCGGCGTCGCCGCGTCAACTGGGAGAAGTGGGGCTGGCTCTACATGCGCGCATCGGGCGTCCTGCTCGTCGTGCTGATCTTCGGCCACCTGTTCACCAACCTGTTCCTCGGCCAGGGCGTGCGCGCCATCGACTGGGGCTTCGTCGCCGGCAAGTGGGCGAACCCGTTCTGGGTCGTCTGGGACGGGCTCATGCTGTGGCTCGCCCTCATCCATGGCGGCAACGGCATGCGCACCCTCATCAACGACTACGTCCGCGGGCGCGGACGCGTCGTCCTCCTCGTCATCCTCGCCGTCGTCATCGTCGGCCTGCTCCTCCTGGGGACCCTCGTGCTCACCACCTTCGACCCGTGCATCGACAAGACCGTCGCCTCGCAGATCCCGCAGTGCGTGGCGGCGAAGTGATGGAGTTCGCCGACGGGGACGTGATCGACGGCGTCCACTACCACCAGTTCGACATCGTGATCGTGGGCGCCGGCGGCGCCGGGATGCGGGCCGCCATCGAGGCGGGCCCCAAGGCCAAGACGGCGGTCATCACGAAGCTCTACCCCACGCGGTCCCACACGGGCGCGGCGCAGGGCGGCATGGCCGCGGCGCTCGCGAACGTCGAGGAGGACAGCTGGGAGTGGCACACCTTCGACACGGTCAAGGGCGGCGACTACCTCGTCGACCAGGATGCGGCCGAGATCCTCGCGAAGGAGGCCATCGACGCGGTCCTCGACCTCGAGAACATGGGCCTGCCGTTCAACCGCACGCCCGAGGGCAAGATCGACCAGCGGCGCTTCGGCGGCCACACCCGTGACCACGGCAAGGCGCCGGTGCGCCGGGCCTGCTACGCGGCCGACCGCACCGGCCACATGATCCTGCAGACGCTGTTCCAGAACTGCGTCAAGCTCGGCGTCAACTTCTTCAACGAGTACTACGCGCTCGACGTGATCATGTCCGAGGTGGATGGCGTCAAGCGCCCCGCCGGCGTCGTCGCCTACGAGCTCGCGACCGGCGAGATCCACGTCTTCCAGGCGAAGGCGATCATCTTCGCGACCGGCGGCTTCGGCAAGATCTACAAGACCACCTCGAACGCCCACACCCTCACGGGCGACGGCGTCGGGATCATCTGGCGCAAGGGCCTGCCGCTGGAGGACATGGAGTTCTTCCAGTTCCACCCGACCGGCCTGGCGGGGCTCGGCATCCTGCTGACCGAGGGTGCGCGCGGTGAGGGCGCGATCCTGCGCAACGCCTCCGGCGAGCGGTTCATGGAGCGCTACGCGCCCACCATCAAGGATCTCGCGCCGCGCGACATCGTATCGCGCTGCATGGTGCAGGAGGTCGCGGAAGGCCGCGGCGCCGGCCCCAACAAGGACTACGTGCTGCTGGACTGCACGCACCTCGGCGCCGAGGTGCTCGAGACGAAGCTCCCCGACATCACGGAGTTCGCACGCACCTACCTCGGCGTCGACCCGGTCGTCGAGCCGGTGCCGGTGATGCCCACCGCGCACTACGCCATGGGCGGCATCCCGACCAACAACGACGCGCAGGTGCTCAGCGACAACACCACCGTCGTCCCGGGACTGTACGCGGCCGGCGAGTGCGCGTGCGTGTCGGTGCACGGCTCGAACCGCCTCGGCACCAACTCGCTGCTGGACATCAACGTGTTCGGCAAGCGTGCCGGCCGCAATGCGGTGGAGTACGTCAA
>Ga0153956_1003409_pt1 | contig 10192 bp, 10 predicted proteins | sample TSFL040MetaG_FD_104704 | JGI IMG/M metagenome (GOLD analysis project Ga0153956, IMG submission 104704) | Attine ant fungus gardens microbial communities from Florida, USA - TSFL040 MetaG | ecosystem: Host-associated > Fungi > Mycelium > Unclassified | place: USA: Florida, Wekiwa Springs...
CCGAATATTCAGACGGACCGGTCATCGGTGCCCAACTGGCGGACCGCGTTGTGCACCGGCAGCTCCCGCTCGAACGTGATGCCCAGCAGTTCGGCGGTGCCGTTGAGCGCGCCCATCATGATGGTGGTCATGTGCGCGACGAACTCGTCGCGCGGCAACCGGCGCGGGGTGTCGTCACTGCCGCCCAACCACCAATCGGTGGCCGACGCGGCGGTACCGAACAGTGCGAAAGCGGCGAGATCGAAGATGCTGGGGTCGAGCTGCATGTCCTTGAGTTCACCGCTGACCATGGCCGCGATGGCCAGGGTGATGTCACGTCCCCGGTTGACGGTGGTCATCGCGGCAGCGGATTGGTCGACGAAGCGGCCCTGCAGCAGGAAGCGCACCACGTTGGGATGTTGGTCCACCAGGTCGACGTAATGTTCGACGCCGCGGCCGATCACGTCCTGCACCGAATCGTTCTCGATATCGATGGACGGAATGATCGCCGCCCACAACATGTCCCGCATCCGTTCGCCGATTTGGGAGAACATGTCGGATTTGTCGGTGAAGTGCCGATAGATCTTGGGCTTGGCGGTACCGGCCTCTTCGGCGATCTCCCGCACGCTCACATTGGGGCCGAGTCGGTCGATGGCGCGGAACGCCGCGTCGACGATCTCTTCGCGGACCTTCTTGCGGTGCTCGCGCCAGCGTTCGCTGCGGGCATCCACCTTGTCGGTCGGGGCCTTGCTCGTAGCGGAGCTGTCGGTGGAGACCTTCACTTTCACCGTGACCGAGGGGACGTTCACACTCGGCACACCAGGAACCTTCACCCCGGCCTGAATACCGGAACGTGGGAGTGAGGGTCTGCGCACCAGGTCACTGTACCGGGCGGGTGTGCCCTGAAGTGCCTGGTACCTGCCCGCGTGGCGCCGGTCACCGCCTCGGCTGCCAGGCCCGTGACAGCGGGCGCGCGTACCATCGGCCGCGAGAGTGCCTGCCCAGCAAGGACTTGAACATGACGAAGCGATATGACCTGGTCGTCGTCGGCGGCGGTCCATCGGGGTCCGCCGCAGCCTGGCAAGCCGCCCAAACCGGTGCCAACGTCATGGTTTTGGACAAAGCCCAGTTCCCGCGCGACAAACCGTGCGGCGACGGACTGACCGCCCGTGCGGTGAGCTACCTGCAAAAGATGGGACTGGCCGACGAGGTCACGAAATTTCATCAGGTCAACAGGGTCACGGTGCACAGCCCGAGCGAATGGGACCTGTCCTTTCCACGTAGACCCGGGATGCCCGATCACGGATGCACCGTCAGCCGCACCGAGCTCGACAACCTGCTGCTGGACCATGCCGGTGCCGCCGGATGCACGGTCAGGCAGGCAGCGGAGGTCAGCGGACCGGAGCTGGACAGCGACGATCGGGTGACCGGGGTAGTGCTCAAAGACGGCGAGAAGGTGCACGCCGATGCCGTCATCGCCGCCGACGGCGCATACTCGCCGATCAAGCGGGCGCTCAAGCTCGACTCGCAATACAACGGCTACTCGGCCATTGCGATCCGTGCCGAGATGTACGCCGACAGACCGGATTCGGACCGCTTCGAGATCTATCTCAAGCTGCTGTTCGGCGACGACCAATTGCCCGGCTACGGCTGGATTTTCCCGATGGGCGGTGGCCGGTTCAACATCGGGCTGGGCTATGTCAACAGCTACAAGAAGTGGCAGTCGATCAACGCCGCCTCATTCCTCGGTGACTTCATGCGCACCCTGCCCACCGAATGGGCGCTGCCCTCGATCACGGATCTCAAGAAGAACAGGAGTGTGCGGGCCTGGCGGCTACCGATGGGTTTCACCGCCTGGCCGCCGTGGCGACCCGGCGTCCTGTTCGCCGGTGACGCGCTGGGCGCCGGTAAGCCGGTCTCCGGGGCCGGTATCTCCAAGGCACTCGAATCGGGACTGACCGCGGGTGAATGCGCGATCGCCGCGCTGATCAACGGCGGGCCCGACGATTTCAGCAACTATCAGCAGCGGCTGGAGGCGGCGTGGGGCCGGGAGTATCGGCGCGGCCGCTTCTTCAACAAGCTCGCCGGCATCCCCTCGGTCGCTGACGCGGGCCTGAAAGCCTTGGACAATCACGTCTTTCGCGATCTGTTGTTGAGGTCGCTGTACAAGAAGGCCCAAAGCCCAGCACACACGTGACCGCCGAATGGCCAGTTATCGCACGCTTTTTCGCGTTTCGCGTGCCATAACTGGCCACCCGGGTCGAAATCAGGCGGTGAGCTGTCGGGCACGCTCCGGGGTCTTTCCCCGCCCGTCATCACGGTGTATTTATCGGTGGAGACCGACACGGACTGCGACAGGTCGGGGAAATCCTGTTCGGCCCATCTATCCAGTCGGACTATCCAGTCGGACGAATGACAAATGTACTGACGGCGTTTCCCGCAGGTGGATAGTTCTTCGAGGATGTGACCGGCGACGGCCCGCGCCGACCGGCCGGCCACACCGAGACCAGCAGATATCGGAATGAGCGACGTGGGCCCTGATTGGATGCTGGTGCGGTCGGGTTTTTCGTCGCCGGTTTGGCCGTTCCATCGTCACGGTCACCACATATTTTCTGTAATCGTTGGGTTCACCAGGAAGCTCACTACTCCATGCCCCTGCCCAATAACGGTCATCAGCCTCGGCGTCGACTCCGCTCGGCCCGACCCGGCTTGCGGGCGACCTTGCCCGCGGCGGCCCGGGCGGCCTGCTTGGCCAGCGTCTTCTCCCGGGCCGTACGTTTCGGCGCCGACTCAGCTTGTCCCCGAGAAGAATTGGCCCTGCGGCCCCGCACAATCCCGATGAACTCTTCAACCGACGCGGGCTGCTCGCCGGCCCGGAAGGCCAGCGCCACCGGGCAGGTCGGCGCGTCGGTGATCGGCCGGTAGGTGAGGTCTTTGCGGTGATACAGCCGGGCCAGTGATTGCGGAACGATGAGTGCTCCGAGCCCGGCGGCGACAAGTTCTATTGCGTCCTGGGTGGTTTCGGGACGGTGATCGATCGGTGTGCCGGGGGCACCGGCCCAGTCGACGACGTCGTCCAGTGGTATCAGCGTCGGCTCACCGTCGAGGCAAGCGGCAGGGATGTCGTCGAGCGCGGTGAGGAGGTGGTCGGCCGGTACCACGGCAACCGTGATCTCGTCGTAAAGCGAGATGACGGACAATCCGGTCATCTCGGCCGCCGGCCGCAGCAGCGCCACATCGACCGTGCCGTCCCGCACCGCGGCCACGGCGTCGGCCGCAGCGACCGCATGCAGGTGCAGCGGGACGTCGGGGTGACGCTCCGCCCAGATCCTGGCCCACTTCGCGGGTGTCCCGCCGGGGACGTACCCGAGGGTGAGCGAGGGTTGGGTCACCGACTCAGGCTACCGATAGGCTCTTGCCATGAGCCGGCCGAACGCACAGTCCATGAAACCCGCCACGGCCGCCAAGAAGCTGGACGTGTACCTGCCCGCGACGCCTGCGCAGTTCCAGGAGAACGCGATCACCCGCGCCGAACTCACCGCCTTACAGGCAGATCCGCCGCAGTGGCTCAAGGATCTGCGCAAGAACGGGCCGCACCCGAAGAATCTCGTGGCCGCCAAGCTCGGTGTCTCGATCGCCGGCCTCGCACGCGGCGGCGTCACCGAGGCGCTGACCACCGAGCAGATCGAAGCGCTGCTGCAGGAGAAGCCGGACTGGCTGACCATCGAGCGTGAGAGCTACCAGGCCGTGCTGCGCGAGGAACGGCGACTGAAGGCCGAGCGCGCCGACGCTCGCGAAGGCTGACGGCGACGACACCGATGCACTGGCCGTCCTGGATGCCAGGGATACCGCACGCAGTTACGCAGCGGCATGAGCGCGCCCAGCGCCTTTCAGATGCTGCCGAAGCCACAACTGCGCGGTCTTCGTCGTGAGGCCGACATAGCGATAAACGGACTCCGACCGGAGCCTGACCCCATAGATCAGGCCTCCGGTCGGAGTTCTACCAGTCCTGAAACCCGCTGTCAGCGACCAACCATCACAACATGCAACTGACGCAACCGTCCACGGCCGTGCCTTCCAAGGCCATCTGCCGCAGGCGGATGTAGTAGAGCGTCTTGATTCCCTTGCGCCAGGCGTAGATCTGCGCCTTGTTGACCTCGCGGGTATCGGCTGTGTCCTTGAAGAACAAGGTCAACGAAAGCCCTTGGTCCACATGCTGAGTCGCCGCGGCGTAGGTGTCGATGATCTTCTCGTAGCCGATCTCGTACGCATCCTGGTAGTACTCCAGGTTGTCGTTGGTCAGGTACGGCGCCGGGTAGTAGACGCGGCCGATCTTGCCTTCCTTACGGATCTCGATCTTGCTCGCCACCGGGTGGATCGAGCTGGTCGAGTGGTTGATGTACGAGATCGAACCGGTCGGCGGCACGGCCTGCAGGTTCTGGTTGTAGATGCCGTGCGCCTGCACCGAGGCCTTCAGCGCACGCCAGTCGTCCTGCGTCGGGATGTCGATGTCCGCGTCAACGAAGAGCTGACGCACCCGCTCGGTGGCCGGCGCCCACTGCTGCTCGGTGTATTTGTCGAAGAACTCACCGCTGGCGTACTTCGACTTGTCGAAGCCCTTGAAACGCGAACCCCGTTCGATGGCAATGAGATTCGACGCCCGCAGCGCGTGGTAGAGCACCGTGTAGAAGTAGATGTTGGTGAAGTCCACGCCCTCTTCGGAACCGTAGTGAATCCGTTCGCGGGCCAGATAGCCGTGCAGGTTCATCTGCCCCAGGCCGATGGCGTGCGAGTCGTTGTTGCCCTGCTCGATCGAGGGCACCGACCAGATGTGGGTCTGGTCGCTCACCGCAGTCAGCGCGCGGATCGAGACCTCGATGGTCTGCGCGAAGTCCGGCGAGTCCATCGTCTTGGCGATGTTCAGCGAGCCCAGGTTGCACGAAATATCCTTGCCCACTTTGGAATACGACAGATCGTCGTTGAATTCCGAAGGGGTGGACACCTGCAGGATCTCCGAGCACAGGTTCGAGTGGGTGATCTTGCCCTCGATGGGGTTGGCCCGGTTCACGGTGTCCTCGTACATGATGTACGGGTAGCCCGATTCGAACTGCAACTCGGCCAGGGTCTGGAAGAACTCGCGGGCCTTGATCTTGGTCTTACGGATGCGCGAGTCGTCGACCATCTCGTAGTACTTCTCGGTGACCGAGATGTCGGCGAACGGCACCCCGTAGACGCGCTCGACGTCGTACGGCGAGAACAGGTACATGTCCTCGTTCTTCTTGGCCAGCTCGAAGGTGATGTCCGGGATCACCACGCCCAGCGAGAGCGTCTTGATCCGGATCTTCTCGTCGGCGTTCTCCCGCTTGGTGTCCAGGAAGCGGTAGATATCCGGGTGGTGGGCATGCAGGTACACCGCACCGGCACCCTGGCGGGCGCCGAGCTGATTGGCGTAGGAGAACGAATCCTCCAGCAGCTTCATGATCGGGATGACGCCCGAGGACTGGTTCTCGATGTTCTTGATCGGTGCGCCATGCTCACGAATATTGGTGAGCAGCAAGGCAACTCCGCCGCCGCGCTTGGACAGCTGCAGTGCCGAGTTGATGGAGCGCCCGATGGACTCCATATTGTCCTCGATGCGCAGCAGGAAGCAGGACACCGGCTCGCCGCGCTGCTTCTTGCCCGAGTTCAGGAATGTCGGGGTGGCCGGCTGGAACCGGCCGTCGATGATCTCGTCGAGCAGCTTCTCGGCCAGCTCGGTGTCACCGGCGGCCAGGGTCAGCGACACCATGACCACGCGGTCCTCGAAACGCTCCAGGTAGCGCTTCCCGTCGAAGGTCTTCAGCGTGTAGCTGGTGTAGTACTTGAACGCACCCAAAAACGTTGGGAAGCGGAACTTTTTGGCGTAGGCCCGGTCCAGCAGGCTCTTGACGAAGTTGCGGCTGTACTGGTCGAGCACCTCGCGCTCGTAGTACTCCTTCTCGATCAGGTAGTCGAGCTTCTCGTCCTGACTGTGGAAGAACACGGTGTTCTGGTTGACGTGCTGCAGGAAGTACTCGCGTGCGGCCAGCACATCCTTGTCGAACTGGATCTTGCCGTCCGCGTCGTACAGATTGAGCATCGCGTTGAGGGCGTGGTAGTCGCTTTCGCCCGGCAGCGCGTGGGTGGTGGCGGCTACCGGCTCTGCAGCTGTGACGGTTGGTGGCACGAGAGTTCCTTCCAGAATTCTTCGAGGCCCTCGCGGACGGCGGAAACGTCGTCCGGGGTGCCCATCAGTTCAAAGCGGTACAGGTACGGAACGCCGCATTTGCGGGAGATGACATTGCCCGCGTAGGCGAATTCGGCACCGAAGTTGTTGTTGCCCGCGGCGATGACGCCGCGGATCAACGAGCGGTTGTGTTCGTTGTTGAGAAAGGCGATGACCTGCTTGGGCACGTAGCCGCCGTTGTTGATGTCCGGCGTGGCCTTGCCACCCCCGTAGGTCGGCAGGATCAGCACATACGGCTGGTCGACCTCGATGCGTCCGTGCAACGGGATGCGAGTTGCGGGAACACCCAGCTTCTGTACGAAACGGTGGGTGTTCTCCGACACGCTGGAGAAGTAGACGAGATTGCTCATCGCTGTCCTTCTCCCTCTCCCGGTTGGTTTCTTGCTAGGCGCTGACCGCCGCTGCGGCGAGGGCCTTGATCCGGTCCGGCCGGAAGCCCGACCAGTGGTCGTTACCGGCCACCACGACAGGGGCCTGCAGGTAACCGAGCGCCATCACGTAGTCACGGGCTTCGGTGTCGATGCTGATGTCGACCTTCTCGTAGGCGATGCCCGCCTTGTCCAGCGCCTTGTAGGTCGCATTGCACTGCACGCACGCCGGCTTGGTGTAGACGGTGACGGTCATCTCGGTTCGACTCCTCTTCCCCTGGAAGGCTCTCAAGACAATGGGCTGATCGGATCTGGGCGACTGACTGGCAACTACTCGGGTGCTGCTCACCACCGAAAAACAAGTGATTGTCACTTACTTCAGCGGCCCGGCTATCCCCCGAAATTCCCGGTTTCCGGCCGACCCGGGCCGCGCCTCGGGTGCGTCTGAAAACCGCTCCGCACCTGAATTTCCGGCCCCGGCCGGCCCTCGAACTGTGGGGGCCTGTCGGTTCGCCAAACACTACACCTAGTGGCCGACATTGCGAAGTACTACAAGATGTTCTGAACAACATTCGTGAAATTCCCAGGTCGTAAGGCCAACATCGGTACTCCTCCCCGGCGTGTCGCACGTCACATTCGGAACGTGTCGCGCTATGTAGGTCCGGTCTATCACCCGCCACCGACATTTCGCGCCGGGCACCGCCGGACCGATGCCGGCTCGCCACGCCAGCTACATCAGTCACCGTCGGACAAAGCGGATCGATGTGATACGGGTGTGACAGAAGCGATTACCCGCTACCTATCGTCGGTCTCGCGCAGGCGCCGGTCGCCATCGGTCGCGCCGGCCAACTACTTCGGCCACCCATACCTCGGCAGGTACGTCCGGTGACACGGCCAGGCAGGTGGTACGCGTGCAGGGCTTCACCCCTGAATCGGCCGGTGTCACTCACGTGTTCCTGCAGACGTCGCGCGATTTCGCCATCGACGACGAAGAATCAGGCCGTAACAAATGGCCGGTTGCGCCCCGCCGGGTATGACGGCGGGCCACAACCGGCCACTCGCGGCCGACTTGGTCAGCCCACCTGGGCAACCAGCTTGCCGACCACATCACGAACGCCGTCGACCACATCGGCGGTCTCCCGCGGATGCTTGCCGTCGAACGCCTTGGACGGCACCGACAGCGTGACGTCGATCACCTCGGAGCCGGCGATGCCGAACGACTTGCGGGTCTCGTCGTGCGCCCACACACCGCCGTACTGGCCGAGCGCGGTTCCGATGACGGCCAGCGGCTTGCCCACCACCGCGCCGGCACCAAACGGCCGCGACAACCAGTCGATGGCGTTCTTCAACACGGCGGGAATGGTGCCGTTGTACTCCGGCGTCACCGCCAGCACCGCCTGGGCCGTACCGGCCAGCGCACGCAGCTCCGAGACCACCTCGGGCACCGACTCGTTGTCCAGGTCCTCGTTATAGAAAGGCAGTTCACCGAGGCGCTCGAACACCTCGACCGCCACCCCGTCCGGCGCGGCTTCGGCGGCAACCTCGGCCAACTGCCGGTTCAGCGACGCCGCCCGCAGGCTGCCCACCAGCGCCAAGACCTTGATATCCGACATGTCATCCCCTTGCTTCGTATGTTCCGACGATCGCTCTGTCCGATCCTCGCACAGAGTAACCGGACCGCAGTCCGATTCATTCCGACTGAGTTAAAGTTTTCTTCATGAGCTCAGACTTGGGCATCGCGCGGACCGGACTTCCGGTGGCGGCAGCCGAGCCGACCGAACGCGGCGACGCGGCGCGCAACCGGGCACTACTGCTCGACGCGGCCCGACGGCTGATCGCCGAACACGGACCCGACGCGGTCACCATGGATGCGGTAGCCGCCGCGGCCGGAGTCGGCAAGGGCACCTTGTTCCGCCGCTTCGGCAGCCGCGCCGGGCTGATGCTGGTATTGCTCGACGAGGACGAGAAGGAACTGCAACAAGCGTTCATGTTCGGCCCGCCGCCATTGGGTCCGGGCGCCGCGCCACTGCAGCGGCTGCTCGCCTACGGCCGCAGTCGACTGCAATTCGCCTGGAACCACCGGGCACTGCTGTCCGACGCCGCCCGCGACCCGCAGAACCGATATGGCGCCGCGGCCGCCGTACAGCACACCCATGTACGACTGCTCCTGCTGTCCTCCGGGACCACCGGCGACCTCGACGCCCAGGCCGCAGCACTGCTGGCACTGCTCGATGCCGACTACGTCGCCCATCAACACGACAGGCTCGGCCACCGCCTGCAGACCCAGGGTGATGCCTGGGAAAGCCTGGCGCGCAAGCTTTGTGGCGTATGACATGACCTGGGTGTTACACGTCGACCTGGACCAGTTCCTGGCCTCGGTGGAGCTGCGTCGGCACCCCGAGCTGAGCGGTCTGCCGGTGATCGTCGGCGGCAACGGCGATCCGACCGAGCCCCGCAAGGTCGTCACCTGCGCCTCCTATCCGGCCCGCGAGTTCGGCGTGCACGCCGGCATGGCGTTGCGTACCGCGGCCCGCAAATGCCCACAGGCCACCTTCCTCCCCGCGGACAACGCCGCCTACGACGAGGCCTCTGCCGTGGTGATGGGACTGCTGCGCGACCTCGGCCATCCGGTCGAGGTGTGGGGGTGGGACGAGGCGTATATCGGTGCGTCCGTTGATGATCCCATCGAATTGGCCGAGCGGATCCGCACCATCGTCGCTGCCGAGACGCAGCTGGCGTGCAGCGTCGGGATCAGCGACAACAAACAACGAGCCAAGGTCGCCACGGGTTTCGCCAAACCTGACGGGGTGTTCACCCTCACCGCCGACAACTGGATGACGGTGATGGCCGACCTCCCGGTCGACGCGTTGTGGGGCGTCGGCCCCAAGACCGCCAAAAAGCTTGATTCCCTTGATATCCACACCGTCGCCGAACTCGCCGGCACCGACTCCGCGGTGTTGACATCCGCGTTCGGACCGACCACCGGATTGTGGATCCTGCTCTTGGCCAAGGGCGGTGGCGACGAGACCGTCAGCGCACAGCCCTGGATACCACGCTCCCGCAGCCACGTCGTCACCTTTCCCGAAGACCTGACCGACCTCGCCGCGATGGATGCCGCGGTGATCGACCTCACCGGCCGCACCCTGGACGAGGTGATCGGGCAGGACCGGGTGGTCACCCGGGTCGCGGTCACCGTACGCACCAAAACCTTCTTCACCCGCACCAAGATTCGCAAACTGCAGGCCGCAGGCATCGATCGGGACGTCATCACGACCACCGCCATGGACCTGCTGCATGAATTCGAACTCGACCGGCCGATCCGACTGCTCGGGGTCCGGCTGGAATTGGAGATGCCCGCATGTTGACCACCGTCGCGATCCGGGGCTACCGGTCGCTGCGCGAGATCGTCCTGCCGCTGTCGGAGCTGACCGTCGTGACCGGGGCCAACGGCACCGGCAAGTCGTCGGTGTACCGGGCACTGGGCCTGCTGGCCGACTGCGGACGCGGCGAGGTCATCGGATCCCTGGCCCGCGAAGGCGGATTGCAGTCGGTGCTGTGGGCCGGCCCGGAGAACACCAGC